>CZKA01000066.1_pt1 | contig 47617 bp, 47 predicted proteins | sample 1657991 | NCBI WGS metagenome assembly CZKA01 (sample SAMEA3501708, study PRJEB10268) | metagenome | biome: nitrite-oxidizing laboratory bioreactor; material: liquid mineral medium | place: Austria | collected 2011-12-21
GACGCACCCGGCTCACCCCACGCACCCGACGCACCCGGCTCACCCCACGCACCCGTCCCACCCCACGCGCACCTGAACAACATCGACGTCCGAAGGGGCCTTGTGCTCGCCGCCCCCTCGGATCCTGTACCCCCGCCGAACCGGTGACCTCGCCCCGAACGAGGTCACCGGTTTGGGGGCCCTTTACTCGGAGGAATCCCGTGCACACTCAGAAGACCAGGCTCAAGCGACGTGACGAGTCGGGCGCGGCCGTGCTCGAGTTCGCGTTCATCGCCGTCGTGTTCTTCACCCTGGTGTTCGGGATGGTGCAGTACTCCCTCTACTTCTGGTCCACCCAGTCCAGCGCCAACGCAGCGAGGGAGGCTGCTCGCCGGGGTGCGGTGGGGCAGACCTGCGCCGACATGACGACCACCTCGCGGAACCTGATCAAGCTCGCCGCCACCACCCCGGTAATCACCCGGAAGTACTACGCGGACACCGACACCAGCTTCAGCACCCCGGTGACGGCCGCCAACGGGAAGAACGTCCGCGTCGTCGTGACCTACAACAGCGTCGACCTGAAGTTCCCGTTCCTGCCGTTCTTCCGTGGGGGAGCGGTCCGAGAGACGGCCGTGAGCCGAGTGGAGAACTACTCCATCAGCACCCCGACGAACTGGGCGGCCTGCTGATGAGCGCCGCACGCGGACCCCGACGGACCAAGGACGAGGGTGGCGCTGTCGCCGTTCTCTTCGCACTGCTGACGCTGGTGCTCTTCGGGGTGGCAGCCCTGGGCGTGGACATGGGCAGCATGTACCAACGCAAGGCGGAGACCCAGTCCCAGGCGGACCTGGCGGCGATGTCCGGTGCTCCCGCCCTGGCCTCGTCGTCCGTCGTCGCGACGGCACATGCCAACGCGGTCGCCAAGGTGCGTTCCTTCCTGGTCTACAACAGCAAGCTGGGTCAGGCCGGCGGCCTGACCACCGCGATGCTCACCGACGGCAACGACGCCAACGGCGAGGTCACCTTCCCCTCGACGTACACCATGAAGGTCGTGAGCCCCTACGCCCGGGTCGACTTCACCCTGGCCGGCGCCATGGGGCTGTCCCACGCCGACGTGGCCGGCACCGCGACGGTCGGGGTCGGCACCCCGGGAGCGACCGCGGTGATGCCGTTCTACGCCGTCTCCGGCAGCGGCTGCGACTACGGTGCCCAGTCGCTCACCGACCCCGCGAACGGCAAGAAGCAGTCCATCGTCCCGACGCTGGCACCGCCCGCGACCAACGTGGGTCAGACCAGCAACGCCAGCCTGACCACGGTCACGCCGTACGCCTTCCCGGTGGGCGTCGCGGCCACGATCACGGCCATCAACGGAAGCCAGCTGTCCTCGGTGAACAAGATCGGCTTCTTCCGTTCGCCGACCGAGACTCCCAACGCGGTCGAGCAGGTGATCACCAGCAACACGAACAACAACATGATCTCCACGGTGGCGATCCCGACCGTCGTGACCGACAACGCCGGGGTGTGGTGGATCCGCACCTACACGGCCACCGGCAACAAGGGCTGGTCACCCATAGGCGACTCGCTGCCCATCCGGATCGGCGACGGGCCGATCCAGTGCGGCGCGGCCTCCAACTCCGGCAACTTCGGGACCCTGAAGCTCGCCCGGTCCAGCTCGCCCTCGACCTGGGCGCCGGACAACATGGCGGTCGGCCTGCAGTCTCCGTTGTCTCTCACCGCTCAGACCAACCCGCTCTCCATTCCCCTGTGCGTGGTCGGTGGACCGTCGGTGACCTACACCGCGACCACGGGCAGCGCGACCCGCTACGCCCAGACCAACTGCGTCGACACCGACACCGGGCTCACGTCGCTGGTGACCACCCAGGGGCTGGTCACCGGCACCGGCTCCGGCTATCCCGGCCGGCTGGTCAAGTCGACGACCACCGGCGTGGCCGGTCGCCAGTGCGGCGTCAACCACACGAGCAGCCAGCGCGTGCAGGTCGGCTTCAGCCTCAACGACGACACCCTGTCCTGCTTCATGAGCGACCCGACGATGCCGCTGAGCACGATCGGCAGTCCGACCTACAGCGCGGGTGCGGCGCTCGACCCGGCCATCTACTCCTCGCCGCGGTTCTGCTACGTCCCGGTCCTGGCCGTGGACCCGTCGAACGGCGGCAGCCTGCACTACTCCATCGTCGACATGCGTCCGTGCTTCATCACCTCCGAGGACAACACCTCGACCTACAACTCCCAGAAGTTCGTCGCCGGAGGCACCGTCTCCACGACGACCACGACCAATGGGCTCACCGTGACGAGCGGCAAGGTGACCACGCTGCAGGTCTACTTCTTCAACAAGAGCGCACTGCCCTCCACCGGTGACGCGACGGCGGGAGTGATCCTCTCGCCGGACGGTCCGTTGGTGCCGGTGCTGACGAACTGAGCGACCTCAGCTGACGACGAACCAGACCGCCCTGACGAGCTGGTCGGTCTGGTTGCGCAGCCGGTGGGGGACATCGCCACGCAGGTGGATGGCCTCGCCTGCGCTGAGGGTCCGCTGGCGTCCGTCGATGTCGACGGTCAGGGTGCCCTCCAGGACATAGCCGTAGTCGTCGCCGGGGTGATGCTGTGGCGAGTTGCCGGGGGCGGAGTCGGACCCGGGATCGTATTCGGTGAGGAGGAACTGCACATGGTGGTCAGGAGGGGTGTCCGCGAGCCGCTTCCACCGGACGCCGTTCTGGAGCGTCAGGTATTCGGCGAACTCGGCCTGGCCGCCCTTCTCGGTCAGGGTCGGCCGCCGGGCTGAGCCGGAGGCGTCGCGACCGGTGTCGACGCTGCTGCCGAGCAGCTCGTCGAGCGAGAGGTTCAGCTCGGAGGCGATGGCGAACAGCGTGTTCACGGCCGCCTTGCTCTGGCCGAGCTCGAACTGCGACATGAACGAGGCCGAGACTCCGAGCCGCTTGGCCAGCTGCCGCACCGAGATGCCCTGGCGCTCACGCTCAGCGCGCACGTTCTGGCCGACCGAGGCGCCGAGCCCGCCCTCGGCCGGGCGGCGACGCGGTGCCGGCTTGCGGCGAGATGCACCCGACGCGCCTCCAGACCCGGGTGACGTCCCGTCTGTCATCATCACCCGCGCTCCGTTCCGTGAGGCACCGGCGCACAGCCTAGTCCTTGTCGGAGCCGGAACTTCTGGATCTTGCCGCTGGCGGTCCGTGGCAGCGATGCGACGATCTCGAGTCGCTCCGGCGCCTTCTGGACCGCGAACCCGGCTTCGAGCAGATGCTCGCGCAGGTCCGTCAGGCTCGGCCCGGTGTCGCCCCGGGCCACGACGAACGCGCACGCGCGCTCCCCGAGGGTGTCGTCGGGGTAGCCCACGATGGACACCTCGGCCACCAGCGGGTGTGTCAGCAGTGCCCACTCGACCTCGGCGGCGCTGTACTTCTCCCCACCGCGGTTGATGATGTCCTTGATCCGGCCCGAGATCCGGAGCCGGCCGTTCTCGATGCTCGCTGCGTCGCCGGTGCGGAAGTAGCCGTCGGGGGTGAAGCTGTGCTCGTTGAGCTCGGCGTCGAGATAGCCGAGGAAGAGCTCGGGGCCACGGCACACCAGCTCGACCATGCCGTCCTGCGTGGCTCGCAGCTGCATCTGGTTGGCGCCGATCTCCGGCCCTTCGTCGAACGCGGCCACGGTCGTCGGGTCGTCGAGCCGCGCCATCGCCAGCGTGGGCATCTCGGTGGACCCGTAGGTCCGCAGGACCTTCGTGCCCATCACCTCGCCGGCGCGCAGCACCAGCGGGGGCGGGATGTCGGCGCCGCCGCAGACGAAGGTGCGCAGGCTCGACCCGCCCGCGGCCCGCGCCTCGTAGGTCTCCGCGAGCCCGCGCAGGAAGGGGGTGGCGCTGACCGTGAACGTGCAGCGCTCGGCCTCGATGACCTCGACGGCACCGGCGGCGTCCCAGCGGTCCAGGAGCACGCTCGCGGCGCCGAGGTCGGCGGTCAGGACCACGGCGTACGACAGCCCCGTGATGTGGCTGAGGGGCGAGGGCATGAACACCCGGTCGGCGGCCCCGAGGGCGCAGGCGTCGCGGATGCTGGCGCTCTCCGCCAGCAGGGTCCGGTGGCTGTGCAGGACGCCCTTGGGGGACGACGTCGTCCCGGAGGTGTAGAGCACCAGGGCGATGTCGTCGGGATCGGTCGCGATCGGCGGCGGGTCGAGGTCGGTCGCCGCCACGTCGTCGTACGCCGTGATTCCGGACAGCAGCGAGCTGGAGCGCGCGGCGATCACCGATCCGGGCAGAGCGTGGCGATCCATGAGCGACCGCAGCTCGACGGCGTGGTCGTACCCGCGGTAGTGGGCGGCGGTCACGACCGCCGCCGGCCGGACCTGGTCGAGGATGAACCCCAGCTCATGGGCGCGGTAGATCGGCACGACGGGCAGCACCACACCGCCGGCGAGCCAGGTGCCCCAGACCGCCACCACGGTCTCCCACCAGTTCGGCAGCTGGATGAGGACCACGTCGCCCGGGCCGACCCCGCGCGAGTGGAGCCCGGCGGCGAAGCGCTCCGCCCTCCCCACCAGGTCGGCATACGTCAGTCGCGTGTCGGAGTCCACCAGCGCCGGCGCCTGTGGTGCGGCCGTGGCGGCGGCGTACAGCCGAGCCGGCAGCGTCGCGGCGCGGACTCCGTGAGCGAGGCGGTGCGGGCGGGTGGCGCTCAGCACGACATCACCTCTCGGGCAGCGGCCACGATGTCGCGCGGGCCAGCCTCCCAGGCTCGTTCGAGCACGGGCGCGTAGGGCGCGGGGGAGTACGCCGCCCCCACGCGGACGACGGGGGCGTCCAGCGACCAGAAGCCCGCACCGACCGCCAGGGCGGCGATCTCGGCCCCCACGCCGAAGTCGGTGACGGCCTCCTGGGCGATCACCATCCGGTTCGTGTGGGCGAACGACGCGAGCACCGTCGCGCGGTCGAGGGGAACGATGGTGCGCAGGTCGACGACCTCGGCCTCGATTCCCTCCGCGGCCAGGGTCTCGGCGGCCTCCAGGGCGTGGGTCACCATCCGCGACCACGACACGATCGTGACGTCGCGCCCCGGCCGGACGACGGCGGCCTTGCCGATCGGCAGTCGGTAGGTGGGTGGCGGCAGTTCGGACTTCTTCTCGTACAGGAGCCGGTGCTCGATGAACACGACCGGGTTGTCGTCCTCGATGGCGCTGCGCAGCAGCCCGTAGGCGTCGCTCCCGGAGCTCGGCATCACCACGGTGAGTCCGGGGATGTGGGCGAGCAGGGCCTCGAGGCTCTGCGAGTGCTGGCTGCCCGAGGAGCGGCCCGAGCCGAACTGGGTGCGGACCACCAGCGGCACGGTGACCGCTCCGCCCGTCATCAGTCGCAGCTTGGCGGCCTGGTTCATCAGCTGGTCGAGACAGACGCCGAGGAAGTCGAGGTACATCAGCTCGACCACGGGACGCAGCCCGGCCATGGCCGACCCGACTCCCAGACCCATGATCGCCGTCTCGGAGATGGGGGTGTCGAGCACCCGTCCGGGATGCGCCTCGGCCAGCCCACGGGTGACACCGAAGACGTTGCCGCCGGCGACGTCGATGCCGGCCAGGAACACGGTCGGATGCTCGTCGAGCGCGTCTCCCAGGGCCTGGCGCAGGATCCGTGACTGTGACAGGACGGGTCGCCCCTCGGGCCACGGGGCGGGTTCCGCCTGAGGGGGGCGCTCGGCGTACACGTAGTCGAGGGCGCTCGAGAGCGCAGGCTCGTCGGCTGCGCGCGCCACGGCCTCGGCCTCGTCGACGATGGCGAGCGCACGGCTCCGGGCCGTGTCGAGCGTGTCGCGTGGGACGCCGCGGTCGAGCAGTCGGGCGTGGGCACGGGCCAGGGGATCGGCAAAGGCGATGTCGGCCTGCATGGTGGCGGCGTCGCGGTAGCGCTGCTGGTCTCCTTCGTAGTGGCCGTGCACCCGCAGGGTCGTGGCGACGACGAGCACGGGTCCACTCCCGCCGCGCACGCGCTCGACGACCTCGCCCATGCCGTCGGAGACCTCGACCACGTCGCCGCCGTCCAGCTCGACCACGTCGATGCCATAGGCCGCTGCCCTCGCCGCGATCGGGACCGGGTGCTGGTCCTCGGTCCGCGAGAACTCCGAGAAGCCGTTGGCTTCGCAGAAGAACACGACCGGCAGTCGCCAGAGGGCGGCCAGGTTGAGCGACTCGTGGAAGGCACCGGTGGCCACGGCGCCGTCACCGAAGAAGCACACGACGACGTCTCCGTCGCCTCGCTCGAGCAGGGCGTACGCCGCTCCGACCGCGATCGGGAGCCCCGCCCCGACGATGCCGTTGGCGCCGAATATCCCGATGCTCGGATCGGCAACGTGCATGGAGCCGCCGCGACCGCGGCAGGTGCCAGAGTCCTTGCCCATCAGCTCGGCGAGCATGCCGGCCGGGTCGAGGCCCTTGGCCAGCACATGTCCGTGGCCCCGGTGGGTGGAGGTGATGACGTCCGAGACCCGGGCGTGGACGAGCGCTCCGACGGCGCAGGCCTCCTGCCCGATGGAGGTGTGCACGAACCCGGGGATCTGGTCCCCGGCGTACAACGTTGCGATGCGCTCCTCGAGGTGGCGGATCAGCAGCATCTGCTCAAAGGCCAGCAGCAGCTCGTCGGTCTCCATGCGTGTGGTTCTCACCTCCAGCCCCCGGTCGGTCCGGCGGTCCGGACTGTAAGCCGAACCACCGCCTGTTGTCCAGTAATACTTGACGGGCGAAGTGTCCAGTGAGACTTTACGAAAGCGTTATCTGAGGAGTGTCCAGTATTACTTGACATCCGTTGTGACGAGGGTCACCATAGTGCTCGCCGAGGCGCTTCGCCGGGCATGAGACACCACGAATTCCCTTCGATCGCCGAGCCCGTGAGGAGGCGTTGATGCGCCGAGAAGACGTCGAGTTCCTGAGCGACGGGACGACCGTCCGGGGCTGGCTCTACCGTCCCGACGGTGACCTGGGCGACGTCCCGGCCGTCGTCCTGGCCGGTGGCTGGTGCTACGTCCGCGAGCTCGTGATGCCGTACTACGCGGAGTCGTTCGCCGAGGCCGGCATCGCGGCTCTCGTCTTCGACTACCGCAACCTCGGCGTCTCCGACGGGGAGCCCCGTCAGCACCTCGACCCGACCGCCCAGATCCGCGACTACGCGAACGCGCTCAGCTTCCTGGAGCACACGCCAGGCATCGACTCCGAGCGGTTGGGCGCCTGGGGGATCTCCTACTCAGGGGGGCACGTCCTGGTCCTCGCGGCCACCGATCCCCGCGTGAAGGCGATCGTGAGCCAGATCCCGGTGGTCGACGGCTACCGCAACATGCGCCGCATCCACGGCACCATGGGCTGGCGCCGGTTGTGGACGGCCATCCTCGAGGACCGTCAGCTCCGCTACGAGGACCCCGCGAAGCGACTGCACCTGCCTCACGCGACCGAGGATCCGGAGCACGAGCTCTCCGCCTGGCCGTTCCCCGAGACCCGCACGACCTTCGCCCAGCTCCAGAGCACCGAGGCCCCGCTCTACCAGAACCTCAGCACCATGGAGTCGGTCGACCTGCTGCTCAACTACGACGTCAACTACTTCGTCGACCGGATCTACGACACGCCCTCCCTGATGATCGTCGCCGAGGGAGACGACCTGACGCTCTGGGATCTCGAGATCGAGACCTACAACGCGATCCCCACCCGCAAGAAGGAACTCGTGGTCCTTCCGCACACCTCGCACATGACGCTCTACAGCGACCGCAGCAAGCTCGCGGCGGCTGCCGAGCACGCGACCTCCTGGTTCACGCGGCATCTCCTTGCCGACCCCGCCAGCTCGGACCCGACCCACTCCTGACCGCCTCCCAGAACGAAGGGCTCCACCATGGCTTCCATCGAATCCAAGATCGTCGACGTCGCTCGCAACGGTCGCTTCGCTCATCCGCTCTCGCGGCGTTCCTTCCTGGCGGCTGCCGGGGCGGCTGGCATCGTCCTCGGCGTCGCGGCCTGCGGTGACGACAAGGCAGGCTCTGCCGCTACCGGCGGGTCGACCGCTGCCGCCGGCAAGGTGAAGGAGAAGTCGTGGTGCCAGGTCACCACCATGTCCAACGACTTCTTCGTGGCCTTCAACGAGGGCGGCAAGCAGGCCCTGACCGCGCTCGGCGTCGAGATGGACACGCTCGAGGACCAGGGCAACGTCAACACGGCGCTGGGCCAGGTCGGCAACGTCAAGGCGGTCGGTGGCAAGTCGATCTTCGGTACGCCGGCGACCGAGGCGCAGGCCGCGGCCGTGACCAAGGCCGCCCAGGCAGCCGGCATCCTCTACGCCAGCTCCTACACCGCACCCGCCTGGTACACCCCGGCGGACGCCGACAAGTGGGTCCGCTTCGTCACGCCGATGTCGTTGAAGATCGCCACCGCGACCGCGGCGGCTCTCTTCGAGAAGGTCGGTGGCTCGGGCACGATCATCCACGTGCCCGGCGCCAAGGGCTCGTCGGCCGACGACCAGCGCACCGCGGGCCTCAACGCGGCCCTCGCCGACTATCCGGACATCAAGATCGTCACGGCCTCGCCGGGGAACTGGACCTCGGAGGACGCCCGCAACTCCTTCAACAACATCCTGCCGTCGGTCGACGACTTCGTCGGAGTGTTCGCGCAGAACGACAGTGAGGCCGCCGGCGTCATCGCGGCGCTGGACGCCCAGGGCATCAAGGACAAGGTGGTCACCGGCTTCGACGGCAACAAGCAGAACATCCAGTACATCGCCGACGGCAAGCAGTATCTCACCAGCGCCACGATCGGCGGCCTGACAGCGGGCATCCTGGGGATCACCACGTTCGACGTCCTCAACGGGGTGGAGTTCTCCCTGCCGGAGACCTTCATGGCCCAAGGTGCGCTGCTGGTCAACCCGGACTCGGCGTCCAAGGTCCTCGGCTCGATCTACCAGGACGAGCTGCCCTTCGACTGGGCCCTGATGAGCAAGGCGCTGAGCGGAGACGCCTGGGACCCGCAGACGGTGCTCACCCCGATCGACCCCAACGAGTACTACGCGGGGGTCGCCCAGGACGAGTACACACTGAACGCCGCCTGGGCGGACGCCGACATCGCCGGTGTGAAGGCGACGTACGACGCGGCGTTCAAGTCCGGCCCCCTGTTCGAGTTCAAGAGCGATCTCGTCGCCTGAGTGATGGCTACGTCGTCGACTGTCGTCCTCTCCGGGGTCTCCAAGAGCTACGGGCCCGTGCACGCCCTCCGCGACGTCTCGCTGGAGGTGCGTGCCGGGGAGGTGCTCGGGCTCATCGGTGAGAACGGTGCGGGCAAGTCGACGTTGATCGGGGTGCTCAGCGGCAACGTGAAGCCCGATGCGGGCTCCATGCAGGTGCATGGGAGCGAGGCGCCGCTGGGCGACCCGCGGGCGCTCAGCTCGATGGGGATCTCGGTGGTCGTCCAGGAGCAGGCCCTGGTGGACTCGTTGCGGGTCTTCGAGAACATCTACCTCGGTCGCGAGAACGCCGTGGGTGGGCGTGGTCCGGCCCAGCGGCGTCGGCTCCGGGCCGCCGCCGCGACGCTGCTCGCCGACCTGCACATCGACGGGATCAGCCCGGACGCGGTGGTGGTCGACCTCAGCTATCCGCAACGTCAGCTGGTCGAGATCGCCAAGGCCTTCAGCCGCACCCGCACCGGCGCCGCGGCGCCGTTGATCCTGCTCGACGAGCCGACCAGCTCGCTGAGCGAGCACGAGGTCGAGATCCTGTTCAGCCTGGTCGAGCGGTGGCGCGACCGGGTGTCCTTCATCTTCGTCTCCCACATCCTGCAGGACGTGCTGCGCATCAGCACCCGTCTGGTGGTGCTGCGCGACGGCCGCACCATCGAGACCCTCGCCAACGAGGGCGTCTCGGCCGAACGCCTGCACGAGCTGATGGTCGGCACCGAGCGCAGCACCGACTACTACCGCGAGGACGAGCAGACCGGTGCGCTGGACGACAAGCCGGTGCTGGAGCTGACCGGGGCCACGCTGCACGGTGAGTTCGCGGACGTCGACCTGGCGCTCCACCCGGGCGAGATCGTCGGGTTGGCTGGCGTCATCGGCTCGGGCAAGTCCTCGCTGGCCGCGGCGGTGGCCGGAGCCGAGCGACTCGACGGCGGCCGGCTCGTCGTCGACGGCGCCGTACGCCGCTCGTGGAGCGTGCCGTCGGCGGTGCGTGCCGGGGTGCTCTACGTCCCGCCCGAGCGCGCCCAGGACTCGATCTTCTCGACCACCTCGATCCGGGCCAACATCTCCATCGGGTTCCTCGACCTGGTCCGGTCCCCGTGGACCAGGCTGCTGCGCCTGCGCGCCGAGCGGGCCCGGGCCACCGAGCTCGCGAGGAGGCTGTCCATCAAGGCGGCGTCGCTGTCCTCGCCGATCGGCGAGCTCAGCGGCGGCAACCAGCAGAAGGCCGTGTTCGCGCGGTGGCAGGGGAGGTCGTGTCGGGTGCTCGTGCTCAACGACCCCACCCGCGGCATCGACGTCGGCACCCGTGAGGAGATCTACACGCTGATCCGTGAGATGTCCGCCACGGGGATCGCGGTGCTGCTGTGCGCGGAGTCGCTCGAGGAAGTGATCGGCATGTCCGACCGGATCGTGATCATGAAGGACGGGGTGGTCAGCGCCGAGCTGACCGCCCCTCGCAACGCCAAGCCGACCGAGGTCGACGTCATCAAGCACATGATGTGAGGAACCAGTGACTCAGAACGTTGTCGTCCCGTCTCCGCCCGAGACCCCCGCGGACCCCCGTCGCGGGAGTTCGGCGCGGGGGATCCTGACCTTCCTCGAGCAGTACCGCAACGTCTTGGTGCCACTGGTCGCAGTGGTGGCGCTGGTGTTCTACTTCCAGTCGCAGACACCCGCCTTCGTCTCGGTCGACTCCGCCCAGAACATCCTGCGCCAGATGGCCTTCCTGACCGTGCTCGCCCTCGCGGGCACCTTCGTGATCCTGATCGGCGGCATCGACCTGTCGGTGGCGGCGAACGCCACCCTGGCCGGCATCCTGATCGCCACCTGGATCGACGACTTCGGGGGCGCGCTGGCGATCGTGCTGGTGATCGCGGTCGGAGCCGCTGTCGGGCTGCTCAACGGACTGATCACGACGCTCCTGAAGGTGCCGTCGTTCCTGGTCACCCTGGGGATGATGTCGGTGCTCGACGGCGTCTCGAACACCCTCTCCGAGGGCGGACCGGTGTCCTACCAGTCGGGGCTGCTGCAGACGCTGGTGAACGACTCGACCATCCCCAACATCCCCAACGGCGCCCTCATCGCCTTCGTGCTCGTCGGGCTGGCCACCGTGCTGGCGTTCGCCACCTCCTTCGGTCGCCACCTGTACGCCGTGGGCGGCAACGAGCGCGCCGCGCGGCTCAGCGGGGTGCGGGTCAGGGGAGTGAAGCTGGCGGTCTTCGCGCTCGCGGGAGGGGTGGCCGCGATCGCGGGCATCATCTTCACCGGGCAGGCCAGCACCGGTGTCCCGCTCGGGGCCGACCCGAGCCTGCTCAACTCGATCGCCGCGATCGTGGTCGGCGGCACCGCCCTCTCGGGCGGGGTCGGTGGCCCCCACCGCACCCTCCTGGGTGCGCTGGTCATCGTGCTGCTGAGCTCCGGCATGGACATCACCTCGGTCGACCCCTACACCCAGCTCATCGTCAAGGGTGCCGTCGTGATCGCGGCCGTCGCCCTGACCATCGACCGACGTCGCTACGGGATGATCAAGTGAGCGGCCGGGTCGCCGGCCAGGTCGCACTGGTCACCGGGGCGGCTCGAGGTCAGGGTCGCAGCCACGCCGTACGCCTGGCGGAGGAGGGCGCTGACATCATCGCGCTGGACCTGTGTAGCGACCTGCCGCTCGTGCCCTACCCGCTCGGCACTCTCGACGACCTCGCGGAGACCGTGCGTCTGGTCGAGGCCACCGGTCAGCGGGTAGTCGCCCGGGTCGCGGACGTCCGCGACTTCGCATCGGTGGACGAGGTCGTCCGGGCCGGGGTCGCCGAGCTGGGTCGGCTCGACATCGTCTGCGCCAACGCCGGGGTCAACATCCCGGCGCCCGCACACGAGATCACCGAGGAGCAGTGGCACACCGTCATCGACGTGGACCTGAGCGGTGTCTGGCGGACCGCCAAGGCCGCCATCCCGCACCTGATCGCGGGGGAGCGAGGCGGGTCCATCATCATCACCAGCTCGGCCGCCGGGCTCAAGGGCTACGCCAACATCGCCCACTACACGGCCGCCAAGCACGGGCTCAACGGGCTGATGAAGACGCTGGCCCAGGAGCTCGCCGAGCACCACATCCGCTGCAACAGCGTGAACCCGACCCAGGTCGACACTCCGATGATCATGAACGACCCGATGTTCCGGCTGTTCTGTCCCGACCTCGCCGCGCCGACCCGGGCCGATTTCGCTCCGGTCTCGCAGGCGATGAACGCCCTGCCCCTACCGTGGGTGGAGGCTCGGGACGTCAGCAACTCGGTGCTGTTCCTGGCTTCGGCCGAAGCGCGCTACATCACAGGAGTCGCACTGCCGGTGGATGCCGGCGTGCTCGTCAAGTAGGAGGAGAGATCATGGCAGGACGAGTTGCAGGCAAGGTCGCGTTCATCACCGGTGCTGCTCGCGGGCAGGGACGCAGCCACGCCGTACGCCTCGCAGAGGAGGGAGCCGACATCATCGCCGTCGACGCCTTCAAGGACATCGACACGGTGCCCTACCCGATGGCCACCGAGGACGACATGGCCGAGACCGTCCGCCAGGTCGAGGCACTGGGTCGCCGCATCGTCACCACGGCAGCCGACGTACGCGACTTCGACTCCCTCGCCGCGGCCGTCGCCGCCGGTGTCGAGGAGTTCGGTCACATCGACATCGTGTCCGCCAACGCGGGCATCCTGTCGTTCGGCTCGGCCCACGAGCTCTCCGAGGCGACCTGGGGCGAGATGATCGACATCAACCTGAGCGGCGTCTGGCGCACCGTGAAGGCCGTCATCCCGCAGCTGATCGCTCAAGGCACCGGTGGCTCGATCGTCCTGACCTCGTCGGTCGCCGGCCTGCGGTCCTACGCCGGGGTGGGTCACTACGTGTCGGCGAAGCACGGCGTGGTGGGCCTGATGAAGACGCTGGCGCAGGAGCTGGCCGAGCACCACATCCGGGTGAACACGGTCAATCCGACCCAGGTGGACACCCCGATGGTGCAGAACCAGGAGATGTACGACCTGTTCAGCCCCGATCTCGAGCACCCGACCAAGGAGGACTTCGCCAAGGCGTCCGGCGACACCATCCTCTACCCGATCCCGTGGGTCGAGTCGATCGACGTGAGCAACGCTGTGCTGTTCCTCGCCTCCGAGGAGTCCCGCTACATCACCGGCGTCGCGCTGCCGGTCGACGGCGGGGTGCTGGTCAAGTAGCCGGTCACCTGGTCGGACGGTCGAGCCGGTCGCCCGCGTCGACGACGTGGGCGACCTGGTGGGCGAGCAGGTCCGCCTCGGACACGAGCGCCTCGGCGTCCTGTGCGGTGACCGCCAGACGAGCAAGCGCGTCGAGCGCGTAGACCTGCACCTCCACGTTGTCGCCGGCGCGTGCCTGCGCCAGCACCGTGTGCAGCGCCGGCACCTCGTCGAGGGCCGCGGCGAGCACGCAGCGGTTGAGCAGGGCGAAGTCGCCGCCGCCTGCTGAGCGGTACCACCGCTCGTTCTCCTCCAGCAGCCGCAGCGCCGTCTCGCGGTCGTCCTCGCCGCGCTTCAACCGGGCCAGGTTCAGGCGGGCGGTCGCGGCCAGGCGACCGTCGCCGACGGCGAGGGCGTCGCCGATGGCACTCTCGAACGACGCCGTGGCGGCGGGATCGCCCGCGCGCTGCTGGACCCGGGCGAGCGTGGACCGGTGCAGGGCGGCCTGGCCCAGGAAGCCCATCGCCGCCGACTCGTCGGCTGCCCGGGTCAGCGCGCGGGCCGCCTCCTCGTGGCGGTGCTGCGCCTGGGCGATCCCACCCAGCATCGCCTCGGCGTGCACCAGGCCCCACGAGTCGCCGATCTCTGCGACGATTCCGGCGGCCTCGGTGGCGTCGCGGGTCGCAGAAGTGACGTCGCCAAGCATCAGTGCGCCGTACGCCGAGAGCAGCAGGCTCGCCGCGATCGGCCACTCCAGGGCGAGGGAGCGGTACGCCGCCAGGCTCGCCCTGCCCTGCGCCAGCGCCAGGTCGGGACGACCCTGCTGGATGGCGAGGAAGGCCTGGTGGCGTGCGACGTCGGCCTCCAGGACCTCGTCGTCGAGCCGGTCAGCAAGGGCCGCGGCGGTCTCCAGGTCGGACTGCGCGAGCGCCACGTCGCCGGCCGAGGCCTCCAGCCAGCCCGCCAGCAGGAGTGCGGTGGCGCGCTCCCGCGGGTCGGTCGCCGCCGTGAGGGACTGTCTCAACCGGGCGGCGCCGGCGGTGCCGTCACCGAGCACGACCCAGGTCCAGCCGAACCCATTGGCGATCCGGACGCCGAGAGCGGGATCGTGGGTGGCACACCACGCCAGAGCTCCATCCACGTTGGCGCGCTCGGCGCGGGCGATGGTCAGGCAGTCCGGCTGCCGGCTGGTCCGGACGTGCTGCTCGCACCAGGCGGCGGTCTCGGCGTACCACGAGGCGTGGGCAGCGGCGGCCACCTCGCCCTCGCCCGACTCGGCCAGCCGCTCGGCCGCGAAGGCCCTGATGCTGTCGAGCAGGCGGTAGCGGACCCCGCCGTCCTCGGCATCGTCCACGCTCACGAGGGACCGGTCGACGAGCCGGCTGATGGTGTCCAGCACCGACCGGCTGGGTACGCCGAGCGCCAGGAGGACGTGTTCGGTCGCGTCGAGGCCGGCGCTGCCGGCGAAGCAGCAGAGCGCCCAGAGCCCGCGCTGGTCGTCGGGGAAGAGCAGGTCATAGCTCCAGGCGATGGCCCCGGCGAGCGCCCTGCGACGCTCGGGCCCGGAGCTGCTGGGGTCGCGCAGCAGCACGAACCGGTCGTCGAGGCGGCGGGCGATGTCGCGCACGGACAGCGACCGGACGCGGGAGGCGGCGAGCTCGATCGCGAGTGGCAGGCCGTCCAGCGCGATGCACACCTCCTCGACGGCGGCGACCGACTCGGGGTCCAGCACCAGCTGCCGCCGCATCTCCCGGGCCCGCCGGGTGAAGAGGACCACCGAGTCGTCGTGGTCCAGCGGCTCGAGGTGGTGCACGTGCTCGTCGGGGCGCCCCAGAGGCACTTGGCTGGTGGCGAGGATCCGCAGCTGCGGGGCTGCCTGGAGCAGGCGGCCGGTCAGGCTGTTCACCTGGTCGACCAGGTGCTCGCAGTTGTCGATGACCAGCACCGTCGCGGAGCCGGACAGCCGCTCGTGCAGCGCGCGCTCGCCGCCGGTCACCGTGAGCGCCTCGGCCACCACCTGGGACAGCTCGGCTGTGCTGTCGACGGCATCGAGCCGGACCAGCCACACCCCACCCGGCGCCGTCAGCCCCCGGCCGACCTCGGTCTTGCCGACACCGGCGAGCCCCACCATCGTCACCAGCCGGTGTCGGCTCAGCCGCTCCGACACGGTGGCGAGGTCGTCGGAGCGGCCCACCAGCGGGCTGGTTGCGTCCGGGAGGTTGCCGGGGATCCCGGCTGCCAGGGCCACCGGCGCCGCGTCGAGCACCGGGCTCTGTTGCAGCACCAGCCGCTCCAGCGATCGCAGCGCCGGGCCCGGCTCGAGGCCGAGCTCGTCGACGAGCGCGCGGCGTACTCGTCCGTAGGCTGCGAGGGCCTCAGCCTGCCGGTTGGCCCGGTAGAGAGCGGTGATCAGCGAGGTCCACAGACCCTCGCGCAGGGCATGCTGCTCGACCAGGGACTCCAGCTCGGCCACCACCTCACCGCCGGCCCCGAGCTCGACCCGGGCGGCCATCTGGTCCTCGACGAGGGTCAGTCGCAGCTCCTCCAGGCGGGTGCGGTGGGGAAGTGCCCAGTCGCCGGCGTCGACCAGCACCTCGCCACGGAAGAGGTTCAGTGCCTCGCGAGTCAGCTCCAGCGCTGTGGCCGCTTGACCGTCTGCCCGCAGCTCGGCCGCTCGCCTCGCGAGCTGCACAGCTCGGACGGCGTCCACCTCGGCCGGGTCGATGGCCAGGGTGTAGCTGTCGCGGCCGCCGAGCACGAGGTTCCGGTCGAGCAGGGCTCGGCGCAGCTGGGAGACCTTCGACTGCAAGGTGTTGCGCCCGGTCGGCCCGGCCCACAGGTCCTCGACCAGCACGTCCGCCCGGACCGCTGAGCCGGCATCCAGCGCGAGCCGGCTGAGCAGCTCGGTGGTCTTGCCCGCGGGCACGTCGAGGCGTACGCCGTCCTGGCGCGCCTCCACCGGGCCCAGCACCGAAACGGTCAGCACGGTCTGAGACTAGCGATGCTCGCGACGGGCCAACCCGACGTTTCATCACGCTTGGTCGCGAACTCTTGCGGACCGGTCTGGTCCGGGTTCGCGACCTCACGCGTCGGTGAAGATCGTCTGCTCCCGACGCCGGGGCTCAGCGGCCCAAGGCGCTGGAAGGTGAGAACGCTCGCCTGAAGCGGATTGATGACACCTAATGGGCTACGGGGACTCCTGGCAGGCGAGGAAGATCGGGAAGAAGACCGAGATCCAACTGGGGAGCAGCGCCCCGGGCGCAGTCCGGGGGATTCACGTCAGGCCCCTAGCCGCGTTTGCCGACCACGGCGAAAGCCTGCACCCCCATGGACGATGTACCTTCGTGAGGTTCGTCAACGGGTATGGAGTCACGAAGTGAGCCGGACACGAGTGAGTACGTTTCGAGAGTGAACGTGCCAGCGGTCTCCAGCAGGAGATGCAGGCTGTCCTGATCCCATGCCGCGTTGATGCTGTCTGCACCCTTCGCTTCCTCACTCAAGGTGCCCACAACCGACCGCTGGGCGGTGTCGAGGTCCACTCGGACCAGGTGGCCTTCACCGTCGCCACTGTAGATGGCGCGGCCGAATAGGTGTCCCTTCCACAGAGCGGTGGCGAGCAGGGATGTCTTCCCGTCGGATCCTTCGGTCGACCCCCATGGTTCTCGGGCAACGAGGCGGGATCGATGGGAACGTTTGTTGGGGTCGAGTTCAGCGAGGCGGAGTTCGGCATGAACGCCAGGTTCCAGCTCTGCCCAACCGCCCTCTGCGTCGACGCCCTTGAGGTCTTCGAGGTAGTACAACTTCCCATGGTCGGCGAAAATGTCACTCGCATACCCGGCCTCGAGCGAGACGGCGCCGCTACCGACAGGAATGGTCCCCGTTGTCCATCGCAAGGAAACGGTGGTGCGCCCTGTTTCCATGTCCACCCGGTAGAGCGTCACGGTGCCTCTGGTGGTGGGAGTGCCCGCGTTCCGCACCCAGACCGACTGTGAACTACTGCCCACTGGCCCGGGGACGTCAGGGACGACAGATTCTCCTCGACCTTGCCCTGTGGCCGTTGCCCAACCGACGGATGTCACATAGCCCGAGTCCTGGGCACCGGAGTTGTAGACCCCGACACATGACCCGTGCGTATCGGTCCCTACCCAATGGCCGACGCTGTGCGCGCTATCGGGGACTTCGGTCTTGGTTGCCGTCGTCCTGCTGATCCGCATCAGTCCATCGGAGGTGAGTATGCAGACAGCTGAGTTTCCTGCTTCTCGCATTCGTCCGTTGTCCAACCCTGAGATCGGGGCGCTGTCAAGTTCCGATCCGTCCGCCGCGGCGAATTCGAGGAGCCCGTCACGGCCGTTGTCCAAAGATTGAGACCAATAGATCACGACAGCAGTCTCGTCGGGCCAGCCGTATCGGTGTAGGGCCTGCCAGGCGGTCTCCTGCTCGTGGGCGGATGACGTGCACCCTGACAGTGCGGAAGCGGCCAGAAGAAGCACGGCTGTTAGGCCAGCCCCCTGACTCGGTATCAGCGGTCGCCTACAGGTCATAGTCCGAGTTGACTGTGTTGTAAACCACGGTTTGTGGGGCGTCCTGGATCTCCTTGGGGAGGACGTACTTCTTGTCGATGGCCGCCTCGACCGGATTCGTGCCCCACAGCCAGTACGGAACGGGGTTGAAGTCATATCCGTTGGCTACGTTGTAGGCCGCCCAGATCAGCTGCGAACAGTTCTGCTTGGATCCGTCGGACCCCACGGCGCCCGTGACGACCTTGTGGTTGGGCGACGTGAACGAGCGGTACTTGTCGCCGATTCTTGACCTGGCCCAGTCGCGGGCTACCTCTCGCTTTGTCAGGCTCAGCAGCGGCCCGTCGCCCTCATCGGTGTAGACGGACATCATCTTGGCGCCTGTGGCGAACGACTTCGCGTCGTGTCGGTCCTGCTCGATGACCGGAGTGCCCCCACCGGGCGCATGAACCAGTCGGTCGAAAGTCGCGAAGATCGCGGCATGCCCATGCGGGAGGTAGTGGCTGACGTTTGGTGCGTAGACGACGTCACCGTAGTGGTCCGATGCGGGCAAGTGAACTCGGCCTCCGTCGCCGGACGAAGCGACGGCTCGCTCCAGCACCGTGGTGGTTCTCGCCGATGAGAGCTCACTGACAATCTCCGCCTCGTCCGGCTCCGCGGCCGTTGGACCTGTGACGATGTCCGCCGCAGCGGGAGTCGAGACCTGTATGGAGGCAGCGACCGCCAGGCCGAGGACCATCATCCAGGGCAACTTGGTGGCCTCCAGTGGGGTCGAAGCGGTAGTACGGAATGGCATGAGAATCTCCGTCACGGAAGGGCTCCGAGGAGTGCTAGGAAGCCAAATGGGCCTATCTTGATCGCAGGCCCCCGCCACGAGTCCGGTGAAGTTACATGCCCCTCCAAAGCGAAGTCCAGATCCACCCCAACCTCTGGAAACCTTGTCCACAAATGTCTGTTTCGGTGACTAGACAGGTACAGGTCTAGCGTCACCGGCCGTAAGATCTTGGGCGCATTCTCCGTCTCGGCCGCATTCTCGGGGTGGGGCACGTGCCAACGCTGCCCTGACGCCACGTGCGTGCTCAAGATCGCGCACCTGCGGTGCTGGTGCGGCGTCGGAACCACCGGCCCCTTCACATCGACCGGCCACCGTCGAACCGATCCCCGCCTCGTCAGGGAACACCACCCGCCAGCGCTACCGGACCCTCGAAAAGCTCCACACCGGGCCAAAACACAGGCCCAGGAGCTGCTTGACTGACATAGAAGAGTCCACCGGCCCACTGTGCAATCGGCCCCGTAGCACGGTCGGCGACGAGGCGCGTGTCAGGCTGCCGTCAGCGCGCCGTCAGCGCGCCGTCAGCGGTCACGTCCAGTCTCGTCACGTGCCCACCGAATCCATCCACCTGCTGAACCGCCTCGTCGGCGGTGACCCCGCCGCCGTCGGCGAGGTGCTCGCCCTGGCGGACACCAGCGACTCGGCGCCGCTCCTGGTCGCCGCGGCGCTGCTGGGTGCCCAGCCCACCACCCTCGACCGGGCTGCCGAGCTCGCCTCGGGGCCTCGCGAGCGCCAGCTCGTGGTGCTCGCCCAGGCCCACCTCCAGGGCGACACCGACCTGCTCGACGTACTCGTTCGCGAGCACCTCGCCGACCACCCCGACCACCTGCTCGCCGCCTGGATCGCCGGCCGGCCCGTCAACCCTCGATGAAGGAGAACACCATGACCCAGCTCAGCCCCTCACCCACCGCGGCAGTTCAGCCCAGCAAGGCAGCCAGCGTCGCCCGCTGGATGGTCTCCTTCGTCGGGTTCCCCCTCGGCGGCCTCATCGCCCTGATCGTCTCCGGTCCGGTCGACTCCGTGCCCAGCGCGGTCGCGGGCGGACTGCTCACCGGAGCCGTCCTCGGCGCGTTCCAGGCCTGGGCGATGCGCTCCGAGCGCCGGCTCGCCTGGATCCTGGCCACCGCCATAGGGCTGGCGACCGGGCTGGCGTTCGGCTCCGCCACTGTCGACTTCGGCACCGACCTCGGTGACCTGGTGCTCCAGGGCGCCATCACCGGTCTGGCTGTCGGCCTTGCGCAGGCCGCTGTGCTGCTCCGGCGCACCGGGCCGATCGCCCTGATCTGGCCGGTCTACGTCACGGGCGTCTGGGCGCTCGGCTGGGCGATCAGCACCTCCATCGGCATCCAGGTCGAGGACCAGTTCACCGTCTTCGGAGCAGCCGGCGCCATCACCGTCGCCCTCCTCACCTCCGTGCTCCCCGTCCTGCTCCACACCCGTTTCGCCACCACAGAGAAGAGCCACTCATGATGCGCCACGTCGTCTTCGGAACCGGCCAGGTCGGACACCCCCTCATCGAGCAGCTGGTCGCGCAGGGCCACGACGTGGTCGCGGTCAACCGCGACGGTCGTGGCAGCTTCCCGGGCGCCCAAGTCGTCGGGGGTGACGCCGCCGACCCCGAGTTCACCACCCGGGTCTGCGCCGACGCGGACGTCGTCTACTTCTGCCTCAACGCGATGAACTACGACCGCTGGAGCGAGGAGTTCCCGCCCCTGCAGCGCGGCGTACTCGCGGGCGCGGCCAGCGCCGGCGCCAGGCTCGTCGTCCTCGACAACCTCTACGCCTACGGCCCGCCGCAGGGTCAGAGGCTGGTCGAGACGATGGCCGCCAACCCGACCTCGGCCAAGTCCGCCACCCGGGCGGCGATGACCGAGGAGCTGCTCGCCGCGCATGCCGCCGGCCAGGTCGCCGTCGTGATCGGCCGTGCCTCGGACTACTTCGGGCCGGGCGCCACCCGGTCAGCCCTGGGTGAGTCGGTCTTCGGCCCGGCGCTGACCGGCAAGACCGCGCAGGTGATGGGCGACCCGTCGCAGCTGCACAGCTACTCCTACACACCCGACGTGGCCGCTGCCCTGATCACGCTGGGCACGGCGCCAGGCACCACCGGGCAGGTCTGGCACCTGCCGGTCGCCGAGGCCCGCACCATCGGCGAGGTCGTGGACACCGTCTTCGGGCTCACCGGTCACCGGCCGCGACTCCTGGCCGCCGGCCCCCTGACGCTGCGGGTGATCGGGCTGTTCAAGCCGGAGCTGCGCGAATACCGGCACACGCTCTACCAGTTCAACGCCCCCTGGGTCGTCGACGACGGCAAGTTCCGGGCCGCCTTCGGTGACCAGGCCACCGCACTCGACGAGGCCCTCGCCACCACCCTCGAGTGGTACGCCGGCCGCTCCACCGCACCCACCCACTGACCACCGCATCCACAAGGAGTCCTGTCATGAACACCACGCCCGACCGCTCGACCGCCCGCCTCGCCGGCGCTGCCCTGGCCCTGGCCTCGACGCTCGCCATCGCCGGATTCACCGTCCTCGGCTCGGTCTTCGAGTATCCCCAGATCCTCGAGGAGCCGACCGCCGACATCCTCGCCCTCTACCGGGAGCACCAGGGCTCGGTGATGACCTGGTTCGGCGTCCTCGTGCTCAGCGCCGCGCTGATGGCCCCGGCCGGCGTCTGGCTCGGCCGCATCGCGGGCGGGACCCTGGGTCGCTGGATCCGCGGCGTCGGCATCGCCGCCGCCACCGTCCAGGTGGTCGGCCTCCAGCGCTGGGTGACGCTCGTCCCGGGGATCAGCAAGGACGCCCCCGACCCGGCCCTGCGCGCCGACGCCGAGGACCGCTTCGAGCTGTGGCACACCCTGCTGGGCAAGGCGATCGGCGAGACCCTCGGCTACGCGCTGACCGCGACGTTCACCGTGCTGGTGGTGGTGGCGCTGCGTCGCTCGGTGCTGCCGCAGTGGCTCGGGTTCATCGGGTACGCCGCCGCCGCGCTGATCGCCACCGGAGTGGTGATCCCGGTCCTCGAGCCCGCGAGCCTGACCAACTTCGGCGGGTACGTCGCGTGGTGCGCCTGGCTGCTGGCCGTGGCCGTGGTGCTGTTCCGCGTGCCAGCGCGTTCCGACATGCTGGTGGCATGCGATTCACCGAGCATGAGCTGACGGCTGCAGTCACCGGAGCCGCCAAGGCGATCCTGGCGACCCAGCGCAAGGACGTCCGCAAGGGCAAGGTCGACCTCGACACCGCCTGGGACCAGCTGGACCGCTACCAGCGCTTCCAGCTGCTCGACCAGGTCGGCACGCAGGTGCTGCCGGTGCTGGTGGCCCTGCCGGACGTCCACGTGGAGACCGGCACGCGCGCGGCGTACACGGAGGCGCAGGTGCGCGAGGTGGTGGAGTCGGTGATGGGCGAGGACTCGGGCAAGCTGCGCCGCGCCGTCCTGGTGAAGTCGCGCACCGCACTCGTCCAGCTGGCGCTGGAGCACCTGCCTCCTCGTCAGGACCCCGACGCCCTCATCGTCCCGGACCACCTCTGAACCGAGAGTGCGGTTGATCGGCTGAGACAGGTCGAACCGATCCACCGCACTCCTGGGCAGCCGCCGTACTCTCGATGCATGGCCGGCAGCACCGTCGCGACAGCCGCCGCCCTGGTGCTGATGACCGGGGCGCTCGGCGCGTGCAGTGAGTCGGTGGCCGAACCGGGGGCGGCCGTGACGCCGTCGGTCACATCGTCTGCCCCACCGCCGTCCGCTTCTGCCACCGAGACGGCCACCGAGTCCGCGGCCCCTCCATCCGGACCCGCAGTCAGTGACGGGCGGCCCCGGCGGGCGACCCTGAGCATCCCGGCCCTGGGTCTGCGAGACCTCGTCGTCGTCCCCTACCCCGGCCGGACCGACGACGCCCGAGGCACCCGCATCCAGGACGGCGGTGTTGCCGCCAGCCCGCACGGCCCGCAAGGGGGCGTCGGACCGGGCGGCCTCGGCAACTACCAGGTGACCGCGCACCGGACCTCCTCCACCCGCGCCTTCGCAGAGCTGCCCTCCCTCCGGGTCGGACAGCGGGTCGTCGTGACGGCCGGTGGCGTGCGCTACGTCTACGAGATCCGGCGCACCCGGGAGACCTCGTTCCGGTCCGCCCGATCGCTCGCCGAGCAACGTGCCGCGGTGCCGGGCCATCCGGGAGCTTCACCGACGCGCGCGTTCCTGACCCTGTCCACCTGCGCGACTCCCGAGGACCACGCCGAGGGCAACTACTGGTCCGACAAGTTCCACAACCCGGAGCACCGGATCGACAAGATCGGCGTGCTCGTGCGCAGGACGGGCTGACAGTCCATCGCGCCAATTGCGTTGACGGCCGGTGCCCTCGTGGCTTCACTGGGTAGTACGCATCGATTGATCTGGTGGATGTCATGGAGCCGACTGAAGACGAGGCCGCCGCGCCGGAGACGCCGTCCCGAGTGCGGCCCGCCGCCGCGAACGGCGAGTTCGTCCGTGTGCCCGAGGCCCCGGGCGACGTCGTTCCCCTGCATCCGACTCCTGAGGTCCAGCCGAGTCCTGAGGTCGGGTTCACGATCAGCGACACCGAGTTCCGGCAGTACGCGCAGGGGCGTCGACTCCTGAGCCTGCTGCGGCTCACCTCCGAATACCGCGGGCTGCTGGCCGAGCGGGCTCGCACCTCGGTCGAGACGTTGGATCAGATGCTCGACCACGCCGAGCCGGACGACGCCGTCGCCATGCGCGAAGCAGGGCGGGCCTCGGTGTTGAGGATCGGCGGGTACCAGGTCTGGCAGGACCTGTTCTGGAGTGCGAGATTCCTCGATCTCACGCTCCTCTTCGCGTTCGTGATGAGTGCGTCCGGGGCGCTCATCTGCACCACGGTCTACTCCCGCGCCGGAGACGGCGCACCGCTGTGGGCATCACTCCTGTTCTTCCTGGTGGCGCTGATCTGCTCGACAGCGACCCTGTTCGTCGCCTTGCTGGCCCGTGACGCGTTGCTCGAGAGCTCACGCTGGGCTGCCCGGAGCGTGGCGCTCGGCGGGGTCGTGCTGCTCGGCGTACTCGGGCTCTGGCTGTGGCGGCTCAACGCCACATGGAGCCTGCCGCTGGCGGGTGGTGCGGTCGCAGCCATGGGGGCCCTGGCGATCCTCGGTCTCGGCCTGCAGCTGCGCCAGCTGGCGATGGCGGCGGTCTATCGCCGGAGCTGGACTGCCTACACTGCCGACGAGATCACCGAGACCCTCATCGGTGCCTGCGGGTTCCTCCGGATGGAGCCGTGGAGCGTGTACGCGCAGGCCAATGCGGGACGCTACCTGCAACACGTGGCGCACTGCGTCGAGGAGTTCCTGCCTGCCTACTTGGCGAGCGACGAGCAGCTGCGTGCCTCGACGAGGCGAGAGTGCGTCAAGAGAGGCGCCGGCGTTCGGGAGCTGGCCGTCGAGTGCCTCGTCTCCACCCAGGCCACGCAGGCCAGGCTGTCCGCCAAGACCGCAGAGCTGCTGACACTCGGGATCCAGGGTCGATGGGGTGACTGGGACGTCGGTGACGTGCGAGACGTCGTCACGACCAGGGGGTGGCGACGGTCGCTCGCCACGTTGATGCAGGTCGTCGTCGGGCTGGCGCCGATCCTGGTGGTGGGTGTCTTCGCTGCCTACCTCAACCGTGAGCACCCTGAGTCCGAGCTGCTGAGTCCGGAGGTCATCGGTCCCCTCGCGGTGGCGGCCTTCGGGTGGTTCACGACCTTCGTCGCGGGGTGGCTGACGCCGAACCAGGCGGGACGCTCGGCAGGTGGCTCCGACGGCACGTCTCGCAGCCCAGCCAACCCTCGCGCTCGGTGATCGACCGAGCGCCAGGGCGACGTCCCCGTCCAGCGGTTGCCGGTGCGACCTACTTCAGGGAGATGTTCACGGTGCGCAGCACCCCGTCGCCGAGGTTGATCCGCAGCTGGTAGGTGCCGACGGACAGTGTCTTCGTGGCGAGGTTGAAGATGTACTGCCCGCTGGTCCCGTCGTAGCGGAAGAGGTTGCCGGTGGTCGCGTTGGAGGTCGAGATGGCCTCGAGCACGGTCCCGGTGGCGCCCGGGCCGACCCGCTGGAGGTACAGCCGGCCGGTCAGGTTGCTGATCTGGGCGCTGGCGCCGGTGAGCTGGAACTTGACCGGCACGGTGCTACCGAGCTTGAAGACCGAACTTCCGTCGACGCTGACCGGCTGGAGCACGTTGGACCACGAAGCCGTGACCGTCACCGTGAAGGACTCGGTGCCGATGTTGCCGGCTGCGTCCTTCGCGGTGCAGGTGACCGTGGTGGTGCCCAGCGGGAAGATGCTGCCCGACGCCCTGTCGCAGGTGGCTGCCACGCTGCCGTCGACGATGTCGATCGCGGTCGGAGCCGAGTAGCTGACCGCTGCGCCGTTGGCCGACGTCGCGGCCACGCTCTTGCTGGCCGCCACCGTCAGGTTGGGCGCCAGGGTGTCCTGGACCCGCACGGTGAACGTGTTGTCACCCGTGTTGCCGGCGATGTCGGTCGCGGAGCAGGTGACCGTGGTCGTCCCGAGCGGGAAGACCGTGCCCGAGGCCTTGGAGCACGTCGCTGAGAGCGGCCCGTCGACGTCGTCGACGGCGGTGACGCCGATGTAGGAGACGGTGGCGCCGTTGGGTCCGGTCGCTTCGGCGGTGAGGTCTGCCGGAACGGTGACGGTGGGCTTGGTCTGGTCCTGCACCTCGATGGTGAAGGTTGCCGTGCCGGTGTTGTCGGCAGCGTCGGTGGCCGTGCAGGTGACCGTGGTGGTGCCCAGGGGGAAGGTGCTCCCGGAGGCCGGCGTGCAGCTCACCGGGAGGTTTCCGCTGACCAGGTCCTGCGCGGAGGCGCCGGTGTAGACGACGTTGTCGGCACCGGTGCCGGAGGTGTTGCCGACCACCAGGTTGGCGGGAGCCTGTACGTCGGGCGCCGTGGTGTCGACGACGGTGACGGTGAACGAGCTGGTGCCCTTGTTGTTCGCCGCGTCGATCGCGGTGCAGGTCACGGTCGTCGTTCCCAGCCCGAAGACCGTGTCGGAGGCCTTGGAGCAGCTCGGGTTCAGTGAGCCGTCCACGATGTCGGTGGCGCTGACGTCGCCGTACACGACCTGGGCGCCGTTGGGCCCGGTGGCCTCGGCGGTCGTGTCGGCGGGCACGGTGACCACCGGTGCCGTGGTGTCGCGGACGGTGACGGTGAAGGTGTCACTGCCCCGGTTGCCGGCCGCGTCGGTCGCCGTGCAGGTGACCGTGGTGCTGCCCAGGGCGAACGTCGCGCCCGAGGCGGGGTCGCAGATCGTGTCGACCGATCCGTCGACGGCGTCGCTGGCCGTCGCGGTGAAGGCAGCGCTGGCGCCGGCGGCCGACGTGGCCTCCTTGGCGATGTTGTCGGGAGCGGTGACAGCGGGGGCGGTCGTGTCACTCACGGTGACGGTGAAGCTGCTGTCCCCACGGTTGCCCGCCGCGTCCTCGGCCGAGCAGGTCACCGTGGTGGTGCCGAGCGGGAAGACCGTGCCCGACGCCTGGGTGCACGTCGCGGACAGCTCACCGTCGACGTCGTCCTCCGCGCTCACGTCTGCGTAGGTGACGGTGGCCCCGTCAGCGCTGGTGGCCTCCACGATCGTGTCGCCCGGCACGGTGACGACCGGCTTGGTCACGTCCTGGACCTCGACGGTGAAGCTGTTCGTGCCGGTGTTGCCTGCCGCGTCGGTCGCCGAACAGGTGACCGTGGTGGTGCCCAGCGCGAAGGTCGTGCCGGACGCAGGCTCGCAGCTCGCAGGCACTGCGCCGTCGACCAGGTCGGCGGCGGTCGCGTCGGGGTAGGTCACGTTCGCGGCATCGTTGCCCACCACGATGTTGGCGGGAGTCGTGACGTCGGGCGCGGTCGTGTCGGTGACGACGACGTCGAACGGGTCGCTGGCGCCGGTGTTGCCGGCCTTGTCGGTGGCGGAGCAGGTCAGGGCGCTCGTGCCGACGGGGAAGGAGTCACCGGGTGCGTAGACGGTGCCGCCCGCGGTCTTGCAGGTGACCGGCCGGATGCCGTCGACCGCGTCGAAGGCGGTGGCCGAGAAGGTGACCGGCGTCGTTGCACCGGTCGCCTCGGTGGGCGCTGGTGCGACGACCGTCACCTGCGGCTTGATGGTGTCGACGATGCTGTAGGTCGCCGAGGCCTGGGCGCTCAGGCCCCCGGCGTCGTCATAGGTGCAGGACGCCGTCTGGCTGCCGAGCCCCTCAGCAGCTCGAGGGCCACTGATCCCGCTCAGGCTGGCGTCGAAGCTGGTGTTGCCGTCCTGCGCGTCGGTGACGTTGCAGCGGGCGAGCGGCACATTGCCGAACTCGTAGGCGGCTCCGCCGCTCACGTTGGTGATCGTCACCGTGGGAGGCGTGTTGACCACCAGCGGTCGGGTCACCACCAGGGTGAAGGCCGCGCCGCTGGTGGTGTAGGTGCCGACGCCGGTGTCGGTCACGGTGGCCGTGATCGCGTAGGAGCCCGGAGTGGTGCCGGAGAAGTCGAAGGTCTGGGTGGTGCCACATGCGGTGAAGATGCGCGACGCAGGCGTGACGGTGACCGAGGCCGGCGCGACGATCGTCAGCCTGGCGGAGGTCGCGTCCGCTGGGTTGCAGCTGTTCTGGGGATCGGTGGAGTTGTTGCTGTTGGTGTTCTGGATGCTGTAGCCGATCGACGTCGACTCGCCGACCGCGACGGTGGGGCTCCCCCCGGCGACGACCGTGTTCGAGACGGTGTCGGCTTGCGCCGCACCAGGAACCGCCAGCACCACCAGGGCCGCAGCGAGAGCCACGGCCAGGCAACGACGCAGCGCCCCGTTCCGGGAGAGCGACCTCCCCAGTACGGCGACGAGATCGGCGGCAGCGTTGCTTCCGAGAACGCGAAGAGGTGTCGAAGACATGGCGTGTTGGCCCCCAGCTCAGGTGTTCACCCCACGCGTCGGCCTGGTATCCCCACCCTGCCCCACGCAGTCCCTCGCGAGTCGAGGGACCGTCACTGTCGCCCCTCGCGCTAACCACAGCAAGCGTTCTGCAGCTATGCCGGAAGAAACCACCCCGCTGGGCTACTCGCACTGGGGTCAAGCCGACAAGAACGGGTCAGTGCGGTGGATCCGTCCCGACAGGCTGAACCGATCAACCGCACTAGGCAGGACCGCTCGACATGCAGCGAGGCCAGGCCGAATCGGCCTGGCCTCGTGCTGGTGGTACGCCATCGCGGACTCGAACCGCGAACCCGCTGATTAAGAGTCAGCTGCTCTGCCAATTGAGCTAATGGCGCCCTTGGTGAAGCGAGAGAAACACTACCAGCGGCCCTCGGGGCCGACCAAAACGAGCAGGGCCCGGAGGATGGTGAGGCCACCCACCTCACGACGGTGTTGCCCCACAGCAGAATCTGATTTAAGATTCAACCAGAAAGAGGTGCTGCATGCCCGCCATCACTGTCGACGACCTGACCGTCCTGCCACGCCTGCGTTCGCCCGGCCTGGGAGACACCCCTCGTCCGGTGTGGCAGGTGAGCACCGCGCCCCAGGGCTATGAGGGCGAGGGCTTCCCGGTGCGACGCGCCTTCGCGGGCATCGACCTGCAGCGACTCGACCCGTTCATCATGATGGACCAGATGGGTGAGGTCGACTATGCGCCGGGCGAGCCCAAGGGCACTCCGTGGCACCCGCACCGCGGCTTCGAGACGGTCACCTACATCATCGACGGACAGTTCGACCACCAGGACAGTCACGGCGGCGGCGGCACGATCACCAACGGCGACACCCAGTGGATGACCGCTGGCAGTGGACTGCTGCACATCGAGGCGCCGCCGGAGTGGCTCGTGCAGGCGGGCGGTCTGTTCCACGGCATCCAGCTCTGGGTCAACCTGCCACGAGACACCAAGATGACCCAGCCCCGCTACCAGGACCTGCGCTCGAGTGAGGTCGCGTTGACGACCTCGGCAGACGCGGGCGTGCTGGTGCGCGTGATCGCCGGCTCCGTGGGCGAGGTCCACGGCCCGGGGGCGACGTACACCCCGATGTCGCTGGTGCACGCCACGCTGGAGCCGGGATCACGCCTGGAGCTGCCGTGGAACGTCGACTTCAACGCGCTGGTCTACGTGCTCGCGGGCCGGGGGAGCGTCGGCACCGACGCCCAGCCGATCCGGATGGGCCAGTCGGCTGTGCTCGGGGCGGGCGACTTCGTCACGCTTGCCGCCGATGCGCGTCAGGACTCCCACACCCCCGCGCTCGAGGTGATCGTCGTCGGCGGTCAGCCGATCCGGGAGCCGCTGGCGTGGGCAGGACCCTTCGTGATGAACACCAAGGCCGAGGTCCTGCAGGCCTACGAGGACTTCCAGAAGGGGCGCCTGGGTCAGATCCCGGGCTGAAACACCTTCTCGAAGAAGCGCTCCGCGTAGGGGTTGTCGTTGTAGCGCTCGATCTGGCGATAGCCCGCGGCTGCATACATCGAGATGGCCGTCTCGAGGGCGCCGTTGGTGTCCAGCCGGACGCCTCGATAGCCCTGTGACCTCGCTTCCTCCTCCAGGCGCCGCAGCATGCGGCCGCCCAGCCCGAGGCCGCGCCACTCGCCGTGCACCCACATCCGCTTGATCTCGGCGAAGCCGTCAGCGAGTGGCAGGAGTACGCCGCACGCGACCGGCTCACCGTCGCTGACGGCCGCGACGAAGGTGGTGCGCGGGTGCGGTCTGGCCGGGCTGACGCCGGGGTCGAAGCCGTCGGTGAACACCCGGTCGAGCTCGTCGAAGTAGGACCGCAGGGCGGCCCTTGCCTGGCTGCTCGTCGGGCTGATGACCGCGAGCTCGACCGTGGCTGCCCGGGTGATCCTCTCGGCGGTCCGCAGCGCCGCGCCCAGCTCATCGCGCTGCCGCCGCGTCAAGGGGTCGACCAGCCGCCGTGCCAGGTCGTCCGACCTCGCCTCCAGCTCCTGCCAGGCGACGCGGCCGCTCTCGGTGAGGCGCGCCAGTCGGCGGCGCCGGTCGTCCGGGTCGGTGACCAGCTCGACCAGGGCCTCGGCCTCGAGCTGACGCAGCAGCCGGCTGAGGTAGCCGGAGTCGAGCCCGAGCCGGTCGCGCAGCTGGAGCACCGTTGCGCCGGCGTACCCGATCTCGAAGAGCACCCGTGAGGGTCCCAGGGCGCGTCCCGAGCCCAGGAAGGAGTCGTCGAGGACGCCGACCCGCTGGCTCCAGGTGCGGTTGAACTGGCGGAGCGTGGCGACGAGATCGGTCATTTGCCTGACTTTAGTCAGGTAAATGTATCAGGGGCAAGAACGAGTCATCCGACCCCAGTAGTACGGCAAAACAGTCGCCGCCTGCCGCCACGGAGGCGCACTATGAGAGATCGCCGTGGCGTGGGGCTGCGGACGAGATGATGGGGAATCGCGTGGGGGCGAACGATTTGTGCGGACGACGCGCGCGCTGGGGGAGGCTGACAGGAGGAGTCGTAGGACTCCTGCTGGCCGTCGGGATGCTGGCGCCCCCAGCCCACGCCGAGGCCGTCAGTCCACCCTGCTCCGCGCTGGTCGCCCACCGCGGTGGAGCGGCGTACCCCGGCGTCACCGAGGGCAGCCTCGGGGCCATCCGCAGGTCGGTCGACGACCTCGGAGTCAGAGCCTTCGAGGTCGACATCCGGACCACCGCGTCCGACACCATCTATGTCATGCACGACGACACGGTGGACCGCACCACCAGCGGCACCGGCGCGGTGGCCGACATGACCTCCGCGGAGATGGGCAGCCTGCGCCTGGACGACGGGCAGCGCATCCCGACCCTGGCCAACATCATCACGCTGGTGCACGCGCGGCCCGACGTCCACGTGGTGCTCCACGTCAAGTCGATGACCAAGCGCTCCTGGAAGCGGATGACCCAGCGCATTCGCACCTATGGCGTGCAGTCACAGGTCACGCTGATGGGGCGGCAGGGGACGGTGACACGTGCCCACGCCACCTTCCGCCGTGTCGACACCGTCCTGCTCTCGCCGACCCCCATCGTCGCCGAGGTCGGCGCCGCGGACGCGGTGGCGATCCCGCAGTCCCTGGTCACGCCGGAGAACGTCGCCGCCAACCATGCGAACGCCCTGGACTACTGGACCTTCAGCCCGGCGTCGGAGCAGTGGTCCAGCCTGGCGGGAGCCGGCGTCGACATCATGCTGATCAACGACGTGGAGGCCTACCTCGCGGTCTGCACTCCCTGATCCTCCGGGGAAAGCTTGGGGTGAGTAACGGGACTTGAACCCGCGACATCCGCGACCACAACGCGGCGCTCTACCAGCTGAGCTATACCCACCAAGAAGCCTCGAGAAGTATCGAGGCCGGGAAAAGTGTACCCGGACTCAGTCGTTCTTCTGACCAGCGGGGTCACCGAGCCCCGTCAGGGCACCGGCGTGCTTCAGGGCGATGCTGCGCGCGGTGCTGCGGTCCGGCCCGGGGCTCGGCACGAACACGGCCTCCCGGTAGTAGCGCAGCTCCTCGATGCTCTCCTGGATGTCGGCCAGGGCGCGGTGGTTGCCCTGCTTGGCGGGCGCCTGGAAGTAGGCCCGCGGGAACCAGCGCCGCGACAGCTCCTTGATCGAGGAGACGTCGACGATGCGGTAGTGGAGGAACGCCTCCAGGGTGGGCATGTCCCGCAGCAGGAAGGACCGGTCGGTCGCCACCGTGTTGCCGGCCAGGGGGGGCCGGGACCCGTCGGGGCAGTGCTGCTGGACGTAGGCGAGCACCTGCTCCTCGGCGTCCTTCATGGCGATGCCGTGCTCGAGCTCGTCGAGCAGTCCGGACTCGACGTGCATGTTGCGGACGAAGTCGCCCATCTGCGTGAGGGCCTCCGCCGGGGGCTTGATGATGAGGTCGATACCCTCCCCGAGGACATTGAGGTCGAAGTCGGTGACCAGCGCCGCCACCTCGATCAGGGCATCCTGCTCGATGTCGAGGCCGGTCATTTCGCAGTCGATCCACACCAGTCGTTCGTTCACGAGCAGTCACACTACTGCGCTGGAGGCGCTGGGACCTCGGTCCTGAACCCCAGAGACGAACGGCCCAACCCGAGTCCAGGACTCAGCGCGCACTCAGTTTGGTCGCCTAGGCTCGGGCCCGTGAAGTGGTTCGGACTCGGTGCGCGGCTGCTCGTCGGGGGTGTCTGGGTCGTCGCCGGCGCGCTGAAGCTGCCCGATCCGTCCGCCAGCGTGCGCGCCGTACGCGCCTACGACCTGTTGCCCGAGTCGGTCGTCCCCACCGTCGGCCATCTGCTGCCGGTGCTGGAGATCGTGGTCGGCCTGTGCTTGATCCTCGGCCTCCTGACCCGCGCCATGGGGGTGGTGTCCGCGCTGCTCTTCGTGGCGTTCATCATCGGCATCTCGTCGGCCTGGGCTCGCGGCCTGCAGATCGACTGCGGCTGCTTCGGTGGTGGCGGCTACAAGGAGGGCGCCTCCGCGGAGTATCCGTGGGAGATCGCCCGCGACGCCGGTCTCCTCCTGCTCTCCCTGTTCCTCGTCTGGCGCCCGCGTACGCCGTGGTCGCTCGACGTACTCCTCTTCCCCCAACGAGCACCGCTCGACGAACTGCCTGAAAGGGCCGATGCATGAGCAAGCAAGGCAGACGTGAGTCCTCCGCCGCCCGAGCGGCGGCCATCCGAGCCGAGCAGGAGCGCAAGGAGAGGCGTCGCAACCTCCTCGTCGTCGGCGGGGTGGTGCTCGCGATCGTGGTGATCATCGGGGGCCTGTTCCTGATCCAGAGCCTGCGCGACACCACCGGAGACGCCGCGAGTGCGCCGAGCAACTCCGCCACCGCCGCCGTCGACGGCGTGCAGGTCGCTGCCGCCGACGAGTTCGGCCTCGGCATCGGCGACCCGGACGCCCCCGTGAAGGTGGAGGTGTTCGAGGACTTCCTGTGCCCGTTCTGCCAGCAGTTCGAGGCGCAGAGTCGCGACTCGCTGCTGCAGTCGGCCAAGGACGGCAAGGCGTTCGTCGTCTACCGTCCCATCGCGTTCCTCAACGAATACTCCGACCGGTCGCTCAACGCGTTCGCCGTCGTCCTGAACACGGCCGGGCCGGAGGCGGCCCTGGCGTTCCACAACCTTCTCTACGACAACCAGCCCGCTGAGGACGGCGACATGCCCGACGACGACTGGCTGGTGGCGAAGGCGGTCGAGGCCGGCGCCGACGAGGCAGCGGTCCGCCCCGGCATCGAAGGCATGGACTACGAGCAGTGGGTGACCAACGGCAAGGACGACGCCTCCAAGCGCAAGGTCACCGGCACGCCCACGGTCTTCATCAACGGCACCGCGATCACTGACGCCAACAGCATCGACGAGCTGGTCACCAAGACCGAGCAGGCCATCACCGACGCCCAATAGCCGACCTGTCGCAGATGTACACGTAAATCACGTCGACCTGTCGCAGATGTACACGAGCGCATGTACATCTGCGACAGGTCGGCGCGCAGAGGTTGTACATCTGCGACAGGTCGGCAAAGGCCCCGCAATCTCATACATTGCGGGGCCACTCTCATTACAGGGGATCGGGGATTCCCAACCGTGCAGGACACGCTGGCAGGATGCGTCGGGTGAAGGATCTGACCACATTCATCGCCGGCCTGCCGAAGGCCGAGCTCCACGTCCACCACGTCGGATCGGCGTCCCAGCGGATCGTCAGCGAGCTCGCCCAGCGCCACCCCGGCACGGTGCCGACCGACCCGACCGAGCTGGCGGGCTTCTACGAGTTCCGCGACTTCGGCCACTTCATCGAGGTCTACCTCGCCGTGGTCGACCTGGTCCGCACACCGGAGGACGTCCGGTTGCTCACCTACGAGATCGCGCGTGAGATGGCCGAGGGCCAGAACCTGAGGTACGCCGAGCTCACCTGCACGCCGTACACCACGGTGCGGCCCCACGAGGACGGGAAGGGCATGCCGATCGAGGCCTACACCGAGGCCATCGAGGACGCCCGCGTCGCGGCCGAGCGCGACTTCGGACTCGTGCTCCGCTGGATCTACGACATCCCCGGCGAAGCCGGGCTACCGGCCGCCGACGCCACGCTGGAGTTCGCTCTCGACCATCGCACCGACGCCCTGGTCGGCTTCGGGCTGGGTGGGCCGGAGATCGGCGTACCCCGGCCGCAGTTCAAGCCGCACTTCGACGCCGCCCGCGCCGCCGGGCTCCACTCGGTGCCGCACGCCGGCGAGACCACCGGGCCGCAGACCGTCTGGGACGCCCTGCACGAGCTCGGCGCGGTCCGGATCGGGCACGGCACCACCTCGGCGCAGGACCCCGAGCTGCTCGCCCACCTCGCCGAGCACCGGATCCCGCTCGAGGTGTGCCCCTCCTCCAACATCGCCACCCGGGCCGTCGCAACGCTGGCCGAGCACCCGATCGTGGCCTTCCGCGACGCCGGGGTGGTGGTCACGGTCAACTCCGACGATCCGCCGATGTTCGGCACCGACCTCAACGGTGAGTACGAGATCGCCGCCGACCTTCTCGGCCTCGGCCCGGAGGGCGTCGCCGACCTGGCCAAGGCAGCGGTCGGCGCGTCGTTCCTGGACGATGCCGGCAAGGCGGTGCTCTGCGCGGAGATCGACGCGTACGCCGCCACCTGATGGCAGGCACGACGCTCGCCCTGCTGCGGGCGGCCCACGGTGGACCCGCACTCGCCATCACGCTGGTGGCGGGGCTGCTGGCGGTCACCGCCGACCTCGGCCCCGGGCGGGTCGCCCTGGTGACCGCCGCCGTGCTCACCGGGCAGCTGTCCATCGGGTGGAGCAACGACCTGGTCGACCTGTCGCGCGACCGCACCACGGACCGGCGGGACAAGCCGCTGGTGACCGGCCCACGGACCGGCGGGACAAGCCGCTGGTGACCGGCGCGCTCGACGTACTCCTGGTGACGCGGGCCTGTCGGGCGGCCGTCTTCGCGACCGTGCTCCTGTCGCTGGCGTGCGGCTGGCAGGCCGGGCTCGTCAACCTGCTGTGTACGGCGGCCGGCTGGGCCTACAACCTGGGCGTGAAGTCGACGCCCTGGTCGTGGGTGCCGTACGCCGTGGCCTTCGGCGGCCTCCCGGTGTTCGTCTCGCTGGCGGACCGACCACCCGCGCTGGCGCCCTGGTGGGCTGTCGCCGCAGGGGCCCTGCTCGGGGTCGGTGCTCACTTCGTGAACGTCGTCCCCGACCTCGCTGACGACGCCGCCACCGGCGTCCGGGGGCTGCCGCACCGGCTGGGTGCCCGGTGGTCGGTGCGGGTGGCGGTGCTGCTCCTGGTCTCCGCCTCCGTGCTGCTGACCCTGGTCGCGCCGACGCAGCGGGGCACGGTCACCTGGCTCGCGCTGGCCGCCGTCGTCGTCCTCGCGGTGGTGGCCCTCGTCGGCTCCGGGCGTACGCCGTTCCGCGCCGCCGTCCTGATCGCGGTGGCCGACGTGCTGGCGATGGTGTGGGTCGGTTGACGACCACTGGCACAGTGAGAGGCATGGAGATCCTGTCGGTCCGTGGCGTGCTGCCCGAGCATCGCTACGCCCAGCAGGACATCACCGACGCCTTCGTCGACGTCGTCACCGGTCGCGGCGGCGTGGAGGAGAGGCTCCTGCGGCGCTTCCACGCCAACGCCGGAGTGCGGCACCGCCACCTCGCGCTGCCCCTGGAGGCCTACGCCGCCATCAAGGACTTCGGGGAGAGCAACGACCTGTTCATCGAGGCCGCCGTGCGCCTCGGCGCCGAGGCGACCCTCGAGGCGCTCGAGGCCGCGGGTCTGCGCCCGGCCGAGGTCGACCTGCTGATCTCGACCACGGTCACCGGGCTCGCCGTGCCCTCCCTGGACGCCCGGATCGCGGCCCTGATCGGCCTGCGCCAGGACGTGAAGCGGGTGCCGCTCGTCGGCCTCGGCTGTGTCGCCGGCGCCGCCGGCATCTCCCGGCTCCACGACTACCTGATCGGCCATCCCGACCAGGTCGGCGTGCTGGTGTCGGCGGAGATGTGCTCGCTCACCGTCCAGCGCGACGACGCCTCGATGGCCAACCTGGTGGCCAGTGGACTGTTCGGTGACGGCGCCGCCGCCGTGGTGGCCCGGGGCAGCCAGGGCGCCGGCGTCGAGGTGGTCGACACCCGCAGCCGGCTCTACCCCGACTCGGAGCGCACCATGGGCTGGGACGTCACCAGCACCGGACTGCGCATCGTCCTCGACGCCAACGTGCCCGAGGTGGTCGGCACCTACATCCGCGACGACGTCGACGGGTTCCTGTCCGGGCACGGTCTGGTCCGTGCCGACGTCGAGTGGTGGGTCTGCCACCCCGGCGGACCCAAGGTGCTGGAGGCGATGCAGGAGAGTCTGGAGGTGCCTGACGCGGCGCTCGAGCTGACCTGGCAGTCGTTGGCCAGGATCGGCAACCTGTCCTCGTCATCGGTGCTGCACGTCCTCCAGGACACCCTGCGGGACCGGCCGCCGAGGCCGGGATCGTGGGGGATGATGCTGGCCATGGGACCCGGCTTCTGCTCCGAGCTGGTGCTGCTCAGGGCGCCGGCCGGAGTCGTCTCGTGACCAGCCTGGCCGCCTTCACCGTGCTCGTCGCCCTGGTCGGCGTGGAACGGCTCGCCGAGCTCGTGGTGTCGCGCCGCAACGCGGCCTGGAGCCTGGCGCAGGGCGGCACCGAGACCGGCCGCAGTCACTACCCGTTGATGGTCGTGCTGCACACCGGGCTGCTGGTCGGGGCGCTCGCCGAGGCGTGGTGGAGCCGGCCCGACGTACCCTCCGCGCTGGCCTGGACGATGCTCGGGCTCGTCCTCGCGTCCCAGGCGCTGCGCTGGTGGTGCATCGCCACCCTGGGGCGGCGCTGGAACACGCGCGTGATCGTGGTGCCCGACCTGCCGCTGGTGACCAGCGGGCCTTACCGGTTCCTGTCCCACCCCAACTACGTCGCCGTCGTGGTCGAGGGTTTCGCGCTGCCCCTGGTGCACGCGTCGTGGGTCACCGCATTGGTGTTCACGGTGGCCAACGCGGTGCTGCTCGGCGTACGGCTCCGTGTCGAGAACACCGCGCTGCGCACGGTGACCCCCTGATGCGCGACCTCGTCGTCGCCGGCGGCGGTCCGGTCGGCCTGATCACCGCCCTGTACGCCGCGCGCGCAGGTCTCGACGTGGTGGTCCGCGAGCCGCGGGTCGGCGTCATCGACAAGGCCTGCGGCGAGGGGCTGATGCCGGGGGCCGTCTCCGCCCTGGACGACCTCGGCGTCCCGGTCGAGGGCAGGGTGCTGGCCGGCATCCGCTACCTCGACGGCCGGCGCTCGGTCGACGCCCGGTTCCGCGGCGGCGAGGGGCGCGGCGTACGGCGTACGACGCTGCACGCGGCGCTGCTGGACGCGGTCGCGGCCGCGGGGGTCGCGGTCGAGCACGCCCCGGTGACCCGGCTCGAGCAGCAGGAGGATCGCGTGGTCGCCGATGGTGAGACCGCCCGCTATCTGGTCGCAGCCGACGGCCTGCACTCGCCGCTGCGCCGGATGCTCGGGTTCGATCGACCAGCCCGCTCGTCCCGCCGCTTCGGTCTGCGCTGCCACTTCCCGCTCGCACCGTGGAGCGACCTGGTCGAGGTGCACTGGTCTCGCCACAGCGAGGCCTACGTGACTCCGGTGGCCGACGACCTGGTCGGCGTCGCCGTGCTCGGGGCTCCGGGCCAGGGCCTGTCGCAGGCACTGAGCGAGTTCCCCGCTCTGCTGCACCGGCTGAAGGAGACCGACCCCACCCGCGTCCGTGGCGCCGGACCGCTGCGCCAGCGATCGAGGCGGCGGGTGGCCGGACGGGTGCTCCTGGTCGGGGATGCCGCGGGTTACGTCGACGCCCTGACCGGTGAGGGCATCGCCGCCGGGGCGGCCCAGGCGGAGGCGGCCGTGAGGGCCGTCCTCGCCGGCGACCCCGACCGCTACGAGGCCGACTGGCGTCGGCTCACCTGGCGCCACGACCTGGTGACCCACGCGCTGCTGGGTGCCACCCGCCTTCCCGTCATACGCCGGGCGCTGGTGCCGGCGGCCGCGCGCGCACCGTGGGTGTTCGAGGCCGCCGTCGACCAGCTGGCCAGACCGTCGCGGGTGCCGGTGTGAGCGCCGTCGAGCAGGTCGTGCTCCTCGACGAGGACGGCGAGGCCGTCGGGACCGCCGCCAAGGCGGACGTGCACCATGTCGAGACGCCGCTCCACCTCGCCTTCTCCTGCTACCTCTTCGACGGCTCCGGCCGGTTCCTGCTCACCCAGCGCGCGCTGGACAAGAAGACGTTCCCGGGGGTGTGGACCAACAGCTGCTGCGGTCACCCGGCACCGGGGGAGGACGTCTTCGAGACGGTCCGCCGACGGGTCGGTCAGGAGCTCGGAGTCACCCTTGACGACCTGCGGCTCGTGCTGCCGGACTTCCGCTATCGCGCCGTGATGCCCGACGGGGTCGTGGAGAACGAGATGTGCCCGGTGTTCGTGGCGACCACGTCGGCCTCGGTCGAGGCGGACCCGGAGGAGGTCGAGGCGCACGAGTGGGTGGACTGGGCGGAGTTCCGCGGCTCGGTGCTGACCGGTGCCCGCGAGATCAGCCACTGGTGCCTGCTCCAGGTGCGGGCCCTCCCGGCCGACCCCCGCACGGCCGTCGGTCAGTCCCGCGACCTGCTTCCGCCGGCTGCTCGTTAGGCGGCGCGGGAATGTCTGGGGCTCGCACTGGTTACTGCACAGGTAGCACTTCCACCTCTTGAGGAGATCCATGACCACCACGCACCAGAACCTCGCCGCGGCGTCGGGCACCTTCCAGCTGGGCGGAGACCTCCCGGTCGTCCGGCTCGGCTACGGCACCATGCAGCTGACCGGCGAGGGTGTGTGGGGCGACCCCAAGGACCGCGACGGCGCTCTGGCGGTGTTGCGGCGGGCGGTGGAGATCGGCGTCAACTTCTTCGACACCGCCGACTCCTACGGTCCGAACGTCGCCGAGGAGCTCCTCAAGGAGGCGCTGCACCCCTACGCCGATGACGTGGTGATCGCGACGAAGGCCGGTCTGACCCGCACCGGCCCGGGCCAGTGGATCCCCGTGGGGCGCCCGGCCTACCTGCGGCAACAGGCCGAGCTCAGCCTGCGCAAGCTGGGGGTCGAGACGATCGACCTCTTCCAGCTGCACCGCATCGACCCGGAGGTGCCCCTCGAGGACCAGGTCGGGGAGTTCAAGCTGCTCCAGGACGAGGGCAAGATCCGCCACATCGGACTCTCCGAGGTGAGTGTCCAGGAGCTCCACCAGGCCCAGCAGGTCGCGACCATCGCCTCGGTGCAGAACCTGTTCAACCTGGCCAACCGCGACGCCGAGCCGCTCCTCGAGGAGTGCGAGAAGCAGGGCATCGCGTTCATCCCGTGGTTCCCGCTGGCGACCGGTGAGCTCTCGCAGGACGACGGCCCGCTGGCCGCCGCCGCCCGCGAGCACGACGCCACACCGTCGCAGCTCGCGCTGGCCTGGCTGCTGAAGCGCTCCCCGGTGATGCTGCCGATCCCGGGCACCAAGAGCGTCGACCATCTCGAGTCCAACACGGCGTCCGCCGGCATCGAGCTGAGCGACGACGAGTACGCCGCCCTGACGAGCGCTCTCTGATGCCGGACACCGAGCCGCTGGGAGCCGGAGACCCGGTCGAGCCGACGGCCGAGCCCGCACCAGAGCCTGCCGCGGCTCCCAGTCCGCTGCGCGGCTCGCGCACCAGCGGCGTGTGGGGTGCGGTGGTGGCGCTCGGCATCCTGTTGATCCTGCTGGTGATCTTCATCGTCCAGAACACCCAGAAGGTCGAGGTCAGCTTTCTCGGCTGGAACGGTCGCACGCCGCTGGCGGCCGCCCTGCTGGTCGCCACCGCGGCGGGCCTGCTCGTGGCGGCGATCGCCGGCTCGTTGCGGATCCTCCAGCTGCGCCGTCGGGTGAAGCGCTCGCGCTAGCTCGCTGAGTCGAGTACGCCGAGCAGGTGCTCGCTGAGGTCGAGAGAGCCGGCGACCAGCGCCTCGTCGAGCTGCTCGAGGCTGCTGACGCCGACGATGGGCCGGATGCTGGGCGTACTCGCGATCAGCCAGGCGAGCACGACCTGGCCACGGGTCGCCTTGAGGTCGGCGGCCACCTGAGTGAGCGCGTCGAGCCGGCGCGTCGTACCCGGGTGGTCGTAGACCTCGGGGAACGGGCGGTCGTCGCGGTCATAGCTGCCCTGCAGAAGCGGGCTGTAGGCCCACAGCTCGATGTCGGGATGCTCGGTGAGGTAGTCCAGCGTCTCGGAGCTCGCGAAGCCGAACGGGTGGTCCTTGCCGGGCACGGACGCGTCGGGTCGGGGCCGCAGGTAGGACGTGGTCAGCTGCAGGGCCGTGAACGGCTCGAGGTCGAGGCTGCTCGCGATCGCCCGGGCCTGCTCGACACGCCAGGTCGGATGGTTCGACACGCCGAGCCGGGCGGCGTACCCGTCGCGGACCAGGTCGCCGAGGGCGGTGACGGTCTCCTCGAGCTCGACCGTGCGGTCCTCGCCGTGCGCCCAGTAGAGGTCGATGCGGTCCACGCCCAGCCGTTCGAGGCTCCTGCCGCACTCGCGCCGGATCACCGGTGCCGACAGGCCCTCGACCGGCCCGTCGAAGTCGCCGGGAGTGGCGGGCTCGACACCGACCTTCGTGGCGATGGTGAGGCTGTCACGCAGGCCGGGGTTGGCGCGCAGCCACTCGCCGATGACCGTCTCGCTCTGGCCACCGGCGCCGGTCCCGCTGGCCCAGAACGCGTAGCAGTTGGCCGTGTCGATCGTGGTCCCGCCCGCCTCGACGAAGCGGTCCAGCAGGGCGAACGAGGTGGCTCGGTCGGTCTTCGTGCCGAAGTACATCGCACCGAGGATCAGGGGGGAGGTCATCGGCTCACCCTAGACAACGACAGATTTCCGCACCGACGTGCAACCACCTGTGCAGGACGACCGAACTACCGGCAGAGGCCGCCATCCGACGGCCCCACGACCGAGGAGCTCGTGATGTTGATCAAATCCATTTTCGCGGTATCGGTGACCGCCACCATCCTGGCCGCAGGCGCTGTCGTCCCCGCTCAGGCGTCCGGCTCGACCGAGCCCGGCACCACCAGCCTGGCCGAGGTCCTCACGTCCGACGGCAACCGGTTCGACCGCAACGCCCGGGACTACGACATCGTCACCGAGGCGGTGCTGGCCGTCCTCGCCGCCAAGCCGACCAGCCCGGTCGGGTTGCTCGCGGACGGGACCGTGCCGCTGACCGCCTTCATCCCCAACGACTTCTCCTTCCGGGTCCTGACCAAGGACCTGACCGGACGGTGGTACCGCTCCGAGAAGCGGGTCTTCACCAAGCTGGCCGGAGCCGTGGGGATCGATGCCGTCGAGTCGGTGCTGCTCTACCACGTGATCCCCGGAGCCACGATCGACTCGGCAACGGCGCTGGGCGCCGACGGAGTGGCCTTGGACACCGCCCTGGAGGGTGCCTCGATCACCGTGCGGGTGCGCTGCCCGCGGGTGCCGATCATCCGGCTCGTCGACAACGACCCGAACGACATCAACCCCTGGGTGAACCCGAGGGCGCTGGACATCAACAAGGGCAATCTCCAGATCGCCCACGGCATCGTCTTCGTCCTCCGCCCGGCCGACCTCTGAGTCCACGAGCGGCCTCCTTGTCCGATTCCAGGGTCTGAGGGCCACGCCCCTCAGAAGGCTCCCCGGACCGCTGCCCCGACACCAGCGGTCCGGGGATCAGCCTTGCCCGGGCCGGAGCATCTCGAACCCTAGGACGTGGGGGGTGGGTGGTTTCTTTCCTTGTCCGAGGGGGCACCATGGTGGTGTGCGACACATTCCGGCCCACGCGTTCCCGATCGAGTTCCGGGGCATCGACTGCTTCCGCGAGCTCGCGGTCAGCGACGTACGCCGGGTGTGGGCCCGGGGGGAGCATGTGCACATCCCCGAGGGCTGGTCGCTGATCTGGGAGACCGGGCCCTCCGACAACGTCTACCTCGTGCTGCAGGGCAGCCTGACCCTCACCTCAGGGCAGGGTGTCGAGAGCACCGGGGGTCCCGGCGACGTCGTCGGCGCCATCGGCTCGGGCGTCTCCCAGCTGATGATCGTGACGACCCACTCGCCCGTCGAGGCCCTGATCATGCCAGCCGCGTCGTTCCGGGCTGCCTGCGCCGAAGTGCCCGCCTTCGCGTCAGCCCTCGGCCTGTCCGAGCCCGCGGTCACCAGCCACAGCATCGACGAACAGCGCGGTCACTCGGGCTGAGCTGCCTCCCCTCGGCGTGCGCATACGCCGATCGAATGGGGGTACGTCGCCTGCATGGACACTTCTTCGACCCTGCACTACACGGTCCCCGGAATGTCGGCTGAGGACGCCTCGCGCGTCGTCGAGCTGCTCCAGGACCGTCTGCACGCCACCAATGATCTGCACCTGACGCTCAAGCACGTGCACTGGAACGTGGTCGGCCCTCACTTCATCGCCGTTCACGAGATGATCGACCCCCAGGTGACCGCGGTCCGTGGCTTCGCCGACGACCTGGCCGAGCGCATCGCCACCCTCGGCGGATCACCACTCGGTACGCCGGGCTCGATCGTCGAAGGCCGGACCTGGGAGGACTACAGCATCGGGCGAGCGACCACCCAGGAGCATCTGGGCGCGCTCGACGTGGTCTATCGGGGCGTCATCTCGAGCTACCGCGACGGCATCAAGGAGCTCGACGAGCTGGATCCCGTCACCCAGGACATGTTCATCGGGCAGACCGAGCAGCTGGAGCTGTTCCACTGGTTCGTCCGCGCCCACCTCGAGGACAGCTCCGGCCACCTCTCCACCCAGGATGCCCACTCCGAGGCATCGGCCGCCCGCGCTGCCGAGGGTGACGAGAAGGCGGTAACGCGATGAGCACCGTCGAGACAGGCCGGATCACCACCGACATCCCCGCACGGCTCGACCGGCTGCCCTGGGCCCGCTGGCACTGGATGGTGGTGATCGGGCTCGGGGCCGTGTGGATCCTCGACGGGCTCGAGGTCACCATCGTCGGCTCCATGTCGGCGGCCCTGAAGCCCGCGGACACCGGCCTGGGGCTCTCGAGCTTCGACGTCGGGATCGCGGGGGCGACGTACGTCGCGGGCGCCTGCATCGGGGCCCTGTTCTTCGGGCAGCTGACTGATCGCTTCGGCCGCAAGAAGCTGTTCCTCATCACGCTGGGCGTCTACACGGTGGCCACCGTGCTCACCGCGTTCTCGATGAACCCGATGTGGTATTTCGTGGCTCGGTTCTTCACCGGGGCCGGCATCGGCGGAGAGTACGCCGCCATCAACTCGGCGATCGACGAGCTGATCCCGGCCGCGTTCCGTGGTCGCGTCGACGTGGCCATCAACGGCTCGTTCTGGGTGGGTGCGGCGGCAGGGTCGCTGCTGACCATCCCGCTGCTCGACCCGACCATCGTCGACCCGGCATGGGGCTGGCGGCTCGCCTTCGGCCTGGGGTCGGTGCTGGCCGTCGGCATCCTCGTCGTACGCCGCCACGTGCCGGAGAGCCCGCGGTGGCTGTTCATCCACGGCCGCGAGGACGAGGCCGAGAAGATCGTGACCGACATCGAGAAGCAGGTGGTCGACGAGGTGTCCGGGGACCTCCCGGAGGTGGGTGACAGCATCACCATCCGCCAGCGCAAGTCGATCGGGATCGGCCTGATCGCCCGCACGGTGTTCACGATGTACCCCCGGCGGACGGCCCTGTGCTTCTCGCTGTTCGTCGGCCAGGCGTTCCTCTACAACGCCTTCTTCTTCACCTACGGCGACACCCTCACGACGTTCCTCGACGTGAAGCAGACCGGGTGGTACCTCGCGATCTTCGCGCTCAGCAACTTCCTGGGTGCGCTGCTGCTGAGCTCGCTGTTCGACAAGGTGGGCAGGGTGAAGATGATCGCCGGCACCTACTTGCTGTCCGGCGTACTGCTCGGGTTCACCGGCCTGATCCTGGGCAACCTGTCGGCGACGACACTGACGATGATGGGGGCGATCATCTTCTTCTTCGCCTCCGCCGGCGCCAGTGCGGCCTACCTCACCGCGAGCGAGATCTTCCCGATGGAGACGCGGGCGCTGTGCATCGCGTTCTTCTACGCGATCGGTACGGCGGTGGGCGGGATCAGCGGACCGCTGCTCTTCGGCAAGCTCATCGACGACGCCTCGGCGTCGGGCGACATCACCGCCATCGCGTTGGGCTACTTCATCGGCGCCGTGCTGATGATCGGGGGCGGACTGGCCGAGATCTTCCTCGGCGTCGCCGCGGAGGGCCAGTCGCTGGAGGACATCGCCACCCCGCTGACCGCAGAGGACGCCTGAGGCATCGGCTGACGAGGGGCGGATCACGGGATAGCGTTCCTCCCGTGATCCGCCGACCTCACGAGAACGTCGCGACCGTGTTGGTGGACCCCCGTGCCCTGGCCGACCTCGAGCTGCAGCTGATGGCGCTCGACCTGCGGGTGTGGCCGGTGTGGACCGCGCCGATCTGTGCCGACGGCCCCCGCGAGGCGTTCCAGATCAGGCGGGCGCTGCTCGAGCGTCATCGGGGCGCGTGGGACGTCGCCCTCGGCTGGGTCCCGGTGTGGATCAGCTTCGGCGAGTCCTGGGGCAACGGGGTCGACCCACTGCCCTGGTCAGCTCACCAGACGTTGTGGCGGGCGCTGGAGTCCCAGGCGGACCAGGTGCGCTATCACCGGCGCCTCGGCGGCGTACGCCGGCTCTCGCTGCCGGAGGACCTGGTCGGATGACCTCGCTCGAGGTGCCGACGGTCACGAGTCGTCGACGAGTCCCGACACGAGCCGTGCCACCAGGTCCGGCTCCTCCTCCACGAGGAGGTGCCCCGTCCGGGGCACGACCAGTGCTTCGACGCCGAGGAGCGTGCGGCAGGCGACGGCCAGTCGTGGGGCTGGGAAGAACGCGTCGCTATCGCCGACGGCGACCACCATCGGGTGGCCCCTCCACCGCGCGAGGTCGACGTCCGGCAGGGGGTCGGGCGCTCCCGTCGTGCGGCACCAGCGAGCCACAACCGTCATCCAGTCGACCAGCTCCGCCGAGGGGACGCGTCCTGGCCCCGACATGAAGTCGAGCAACCGGCGGGCCCCGGCCGGGTTGCGCCGGACCAGCCACGGAACCGTGGCACCCAGCATGGCGAACGAGGGTCGCACCTGTGTGAGGCCCGCGGGGCTGAGCAGCGCCAGACCGTCCACGTCGACCGGGTCGGCGGACAGCGCCACTGCTGCGCCCCGCGAGTGACCGGCCAGCACCACGGGGACGCCCGGTCGCTGGGTGCGGACCCAGGTCACCAGCTCACGGACCCAAGCGGCGTACCCCGAGACCTCCTGGACAGGGCGCCGTTCGTCGCTGAGGCCCGGTTGCCCGGGCAGGTCGGCCACGTGGATGCGGCAGCGGAGCGCCAGGGCGGCCACGAGGGCACCGCTCGTCGCTGCGTTGAAGTTGGTGCCGGGCAGGTAGAGACAGGTTGCGGGACCCGATCCGGCGCTGACCACCTGCGTCTGCCCCAGGGAGGTGTCGATCGATTCCACGACATGGGGGAGCGGCCATCGCTCGAGAGCCGCACGACACCACCGGCGCGTGTGGCTGGCGCCGGTGGTCGAGCGGTAGGCGCTCCGCATGCGCGAGAGTCTGGCACACGGCGAATGCCGACCGTCATCGTCGAGACCCCCCGAACGGGCGATTGACGAGCGAGGGCCGGTGAGCGCAGCATGGAAGCGTCAGTTGGCCCAGACCCCGTCATCCCAGACTCGACGATCCAGGCGAGGTGCCAGCAATGTCCGGGGACCTGTGGGCGAGCGTCCCACGACGACCAGTCCACGTCCCGACTCCGCGAGCCGCCGACCTGAGGGTGCGGCGCTACCCAGCCGGCCACTGGTGCGTGGTCGAGGCCGTCGGGGAGATCGACCTCCAAGGGATTCCCCTCCTGCGGCAGCACCTGGGCGACGTACCCCCGCACCTGCTGTTCGACCTGAGTGGTGTCACGTTCATGGACGCGAGCGGCCTGGGCGTGCTCAGCCTGAGCCTGAGAGCCGCGCGCCTGGCCGGCGGAAGTGTCCGCATCGCCGGTGCCTCGGCTCAGATCCGGGCGATGCTCGCCAGCACGGGGCTGGACCGAGTGATGGCGACATTCCCGACGGTGGACGACGCGCTGGTGTGACGGTGCCTAGACCGTGCGGAGGGCCTCGATCGTGAGGGAGCCCTCGATCACCTGATGAGCGGTGTCTCTGAGCAGCTGGCTGTGGCGACGGCTGTGGTCGCGCATCAGCCGGAAGGCCTCGTCGACGTGGACGCCGTCCCTCGCGAACACCACGCCCTTGGCCTGCTCGATGAGCACCCGGGTGTTCAGGGCGGTCTGCAGTTGCTCGGCCATCAGCTCGGACTGCCGGACGGCGCGCTCCTGCAGCAGGCCGATCGTCGCCACGTCGGCGAGGGCCTGCCCCAGGCTCAGGTCGTCCTCGCCGAGGACGGTGCGGTCGAGGCAGAACAGGTTCATCGCCCCGATGACCTGGTCGCGCAGCCGCAGGGGCAGCGCATGGGCGGAGCGGTAGCCCGCCTCGGCCGCGGCTGCGCTGAACCGGGGCCACCGCTGCTCCGCCACCTCCGGCTCGACGTTGACGACGCGTTGCCCCGAGGTGAAGCAGTCGAGGCACGGGCCCTCGGCACTCTGCAGCTCGAAGAGCTCGAGGACGTGGGCCAGGTTGCTGGTGGAGGCGACCACTTGCAGACGTCCACGTTGGTCGCTGAGGATCACCCCGGCCGCGTCGGCGGGCAGCAGCTCGACGGTGCGCTCGGTGAGGGTGTGGAGGAAGTCCACGGCGTCGAACTCGTCCACCAGGGTGTCGGCGAGCTCGACGAAGACGCGAGTGAGTCGCAGTGCAGTGGTCATAGTGCTGTTCCTTGTCTGACCGGTCCGAGTGCGGAACCGGTCGTTTGTGCTTCACTCATCATCGCTCCGCGCGAGGTGGATGCGAAGTGTCCCAGCCAGGACTTCTTTGGCGACCTGCAGGATCGGGCGGTTCTCGGCATACGCGTGCCCACGCAGGAGTAGGAGCGCCTCGGTCAGGCCCACGGCCGCCTGGACCGCGATCACCCCGGTGGCCTGGTGCACCTCGGCGTGCTGCTCGACCGGGCTGCCGAGCTGAGGGTGCAGGTCGTCGCCAAGGGTCCCGCCTTGGAGGTGCAGCAGGAGGACCACGGCGGCGTCGGCGTACCTGAGTGCTTCGGCGAGCTCGTCGGCTGAGAGGGGACCCGGCGCCTCGCGATAGAGGTCGAGGATGCCGAGCCTGATCGCGCCGACCTGCAGCGGGAACGAGAAGATCGCGGAGATCCCCGCCGCCAGCACCGCGGGGCCGAATCGTGGCCAGAGCCGGTACGCCGTGCGGGCGAGGTCGGGTTGCAGCACCGGGCGTCGCTGGCTCGATGCGTCCACGCAGGGCCCCTCGCCCAGCGCGAACTGCAGGTCCTCCATCACCCTGGCCACTCCGTCGCTGGTGGCGACCACTCCCTGGTGACCCGCGTCGTTCATGAGCGCCAGGCCCACTCCCTTGATCGGCAACGCTTCGGCGCACTGGTCGCACAGCCGCTCGGGCAGCGTCCGACCACCAGGCTCGGCGGCGATGACCGCCCGAAGGATCTCGGCCGTCGTCGTCAACCTGCGCACCGCGGGACGACGTCGACCATGGAGACTCCGGAACAGTTCAGAGCCACCTAGGGGTGCGGCAGCACGTGTCTCGCAGCATACCCACGGGTTCTGCTCACTGTGCGGTTGATCCGGCTCACCAGGTGGGTCCGATCAACCGCACAGAGCAGCGCCCCCTGAAGGGCTTCGGTTGACGGGTGACACATTCACTTCGGTTGATGCCGGACACTCGTCTTGACC
>CZKA01000024.1_pt1 | contig 47207 bp, 48 predicted proteins | sample 1657991 | NCBI WGS metagenome assembly CZKA01 (sample SAMEA3501708, study PRJEB10268) | metagenome | biome: nitrite-oxidizing laboratory bioreactor; material: liquid mineral medium | place: Austria | collected 2011-12-21
GCGCCGGGTCAGGCCGATGTCTTTGCCGGGGTAGTCGGAGGTGTCCCACTCCTCGACGATCTCACTGTCTGCGAGGGTGCCTTGGATCGCCTGCTTGATGACCTGGACGAAGTCGGCGTCGCTGATGCCGAGGTCGATGCTCCACTCCACCCCATGCGCACGCGCCTCGACGCCGAGCTCTGGGCGCAGGGTGCGATTGACGGCGATCACGGTGGTGTCGGTGTCCTGGGTCCACCTGTCGAGCTCGGTGATGACGCCTTCCTGCAGGCAGATGACATCGAAGAGCACCACGTCCGGGTCGGCAGCCGGTGGCCCGGAGGTGGTCAGTATGAAGGGTGCCGAGATGCCCGCAAGCATGGCGCGCAGGCCCAGTTCGACCACCCGCTGAGGCGTGACGATCTGGACCCAGACAACGTCTTGGTGTGCTCCCACACGCTGATTGTGAGGCTTACCGAGATCGTGCGCTGTGAATGTCCAGAACCCGGGTGCTGGCCGTGAGACAGCAGCGGTCGGGGGTCGAAGGTTCCGAGTGAGTTCCCGGACGAGCTGCTGAGGGTGGGCAACCTGATAGTTCGACTCCTTGGGTTGCCCACCCGAGAAGGAGTCAGACGCTCACGACTCGATCCGCGGGGCAATGTGGAACATGTCCATTTGCTGGTCCACCAGCACCCACGTCCGCTAGCCTGCTCATCGAACCGCCACGGACCCGAGACCGTGGCGGTTTCCATATTCTCACCTGAAAGGGCGGAGCCACGTCCGCAATTTTTGAGGCGCAGGATCTCGTTCCTAGGTCGCCTTCCGTGGATCCCCCTACGCAAGTGGGTGGGGTCACCGCAACCGTCTCCGATCCACCCGTGAGGGTGAGCCACCACCGCTTCGTGAGTTGCACAATGATTGCTTGGTCGCTTACGTGGACCCTCTACGCAAGTGGAGGTGAGCGACCGGAACCGCCCACGGAATGACTGTCCCGTGGGCGGTTCCTTTTCGCTGGAGTCACGTGGTGACGGACTCAGCCGCCGCCCCAAATGTGGAGACGCTGACCCCGAGCCATCGCCGCTGGCCTGCAGTTCGTAACGGCGGCCTGCCCTACAGAGTCGGGGCGTTCGAGCGGAACTAGCAGGTCAGCCCTTTTCGCCGTCCTCGCCATTCTTCTCGTCGTTATCAATGTCTCCTGGTGTGTCCTTCTCTTGCTTGTCCGAGCAGGCCGTGGCCGTGGTCGCGACCGTGAGCGCGAGCGCCGTGGCGGCGACAGCGTGGGTGACTTTACGGATGATCCTCATGGAATTCCTCTCGTAGCACGTGAACAGGAATTACCCATCCGGCCCGTGGCTCAAACAACCGTGGGCATAACCGCACCCGGCAGAGATTGCCAGGGCTCCCGGTCCGATTGCGCAACGAGCGTCAGTTCGGGACCCACCCCACTGACGTTGTCAGTGACGTTGCAGCCGTGTCTGAGTCCTCGTCGCCAGCGTGGAGACCTTGGCTGCGAGGAAGACATATCCCGCGAGGAGGGCAAGAAGAATTGCGTTTTCAACGACGCCGGTCCCTGGCGACCCGAGGCCGATAACGAGCGAGATAGTGACGAACGCGAGGAGCAAGAGGCTGAGGATCCTCGCGGCCGCAAATCTCGACGTAACCGCCCACGGTGCCAGAGGCCGTGGGCGGTTCTGCTCGGGAGGATCGTCGCGCCGACAGGCCTTCGTTTCGACCGGCTCGTGGTGATGTGCACGTCGGCGCAGCTCGGACCGCCGGAGGGCTGGCGCGGGCGGGCAGCGGTCGTGCGGGCTGAAGGTGCCAGGTCCATCGCGGGCGATGTGGTTGCCCGACTGGTTCACCGACGACCTCCGCGCCCGACACCCGGACGCCGTCCACGCGGCCGAGGACATGGTGGCGGCGATGCCAGCCGAGGTCAGGCAGACTGCGGAGGGCATGGCCGACGGACGGCTCATCGTGGTGCCGAGGGCCGCTCAGATGGCTCCAGGTGCGCACGAGAGACTCCTGGGGCGTCGTGATGGCCCCAGCGCCGCCAAGGTGCAGCTCAGGCGCTCTCCCAGAGCCCGATCAGGTTGCCTTCGGTGTCGGTGAAGTAGCCGGCGAAGCCCATGTCACCGATGGACATCTTCTCGCTCGCGGTCTTCCCACCGGCGCCCTCGATCGTGCGCAGCGCCTCGTCGATGCTCGGCACGTCGATGACGATGTTGGGTCCCTTGCCGGGGAAGTCCGCAGAGCGTTCGAACATCCCGCCATTGATGAACCCAGACTCGGACGGGCCCTTCTCAGGGTCGGTCGGACCGGTCATCACGATCGTGTAGCCCATCTCCGGCATGGGCATCATCTGCCAGCCGAACGCGTTGCCGTAGAACGCCCGTGCCCGGTCGCCGTCGTCGAACGGAATCTCGAAGTGAACCACCTTGCCCGACATGCTGCCTCCCTCGAAATCGTGTGGAGCTTCAGTCAACTGCGGCCCCCTCTCCAGGTCAATCGCGCAGCCCGCTGATCTGTGCTGAAGTGGGGCGATGCTCTTGGCGGCGGACGATTTCGAGGCCTACACCCCGCAGCACTTCCTGCTGATCGGGATCTTCCTCGCGGGCGCGCTGGGGTTGGTCGCGTTCGGTCGGTTGCGACGTACGGCGGGGGGGCGGGACAGCTTCGACCGGGCGTTCGCGGTGGCGATCGTGCTGGTCACCGTGCCGAGCCAGCTCTACCAGCTCGCACCCTGGGACTTCTCGCTGAGCAGCTCGTTGCCCCTGGCGCTGTGCGACTTCGCGTGGATCGCCGCAGCCTGGGCGCTCTGGACACGTGACCCCGTCCCCACGGCACTGACCTACTACTGGGGCCTCACGCTCACAACCCAGGGGATCCTCACGCCATCACTGGGTCAGGCCTTCCCGGACCCCCGCTACTTCATGTTCTGGTCGATGCACTTCCTCATCGTGTGGGCGGCGATGTACCTGGCCTTCGGTCTGGGGCTCGGCCCGGGCTGGCGCGAATACCGCATCGCGGTCGCCATGACCCTCGCGTGGGCGGTCCTCGCCTACGCCTTCGACGTGGTCTTCGACGTCAACTACGGCTACCTGGTGCGCAAGCCCAGCTCCGCCTCCCTGCTCGACCTGCTCGGTCCGTGGCCGGTCTACGTCCTCGCCTCATTGGGCATCCTGCTCGTCGGCTGGGCGCTGATCACGTGGCCGTGGGTGGCCCGGGCAGGGTCGTGTCGAGAAGCGAGAGCTGCTCGGTGAGGTGGTTCCGCAGATGGCTGCGGTGCCGGTTCTCCAGCTGCCGGAGCGTGTCGACCTGCTTCTCGAGGGCCGACTTCTCGTCGCTGAGACCGGCCAGCGCGGTGGAGCGCTCGCGGTCCAGCTCGGCGGCCTGGGCCTCCTTGGTGCGGGCCAGCTCGGCCGTGACCTGATCCGCCTCACGGCGACTGGCCTCCACGATCGCGTGAGCGCTTGTCTTGGCGTCAAGGAGCAGCGATTCGGCTTCTTCCTTCGCCTCGGCCACGAGCCTGTCGGCCGTGAGTGCCGCAAGCTCGAGCGTCCTCGCGGCCGCTCCCCACGGTGCCTGCTCGTCGTCGACCGGAGACGATGGGTCGGTCTCGCTGGGGCCCTTGCTGTCGTTCTGCATGTCGTCCTCGGGTGGTTACGTCGCCGCCTGGCGGGATGGAGGTCCAGCTTTCGCATGGAGTGCAGGCCATCTTCGTGTGCTGGGCGGTGATGCGCCAGCCGGGGTCGAAATGTCCAGGGTGATCCGGACATTTCCCGGTGCGCATCGGGTCCGTTCCGTAGCATTGTCAGTACAAACGACTTCTCGGGAAGGAAACGTGGACGTCTTACACGAGCGCGACCGGCTGGCTGCCCTCCGGCAGCTCGAGGTGCTCGACACCCCTGCGGAGGAACGCTTCGACCGCGTCGTCCGCATCGCTCAGCGGGCCTTCGGCGTGCCGATGGTGTCGGTCAACCTGATCGACGAGGACCGCTCCTTCAGCAAGGCCTGGCTGGGCACGGGTGGTGGGGTCCATCCACGCTCCGACACCTTCTGTTCCCGCACCATCGAGTCCGACGCGGCGCTGGTCGTGCCCGACCTCAGCGCTGACGAGCGCTTCGCCGACAACAAGCACGTCGTCGGCGAACCACACGTGCGGTTCTATGCCGGCCAGCCACTTGCCGCGCCGGGAGGCCAGCGCGTGGGCTCCCTGTGCATCCTCGACTTCGCGCCGCGCACGATGACCGCCGCCGAGATCGCCCTCCTGCGTGACCTCGCCGACTGGGTCGAGCACGAGCTCGCCTCCAGCGCCGACCTGGTGCACGCGCGTGACGTACAACGTCGGCTGCTGCCGAGCCGTGCGCCGGATGTGCCCGGCTACGACGTCGCCGGTCGGTGCCTGCCGGCCCGGGACCTGGGCGGGGACTACTTCGACTGGCACTTCCGCGAGGGTGAGCTGCAGTTCGTGGTCGCCGACGTGATGGGCAAGGGGATCGGGGCGGCCCTCATCGCCGCGAGCGTGCGTTCGGTGCTGCGCGGGAGCTCGCACTTCAACAACCTGACCGAGTCGGTCCGCAAGACCGCGATGGCGATGGAGGAGGACCTCACCGACACCGCGACCTTCGTGACCATGTTCGTGGCCCGTCTCGCCCCCGAAACCGGTGGCCTGGAGTACGTCGACGCCGGACACGGTCTCGCCATCATCATCCCTGCGGCCGGTGACGTGCGCACCCTCTTCTCCGACGGTCTCCCGCTCGGAGCGCTCGACAACGACACCTGGACCTCCCGCTCCGACCGCCTCGACCCGGGCGACACCCTGCTGGTGGTCAGCGACGGGATCCTCGACTACTTCCCGGACCCGACGGCGGCCGTCAAGGCCGCGGTGGACCTGAGTCGTGACAGCCGCGACGCCTGGGAGATCGTCGACCGGATCGTCGAGGTCGGCATGGTCGCCGGCTATCAGCCGGCGGACGACATCACCGCCGTCGTCGTCCGCAGGGCCTCGTGATGAGCACCCTGATGCGCCGGGCAGTCATCCGGATCCTGGTGGTGCTGACCCTCCTCTTCGGCACCGTGTACGTCGGCTGGCGGTGGCTGTTCTCGGTCAACTGGGACAACTGGTGGATCGCCGTACCCCTCGTCGTCGCCGAGACCTATGCGCTCGTCGACGCCTACCTGTTCGGTCTGACCGTCTGGCGGATCAAGGAGCGGGGCGAGGCGCCACCCGCACCCGCCGACGCCACCGTCGATGTGTTCATCACCACCTACAACGAGCCCGTCGAGATGGTGCTCGCGACGGCGACCGCCGCCGTCGCGATCACCCATCCCCACCAGACCTGGATCCTCGACGACGGCGAGCGGGCGGAGATGCGAGCAGCGGCCGAACGTCTCGGCGTCGGCTACCTCACCCGCCACGCGCTCTGGGAGGACCGACCCCGACACGCCAAGGCCGGCAACCTCAACAACGCGCTGTTCCTGACCGACGGCGAGTTCCTGCTCATCCTCGACGCCGACCAGATCCCCGACCCGAGCATCCTCGACCGCACCCTGGGCTGGTTCGAGGATCCCGACGTGGCGCTGGTGCAGACCCCCCAGTGGTTCACCAACGTCACCGACGCCGATCCACTGGGCAGCCAGGCGCCCCTGTTCTACGGCCCGATCCAGCAGGGCAAGGACGGCTGGAACGCCGCCTTCTTCTGCGGCTCCAACGCGGTCCTGCGACGCGAGGCGCTCATGCAGCTGGGCATCGTCGGCTACGTCCGCGACGTCGAGAAGGGCGTGCGCGAGGAGCTGCGGCTAGCGCGTCGCCTGCTCGCCAAGGCGGCCTCGTCCGCCCGCGCACAGGACCCGGTCGTCGTGAACGCCCTCGGACGGGTCCGGTCCGCCGTGGACACCGCTCGCGTCGAGCTGGACGACGGACAGCCGGTGGCCCAGGTGACCTACGAGTTCCAGCGGCAGGTGCAGGCGGCCAGCCTGACCGTCGTCGACCGGGACGTCGCCACGATGCGGCAGGACCTGGAGGAGCTGGCGGCCCTCGGTCTCGACACCGGTGCCGGAATCGACGACGCCGCCCTGCACCGGCTGGCCGAGCGTGACCTCTCGCCCTTGGTCGCCGTGGAGTCGGTGCTCACCCTCGTGCGCGCCGTCGACGTCGACCTGGAGGGCGAGGCGCAGCCGATGATGCCCCTGGCCACCGTCTCGGTCACCGAGGACATGGCGACCTGCATGCGGCTGCACGGCCTCGGCTGGAAGTCGGTCTACCACCACGAGGTGCTCGCCCACGGGCTGGCGCCCGAGGACCTGCGGACCATGCTGCAGCAGCGGCTGCGCTGGGCGCAGGGCACGCTGCAGGTGCTCCTGCGTGAGAACCCCCTGGTGCAGAAGGGACTCTCAGCCGGCCAACGGCTGATGTACTTCGCCACGATGTGGTCCTACCTGTCCGGCTTCGCGGCGCTGGCGTTCTTCGCCGCTCCTGTGCTCTACCTGTGCTTCGGAGTGCTTCCCGTGCACGCGTTCGGGCTGGCGTTCCTCGAGCGCTTCGTGCCCTACTTCGTCCTCAACCAGCTGCTTTTCCTCGTGGTCGGCTACGGCGTCAAGACCTGGCGCGGCCAGCAGTACAGCCTTGCCCTCTTCCCCCTGTGGATCCGGGCGTGCACCACGGCGGCAGCCAACGTGTTCTTCAACCGAGAGCTCGGCTTCGTCGTGACCCCCAAGACCCGGCAGGCCGGGGGAGCGTTCCCCTGGCGGCTGATCTGGCCCCAGGTCACGGTCACCGCCATCCTGGTGCTGTCCTGCTTCGTCGGCGTGGCGCGCCTGTGGACGGGACAGACTGACAGCGTGATCGGCACCGGTGTCAACGTCGCCTGGGTCGCCTACGACCTCCTGATCATCAGCATCATCTACAGAGCAGCCCTCTACCGGGCGCCCGAACCCTCCTTGGAGTTGAACCCGTGATGGAACTCGAGAAGACCGTGGACGGCCAGGTCGCCGTACTCCGGTGTGTCGGCCGCCTCAACATGGTGGCCGCTCCGCGGCTGCGCGCGACCATCGAGCAGGCGGTCGCCGATGGTCAGTCCCGGGTGGTGGTCGACCTCAGCGGCGTCACGTTCGTGGACTCCTCCGGCCTGGGCTCGCTCATCGGCGGCCTCAAGGTGGCACGCACCGCAGGTGGGGACCTGCGCATCGCCGGGCCTCCCGAACAGGTCATGACGGTTCTCAAGCTCACCAACCTCGACCGCATCCTCGGAGCCCACCTCACGGTCGCGGATGCAGCCCGTGAATGGTGACTACCACCTCGCCGGCCTGGCGGTGCCCGAGGGACTTGACGACCTCCACGACCTGCTGGAGAACGTCCGCGCCAGCCATCCCGACCTGCTGGCCGAGGACCTCCTCCTGTTCGAGACAGCCGTCGTCGAGATCGCGGGCAACGTGGTCGAGCACGGCCGTCCACCGGGCGAGGTCTCGTGGACGTTCCGCATGGATGTGCGTCCCGACCGGCTGATCGGCAAGCTGTCCGACAGCGGACAGGCGTACGCCGCGGAGAGCGCGACCTTCGAGATGCCCGGTGAGCTCGCGGAGACCGGGCGCGGGCTCGCGTTGGCGCAGCTGGCCCTCGACGAGCTCACCTATGAGCGTGCCGACGGTGCCAACCACTGGATCATGGTGCGCAACCGCCGCTCGGCCTGACGATCCTTCGACAAGCCGGGAGCGGTTCAGGTCTTCCGGTGAGCGCTCGTCCGGAGGAGGCTGAAGGGGTGCAGTAGTCGGCCCTTGGGAGGTTGTCATGACGGATGTCGTCACTGGAACCAGTCGGTCGGAACCGCTCCTCCTGCCACGGTTCGTCCCTCCACCCGGGGACGCGATCCGACTGCATCCGGAGCGGGCAGTCGCGGGACTGTTCGTCATCAAGTTCGTCGAAGGCAGTCACGTTCGGCTGGCGGAGACCGGGCTGATCGTCGACGAGAAGGCCATCTTGTCCAACCCCGACGAGATCGAGAGGCTGGGGCGGGTCGCCCTCGATGCGGCGGGCGCCGTCGCCGAGCTCGACAGCCTGGCCAAGGTCATCGCGATGCTGCGCGAGCTCGGGTTCGAGGTGAACGCGCTGTTCCGCGCGCCTGACTTCAGATACTCCCTCGACGACGTGAAGGCCGACACCCCGTTTCGTGACAAGGCATCCCTGGAGCAGAGCGCCGGCGAGGAGCTGGCCGACCTGGACCTCTACTACGTCGCCTCCTGTGCGAAGTTCAGCGACCTCGAGCTGCAGCAGTCGTTGATGAACGACCTGAACCGCTCCCGCATCATCGAGCAGGTCTATGCCGCGGCTCCCGCGACCGGTGCTACGACGGTCACTCCGGAGCTGACGTCCCGGCAGGGATATCTCGATCCTGCGCCGACGGGCCTGGACGCCCGGTATGCCTGGACGCTTCCCGGCGGTCGCGGCGAGGGCGTGCGGCTGATCGACGTGGAGTACGACTGGGTCACCGATCACGAGGACTTCCCGCCGGCCGCCCAGCGGTTCTGGGGTGGTCGGCCCGTCGCAGCGCCGTACGACGGGGTCGGATCCGAGCACGGAACCGCCGTGCTCGGCGTCATCGCCTCACCGGACAACGGCTCGGGCGTCACCGGGATGGCGCACCGGGTCGAGTACGGCCTGTCGTCGGTGTGGCGTCCCGAGCTCATCTGGCACGGGATCTGGGCGACCTTCTCGGGGGAGTCCTGGGCCGGCCGCACCCACAACGTGGCCACGAGCAACGCCATCCACTTCGGAGCCGAGGCGTTGCGCCCGGGCGACGTGCTGCTGGTGGAGCAGCACACCCTCGGTCCGATGGCGGTGCCTCGCCCGCCGGGCAACAACGACCCCCAGTGGGAGTTCGTGGCGATGGAGTACTACCAGGAGTGCTTCGACGTGATCCGCCGCGCCACGGCCCGTGGGGTCGTGGTGGTCGAGGCTGCCGGCAACGGCTCACAGAACCTGGACTCGGGCGTCTACCAGGGCCGGTTCCTGCCCTCGAGGCGTCACTCCGGCGCTCTGCTCGTCGGAGCCTCGACGATGGGCGACCGGCTCCCGGCCGACTTCTCGAACGTCTCGGTCAGGGTGGACGTGCATGCCTGGGGGAGGGGGGTGGTCAGCATCGGGTACGGCAACGGTGACACCCCGCCCTTCGACTCGGGTCGGCCGATCAACCGGTTCTACACGCCTGGGTTCAGTGGCACGTCGTCGGCGAGCGCGATCGTCGCCGGCGCCGTCTGCTGCGTGGAGGGCGCGTTGCGCGCCAGCGGGCGGACGCCGATGACGCCGATCGACATCGAGATGCTGCTGAAGAGCACCGGTACGCCGCAGGAGGGCACCGCGGCCGAACGGGATGCGCGTCCGATCGGTCCCCAGCCCAACCTCCGCGCGGCGCTGAACGCCGCCCTCACCTCGACGGGCGGCTTCAGGGGTCCTGGTCTCTACACGATCCGGGCCAAGCACAGCGGCAAGATGCTCGACATCGACATCGGCTGGTTCCGTGGACAGGACGACGGACAGCCAGCCGTGCAGTTCGGCTACCACGGCGGTCTGAACCAACAGTTCGAGGTCGTCGGTCAGGCGCCTGGGCCCTACTGGATCATGCCGCGTCACAGCCGGAACAAGGTGCTCGAGATCGCCCGGGGCTCAGCTGACGACGGCGCCCCCGTGCAGCAGTGGGGGATGCGGGGCGGTGCGCCCGAGCAGCTGTTCCTGATCGAACCCATCGGAGGGCACTTCCGGATCGTGGCCACCCACACCGGCAAGGTCCTCGACGTCAACGCACTGAGTCAGGAGGACAGTGCTCGGGTCCAGCAATGGACGTGGTGGGGCGGGGACAACCAGCTGTGGGAGTTCGCACCCGCACGCCCGGGGGGCCGCCGCTGATCGACCTACCCGCACTGGTGCCCGGTCCCTCAGGGCGATAGGACTGGTGACATGGGTAGACAGACGCGCGATGACTCGTCGGGCAGCTCCAGTCGTTCGTGGAGGCACGCCGTAGGCGACCGGCTGGGCCAGTTGCGCAAGGACGGCCGGGCCAGCGCCGCGTCGTCGGTGCGGATCACGATCGCCGCGGTCGCCAGCTATGTGGTGGCGACCCTGGTCTTCCCGGGCAGCCTGCCGCTCCTGGCGCCGCTGACCGCGATGCTGGTCGTCCAGGTGACTCCGGTGTCGCTGCTGGCCAGTGGCGTCGAGCGGGTGGTGGCCGTCGTGACGGGCGTCGCTCTGGCCGTCGCCTTCGCCTCGGTGGCGCCGCTGGAGTGGTGGAGCCTCGGGATCCTGATCTTCGTCTCGGTCGTCATCGGCCACCTGCTACGGCTGGGCGCCAACCTCCTCGAGGTCCCGATCAGCGCCATGCTCGTGCTCGGGGTGGGTGCCTTCAGCGCCGAGTCGGCCGCGTGGGACCGGATCGCCGAGACGTTGGTGGGGGCGGCGGTCGGCGTGCTCGGCAACCTGCTGTTCCCGCCCAAGGTCGCGAGCGGCACCGCCGCCGACTCCATCGATGACCTGGCCGGTCAGGTCAGCGGACTGCTCGACCGGGCTGCCGAGGAGCTGGCGGACACGGTGACCCAGCGCCAGGACCTTGCCGTCGCGGCGCGCCCCTGGCTCGATCGGGCCCGGCGCATCACTGAGGAGAACCTCGCCCTGTCCGCTTCCGCCCTGGCCCACGCGGAGCAGGGTCGGCGGCTGAACGTACGAGCGCTGGGGACACCCGACGTGGGACCCGGCCTTCGCCAGGGCCTCGAGGCGCTGGAGCACTCCGCGTTGGCCGTGCGCTCGATGTTCCGGACCGTGATCGACGTCAGCGCCGGGCCGCCGGGGATCGACGTGGAGGAGTCCGAGGACGTGCTGCTCGGCCTCGCTCAGACGTTCCGCGAGCTGGCCGCCGGCATCGCGGCGTTCGGTGCCCTGGTCCGCAATGAGGCCGGCACAGCCAAGCGGCTGGGTGCTGGCGACATCCGAGCGCTGTCCGAGGCGCTGGAGGGGATGTCCGAGGCTCGGGCCAGGCTCGACGACCTGCTGATGAGCGCGGACACCCCGGCCCTGGCGGAGCTGCAGGCGGTGGTCGCCACGACGATCCGACGGCTCTCGGCCGAGATGGACCTGCAGCAGCGAGTACGCCGCCAGATCCAGCTGGGTCAGGAGAGTCGCACCAGGCCGGCGTACCTCGGCAGGCCCGCGGAGAAGCCGCCCCGCTCGGACGCGGAGGAGGCGATCGCGGAGGCGGAGACCTTGCCGCTCCCTCGGCTCGGTCGCGGGGGCCGCCACCCACAGGGGTGAAGGCAAGCACCAGCGACCCGACGGCGTCACGGACGCGACAGTCGAAGTCGTGGGCAACGCCCCGGGCGCCCTAGAGTCGGCGCCGGGAGATGAGCTGGGCCACCTGGCGCAGGTGGGCCTCGTGGATGTTGAGAGCAGGAACCGTCTCCAGCAGCCGTGAGCGGAGGTCGGCGTACACGACCTCTGGCTCACGTCCCGACAGGTCGTCGCGAACCTGCTCGAGAGCCTCGGTGATCTTCCCGTCGATCTCGTGCTGGACCTCGTCGAGCGCCGGCTGCACGACGCGTTGCAGCAGCGCTGGGTCGGGAAGGCTCACGAGAAATGGGTACCCCGAATGTCGAGCATCATCCGTCAGGTGGGTTCACAAGATGCTGGTGGCGATCACCAGCATAACCACCAGCACGACCAGCGCTCCGACCACGAACGCGGCCAGGATGGCGGCGCCCTCGCTCGGCCTCATCATGTGCATGCGATCCTCCTCAACTCGATCGCGCGGACCTCTTCTCGCGGGTTCCCGACTGCTACTCCTTCGACCGGGACCGCTTCTCGTCGTCCCGCTCGTCCTCGAGCGCCATCACCCGCGAGATCCCGGCGAGGTTCAGGCCCTCGGCCAGGAGGATGCGGATCCGGCGGAGACGGGCGAGATCGTGTTCGCTGTAGAGCCGAGTGCCGCCGGCCGTTCGAGCCGGCGACACGAGCCCGTATTTCTCGTAGGCACGCAGGTTCTGGATCTCCATCGAGACCAGGTTGGCCGCGACCGAGATGGCGAAGAGCGGCTCATGGTCCTGATGGCGTCGGGGGCCCAATGAATCTCTCCTCGGCACTTGCCTTTGCCTCATGCGTTGACTAGATATTACGTATAGTGGCGAGCATAGATCCAAGGGGTCACGATCTCAAGACTCGTGACACCGCCGGTCGATTGAGCTGGAGGGTCATCATGGTGCTTCAGGTGGTCACACCGGGTCCGGTCCCCGCTGCGGACAACGCCGAGATCGAGCAGGCCAAGGGGATGCTCATGGAGCGCCTGGGGGTCTCGGCGTCAGCCGCCGGTGCACTGCTGCGACGCAGGTCGAGCGAGTTGGGGGTCGGGGTCGACGAGCTGGCTGATCGAGTCCTGGGTGGTGAGACCCAGGTCGAGATGGCGCGCACCAGGTCGTGGCGCGGCCGAGAGGCCGGGCTCACCGAGCGGGAGGCTCAGGTGATGGAACTCATCACGGCCGGACTGGGAAACCGCGAGATCGCCGGTCTCCTCTACCTGAGCCTGAACTCCGTGAAGAGCTACATCCCCTCGGCCTACCGCAAGATCGGGGTCGACACCCGTGCGAAGGCGGTCCTGTGGGGCGCCCAGAACGGTTTCCTCACTGACCGTTCAGAGTGAAGGCGAAGAGCTTGTCGCCAGCCGTGGTCAACGGTGCGAAGCTGCGGTAGCCCGTTCCCCAGTAGACCGTGCCGTTGACGATGGCCGCGCCGCCGAGGCAGGACGAGCCGCTGGCGAAGGTCCACTTGATCGCACCGGTGGCCGCATCCATGGCCACCATGTTGGCGCCGACCGGGTTCAGTGAGCAGGCGAACACCACACCGTTGGCCACGCTGACCGGACCCTGGGCGGAGTAACCGAAGGCGATCCCCACCTGGCTCCAGGTGCAGCCGGGGAAGAAGGCGCAGGCCTCGCCGCCGATGCCGGTGCCAGGGTCGTAGGTGCGCCACAACTCGGCACCGGTCGCGGGGTTGAGCGCCGACCAGTAGCCCCGGACGCTGGGGTTGGCCGAGTTCGACTCCGCGACGTAGACGCGCTTGCCGTCGGTCGCCGAACCCCACTGCAGCCCCCCGGTGAGCCCGCCCGGTCCGACGTGCGTCTTCCACAGCAACGCTCCCGTGTCGCGGTTGAGCATCATGAAGTCGCCGCTCTTCTCCCCGGCGCCCACCACGTCGGTGAGCTTGCCGCCGATCTTGGCCTTGAGCAGCATCGGTCCCTGACCGAAGTCATAGTCCGGGCCGGCATCGGTGGGGCAGTTGCCCGGGTTGGTGCCGCCCTCGCTGAAGCCGGGCAGGCCGCAGTCGGTGTTCCAGGCGTCCGAGGCCAGCGCTCGGTAGGACCAGTTGATCGCGCCCGTCTTCATGTTCAGCGAGACGATCGCGTCGAACTGGTTGCCGGGCAGGCACGCCTGCTTGGCCTCGAAGGTCGTCGCCTCGTCGACACAGGTGATCCTGTCGGCCGGAAGCGAGTAGTTGTTGCCGGTGGTGACGTAGACGCTGTTGCGCTGCGGGTCCACGGCCGGCGTACTGCCCCAGATCGCGTCGCCGCTGTAGCCCGGCTCGTTGGGGAGCATGTAGGTCTGCCACTTGATCTGGCCGGTCTTCACGTCCAGAGCCACGAGCTTGCCGCGGAAGGTGCAGCACGTGTAGGGAATGCCGCCCGAGAGGTCCTGGTTCGCGAACGCCTCCTCGTTGGAGGCGAGTCCGACGAAGGCGGTGTTGCCGTAGACCTGTGCGGACTGCGTGACGATGGCCGCGAAGTGATCGTCCACCTTGGTCTTCCACAGCAGCGCGCCCGTCGCCTTGTCGATGCCCAGCACGTAGGCGCCCTTCAGGTCGGGATGCGCGGCGGCGAAGTCGGGAGTCTGGAACTTGCCCGACTGGGTGCCGATGATGAGCACCTGGCCGGCCAGGGCCGGGGTCGCTCTCGCGTAGTCACTGCCCGTGGCTCCGTTGCTGGGCTTGATGCCGGTCAGGTCCGCGATGTCGAGGCTCCACGCGACGGAACCGTTCGACCGGTTGACCGCGAAGAGCTTGCCGTTGGAGGCGGGGAAGTAGACCCGGTTCACGTCCACTGCGGGAGTCGCGGAGACATCCCCACCTCCGGTCGAGAACGCACCAGCGGTCGCGAAGCCGCTCTTGGGAGCGAGGTTCGCGACGTTGGCCGAGCCGATCGTGTTCTCCATCGGCTGTGACCGGGAGTTGTCGAGGTTCTGGCCCCCCGTGGGCCAGGTTGCCGTCGGCGAACTGCCCTGGGCCGTCGCCGCGAAGGCCGAGGCGGCGAGGATCGTCGCCGCGGCAAGGGACAGGGGCCTTGCGACCCGACGCATGTTCAAGAACCGAATGGCCACGACGCTCTCCTTGGATCCCCCGACTGGTGAATCGCGAACGAGAAGACTCCTCCAGCCGCACTGAGTGCGCCCGAGAGGAGCCGATTTCACCTTTCTCCTGGCGTGCGTCGGAGGCAATAGCCCGAACGGGCTACGGACGTCCGCGTCGGCGCTCGACCAGGGTCACCAGCAGGTGAGCCACGACCACGCACCCGGCCCCGGCGAGGACGTCGAGGAGGAAGTGGTTGCCGGTGGCGAGGACGACGACGAGCAGGATCCCCGGGTAGAGCACGGCGATGACACGCCACCCGCGGCCTCCGAAGCCCCACAGCTGGATCGCACACCACAGCGCCCAGCCGAAGTGCATCGAGGGCATCGCGGCGTACTGGTTGGTGGCGTCGCCGATGCCGCGCGGTGCGGAGGCTGCCGATCCCCACCAGCCGTAGTCGGCGTACACGCGCAGCACGTCGACGATGTCGAGGTGCGGCACGAGTCGCGGAGGGGCAGTCGGCAGCACGGCGTAGCCGATCAGCGCGAACGCGGACGCCAGGACCAGCGTCCAGTAGGCCCGTCGGTAGCGCCAGCCGCCGCGGCGGCGCGACAGTAGGAGGACGGCTGGGGTCGCGACGTAATGCAGCGCCGCGTAGTAGTAGCACGCGGCGACAGCGAACACCGGAGCCGCCGCGAGCCAGTGGTTGAGTGGGCGCTCCAGATGGCTGAACAGCGGTCCCTCGAGCGACAGGACCCGGCCGGCATGCGCGACGGCCGTCGAAGCATCGGCCGAGGGGAGTGAGCGGACGAGGTTGTAGACCACGAACAGGGCGACCAGCACCACCAGCTCGAGCACCCCGCCCGAGAGGAGCACGCGCCGACGCGGTGCAGGCTCGGCCTCGACCTCAGCGCTGCGGGGGTGTGTCGTGCACTGGCTCATCGAGGTCTCCAGTCGGTCTCGAGGCCTCAGCGGACCTCGGTGACGACCTGGAGGTCGGCCAGGCCGGTGTCCCCGACGTACCCCTTCTTGCGACGAGGGATGCCCAGGGCGATCGCCGCCCCCGCGAAGGCGGCCACTGCACCCACCAGGAAGCAGAGCTGGAAGGCCCCCTTGGTGGGGAGCTCGACGGCGCCGAAGGCGGTGGTCTGGCTGGTGAGCAGGGTGCCCATGACGGCCGCGGCGAGCGTCGTACCCATGGACCGCATCAGTGCGTTGAGGCCGACTGCCGAGGCAGCCTCGCGGACCGGAGCGTTGTCGAGGATCAGCGTGGGCATGGCGGCGTAGCCGATGCCGACACCCGCTGAGGTCACGCACGAGGCGACCAGGAGCTGCCAGGGCGCGTCCATCAGGACCAGCGCCACCAGGTAGCCGCCACCGAGTACGACGGCTCCGACGATCAGGGTGTGCTTGGCGCCGACGGCTCCGATGAGACGGGCGGAGACGGGAGCGAACAGCAGCATCATCAGACCGGCCGGCGCCATCCAGAGCCCGGCCGCAAGAAGCGTCTGGCCCAGGCCGTAGCCGGTGGCCTCGGGAAGCTGGAGCAGCTGGGGGACGACGATCGACTGCGCCATCATGCCGAACCCGATGGCGACTGCTGCGATGTTGGTCATCAGGATCGGCAGTCTCGCGGTGGTGCGCAGGTCGACCAGCGGGTCGTCCTGGCGCAGCTCGTAGGCACCCCAGAGGGCGAGGACGACGAGGCCGGCGACGATGGCGCCCAGGGTCCGGGGGTCGGCCCAGCCCCAGGTCGTCGCCTTCGAGACGCCCACGAGGAAGCTGGCCAGACCCACCGCGAGACCGACCACGCCGACGAGGTCGAGGCGGCCCGGCTGGGCGTCCTGGACGGGCGGGATGGCCGCCCAGACCAGCACCAGCACGAGTGCGGCGAGCCCTGCGGCGACCCAGAACAGGGCGTGCCAGTTGCCTGCCTGCACGATCCAGGCCGCCAGCGGCAGCCCGATCGCGCCGCCGACACCGAGGGTGGCGCTCATCGACGCGGTCGCGGTCGCCGCCATCTCCGGCGGGGTGATCTCGCGGATCAGCGAGATGCCGACCGGGATGAACCCCATGGCGAGACCCTGCATCGCGCGCCCCACAAGCATCGGAGCCAGCGAGCTCGACAGCGCACAGATCACCGAGCTGACCAGCAGGATCTCCGAGCTGCCCACCAGCACGCGGCGCTTGCCGAACAGGTCGGCGAGTCGTCCGGCCACCGGCATCGAGATCGCTGCGGCCAACAGGGTGATGGTGATGACCCAGGCCGAGTTCGCAGCCGAGGTGTGCAACAGCAGCGGCAGCTCGGTCTGGATCGGGATGACCATGGTCTGGGTCAGGGCCGCGGAGAGTCCGCCGAAGCAGAGCACGACGACGGCGAGGACGGGACTGTTCGACGTGCGGGTAGGCAGGGGCACCGGGGCTCCATCTTCGAAGGATGTCAAGTACAACAGTTTAGGTTGGGAGTGGCACAGTGTGTCAACTTTGGCTGGATAGGACCTCGACTAGGATCAGCGCCATGTCCACACGCCCGAGCTTGAGGGAACAGACCCGTCGGGCGGTCAAGGATCACGTTGCCCAGGCAGCGTGGGGACTCTTCGCCCGGCAGGGCTTCGAAGCCACCACCGTCAACCAGATCGCGGAGGCCGCCGGGATGTCCTACCGCAGCTTCTTCCGCTACTTCGAGGGCAAGGACGGTCTGCTCCTCGAGCGACTTCTGGAGAGTGGCGGGCTCGTGGTGCAGGCGCTCGAGGAGCGCCCCGCGGGCGAGGCGCCCTGGCCGGCGCTGAGAGCCGCCCTCGACGAGGTGGTGTGCCTGCAGGAGAAGCACCCTGACCGCACCCGGGAGGTGCTCACCATGTTCCGGGAGCCGGCGGTGAGCGCCATCCTCCTGGAGCGCCAGCGGCGCTGGCAGGCGATGCTCGCCCCGTTGGTCCTGCGACGGCTCGCCCACGACGCCGGCGACCCGGTCGGCCTGGCCTGCGCCTCCGCCCTCGCCGGCTGCGCCGTCGCCTGTCTGGACGCCGCCTCGGAGGCGTGGATCACGCAGCCGGGCCTCGACCTTCGCGGGGTCCTCACCGAGACCATGTCCGCGGTGGCGCCACTCGGTCCCTAGGCCCGTCGACGGGCCGGACGCCGGAACACGTCACGACTTCGCAACGTCGAGCGCGCATCGGCGTCGGTGCCCCCATCATGGTCCCGTGGTCCTTCGGGGGGTTGCGAGCCCGAGCTCGCCCTGGTCGCTGCCTCGTCGCGCCCTCGTCATCGGCGTCCTGGGCGTCGTCGCGATGGCCGCGGTGCTGGTGCTGAACCTCGCCGACCGAGCCGGCGCCGGTGCGGCAGAGCGCTGCAGCCGGTTCACCGCCGACTCGGCCGACCGCGCGGATCAGGTCGCCGGGCGTGGCCGACGGATCGTCGTCATCGGCGACTCCTGGTCGGTCGGCCTCGGGTTGGAGCGACCTGAGGGGTCCTGGCCGTCGCGGCTGTCGGGCGCCGTCCGGGTCGCCGGCTTCTCCGGCTCGGGCTTCAGTGCCCACGCGAGCACCTGCGGTCCCGTCTCGTTCGCCGACCGGGCGACTGCGGCGCTGCGTGGTGGCGCCGACCTCGTGGTCATCGAGGGCGGCCTGAACGACGTCGACCAGACCGACGCCGAGATCCAGGCTGGCTTCGTTAGCCTGGCGCGCTCTCTCGAGGGTGAGCGGGTGCTCGTGGTCGGTCCGGCGTCGGCCCCGGCGCGGGGCGCCGCGGTCAGCCGCGTGGATGCGCTGCTCGCCAAGCTGGCGGTGCGTCACCACTTCTCCTACCTGCGGACCACGGGCCTCGCCCTGCCCTACCTCGACGACCGGCTGCACCTGACCCAGGCCGGCCACCAGCAGTTCGGTGACTTCGTGGCGGCGCAGATCGCAGCCCGCGCGCTCTGAGCGGCCCCGAGGACCAGCCGGGAACCAGTGCTCAGGCTGGCTGCTGCGCGATGAAAGCGGCGACGTCGAAGGCCACGCGCTCGGGCCGTTCCCACAGCACGAGATGGCCGGTTTCCTGGTAGGTCACCAGGCGGCTGCCCTCGATCGCCGCCAGCAGCTCGTGAGGCTGCTGGGCGGGAAGGACGTCATCGTCGGCTCCCCACAGGATCAAGGTGGGGACGCCGACCGAGCCGCGCTGAATCGGTGGCACGGCGGCGAAGAGGCCTTCGAGCGTGGCACTCCACACGTGCCGGGGGATGGTCAGGGCGGCAGCGAGCTGGTCGTCGAGGAACGTGTCTGGAACCGGGCCGTGCAGCGGGAACGCTGCAGTGAGGACGGCGACATCCTCCCGCGTCACGGGGTCGTGCAGCGACGACACCAGGTCGGCCACCGGGACTGGGACGGGTTGACGCAGGCTGCTTGGTGCCCCGACCAGCACCAGCCCACGCACTCGTCCTGCATGGTCCACCGCCACCTGCTGGGCGAGGTAGCCGCCGCTGGAGGATCCGACCAGCCAACAGGCTGCGAGCCCGAGGGCGTCGAGCAGCGCGATCACGTCGTCGACCGCGTCGTCCAGCGTGTATCCGTGCGCTGGCTTCGCGCTGTCCCCGACCCCGCGCTGGTCGGGTACGACGAGACGCAGGCTGGGAGTGAGCAGCGGCACGAGGCGATCGAACACGCGGTGGGTCTCGCCCCACGCGTGGAGGAGCAGCACGGGCTCGCCCTCGCCGAACTCGTGGACGGCCAGCTCGACACCCGTCGCGCAGGAGACTCGTCGCATCCGGTCATTATCCAGCTCGCTCGTCGCTCCAGCGGCGCTGGCAACACCGTCATCGTGGCGGGCTGACGCCCGTCTGCCTCCTGAGGGCGAGTCCGTCGCCCTCGTCGAGGAGGCTGTTGGTGATGAAGTGGCGCTCGCGGGTACGGCGTCTGGGTCTGGGCATGGTCGTGGCCGGTCTGGCGATGCTGGGCTGGGTCGGCTGGCAGTTCTACGGCACCAACTGGGTCTCCCACCGCCACCAGGAGCAGGTCGTCTCCCAGCTCCGGGTCGACTGGGAGCACGGTGAGGACGCGACCCAGGTGGGCGAGAGTCGCGCCACCGCCGTCGTCAGGATCCCCAGGTTCGGGCCGGGCTACGCCGTACCCCTGCTCGAGGGGACCAGCGACCAGGCCCTGGCCACCGGCTTCGGTCACTTCAGCGGTACGGCGGATCCCGGTGGGCGCGGCAACTTCGCCATCGCCGCCCACCGGGTGACCCACGGAGAGCCCTTGCGGGGGATGCCTGAGCTGCGAGCCGGCGACGAGGTGGTGATCGAGACCCGGACGTCGACGTACACCTATGTGCTGGACACCGCTGGTGACGACCTGGTCGTGCCGTTCACCAGCGGCTGGGTCGTCGACCCCGAGCCGCGCAACCCGGACGTCGACGGGGTGGGGCCGTCCGGCGCGCCCCGGCTGATCACCGTGGCGACGTGTGCCGAGCTGTTCCACACCGATGACCGGATGGTTGCCTTCGGCCACCTCGACAGCGTCTCGCGCGCGCCGTGACGGAACCCCATCGAGACCCTGGCTAGAAGCCTCCGGTCTCCGTGTCGACACCCTGGTACGGCGGCACCGTGACCGTGCGGTGTCCCGGTCGGCCGCCGATCTTCACCGTCCGCAGGCTGACGTTGTTGGACCGGGTGCTCTCGAACAGGTTGCCGTTCGGGTTGACGGTGATCTTGATCTGGTAGGTCCCGTTCTTCACGCCGGTGAGGTCGAAGGCCTGGGTCTGGTACTGGCCGTAGGTGTCACCCCAGCCGACCGGCATCGTCTCGCGCAGCCAGAGCGCCGACTCGTCGCCGCAGCTGCTGCTGAGGCCGGTGCTCTCGGGGCGCCACACGGCATTCGGCAGCGACAGGTCGACGGGGTCGGTCGGCGCCAGGCACCACGACTGCTTGCCGCTCGTGGTGACGAACGCGCCGGCCTGGGTGACCAGGTCGTACTTCGCGAAGTCGAGGAAGTGCCAGTGGTTGTGCTCCGCCTCGTCGTGGAACTCCATGGTCCCGGTCTGCTTCGTGCTGACCGCCTCACCGTCGCGGTAGAAGACCTGGTAGGCGTCCATGATCGGCTTGGTGCCCTGGCGGTAGCCCTCGACCACCATCGGGGCGGGACCGGCGTTCCACTCGTTGGCGTTGAAGTTGAGCCGGTCGACGCCGTCGCCGTCGGCCTCGGCGTTGATCCCCCAGGCAGGCAGCGACACCAGGTCGGGCAGAGTGTCGCGGGCCGGCCGGGCGGCGGCGACCGTCGGCAGCGCCTTGCGGGTCGACGACGAGGTCGCGGCCATGGTCTTCGGCACGTCGGTCGTGGCCCGCACCTGGCGCTCGGTGGGCAGGGTGCGACAGCCCGCCGCGATGCCGCAGCCGCCACCGTCGAGGACCGTCACGTGTTGCGTGACCGTCCGGCTCGCGGCGGGGATGTCGAGGTAGTCAGCGACGGGGTCGGAGATGCTGACCGTCACGTTGAACTGCTTGCGGGTCGTCTCGAGGTAGCCATAGCTGTTGGCTCGCACGGCCCAGCCCTGCTCGACGCCGAAGACGGTGGCCTTGGTGAACCAGCTGCCCCAGCAGTAGGAGGGATACATCGGTTCGCTCGGGCCGGTCGGGTCGACGCGCTGGTTGTCCCAACCGCCCGGGCAGAGGTTCTGCGTCTCGGTCGAGAGCACCTTGCCGCGCATGCCGGTGATAGTGGTCGTCAGGCCGTTCTTGAAGCCGAGGAAGCCGTCGACCAGCTGTGCAGGGACCCTGGTGGTGATCCGCCTGCTGCCGCGGATCACGGTCTTGGTCAGCGACACCGGGTCGGCGTACTGGTCGCGCTTGGCCCAGAACTCGTAGCCCTGGCCGTAGGCCGCCAGCCAGACCGAAGGCTCGAAGTAGACGTAGCCGTCGCCCTCGCTGTAGGCCTCGATCTCGTCATCGGTGGAGATCAGGCGGAGGCCTCGATCAGCCGCCTGGGCGGAGGTGGCGGTGCCGGAGACCAGTCCGGTCGCGGCGAGCGCGGCCACGACGGCGACGGTGGACAGACGCGCGAGATGCGCGCGCAGGGACGAACCGAAAGCAGACAAGATGACCCCCGTGGTAGGTGAAGTCTGGCTGTGCAGGACGCCTCGGCGAGGCGCCCTCATCAGGACAGACGTCACTTCTGGTCGTTTGGTTGCCTGCTCCTGGGGTCCTGGGGAGGGGTTGAACCGGCCAAAGTAAAGGGTCTAGCCTCGAAAGACCCGCCAGGAAGCGCGAAGGACTCATCATGAGCGATGACACCAGCCGCCAGCCGTCCCACCTCACTCGCCGCGGATTCCTGGCCGGATCCGCGACCACCGGACTGGGCATCGCCCTGTCCGGCAGCGTGAACCCGGTCTTCGGAGCATCCCCGGCCAGGGGTGCGAGCCCCGGCGCGATGCCCGGAGCCGAGGTGGGCTACGGCCCACTCATCCCCGATCCCGCAGGTCTGCTGGCCCTGCCGGCCGGCTTCTCCTACCGGTTGGTGGCGCAGTCCGGCATCACCACCTTGGAGAGTGGCGAGGTGACCCCGGGTCGCACGGACGGCACAGCGTGCTTCGTCCGGCACGGACGAGACGGAAGCGTGCTCGTGGTCAACCACGAGAACGGCGCCCAGGCCAACCCCATCGTCGTACCCCACCTGGAGGGCCTGACCTACGACGCCGGGCTCGCCTTCGGCGGCACCACCACCATCGAGGTGGACAAGGACCTCAACCGGGTCCGTGAGTACGTCAGCCTGGCCGGCACCTTCGTCAACTGCGCTGGCGGGAAGACCCCCTGGCACACGTGGCTGAGCTGCGAGGAGACCGACGACGTGCCCACCGTCGACAACGGGCTGCAGGAACGCCACGGCTATGTGTTCGAGGTCGACCCCCACAAGCAGGACGCCAACCTGGACCCGACCCCGCTGCGGTGTCTGGGGCGGTTCCAGCACGAGGCGGTGGCGGTGGACCCGGACACCCATGTCATCTACGAGACCGAGGACGCCACCGCCCCGAACGGGCTGTTCTATCGCTGGACGCCCCCGGACTCCGCCCTTCCGCTGGAGAAGGGCTCGCTGCGAGCCCTTGCCGACGACGCCGGGACGCTGGAGGCGATGCGCGCCTCGAGCGGCGGTCAGTTCGTCGCGGACCTCAGCGTGGCCACGGTCCCGGGGACGACGTACGACGTCTCGTGGCAGGCAGTCCCCGACCGCGACGCACTCGTCGACCCGGTCCGGGTCCAGGTCACCACCGCGACCCGCAGCCGTAAGCTCGAAGGCTGCTGGTGGGGTGATGACGGCGCCTACGTCGTGGCCTCGTTCGCCCGTCGTACCGACGGCAGCGCTGCACCTCACGACGGCCAGGTCTGGTTCTTCGATCCCGTCGCCCAGACCTTGACCCTGAAGCTGCAGTTCGCCTTCACGACCGACCAGAACGTCGACGTCGACGGCCCCGACAACATCACGATCTCCCCGTACGGCGGCGTGATCCTCGCTGAGGACGGCAACGGCGAGCAGCACATCGTCGGCACGACGGACGCCGGCGAGACCTTCTTCTTCGGCCTGAACCAGCTCAACCGCTCGGAGTTCGCCGGGCCGACGTTCTCCCAGGACAAGAAGACGCTGTTCGTCAACATCTACAACCCCGGGCTGGTCTTCGCGATCACCGGACCCTGGCGCAAGCACTGACCCACGTCAGCGGGCTCGGGGGTCGGTCATGTGCGGCGAGGGCCCGTCGTTGGACGGGATCGGGATGGGTTGGCGCGTGTCCTCCGCCCGGGAGGTGAGGAGCGCGAGCGCTAGCACGACCATGAGCACCACCACGACGACGATGCCGGCGATGACGGACTCGGCCGATCTCATGACGGGGTCCTGCACGGTCCAGGTCATCGGGCCGGGGTCCGCCAGACGAGCCCGAGCCGGGTGTCCGCGGGGGCGGGACCGCGAACGGTCATCCGCACCGTGTGCCTGCCGGCCGGGAAGGAGCCCAACCAGCAGGAGTCCGCGCCGAGCCGTCCCGGTGAGTTCGCCTGGAGCCTGCCGTCGACGTAGACGTCGACCGGACTGTCGGAGGAACCCACTGTCAGCGCCTCGATGAACACCGGCAGAGGGCCTGAGTCATAGCTGGCTGTGAGGGTCCGTACGCCGGTGCTCGACTCGGACGTGTGCGCCAGCTGCCAGCTGGTCCCCTCGCTCTCCTCCAGGCCGTAGACGGCTGCACCTGCCACGTCCGCCACCGGTGCGGGCAACGAGTAGGCCCCCACCGCGAGAACGGCGTCCTCGGGGTCGGCCGGCTCTCCGTCCTGGGCCCAGGTGATCCAGACCCGCATCGTGTGGGCTCCGATCGTCTCGGTGTCGTCCTCGTCGAGACGCGGTCCCCACGGCGGGTCGACCGGCACCACCACGCCACAGGGACTCTCGCCCTCCCAGCCGTCGATGCTCTGGTGGAGCGTGTAGGCCCTGCCGACTCCGCTGCACGTCGCCGCCCACTGCGAGGGGCCCTCGGGGGTGACCGTGAGGTCCAGCTCGCCGGTGCCGCGAGCGACCTCGGCGTCGAGCAGGGTGCGCCCGGCGAAGCTCTCGGGCAGGAGCCCCTCGGAGGGGCTGGTCGCGGTGTGGGCCTCATCGGCGTCGTCGGTGAGGGCGGCGGGCACCGCGACCACCGCCAGGGGCAGGGCGAGAGCCAGCGACCCGACAGCGATCGCCGTTCGACGGCGTCTGATCGAGGTCGCACGCCTCCGGGCACCGGCGACCCGATCGTGGAGCGCGAGGTCCTGCAGGTCGTCGGCATGCTCCTGGAGGCCGGAGCGGAGCTCGGTGATGTTCATGCTTCCTCACCATCTGGTTGCGAGTTGTCGACGAGGCCCTCGGTGAGGGTCTGGTCGATCCGGAGGCGGGCGAGGGCCCGGGAGGTCTGGCTCTTCACGGTCCCGACGGAGCAGTCGAGCACGCGAGCGGTCTCGGCCTCGCTGAGGTCCTCGAAGAAGCGCAGCACGATGACGGCCCGCTGGCCGCGCGAGAGGTGACCCAGGGCGGTCCACAGGTCCTGCCTCGCCGTCGGGTCCTCGACGTACGCCGTGTCCGGCAGGTCCCCGGTGGGCCGTTCGTCGTTCCACCGCCTGCGCCACCAGGTGGCGTAGGTGTTGACCAGCACCTTGCGGGTGAACGCCTCGGGATCGCCGTGGATGCGGTGCCAGGCCAGCCACGACTTCCCCAGCGCGGTCTGCAGCAGATCCTCGGCGCGGCCGTGGTCGCGCGTCAGCAGGTAGGCCGTCCGGAGCAGTCTGGTCGACCGTGCCGCGACGAAGGTCTCGAAGTCCTCGAGCTCGGTCACGGTGCGTCCCAGCACGCGCGCGGCGTCGGGCCCGTTCGCGCCGATCGACTCCGTGACACCGACCACCTCACGCCACCTTCCGCCCGTCGCACTCGGCGAATGCCCTTATAGAGAGGGACAACCTGGAGCGTGGCCGAGGTTGTCACTCAGTCTGCGACCGCTCCACCAGATTGAGGGACAGCACGTTCTCGCCCCACATGATGCGTCCCGTGTCGACGAACCCGTGGGACAGGTAGAACCCCCGCGGAGACCCAGGCCCCTGGCTGCAGCTGGTCGGCAGGACGACGGCGCCCGGCCGGGTGCGTACGTACGCCACGACTGCGTCGAGGGTCGCGGCGCCGTACCCCTTCCCCTGGTGGTGCTCGTCGATGAGCAGCTTCCACAGGAAGTAGGGGCCGACGAGATCGTCGTCGATCGGCTCCGGGATGTTGTCGCTGATCATGGCGAAGCCGACCAGCCCACCCGTCGCAGCGTCGCGCACGGACCACGGGTGCGGCATCGCGCGCCTGTCCTCGTGGGCCTCCTCGCGGATGTCCTGCATCGAGTTGAGGTAGCGCTCCTGACCAGGCGCGCGGCTCAGGTCCATCACGCGGGCCCAGTCCTCCGGACTGCGGATGTCATGAAGCTCCACCCTCACCGCGGACAGGTTCGCAGGGTACGGCGATCCGTCAGCGTCGGCCGCGAGCAGCGCCTCGAGGACCCCGACCACCAGCCGATGGTCCTCGAGCTGAGGGAGCCCGGACACGGCGACCGTCCCGATGCAGCCCGTGTCCCGGACCAGGATCGGGAACGCCCCACCGTGGGCCGCGTAATGCTGCGGGTCGAGCCGGGAGTCGGTGTCGAAGGCGCCACCACCGACCCGGAACCGCTCACCGACCTGCAGGGAGGACTGGCCGTAGCGGTCCACCACCGCGCACTTGCGCTCCAGCCAGCCGTCGTTGTCGGCCGACGCGCCGGGCAGCGCGGCGTGGAACAGCCGCTGCCCGTTGCGTCTCACCGAGATGGCCACCGGCAGGTCGCGAGCCAGAGCGGCCTCGCGCAGCGCGACGCCGAGCCGCCACGCGTCCTCCTCGTCGAAGGACTCGAAGACCAGGCGTTGTTCCTGCTCGATGAGCTCGTCGAGCAGACTGCGGTCGCTCATGGGCGCCCTCCTGTCGGTGAAGCGGTGAGCCGCACCGTCTGGCCGGTGTCGGCGCTGAGTCGCGCGGCGTCGAGGACGACGGCTGTGGCCACGGCGTCCGATCCGTCGACGGGCGCAGAACCCAACCCGCGCACGGCGCGGGCGAAGGCGGGGTAGAACGTGTCCCACGCCCCGGGGACCAGCGTCAGCGCGGAGGACCCGGCCGGGGTGACGAGCCGGTCGGACTCGGAGGGCGGCTCGAGCCGGTCGGACTCGGAGGGCGGCTCGACGCCCCACGACTCGCCCTCGACCGGCTTTCTGCCCGCCAGGAGCGCGTCCTCCTGGCTGTCCGACGTGGTGAGCACGATCGAGCCGGACGTCCCGGTGACCCGGAAGCGTGGACCGGGAGCGGGTTGCTGCCAGCTTCCCCAGAGGTGGGAGCGGGCGCCGGCGGCATGGGTCAGGGCCACGAAGACGTCGTCGTCCAGCCCCGACTCCCGCAGGGTCAGCTCGGCGTAGACCGACTCGACCGGGCCGAGCAGCACCAGAGCCTGGTCGACCAGGTGACTGCAGAAGTCGAGCAGCGTGCCGCCGCCGGCCACGCCCGGGCCGTCCTCGGGAGCGAACCGCTCGAACCGCGACTCGAACCTGCGGACCTCGCCCAGCGACCCGTCGGCCACCCGCGCTCTCAAGGTCAGGAACTCGGAGTCCCAGCGCCGGTTCTGGTACGGACTGAGCACCACGCCGCGCTGCGCCGCCAGCTCGACGGTACGCCGCGCGCCGGCCGCGTCGGTCGCGAACGGCTTGTCGCAGACCACCGAGAGCCCGAGACCGATCGCGGCGTCGGTGAGGCTGGAGTGAGTGCTCGCCGGGGTCGAGATGCTGACCGCCTCCGCGCCGGCCGCGCCGAGGTCCTCCATCGAGTCGAACACGGCCAGGCCAGGCAACTCTCGGGCGATGAGCTCGCGACGTTCGGCCGAGGTCGTCACCACCCCCAGGAAGTCACACTCGTCGGCCGCCGCGAGGAGTGGCGCGTGGAAGTAGCGCCCACCGAAGCCGTAGCCGACCAGCCCGAACTTCACAGGATCCATGACAGCAATGCCTACCGGATCGCAGCGTCCTGCACCAGACTGGGCTCGCTCGACTGGGTGCGAAAGCAGGAAGTGTCATGTCCGGTTCACACACGCGCGCGCGCTTCCGCCGTGCTGATGGACTGCCGGGTGCCGTCGGAGTCACCCTGCTGGGCGCCTTGCTGCCCGGGGTCGGCTATGCCTGGAGCGGTCGGCGGCTCGGCTACGCGCTGCTGCTGGCCACGCTCGGCGTCCTGATCCTGCTCGCGTCCCTGACCCGCGGCGCGGGCAGTCTCCTGGATCTGGCCTTCGACCCCGGCCGGCTGCGGGCCGTCGCGACCATCGTGGGCGTCTCACTCGTGGTGTGGGTGTTCGTCGTCGTGACGACCTACCTGATGGTGCGGCCCACCCGGATGGGGCCGTGGCGCACCGGCGCCGGCGCCGCCTTCGTGTTCCTCCTCTGCCTGGCTGTGACGCTGCCCGTCGGACTGGCGATGCGCGCGGCGCTTGCCCAGGCCGGGCTGGTGAGCGAGGTCTTCGCGCCCAAGATCAGCGCCACCGTTCCCAAGGACGTCACCAAGGCCGACCCCTGGGGCGGCCGTGACCGGGTCAGCGTGCTGGTGATCGGGGGCGACGCGGGCCCGGGCCGAACCGGCGTGCGCACCGACACGGTGATCCTGCTGAGCATCGACACCCACACCGGGAAGGCCGTCATGTTCAGCCTTCCGCGGAACATGATGTACGCCCAGTTCCCCGAGTCCAGCCCTCTCCACGACGTGTTCCCGGACGGCTTCACCGGTGCGGGGGACCCCGCGAGCTGGATGCTCAACGCCGTCTACGGGCAGGTCCCGGCGCTCTACCCGCACATCCTGGGCAAGTCGGACAACGAGGGCGCCGATGCTCTCAAGCAGGCGGTCGAGGGGAGCCTCGGCACCCCGGTGGACTATTACGCTCTCGTGGAGCTCAAAGGCTTCCGCAACGTCGTCGACGCGATGGGCGGGGTGACGGTCAACATCAACGAGCCGGTCGCTATCGGCGGGTCGATCGACCACAACGACCCTCCCGACGACTACCTGGAGCCCGGTCCCGACCAGCATCTCGACGGCTTCCACGCCCTGTGGTTCGCGCGCGGCCGGTGGGGCTCCGACGACTACGAGCGGATGCTGCGCCAGCGGTGCATGGTCAACGCGCTCGTCGACGAGGCCGACCCGATCCACCTGCTCACGCACTACACCAAGCTGGCGCAGGCGGGCCGGGAGATCGTCGAGACCGACATCCCGCGCGAGCTGATGCCGGCGTTCGTCGACCTGGGCATGAAGGTCAAGGAACACCGGCTGAAGTCCCTGGCCTTCGTGTCCTCGGATGAGTTCTTCTCCGGGGACCCGGACTACTCGTGGATGCACGAGACGGTCGACCGGGCGCTGACGCACCAGCGCAAGCGGGCTGGAAGACGGAACGATCCGGGTCGTGCCGTGGCGGCCGACGACGTGTGCGGCTACCACCCCGTGGGCTGACCGGCCACTGCACCGCCACCACCGCGCTGAGCACGAGCAGTCCGCCGATGGCCTGGACCGAACTGAGCGACTCCGAGAACACCAGGGCTGCGGCCAGCACCGTGACCACCGGCTCGCCGACCGCCAGCAGAGCCGCGACCGTGGGGCCGACCCGGGAGAGCCCGGCGAAGAACAGCAGGATCGCGGCCACTGTGCTCACCAGGACCAGCATCACCAACCAGAACCAGCCCTGCACACCGACCTGCAGCGCGACCCCTCCTCGCAGGGTCGCCACCGTCAGCCACGTGACGAAGGCGCCGCTGCAGACCAGGGCGGTCAGGGGAACCGGAGGGACCTCGCCGGCAACGCGGTCCCCGACCAGGATGTACGCCGTGTAGACGACCGCCGAGCCGAGCGACAGCAGGACGCCGATCGCGTCGAAGTCGCCGGTCGCGGCTCCGCCTTGCACCAGCACGATGCCCGTGATGGCGACGCCGAGCGCGACGGCGCGGCGTACGGAGGCTCGCTCCCTGCGGATCGCGATCGCCGCGGCCATCACCAGCACGGGGTAGACGCCGAACACCAGGGCGACCTGGGAGGCATGGACCCGGGAGACGGCCACGAGGTAGAGGCCGGCCTGCGCTGAGTAGCCGAAGGCGCCCATGGCGAGGCCGACGGCCACGCTGCGCCTGTCGAGGCGGACCAGCTCGCCGGAGGTCAGGGAGAGCACCAGCAGGGCCAGGCCGGCGAGACCGAAACGGACGACGAGCAGGGCGTCGACCTCCACCCCCTCGGCGTAGGCGAGCTTGGCGAAGATCGCCATCGCACCGAAGCCGGCAGCCGAGAGCAGGCAGAAGAGGGGTCCCATGACTCCCACTGTGAGGGAGATCGATCATTCACGTCCATCACGGTTTCCTGGGCTGAAATCATCAGTTAATCTGAACAGATGCTCGATCTCCATCGCCTTCGACTGCTGCGTGAGGTCAAGGAGCGAGGCACGATCCACGCGGCTGCGAGCGCGCTGGGCTACTCACCGAGTGCGGTCTCCCAGCAGCTCAGCGTGCTCGAGCGTGAGGCCGGCGTCGCGCTGCTCGAGCGCGTGGGCCGCAACGTCCTCCTGACGCCGGCCGGACACGTGCTGGTGGGCCACGCGGAGACCCTGTTGCAGGGGGTCGAGGCAGCGGAGTCGGAGGTCGCCTCGCTGGCGGCGGGCCGGCTGGGCGGCGTCGTCAGGATCGCGGCCTTCCAGTCCGCGTTCCTGCGGATCGTCGCCCCGACCATCCAGCTGCTCGCTGGCGAACACCCCCAGATCCGGGTCGAGGCCACCGAGGCCGAGGTCGAGCAGTCGGTCCCCGCGCTCCGGCTCCGACAGCTGGACGTCGTGATCGGCGACGAGTACGAGGACCAGCCGCGGGCCGTGCACGCCGACCTGACCCGGCGGACGGTGCTGCGCGAGCAGGTCAACGTCGTGCTTCCCGCCGACCACCCCGCCGCCGGAGCCGGTGCGGTCTCCCTCGCCCGGCTCGCCGACACCAGGTGGGCAGCCTGCCAGCCCGGCACCGGACACCTGCAGATGCAGATCCGGGTGTGCCGACAGCTCGGTGGCTTCGAGCCGGATCTTCGCTACACCTCCGACGACTTCCTGATCATGCTCGAGCTCGTCCGCACCACCGGGGCCACGGCCCTGCTGCCGGAGCTCGTGATCGCCCACGATGCCCCTGGCGTGGTCGTCCGGCCCCTCGTCGAGGGATCCGTCGAGAGGGTGGTCTACCTGCTGACCCGCCAGAGCTCGACACCGACCGTGTCGGCGGTCGCCGACTCACTCCTGCGCACCGGTCACCGCTAGCCGACCTGTCGCAGATGTACACCTCAAACGCGTCGACCTGTCGCAGATGTACACGCGCGCATGTACATCTGCGACAGGTCGACGAGTTTCAGGTGGTCGTGCCGGGTTCCAGGCGCGAGCCCTTGGCGATGACGTCGCCGGCCGCCACGTGGGAGTCCTGCCCGACCAGCGTCACGGCGTCGGACGAGCCGAGCGCGTCCGCCTCAGGGTCGCCCACCCGCGCGCCGAGTCCGATCCGGCAGGCGGTGTCGACGACCGACCAGTCGACGGTGGCGTCCGCCTCGATGACCGTGTCGGCGAACACCACGCTGTTGCTGACCCTGGCTCCGGCTCCGATCACGACACCGGGGCCGAGGACGCTGCGGTGCACCCAGCCGGAGACTCGGCAGCCGGGGCTGATCAAGGAGTCGGTCACGGTGGCCCCGTCGAGCAGCCGAGCCGGCACTCGTTGCGGCGGCTGGGTCAGGATGGGCCAGCCGGGCTCGCCGAACACACCGACATCGTCGGTGAGGATGTCCTGGTGGGCCTGGAGGTACTTCCTCGGCTCGCCGAGGTCGCGCCAGTAGCCGCTCAGCCGGTGCACGTGGACGTCCCCCCGCTCGACCAGCCGCGGGAGCAGGTGCTCCCCGAAGTCTCCGAGGCCGGTGTCGCCGCTGGGCCGGTCTGCGGAACCTCCTGACAGCTCCCTGTGGAGCTCCTCGAGCGTGCTGACCAGGACGGCGGGGTCGTAGGCGAAGATCTCTGCGGCCACCACGTCGGTGGTCGGCTCGTCCGGCTTGTAGGCGAAGTCGGTGACCACCCCGTCGTCGTCGGCCTCGACGGTCGCATGGTCTCCGGCGTCGGCAGGGTCGACCTGGGTGGTGAGCACGGTGCAGCTCCCCTTCGCATCCAGGTGGGTTTCGATGAGGTCGTTGAAGTCGAAGCGGTAGACGTGGTCGGCGCTGGCCACCAGGAGCACGTCGGGAGCGAACTCGGTGATCCGGTTGCGGAGCCGGAACAGCAGATCGGCATTGCCGTGGGCGAACCCGTCCTCGTCGAGCGATCCCGACCCCTGCTCGGGCACCATGAGTCGCAGCCCCCCACGGGTCCGGTCGAGGTCCCAGGGGCGGCCGTTGGCGGCCTGGTCCTCGAGGACCGCTGCCTGGTACTGCACCGACAGCCACACGTCGCTGATGCCACTGTGCGACAGGTTGGACAACGGGAAGTCGAGCAGCTGGTAGACGCCGGCGATCGGGAGCGCGGGCTTGGGGCGCTCCCGGGTCAGGACGTCCATCCGCGAGCCGGCTCCGCCGGCCTGGATGATGCAGAGCACACGAGGACTGGTCATGCCACAGTGTCGCAGTGCGTAGGGGAGGACAGCATCGGGTACTCCGTGCACATGCTCGAATTCAAGTGGTCCAAAGGGCCGACCCAAGCTGAGGACAGCCCAGAGCCAGCCCTGACGCAGCCGACGGCCGCGCCCTCCCGGGAGCACGTCATCGGAGACGGACTCATCTGGGCGGCCACCTGGAGCCTGCGCTGGCTGCTGATCATCTTCGGTGCCTACGTGGCGGGCGACCTGATCGGTCGCGCCTGGACCATCCTGCTGCCGCTGATGCTGGCACTGATCCTGACCACCGTCCTCCAGCCGCCGGTGCGCGTGCTGCGGCAACAGCTCAACTGTCCCGCAGGGCTGGCCGCCGGCCTGGTCCTGCTCGCCGGGGCGGCCGTGGTGGTGGCCTTCGGCTTCGTCATCGCACCATCCGTCGGCAGCCAGTCGGGCGACATCGCCAACGACGCCTCAGCCGGACTGCAGCGGCTGCAGGATCTCGTGCAGAAGAGCGAGTTCGTCACCCGCGACCAGATCGAGACCGTGATCGCGGCCGCGCAGGACCGGCTCACCTCCAGCGCGAGCAGCATCGCCTCAGGGGTGCTCGTCGGAGTCAGTGCGGTGACCTCCGCGGCGATCACCGTGATCATCACCATCGTCCTGACGTTCTTCTTCCTCAAGGACGGGTCGAACTTCCTGCCTTGGCTGAGGAGCGCCACCGGGCCGCGTGCAGGAGGCCACCTCGAGAAGGTGCTCACCGAGTCCTGGTCGACCCTGGGCGGTTTCATCAGGACCCAGGCCCTGGTCAGCCTCATCGACGCCGCCTTCATCGGGCTCGCCCTGTTCCTGGTCGGCGTCCCGCTCGCCCTTCCCCTGGCGATCCTCACGTTCTTCGGAGGCTTCGTGCCGATCGTCGGCGCCTTCGTCGTCGGGGCGATCGCGGTCCTGGTGGCGCTGGTGTCGAACGGCTGGGTGGGCGCCCTGATCATCCTGGTCGTGATCCTGGTCGTTCAGCAGCTCGAGGGCAACGTGCTCTCGCCCTGGCTGCAGTCGCGGACCATGAAGCTGCACCCCGTCATCGTGCTGCTGTCGGTCGCGCTCGGGTCCACCCTCTTCGGGGTCGTCGGTGCCTTCTTCGCCGTCCCCGTGGTCGCAGTCGCCGCCGTGATCCTGCGCTATCTCAACCAGGTGGTCACGACTCGTGCTGGGGCGACGTGAGGGGACGCAGGATTCCCCGGATATCCGGGGAAACTGTCGGTGGTCAGCCGTTGCAACCCCTGACAAGCGCATGAACCCCCTGACCACCCCATCGAGACCAGGGTGGGCACGAGACTGCTACAGGTCGAGCTCGTAGGCCAGCATCTCCGGCCCACCCTCTCCCTCGGTACGCCGGAACCCGGCCGCCTCGTAGAGCCGCTGGGCGAGCAGGTCGTCGGTGCTGGTGACGAGGAACGCGTAGTCGGCGCCCAGCTCCCCGGCCAGCCGCTTCGTCTCGCTGATCAGCTCGCGACCGTAGCCCTGCCCACGCCGAGCCGGTACGACGTACAGCTCGGCGAGGTAGGCCTCCTGCGCCTCGCTCCAGATCGAGGGGCTCAGCCGGAACGCGGCGACTCCGACGGGGTCGTGGGTGTCCGCCGTGCGGGCCAGCAGGACCGTGAGCTGGCCGGACTCGATGAGCGTCGTCAGTCGGGCGGCGAGCTCGTCGGGTGGGGGAGACGGCTCGTCGTACTCGAGGTTGAAGTCGTGCAGCAACCGTGCCGAGTCCAGGACCGCGGCACCTCGCGAGACCAGTTCGATCATGACCACCAGTGTGCCGGAATCGTCAGTGCCGCTGGACGCAGTCGCCGCACGGTGCCGGCTCGCCGAGTCCGGCGGCCCAGGAGAACGCCAGGCAGCAGGTGGTACGCCGGAAGCCGCCGCCGTCGGTGCGCAGCCAGCGGCCGGCCAGCTGCGGCAGCCCGAGCGCCTGGTCGGCGAGGTCCCTGCCGGCAGCGCCCAGGTCGGGATGCCGTGCTCCCAGAAGGTTGGCCGAGGAGTTGACGACGGACGCGACGTTGCCCCACAGGGCGGCACTCGACAGGGACCGGGATGCCGCCGTCGTCACCAGGTCGGTGAGATGACCGCGGAGCAGGACCTCGAGGTCCGCGCAGTCGGGCGAGCCCCCCGGGAGCACGTCTCCCGGTGGGACGGACAGCAGCAGCCCCTCGCGAGCGCCGGTGACCCAGGTGTCCGCGGGGTCGAGCCGGAGGCTGCCGCCCGCGGCGCGGATGGCGAGCGTGGGCATCACCAGCCCTCCGGCGATCCGGAGCACCGACAGCGACCTGGCGCTGCGATCCAGGTCGTGGTCGACGAGGTCGGCGCCGCCGAGCGCGACCAGGGCCTGTCGCGTGCCGTCGGCGAACTCTGCGAAGCCGACCGGGTCGCGGGTGAGCTGGTGGAGGGCCACCCAACCGTCGGGCAGCGGGTCGGAGTCTGAGCGCACGACGACCGGCAGGCCGGTGAGCAGGGTCTCGAGGGCGGCGGGCGGCACGACAGGACTCTCTCAGCCCGACTGACCGGGCTGTCCGCCGGGGAGGCCGAGGTCCTGACGCTCACCGATGACCACGTCGCCGTCGACGGAGATGTCGAGTGAGGCGTAGCCGGTCTGCAGTCCGGTCTCGACGTCGACGTACTGGAACTGCAGGCTCACCGGCTTCAGCGGTGCGGAGAACGGGGTCGAGAACCGGTTGAAGGTGGGCGTCTCCTCGACGCCGCCCGAGGTGCCGAGCTGGTTCACCACGGTCCAGGTCACCGTGTCGCCGTCGGTGTTCCAGATCACTCGCGGCGGCTCGGCATCGTGCAGGTGCCCGATGTTGATGATCCCCGGCGGAAGATCGGGGATCCCGTCGTCCCACGGCACCGTGTCGCGGCCGAGCGCGTCGTCGATGTCGCCGAGTGACCGGGTGCCGATGTAGCCCGCGGCCGAGCTCGGCTGGTGGAGCAGCACCACGACCGGCTCGTCGGGATCGACGTCCTCGCGCAGTCTCTCCCCGATGCCGGACTCGGTCACCCCGGTGTCGTTCACGACCAGGCCCCCGAACAGGGTCTTGAACGCGGGGTCGTTGCCGGCCACGACCCGCAGCCCGTTGATCTCCGTGGTGTCGAAGTCGGGGTTGACGATGTCGTGGTCGAGCATCTGCTTCACGGTCACGTCGGTGTCGTGGTCGCCCTTGACCGCCACGGTGGGTACGCCGGGACTCGCGGCGCCCTCGGCCCGCACGAACCCGTCCTCGGCGACCGTGCCGTTCGACGTGACGTCGCCCGAGATGGTGCGCAGCGCGAAGGCCTCCTCGCCGACGTACTGCGAGAGCAGGGGATACAAGGCGGTGCGCACGGCGTTGCCGACGAGGCTGCCCTGCGGATCCGCCTCGGCGATCACGATGCGCTCGCCGTCACGAGGTCGCAGCGACGGTGAACGCTGCGGAAGCTCGACCCTGGCGGACGCCGCCACCCGGTCCTCGTAGGCGGAGGAGAGCTCGCGGGTCCGTTCGGTGTTCTTCTCGATGAACGGCTGCAGCTGTCGGGCGACCTCCAACGTCTGGGGACTGCTGAAGCTCAGCTGCTCCATGCCGGGCATCGGGTAGGCCCGGTCGATGTCGGCGCTGCCGTCCCACCGGGCGAAGAACACCGTCGCGGTCACCGCCGAGGCGAGCAGCGCTCCGGTCGTCGTGAGCACCCGCCACCACGTTCGGCTGCGGCGGTCCGGGATCTCCGAGAACGCCGCCCGACCCCGGAACAGGGCGTAGAGGAGCACTCCGCCGACGAGTGCTGCCACGAGCTCGAAGGCCAGGAAGCTGTGCCAGAACTGCGAGGCGAGCTCGCTGCCGTAGGCCCGCGCGACCTCGCCGGGGTCGTTCACGAACTGCGCGTTGGTCCGCAGGAACTGGGGACTCACGTACGACGACAGCGTGTCACCGGCGGCCGGCGGACCGGTGACACGGACCAGTGCCCCGAAGCCGCCAGCCCCGGTGCGGTCCCAGTAGAGCTGGCCGAACAGCCCCGTGTCAACGGTCGAGACCCCGTTGTGGGCCAGCGACACCGCCACCGGCAGCGTCCCGAGCCGGTCGTCGAAGCGCACCCTCTCGATCGCGTGCTCGGCTGCCACGGGGGCGCTGATGAACGCCGCCACGACTGCGAACACCAGGAACCTGCCGGCTCGGCGGACTGCCGTGCGAGCGTTGAGCGGCCTCACGGATTCGAGGGTACGCGGGGGGCAGGTGCGCCCGGGGATTGCGCAGGGAGAATGATCCGTGGTGTGTTGCCCATCACAGACTGCTCGGTAACCGGGGAACCGCCGGGATCATCAGGCAACTGCCGCAACCAGAATCGGAGTCAGCGTTGATCATCGGGATCTTGAAGGAAGCCCGTCCGGGGGAGACCCGGGTGGCGGCGACGCCTGCGACCGTGTCCCAGCTGATCGGCCTGGGCTACGACGTGGTGGTCGATGCGGGTGCGGGTGCCGCGTCGAGCTTCACCGACGAGGCCTATCTGGGTGCGGGCGCGACGATCGGTACGGCGAGCGATGCCGGCGTGGTGTTCGGGGTGAATGCTCCTTCGACCGATCAGCTGGATGCGTTGCGGCCGGGAGCGACGTTGGTGAGCCTGTTGTCGCCGGGGTTGGATCCGGAGCTGGTGGCGGATCTGGCGCGGCGGCCGATCACGGCGTTGGCGATGGATGCGGTGCCGCGGATCTCGCGGGCGCAGTCGCTGGACGTGCTCTCGAGCATGGCGAACATCGCGGGCTACCGCGCGGTGGTGGAGGCCGCGCACGTGTTCGGTCGGTTCTTCACCGGTCAGGTGACGGCGGCCGGCAAGGTCCCGCCGGCGAAGGTGCTGGTGTGCGGCGCCGGAGTGGCCGGGCTGGCGGCGATCGGCTCGGCGGGGAGCATGGGTGCCATCGTGCGGGCCACCGATCCGCGGCCGGAGGTGGCCGACCAGGTGCGCTCGCTGGGTGGGGAGTACCTCTCGGTCGAGGCCGAGGACGTCGAGGTGTCGGCGACGGGCTATGCCAAGGAGATGTCGACCGACTACAACGCCCGGGCTGCTGCGTTGTACGCCGCGCAGGCTCCTGATGTCGACATCATCGTGACGACGGCGCTGATCCCGGGGCGGGCGGCTCCGATCCTGATCACGGCCGAGATGGTGGCCTCGATGAAGGCGGGCAGCGTGATCGTGGACATGGCCGCGGCCAATGGCGGGAACGTCGAGGGAGTCGTCAAGGGTGAGGCGGTGGTGACCGCCAACGGGGTCACGATCCTCGGCTACACCGACCTGGCCGGTCGGCTGCCCGCGCAGGCCTCCCAGCTCTACGGCACCAACCTGGTGAACCTGATGAAGCTGATGACGCCGGGCAAGGACGGTCAGCTGGTCCTCGACTTCGACGACGTGGTGCAGCGCACGATCGCGGTGGTCCGCGACGGTGAGCTGACCTGGCCGCCGCCTCCGGTGGAGGTCTCGGCGGCCCCGGTGGCGACCGCCCCGGCCGCGGCGACGGCCTCGCCGGTCAAGGCGCCGCTCTCGACCAGTCGTCGGGTCGCCACGGCGGCGGTGGCCGGGGGACTGCTGTTCCTGCTCGCGGGGTTCTCCCCGCCGGCCCTGCTGGGTCACCTCACGGTGTTCATCCTGGCGATCGTGATCGGCTACTACGTGATCGGGCACGTCCACCACGCCCTGCACACGCCGTTGATGTCGGTGACCAACGCGATCTCGGGGATCATCGTGGTCGGCGCCCTGCTCCAGATCGGGCACGACGACACCAGTGCGGCCACGACGATCACCGTGCTGGCGTTCGTGGCGATCCTGCTGGCCTCCATCAACATCTTCGGTGGGTTCGCGGTGACCCGCCGGATGCTCGCCATGTTCTCCCGATCCTGATGACCGATCCTGATGACCGATCTGATGACTGGTCCTGAAGAGAGTTCTGACTAGATGACTGTCGAAACCGCGGCACAGGCCGCGTACATCGTCGCCGCGCTGCTGTTCATCCTGGCGCTGGCCGGGCTGTCGAAGCACGAGACGGCCCGGCTGGGGAACGCGTTCGGGATGGCCGGCATGGGGCTGGCCCTGGTGGCCACGATCGGGCTGGCGATCGAGCGTGACCTGTCCAACACCGGGCTGGTGCTGCTGGTGGTGGCGATGCTGATCGGGGCCGCGATCGGCCTGCAGCGTGCCCGGGTCGTCGAGATGACCGGCATGCCCGAGCTGATCGCGCTGCTGCACTCGTTTGTGGGTCTGGCTGCGGTGCTGGTGGGCTGGAACGGCTACCTGCTGGTCGAGCACGACCCCGACGGTCCCGAGTCGGTCGTGCTGGAGGCCCTCGACACGTTGGGCATCCACCATGCCGAGGTGATGATCGGGGTCTTCATCGGAGCGGTGACCTTCACCGGCTCGATCGTGGCCTTCCTCAAGCTGTCGGCCCGCATCAAGTCCAGCCCGCTGGTGCTGCCGGGCAAGAACCTGCTCAACCTCGGTGCCCTGGTGCTGTTCGGGGTCCTGACGGTGTGGTTCGTCATCGACCCCCAGCTGTGGCTGCTGGTCGCGGTCACCGTGATCGCCCTGGCCCTCGGCGTCCACCTCGTCGCCTCGATCGGCGGCGGCGACATGCCCGTGGTCGTCTCGATGCTGAACAGCTATTCGGGGTGGGCCGCGGCCGCCTCAGGGTTCCTGCTGGAGAACGACCTGCTGATCATCACCGGTGCCCTCGTGGGATCGAGTGGTGCCTACCTGTCCTACATCATGTGCAAGGCCATGAACCGCTCGTTCATCTCGGTGATCGCCGGCGGGTTCGGCATCGAGGCCGGCCCCGGGCAGGACAAGGACTACGGCGAGCACCGCGAGATCACCGCCGAAGGCGTCGCCGAGCTCCTCACCGCCGCCGACAGCGTGATCATCACCCCCGGCTACGGCATGGCGGTCGCCCAGGCGCAGCACGGGGTCGCCGAGCTCACCCGCAAGCTCCGCGAACGCGGCATCACCGTCCGCTTCGGCATCCACCCCGTCGCCGGCCGCCTGCCCGGGCACATGAACGTGCTGCTCGCCGAGGCCAAGGTGCCCTACGACATCGTGCTCGAGCTCGACGAGATCAACGACGACTTCGCCCACACCGCCGTCGTCCTGGTCATCGGAGCCAACGACACCGTCAACCCCGCCGCCACCGAAGACCCCTCCAGCCCGATCGCCGGCATGCCCGTCCTCACGGTCTGGGACGCAGCCAACGTCATCGTCTTCAAACGCTCCATGGCCTCGGGCTACGCCGGCGTCCAGAACCCACTCTTCTTCCGGGAGAACACCGCCATGCTCTTCGGTGACGCCAAGGACCGGGTCGAGGACATCCTCCGCGCTCTGTGAGCGCGACGAGGGGCACACACCACGAGGAAGACTGGCCGCCCGCGGAGCGCTCCGCGGGCAGCCGGCCTTCAGGCCGCCGACACGGCCGGGGTTGCTCGAGCCAACTCGCCCTGCCGACGACACCTGTGTGCCCGACTCACCGGCGTTCATGCACCCCCAGGTGTGCCAACCTGAGGATCGGGTACCTGGCTGGTCCACCGACCTGAAGGGGGACCGATGACGGACCACGATGACGAGACGAAACTGGTCGAACTGCTGGAGGGCCTTCCGATAGGAATGCTCACCACCCAGGGCGGCGCCGGCCTCCGCAGCGTGCCGATGGCCCGGCAGCAGGTGCTGTCCGGCCCGCAGCTGTGGTTCATCACCGCGCGCGACACCCACCACGTCGCCGACGTCCTCGCCGAGCCCCTGGTGGGGCTCACCTTCTCCTCCGCCAGCTCCTGGGTGTCCCTCACCGGGCGTGCCGAGGTCGTCGACGATCCCCGCAAGCTCGAGGAGCTCTGGAACACCTTCGCTGAGGCGTGGCTTCCGGGCGGTCCCGAGGACCCCAACGCCGTCCTGATGCGGGTCGACGTCGAGAGCGGAGAGTACTGGGACACCCCCGGTGGGCGGATCGCCTCACTGTTGAGCTTCGCCAAGACCAAGCTGACCGGCGAGACCTACGACACCGATCACGGAGTCGTCGGCAGGTGACGGCGGCCCAGCCAGCCGTTCAGGAACGCCTGGTGACAGTCGGGGCACCGGTTCTCCGGGAGGACGTCTCCATAGGGGCGCTCAGGGAACGCGTGCAGGTCGGCGAGTGCCTCACCACACAAGGTGCGGTCGCTCCCTCGGGACACGGCGTGGGCGGGAGCCCCAGGTACGTCGATCTCCACACGAGCGCGAGGCGAGGTCACGTGACGCCTCTGCAGCTGGAGGCGTACGACGGTGGCGGACGCGACGGACAGCTTCATGACCGTGTCTGGGTGGAGGGTCTCAGACTCATGACCCTCGTGTACCCATGTTGATGGAGTGCATGTTGAGGACGACGGACTTCCATTCTGGATCGTCGCCACGGAGATGTCGAGCGGGCTGGGTCACCCTTGCCCGAGGGGTTCGAGGGGTTTGACGGCTGCTGGGACCGCGGGCTCACCAGCGTCGGCCGCCAGCTCGGCCGACTCCGGGAGGTGGCCGTTGCGGACACCCCACAGCACTGCCTGGGCGCGGTTGGTCACCCCGACCTTGCGGTAGGCGGAGCGGATGTAGGTCTTCACCGAGTTGATGCTGAGATACATCCGGGCGGCGATCTCCCGGTTCGTGCATCCGGCGGTGATCAGGCTCATCAGCTCGGACTCCCGCTCGCTCAGCGCTGTGCCCTCGCCCTCGGGCGTGGCCAGCGCACCGTTGACGGCCGGCGGCTGGCCTCCGACGAGCTTCACGCTCGGTCGGCGGCGGGTCGCCCTGGCCATCTCGGCCGAGGCCGTGAGTCGGGGGATGCGCCGCCGCCCGACCAGGAGCCGCGCCACTTCGGCGATCGGCAGCCCGGACTCGGCCGCCATGGCCTCGACCGCGACCGCGGCCGCCGAGGCCGACAGGTCGCAGCGTTCGATCAGGATCCCGGTGGCCTGTTCGACCTTCGCGTGCGACTCTCTGGCGAGCCGCACATGCGCGGCACCGTCCTGGCTGTCGCCGGGGTCGGTCGCAGCCAGCCGCCTCGGGGTGGCGATGAGTCGGTCGAGGGCCCCGGAGCAGGTCGCGGCGAGCGTCGCGAACTGCTGGCGCACGAAATCGTCGAAGTCCCGTTCGCTGCGGTAGTGGGCGACCAGGAAGCCCAGTGGGCTGGTGCCGGACTGAAGCGGAAGGCAGGCGGCGGCCTGGAACTCCAGCCGGGACACCCGCTCGGAGGACGCGGGGAACTGGTGGATGGTCACCGCCTGGTTGGACAGGTAGACCGGTTCACCGGTGCGCATGGCCGACGGCCCGGGCGTGAACCCGGTGGCGGAGACCGAGTCGAGGTGCTCCAGGACGGGGGAGTGCGCTCCGCGGTAGACGATCACGACCCGGTCGCCGCGCAGCACCCCCACAGACATGCCGACGCCGCCCATCGCGAGCACGGCTGCTTCGGCGGCCTGCAGGAACTCCGGGAACGTCTGGGTGGCGGCGATGGCTGCGTACGCCTGCTCGAGAGCTGGCATCCGATGGGGCACTGCGGCTACCGCCCTTTCCGCTGAGCGATGTCGTCGAGGCAAGAGGGCCAGACGAAGGTTGTCAGGAATGTCCACGCTGCTGCCCACCCTTAGGGGTGTAATGATCCGAACGGGATCGAGTCAGCGCGAGGTGGACCGGGGGTAGCGGTTGCCGTGCTCGACCTGGTTGAGGTCGAGGTGGTTGCGCATGTACTGCTGGCTTCCGTCGGCCGGCGGCGTGTACTCCCAGGGGGTCACCACGCCGGTGCGCAGCGCGGCGTTGACCAGCCGGCGACGAGCCTGGTCGTCGACAACGTTGTCGTAGAGGCTGTCGAGGTCCCAGTCGCGCTCGACCTGCTGACGCAGGGCCTTGAGGTGGGAGTCCCACCCCGGGTCCTCGGCCAGGTTCCTGGTCTCCAGCGGGTCGGCTGCCAGGTCGTAGAGCTGGTCGGGGTCGACCGGGGAGTGGACGTACTTGAGGTCGCCGCGTCGGATCATCACGATCGGCGCGATCGCGCCCTCGCCCATGTACTCCCCGATCACCTCGCGCTCGACCGGCTCCTGCTCGGAGGGCGTGTCGGAGCAGAGGTCCAGGAGCGAGCGGCCGGCGAGCGGGTCCACGCTGGGCGGTACGGCGGTGCCGGCGAGCTCGGTGATCGTGGGCAGGATGTCGACCAGCGAGACCGGGTCCGAGACCCGCTTGGGGGAGAAGCGGGTCGGGGCGTTGATGATCAGGGGGATCCGGGCGGAGCCCTCGAAGAAGTTCATCTTGTACCAGAGCCCGCGCTCGCCGAGCATGTCGCCGTGGTCGGCCACGACGATGACGATCGTGTCGTCGCGTTCATCCAGCTCGTCGAGCGTGCGCATCAGACGGGCGGTCCACTCGTCGAGGTAGGAGATGTTGCCGTAGTAGGCGCGTCGCGCACGGCGTACGTCGTTGTCGGTGATCTGCACCTCGTCCATCGCGCTGACGGCACGCAGCCGCTTGGTGTGGGGGTCGAGGGCGACGTCTGCGGCGGTGGTGCGGGGGAGGGGGATCTCCTTGCCCTCGTAGAGGTCCCAGTACTTGTTGCGCGTGACGTAGGGGTCGTGCGGGTGGGTGAAGCTGACCACGAGCATCCAGGGCCGGTCATCGGGATCGCGAGCGAGGTCCTGGAGGGCCCGGACTCCCTGGTGACCGACCTCGTCGTCGTACAGCAGCTGGTTGGTGACCTCGGCCGTGCCCGCCTGGGTCACCGAGTCCATGTTGTGGAACCACCAGTCGATCCGCTCGTCGGGCTGGAGCCAGTTGGGGGTCCAGCCGAAGTCGGCGGGATAGATGTCGGTGGTGCGGCGTTCTTCGAACCCGTGCAGCTGGTCGGGTCCGACGAAGTGCATCTTCCCGTCGAGGACCGTGCGATAACCGGCCACCCGCGCGTAGTGCGCGAAGGTCGGGATGGTGCTCTGGAGGTACGCCGCGTTGTCGTAGCCGCGGGTGGCCGACGGCAGCTGGCCGGTCATCATGCAGTAGCGAGCCGGCGTGCACAGGGGGCTGTTGGAGTAGGCCGCGTCGAACACGACCCCGGTGCGCGCCAGGTGGTCCAGTGTCGGCGCGTGGACCACCCTGTTGCCATAGGCACCCAGGGCATCCGCGGCCACCTGGTCGAACATCACGACGAGCACGTTGGGTTGTTCAGCAGTCACCCCCGAAGTGTGACATCTGCAGACGATGTTGTCGTGCCAGGCGGAACAGCGTCGCGCAGGACGCAACACAAGAGATCACGCGAACCCCACATCTAGGGGTTACACGCTTGTGATTCACCAGATACAGTGATCGCGCAACTGGTTCGGCTCCGAGGCCATCGGAGTCGTCGCAAGAGGGAACCCGGTGAGACTCCGGGACTGCCCCGCAACGGTGAGTGGGAACCAACCACCAGTCCGATGACCTGCCAGCGCGCCGGGCCACGTGGCCCGGTGGTCTGAGACTCCCGAGGGTGGAGTCCACCACGAGACTGCGAAGGATGGATCCATGACCTCCACGACGTTGACCGACTCCCGACACGCGGTGGAGGAGGCCTTCCTGGCCTTCCTGCACGACCGCCTGAGCGAGGAGGTCAGGGCAGCGGCCCGCCGACACTCGGCTGCCGAATCGGTCAGCCCGGTGTCCGAGCGCGGACTGCGCCTGCTCGACGAGCTCGTCCGGGGCCTCGAGAACGGCGAAGCCCCCGACCACATGTCGTTGGGGCTGCTGACCGTCGCGTACGGCGACCACCCCGACTTCCTGCCGCGGTGGAACCGCTGGACGCCCGAGGACTGACGCTTCCGGCTCCGGCAGTCAGAGTGGTGACGGTGGGCGACACGCTGGGGGGCAGCGGGTGTCGCGGCCACCGCCACCTGTCCGAAGGCGGCCGGTATTAACTGATGAAACGTTAACAAATTCTGAGACCCAGACGTCAAGCCTGGTCTAGACCTGAGAGGCGAACGCCGGCCGTCGGGATCTTGTCCGCCCACCGGGAGTAATGGACATCCTTCGACCACGTCTCCCAGGCAACAGACCGTGGGGGCAGGTTGATCTCAGACGTTCGTGAACCGGCGCGCACACACGCGCCACGACTCACGCCGATGCATGCGGTGGTCCTCGGCCTGGCCGGCGTCTCGCCGGCGTCGAGCGTCTTCGTGGCGGTCGTTCCGGTCGTGGTCGTCCTCGGCGGTGCCAGCATCCTCGTGCTGCTCACCGCGACGCTGATCGCGATGCTGGTCGCCGCCACCTACGCCGCGGTCTGCACCCGGATCCCCGTGGGTGGAGGGGAGCCCGGCTGGGTCTCGCGACTGTTCGGTCCACGTTGGGGATCGGCCGTCTTCGTCCTGTCACTGACCACCCTGACCCTCGTGCTGGCGCTGTTCCTGGGCGCCGCGGTGTCCCTGGCGCCGATCGACCTCCCCGGCGGGCTCGCGTTGCTGCTCGTCGGTGGTGCCCTCACGCTGCTCGCCAGCCTCACCCTGCAGGTGGCCGTCTGGCTCTCGCTGGTCTGCCTGGCTCTCGAGGTGGCCGTGATCGCGATGGTCAGCCTCGAGGCGATCATCCTCGCGGGCCGCTCGGGGCTGGGGTCGGCGCTCGGCTCCTGCGTGAGTGGGGGAGTGCAGCACCTGTCGTACGACGCCCTGGTCGCCGTCCCCGTGATCCTCTTCGCGCTCAATGGCTACGGACAGTCGACCTACCTCGTCGAGGAGGTGCGAGACGGCGGACGGCGGGTTCGCCGAGTCGTCTTCTCGGTGCTGGCGCTGACGCTGGTCCTCGAGGGGGTGCCGCTCGTAGCGCTCGGGTGTGCGGCTGCTGACGACGCGCTGTCCCCCGCGGACGACCAGCTGGTCGTCCGTCTCCTGGAGGTGACCACTCACGAAGCGTGGCTCGTCGAGTCCGTCCGCTGGGCGATCGTGGTCGCGCTGCTCAACGCGATCCTGGCGCTGGTGATCTTCGGATCACGACTCCTCGGCTCGTTCGCCACCCACCGAGTCGGCCACGGAGCCACCCGCGACGGCCGGCACCCCTTCGCCCGCAAGGAGGGCTCACCGACCCCGCCGCGCAGCGCCGGCCTGGTCCTCGGAGCCGCCATGGTCGCGGTGGCCGTGCTGGTCCCCGACGCGCTGCTGATCACTGCGACGGGCTCCAGCCTCAGCCTGATCTACGCCTCCGTCGCCTTCTGCGGGCTCCGTATGGCCCGGGCCGGTTCCCCACGGCTGCTGAGTCGGGAGGCCCTGTCACCGCTGCTGCTGCTCGGCATCCTGAGCGTGATGACCGGGCAGGGCCTCGCCACCGATCCCGTGAGCGTGATGACGGCGGTGGCCCTGCTGGGCCTCGGTGCCTGTCTGTTCGAAGCGTGGCGTCGCCTCTCGTCTGCCGGCTGAGCCCGCCTCGCGTGCGTTCGGTCCGGGGCGTAAGGCAATCGGTCCTCGGCACGTCCACCACACGCGGGAAGCCCTCGCGAACAGCAGCCGTGTCCAGAGAGGAGTGCCCGTGAAGCGACGTCGGACACCTGAGGACACCCGGGCCCGCATCCTCACCCTCGGGCTGCATGCTCTGTCGGCGCATCCCGGCCGCACGTGGGCGCTCACCATGACAGCCCGGACGGCCGGAGTGTGGGTGCAGGCACAACTCCAGGACCAGGGGCTGTCGACGGCGTCGGGTGAGTCCGTCCTCGAGCCGGCGCTGGCGGGACACTTCGTGCTGCGGGTCTCTCCGATCGCCGACGCCGAGGTCATCGCCGTCCCCCTCGACAGACGGCGGCCCCGGCCACCGAGCTATCGCCTCGACCTCACGACCGGGGCGATCGGCGTGCACGCCCCTTCCAGAGTCGTGGTTCCCCTGCCACGTCGGGCGTCCACCCTCTCCTGACCTCCTTGCCCCACCCACCCACCTGGACGAGGCTGGGGCCATGAGCATCCGCGAGCGGTTCGAGGACTACACCGACCGACTGCTCCGGTCGGTGTCCGCCTACGACGAGGTCGAAGGACTGGTCCTGCTGGGCTCAACAGCGGCCACCGAGCGGGTCGACGCGTGGTCGGACCACGACTTCTACCTGGTGGTCGCGCCGGGCACGGAGGAGCACTTCCGCACCGACCTGGCGTGGCTGCCCGACCAGGACCAGATCGGCTTCTCCGCGCGCGAGACCGAACACGGGCTGAAGGTCGTCTACCGCAGCGGGCAGGTCCTCGAGTTCGCGGTGGCGAACGCGAGCGACCTCACCGGCTTCGGTGGCAGCCCGTTCCGGGTGGTGCTCGACCGTACGACGGTGACCGAGCGCATGGCCGCCGCACGCGTCCCCCGCCCGGGCGACGGCGACGACCTCGCCGACCTGCGGATCTTCCTCGCCCTGCTGGTCATCGGGGTGGGCCGGGCGGCTCGTGGCGAGGAGCTCGTCGCCGGTGAGCTCCTGCGGGTGTACGCCGTGCGCCGCCTCACCGACCTGCTGCGTCGGCACGCCGAGCCGGTCCCCGGAGTGTCTGCAGACCCCTACAACCCGCTGCGCCGCTTCGAGTCGGCGTACCCCCGCTGGGGACGAACCCTCGGCGAGGTCCTGGCGCAACCCGCGACGCAGTGCGGCCGGAGCCTGCTCGACCTCGCCGACGCCGAGCTGGCGCCCCGGTGGCCGGGCTACCCGCAGGCGGAGGCCGACCTGACCCGAGCCGTGATCGGTCAGTCACAGGAGGGTCACGAGGAGTCACAGGGTCGTCACGCCTGAGGGGTGTCACCACCACCCAGCCAAGGAGAGAGACCATGCCCAGTGCCAACAGAATGTCCACTCCCGTCGCCCTCGATGCGACGGAGATCGAAGCCCGCTACGCCGCTGTCGGTGACTACACCGTGGGCTTCGAGACCATCAAGATCGACACCGATCCCACGCCCTACTTCGTCGGCCTCCCTGACGACCGTTGCCAGTGCCCGCACTGGGGGATGGTCACCGCCGGCCAGATCACCTTCCGGTGGTCGGACCACGAGGAGACCTACGTGGCGGGCGACGCCTACTACGCGCCTCCGGGCCACCTCCCGCTCATCACCGGCGGGACCAGCGTGGTGGAGTTCAGCCCGACCGCCGAGCTCGAGTCCACGATGGCCGTGGTGGGGGAAAACCTCGCCCGAGCGGAGGCGACGGCATGAGCGTCCACGTGACCGACCACCCCGACACCGCCGTCCTGGTGGCCGATCTGGTCGCGTTCCTCGAGACGGGGATCGCCCGTGAGGGCCTGTTCGCCGACGACGTGTTCGTCGACCTGACCCTCCCGCTGTGGCGGGTCCAGTTCGACACCGCCGAGTCGACGATCAGGTTCCGGCTCGGGGAGCACCCGGGGACCGGCCAGGTGCGGGTCGAGCGGGTCGAGCAGACCGGTCACGGCTTCACCCTCGAGGTCGAGGAGCGCTGGGAGCAGGCCGGCGAGCGGTGGTACTGCCGCGAGATGATGCGGGCCGACGTCCGCGGCGGCAGCATCGCCGAGCTGGCGATCTACTGCACCGGAGACTGGGACGAGGCCCGTCAGCGCGAGCACCGGGAGTCCGTCCGGCTCCTGCACGCCTGACGGGGTGCCTGACGGCGATCGGGGATCCTACGATGAGCTGTGGCGACCAGGGCGTCCCTCGTGTCCGACCTCCTCGACCGCGCTGACACGGCGCGCGCGGCCGGCGACGGTG
>CZKA01000035.1_pt1 | contig 46200 bp, 47 predicted proteins | sample 1657991 | NCBI WGS metagenome assembly CZKA01 (sample SAMEA3501708, study PRJEB10268) | metagenome | biome: nitrite-oxidizing laboratory bioreactor; material: liquid mineral medium | place: Austria | collected 2011-12-21
ACCCGCGACACGGTTTCGTATGTCGTGAGACATCAGTTTCCTATGTCCTGAACCAGCACACTGTCAGCCCGACCGTGTGATGTCTCAGGACATCGGCATAGCCCGGACCTACAAAATGTAGGTCCGGGTTACTTGTTTGTGGGGGTTGGGCCAGGAACCTGGACCTCAGCGCACCGGCTGACTCCTAGGTCGTGCCGATCCCGCAGCGGGGGCCGAAAGGGGGCGAACCGCCCCCAACGGGGGAACTGGGGACGGTTCGGCTAGGGGAGGCGAGCCGCGCGAGAAATCTGGTTCCTGCGCGACGCCAGGGGTGACCGCTACTCGGCCGGTCGGGTTCGGTTCGTCAGGGAGTGCCAGCGAACCGGGCGTAACGGGGGTGGCTGTTGGCTCCGTTGATGGTGATGAACTCGCCTCCGAGGTGGATGGCTGTCGGGGTGGCCGTGATCGCCCAGATGCCCATGCTGCCTCCGGCGAGCTTGGGGTCCCAGCTCGTCACGGTGCCGTCGAGGTTCAGGCTCTCGACCCACTGCCGCTTGACCTTCTGGGTGATGTTCTGCCCGAAGTGTCCACCGAGGTAGATCGCGGTGTCGGTCACGGCGATGGCCTGGGTGTCGCCACCGTTCTTGATCGTCCAGACCAGGGCGCTGGTCGCCACGTTGTAGGCGAGCACCCTGTTGTCGGCGACCCCGAAGTAGATCCGGTCGGCGGTCGGCGAGATTCCCATGGCGACCACGACGCTCCCGATCGGTGCGGGGTTGAACGGGGTGGCGAGCCCGGTGTCGGCGTACAGCTGGGCGATGCCGGTGGTCCGTGACTGCCCACCGATCGTGTCGAAGGCGCCACCGGCGAAGACGGTGGTGCCGTCGGGGCTGGCAGCGAGGAACTTCACGGCGGCCAGGTTGGGCGCGGGGTTGAAGGTCTTGATCACGTCACCGGCCGTGGCGTCGATGGCCACGATCCGCTTCCGGGAGGTGCCGTCGACCCCGCCGAAGCGTCCGCCCACGTAGAGGCGGTTGCCCGACACCGTCACGGCGAGGACCTCGGGGGTCGCACCGGTGGTGTCCGCGACCCAGTTCGGCAGCGCGGTGCCCGTGGTGGAGTCGACCGCGGCCAGGTTGCTTCGAGCCGCGCCACCGGCCGTCCCGAACAGGCCACCGATGTAGACGGTGCTGCCGTCGGTCGACCCGGCGATGGAGTAGACGGTGCCGTCGACGTCGGCCTTGAAGGTGGTGTCCAGCTTGCCGTCGGCCCGGATCGCTGCGATGTGGTTGCGCGGCTGGCCACCGACCATGGTGAAGTCGCCACCGATGATGGTGCGGTTGCCGACCTGGGCGATCGCGAACACGGTGCCGTTGACCCGGGCGGTGTCGTCAGGAGTGACGCTCACTGCTGCGAACGCGGCCAACGGTGCCGCCAGCACGAGGCTCATCGTGGCCGCAGCCACCACCGTCAGACGTCGCAGAACCGGCATCTGAGCACGCGCAATCGTGATCATTCTTTCCCCCACTGGTGACATACGGCATCCGGGACTCACTCCCGAGTGGCGCCAACGGTAGGGGGCGAACCCCCAGTTCTCCCATCGCCCTTAAGAGTCATTCCGGCGAGGGAGGCGGATCCGCGACACCCGTCAGAAGTAGATGTGGCGTGCCGCGAAGCCGGCCCGCACCGCAGCGGCCACGGCTGCGCCCTGGGTGTCCAGAGCCTTCTGGTAGGTGACTTCGGCGGCCTCGCTGAACGAGGTGTCAGGGGCGTAGCCGAACTGGCTGTCGATCAGCGTGCGGTCCCAGTCGCGTGTGGTGAGTCCGAGGGCCACATAGCGTTGCCGGATGTCCCAGAGCGCCTGGCTCCAGATCATCCCGTCGTAGTGCACCTGATTCCTGCGGTCCTCCAGCACCAGACCCGAGTCGATCCGACGCAGGCAGTGCGGGACGGTCGAGGTGTAGGAGATCGAGTCCCAGTCAGCGACGCACGGTTCCGGCGCGAGGACCGGCCAGCCGTAGCGCGATGCGGTGCTCAGGCCCACCGTCACCGCCAGGTAGTCGCCGAACGCCTCGCCGATCGCGCCGGCGTCCAGGCTCGCCCCGTAGCCAGGCACCTGGGCGTCGTGCACGGCGTGACCGTATTCGTGGACGATCACCTCGGCGTCCTCCGCGTCGTCGACGCCGCCCTTGCCGAGTCGGATGTAGTCGTGCTTGTCCCACGAGAAGCTGTTGTCGATGCCGTACTGGTTGAGCCGGACGTCCTGGCTCTCCGCGTTGACCGGCCGAAGGCTGCTGCCGAACCCGAGCGACTGCAGGTACTCCTGCGCTTCGTTGACCCAGAAGTACGCCATGACCTGCTCGAAGCGGTCGTCGTGACGGTTGTAGAGGAACGTGTTGGTCGGGCTGTACGCCGCGTCGCCCGTGCTGCTGCGGACGTTGACCCACCGACCGATCAGCCGGCCCGACCCGTCGAGGTTGCGCAGCTGAACCTGGGCGTACGCCGACCCGGGCACGGCACCGGCCGCGTCCTTCTGGTCGGTCAGCGACTGGTCGCCGGACGACTGCACCGGGTTGACCTTGAAGACCTGGCCCGTTCCGGTGGAGCTGCCGCTGCGCGGCTTCTCCGCCGTGGCAGGGACGGCGAAGACGGCCGTGGCTGCCAGGCAGGTAGCCCCCGCGACGGCGAGCATGCGGTGTGAGTGGAGGTAAGGCATGTGAGTCTCTCCCGGTCCGACGGCGCTGTCCCGAGCACCATAGGTCGCTTGCCGCCACCTGACCAGGCCACCCCAGGACCAGCGGGCCCCGATCTCCTCAGGCTGGGGTGAAATGGCAGCTGCCGGCCCCGCGAAGGCGGGCCCGGCAGCTTTCATCTCACAGATCCCCGAGGACCGGCGAGCAGCGCGACTGTAGGTGTCAGACGCGGCCGCCCCCACCCCGGACCCGGCTCAGGATGAACAGGGCGAGGGCGATGATCGCCAGGATGATCAGAATGGTCCACAGCATGGTGAGACTCCTTCGTTCGTTGGAATGCCTCCCGTCCGTACCCGATCCCTGCGCCTGCAAACGTCGTCCACCCGCACGGAGGCGAAACGCCGACCCGGCGACGTCCCACGGGCGCCGCTCAGGCGCCGTACATTGGGCGACGGTGCGGAAAGGGAAGGATCGTGAGCAGTCGGTTCGCGGTGAGTGATCGCGGTGTCAGGGTCCCCCTCGGCCTCGCTGAGGCCGTCGACGTCCAGTTCGACGGTGAGCGGGTCTGGTCGTTCAACCCCCAGCGCGAACGGGTGGGCCTCACGCTCGGCTGGGTCCGCTGGCCGGTCGTGCTGCGCCCCTTCCTCGACGGCGTCGTCGAGGTCGGCCTCGTCTGCCACACCAGCGGCGAGACGGTCTTCCAGGAACAGGTGGGGTTCGGCACCGGCACCGACCCGATCCGCCTCGTCGACGAGGACGGGCACCAGATGGCCGTCGACAAGGCCGGTCACCTGCAGCGCATGTTCTCGCGCACCGACCAGGCCATGACGCAGGCGGTGCTCGACTCGGTGGAGCGAGTGCTGCACGACCTTCGGGAGGAGTGCGGGCTCGAGGCGTTCCTCGCGTTCGGGTGCCTGCTCGGGGCCGTGCGTGACGGCCACCTGATCGGCCACGACAGCGACGCGGACGTCAGCTATCTGAGCCGTCACACCCATCCCTTCGACATCATCCTGGAGAACAAGCAGGCGGCGGCGACCATGCGGTCGCTGGGCTGGCGCATCACCCGGATGTCTGCGGCCGACTTCAAGATCTGGACCCGGCCCGGTGGTGGGCGCAAGGTCGGGATCGACGTCTTCGCCGCCTTCAACGTCGACGAGAGGTTCTACCTGATGCCGAGCGTCACCGGCACGCTCGACAGGTCCGCGCTGCTGCCGGTGAGCGAGGTGACGCTCGAGGGACGCCCTTTCGTGGCGCCCGCCCGCCCGCTCGACCTGCTCGAGGCCACCTACGGGCCGAGCTGGCGGGTGCCCGATCCCTCGTTCTCGTTCGCTCCGTCACGCGCCACGCTGCGTCGCCTCAACGGCTGGATGCGCAACAACCGCAAGCACCTGCGGCACTGGAGCGACTTCTACCGGTCGGCGCCCAGCGAACGCGTGCCGACCACGCCATCGTCGCTGGCGACCTGGGTGGCTGATCGGTTGGAGCCACGACAGCACATCCTCGACGTCGCCGCCGGCAACGGCCGCGACTCGGTCTACTTCGCCGAACAGGGGCACCGGGTCACCGCCCTGGACGGCAGCACCGCAGCCCGCCGGCTGACGCGCCGCCTGGCCCTCCAGCACGGGGTGAAGGTCCGCACCAAGGAGGTCAACCTCAATGACCTGTTCTCGACGCTCACGTCGGGAGCCCGGTTCGCCCACCTGGACCGCCCGCCCCAGATCTACGCCCGCTTCCTGCTGGACGCCATCGAGGACGACGCCCGCGACAACTTCTTCCGCTGGGCTCAGATGATCCAACGGCGCGGGGGAGAGACGTTCCTGGAGTTCCGGACCTGGCAGGGCACGCTGCGGGCCAAGGCGTTCCCCTTCCACTTCCGCAGCCTGTTGAGACCCAGCCAGGTGGTCGCCGAGATCGAGCGGTACGGCGGCACCGTGGTGCACCGCCAAGAGGGCGTCGGCCTGGCGTCCTTCGAGAACGAGAACCCGAGAGTCTGTCGACTCGTCGTGAGGTGGACATGAACAGCACGGACCGTGAACTGGTGCTCAAGCGAGTCGGCCCGGTGTCGCTCTACAAGCGCATCCTCGCTCTCGAGGAGGAGGTGCAGGAGTGCCGCAGGCTCAACCAGAGGCTCGTCGACATCATCGATGTCATCACCGAGATCCTGGTGCCCGCCGCCGACCGCGACGACGACCGCATGCGCGAGGCGCTGGCGCGGCTGGAACGTGTCGTGAGACCACCGGTGCCCGAAGCGGGCGCCGAGTAGCGCCGTACGGTGGACGCATGACTCGCATCGCCATCGTGGGGGGTCACGGCAACGTGGCTCGACACCTGCATCCGCTCCTCGTGGCGGCCGGTCACACGCCGGTCGCCCTCGTCCGTCGCGACGACTACCGTGCCGAGCTCGAGGGGCTGGGCGCCGAGGTCCGCCGTCTCGACATCGAGCAGGACGAGGCGGCCGCCTTCGGGCGGGCGTTCGAGGGCTGCCACGCCGTCGTGTTCGCCGCAGGCGGTGGACCCGACGGCAATCTGGAGCGCAAACGGACGGTCGACCTCGAGGGCGCGCTCAAGACGATCGAGGGAGCTCGACTGGCAGGCATCTGGAGAGTCGTCCAGATCTCCGCCATCGGTGTCGACGAGCCGGTCGACGCCGGTGCCGACCCGGTCTGGCGGGCCTACGTCGAGGCGAAGCGTGACGCCGACGCGGCGCTGCGGGGCAGCGGGCTCGACTACACCATCCTCCGGCCGGGCCGCCTGACCGACGCCGAACCCACTGGTCTCGTGGCACTCGCCCCCGAGACCGAGCGCGGCGAGATCCCGCGCGCCGACGTGGCGGCCGTGGTCGCCGCCGTGCTCGACACCGGTGCCGGCATCGGTGCGCAGCTTGACCTGGTGGGAGGGACGACGCCCGTCGTCGACGCGGTGGCCAACCTCACCGAGTGACCTTGGGCCCGTCCCGGTGGGTCCGGAGCCTCTGCTGTCGGGGACTCCCAGGTCGAAGGCTTGAGGCCACCGCCCGTCGTACAGGAGGACCTCAATGCCCAGTCAGCCCATCGGTCCGGTCGTGGTCGGCGTCGACGGCGCGCCATGGAACCGGGTCGCGATCGAGTACGCCGCGCGCGAGGCGGAGCAGCGCGGCACCGGTGTGCGGCTCGTGCACGTCATCCCGACCCCGGTGCCGCGTCCGCCGCTCCCTCCGGTGGTCCCGGCCGCGGTGCGCTCGGCCGGGCTCGGCATCCTGCAGCACGCCCACGAAGCGGCCCACACGGTGGCTCCCACTGTCGAGGTGACCACGGGGCTCGCGCGGGGGCCCGTGGTCGAGGCCCTGCTCAGAGCCGCCGAGGGCGCGAGTGCGGTGGTGCTGGGACACGGCGGCGACTCCTCGCGCGCCCGACTGTGGACGGGCTCCACGCTCACCGGGGTGTCGGCCCGGGCCGCCTGCCCCACCGTCGCGGTGCCGGCGAGCTGGGTTTCGGCGAGCCGTCACGGTCGCGTCGTCGTGGGCTATCACTCGCCTCAGCACAGCGATGAGCTCCTGACGCCGGCCTTCGAGGAGGCTGCGCGGCGGAAGGCGGAGTTGGTGGTCCTGCACGCGTGGACCGTCCCGTCGGGGTATGCCGACGTGATCGAGGTGCGCACGCACGCCGACGACCGGCGACGGACGGCGCTTGCCGAGATCGAGTCGCAGCTGGACGCCTTCGAGGCGACGTTCCCCGAGGTGTCGGTGCGGGTCGAGGTCGTCCACGGTCAGCCGGCCCACGCGCTGGTGGCGGCCTCGCGGACTGCCGACCTGCTGGTCCTGGGGCGTGGGCGTTCGCTGCTGCCGCCTCGCCACGTCGGTGGGACCGCGCGGGCCGTCCTGCGCGAGGGTGCCTGCCCGGTCGAGATCATGCCGTCGTCCCTCCACTCCGACCTCCCCGAGCTGACACTCGAGGAGCACGGAGCGCTGCTTCCCTGAGATCCGCGCTCAGGTGTCGCTGGGGGCCGGCGACTCGCTCGACCGCCACCTCTGATGGCCGCGCTGGGGCATGGTCTGAGGCTGGGCCACCTCGGAGGGGGCGTAGGGCTCGGACCCGAAGTAGTCGGCGACCTGCTCCATGACCCGTGGGGAGCGCGACATCAGGACATAGCGCTTGCGGGAGCGCTGACCCACCAGCGGGGAGCGGAAGTCGAGGCGTACGCCGGCCCGACGAGCGACGAGTCGCAGGGCCTGGGGCGAGTAGTAGGAGGTGTGGTCCGGGTAGTAGATGTAGCGATCGCGGGTGAGCATGCCACCGTCGTGGATGTTGGTCCCACAGACCAGCAGGCCCTTCCGGCTGACCAGTCGCAGAAGCCTCGCGAAGTCCTCGTGGGGGTTGCGGAAGTGCTCGATCACCTCGCTGGCCACCACGACGTCGAACCGGCGTCGGGGAGGGTCGTTCGCGTCGATGAACTCCGCGTCGTCGCGGACCTTCATGATGTCGCTGATCGCGACCCGGGAGACCTCGGGGAGGGTGTCGATGTGATGGTTGTCGAGGCTGCGCCCGGCGCCGTACATCAGCACCCGGCGACGGTTCCCGCCCAGGATGTCGAGCGCCATCTTGGTCATGTGGAACTCGCGCCCCGGAGTCTCCATGGTGCCCAGGCGCGGGTGCCCGTTGGGCAGGTCCTCCATGTCGGTCTTCGACCGGTAGCGGCTCGGCACGTGCTCGGGCAGATGGTGGTAGCCGCACGCACCGCAGACCACGACCAGGGCCGAGAGCTTCCGGTCGCGCGCATACGTCACCCGTTTGCTCGTCAGCCGACGGCTCCCGCAGACCAGACAGGTCGTGGTGCCGTCCCCGGGGGCTGCTCGACGACGACCGAGATGCATGGTGGCGAGGCTAGCAGCCACGCGCGGTGACGGTCGTGACCCGGCCGACCCCGGTATCGGAGCCACCCGCCCGGGGGATATCGGCCCGCATCGGTGCTGTGCGACCCCAGAGTTGGAATCGGGACGTCGGCAGGAGCCCTGCGGTCACCTAGGTTCGTCTGAACAGGAAGTGGAGGACCCCATGACGAACCTGCACATCGTGAACATCCTGCTCGGCCTCAGCATCGTGTGCATGGCGGTCTCCGTGTACGCCGGCCTGCCGAACTCCTTCATCCTGGCTATCCTGTGCACGGTGTTCGCCGGCGCGAATCGACACTACGAGATCGCCAAGCGCTGACACAGTCCGCCAGGGAAGGCCATGTGACGCTCGGGATCCAACCCACGCCCGACGACGGCGTGCGCCTCAGCACCCGACGCGTCTGGGACGAATCGACCAGGCCTCCACCGACGGAGCCGGACGACAGGGAGCACACCGACAACGGCCGCGCCGTTGCCGGCCACCTGGTCCAGGTCCACGACCACCTGCGTGCCGAGCTCGCCCAGGTGCGCTCCATCGTCGAGCAGGTTCGCGCCGGCTCGCTCGACCTGTCTCGGGCCCGGTCGCACATCAACGAGATGACGATGCGCCAGAACGCCTGGACGATGGGTGCCTACTGCGCGTCGTACTGCCGCCTCCTGACCCAGCACCACTCGCTCGAGGACAGTGGCGTCTTCCCGCACCTGAGTGCGGCCGATCCACGGCTCGAGCCGGTCGTCGACCGGCTGATGGAGGAGCACGTGGTCATCCACGAGGTCTTGGAGGGCCTCGACGCCGCGCTCGTCGCCCATGTCGCTGCCGGCGACGACTTCACGGACCTCGACGAGGCGCTCGACCTGCTCACCGACACCCTGCTGTCCCACCTGTCCTACGAGGAACGCGTGCTGCTGGAGCCGCTGGCTCGCCACGGCATGTACTGATCCTGGGCGTACCGTCGGAGCATGGACGGTCCGCACTACCGGGTGACCGACGTCCCTGCCGGACTCAGCGCGAGACAGCGCCGGCGCAGGCGCCGCTATCTGCTCACCATGGGGCTGTGCCTCACCCTGATCCTGCTCGCGTGGAACGTGGTGCGGTTCTTCTCCGTCCCGGCGGCCGTGGCGATGTCGGCCGTCGCAGCGGTGCTCCCACCGATCGCCGCCTTCCTGGCCAACCGTCACGACGACTGACGCCGCGCATCGAGTCTCCACTCGACGTATCCACGAGCGACCCTGACGCCTCCTCTTCGTGAGAGACGTCGCCGGCTCCGGCCGCGGCCCGCCATGCCCTCAGCCTGCCCATCAGGAGCCCGCATGACCATCGTCGAGCCCATCGAGACCCAGCCGTCGGCCGCCTTCGTGAGCGATCTGCCGAACCCCACAGCAGCGGGGAGGCGGACCACGCCGTACCTCATGCTCGATGTCCCGCTGGCCGTGGAGCGCTACCAGCAATTGGCCGCTGTCCTGCCCGCGACGGCGGTGCACTACGCCGTCAAGGCCAATCCGGACCGGGTCCTGCTGGCGGCGCTCGCGCGGGCAGGCTGCCGGTTCGATGTCGCCAGCCCGGCCGAGGTCCGCGCCGCTCTGCGCGCAGGAGCGGGCCCGCACGACCTCGTCTACTCCAACCCGGTGAAGAAGCGCTCCGACATCCTCAGCGCGGCTGCCGACGGCGTAGGCCTGTTCGTCGTCGACTCCCTGGAGGAGACCGAGAAGGTGGCTGAGACCGCACCGGGTGCGTCCGTGCTGGTCCGCCTGAGCACGACGGGCGCCGGGTCCGACTGGTCGCTGTCGCGCAAGTACGGCTGTTCGGCCCCGGAGGCTCTCGCGATCCTGGTCGCCGCCGATCGGCTCGGGCTGGACGCGGCCGGGCTGTCGTTCCACGTCGGCTCCCAGCAGCGCGACCCCGCCGCGTGGACGGCGCCGATCGCGACGGCGGCGAAGCTCTTCGCTCAGGCCCGACGCCGCGGCCTGGCTCCTCACGTGCTGGACCTCGGTGGCGGGTTCCCGGCCGCGCTGGAGGGAGCCTGCCCAGGCTTGACGGCGTACGGCGACGCGGTCGAGGCCGCCCTCGCATCGAACTTCGGGCCCGACCGTCCGCACACCCTCATCGAGCCCGGACGGGCCGTGGTGGGCGATGCGGGCATCGTGGTGGCGAGTGTCATCGCGGTGCTCCAGCGCGGACCGCGGCGATGGGTCTACCTCGACGTGGGGGTGTTCACCGGCCTGGTCGAGACGCTCGACGAGGCGATCCGCTACCCCCTCCGCACGAGCGCCGACGGCGGGCCGACCGGTCCGTGCGTCCTGGCGGGACCCACCTGCGACAGCGCCGACGTGCTCTACGAGCGGACCCCGGTCGACCTGCCCCTCAGCCTCGCCGAGGGCGACACCGTCCACCTGCTCGCGGCCGGCGCCTACACGACCTGCTACTCGACGATCGGATTCAACGGGTTCGCCCCGCTCGGCACGGTGCTGACGCGATGAGCACCGACCAGGCGGTCGTCAGGCGGCTGCTGGCCAGCCATGCGGCCGCGGGGGTGGCCATGTCGCTCGTCTGGCCGCTGCTGCTGGTGCTGGTGTGGGACCGGGCCGGCGACACCTCCCGCGGGGCGCTGCTCCTGGGGCTGACCGGGGCCGCGCGGATGCTGCCGTACGTGCTGCTCTCCTGGGCGACCGGCTCCCTGGGTGACCGGTTCCGGCGGGACCGGGTGCTGCGGGCGACCCTGGTGGGGCGCATCGCGATGGCGGTCGGGGTGGCGGTGGCGCTCGCCGAGGGGTGGCTTCTGGTCGCCGTCCTCGCCGCCTCCGCGGCTGTGGTCTGCGGGACGCCGGCCTACCCGTTGCTCGCGGCCACGATCCCTCAGGTGGCGGGGGAGTCACGCCGGCGCGCCACCGAGGTGCTCGTCACCATCGAGGTCGGCGCGTTCGTCGTCGGACCTGCGCTGGGCGGAGTCCTGCTGGGCGCGCACCTGCGGGCCTGGATCCCCGCCGGTGCGGTGCTGCTCTCGGTGGTGGCGCTGCTGCTGGTGACGGCCGTGCGGCTCCCGGGGCCGATCCACACCCTCAGCGATGCCCCTTCGCTGCGGGAGATGTTCGGCACCGTCCGCAGCACACCGGCGGTGCTGGCCGCGTTGGCCGTGGTGGCCGTGCTCAACCTGATCGATGGCGCCGCCAGCCTGGCTCTGCTCCCGATGACCCAGGAGGTGTGGAGGCACGACGACGGCGGCTTCGGGCTGGCGACCGCCTGGCTCGGCTTCGGCGCCCTGGGAGCCCCACTCCTGTGGTGGATCCGTGGTTCGGCGGTACGCCGCCGACGCGTCGGCCTGGTCCTGCTGGCCGTGGCCCTCTCGGTGGTCGCCCTCTCGCCGACCCTGGCGTGGGGGCTCGCACCGCTGGCCGTCGTCGGTGCGGCCACCGTGCACGTGGAGAGCGCCGTGACCGAGTCGATCCAGGACGGCATCGCCGACGAGCACCGTGCCGGCGTCCTTGGCCTGGCCGACAGCGTGATGGTCGGCGCGGGCATGCTGGGCGCCCTCGCGGCGCCCTGGCTGGTGGAGCTCGCCGGTCCACGGGCGCTGTTCCTCGGGATCGCGCTCGCAGGGGCCGGAACCGTCTGGGTGCGCGGGGGCGTGAGCGCCTGCTGTCAGTCGGTCAGGATCTCCGCAGCCTCCGCCAGCAGCTCCACCGAGCGCAGCCTCTGCTCGGCGACGGGCGACTGGTGTGCCGTGATGAGCTCGTCGGCATCGGCCCGCTTGGCGAAGTCCTCGAGATAGTCGACCGCCTGGCCGGGGGTGCCCACCGCGGCGTACGTCATCATGGCGGCGACCTGCTGACCTTGCGGCGAGGCCAACACCGACTCTGCCTGCTCGTCGGTCCAGCGCTGTCCGGCGCCCAGGAACATCCGGACCCTCGCGACCAGGGTCTGGTGCAGCTGGTCGGCCGCGTCGTCGGCGTCCTCGGCCGCGATGACGTTGACGGCGGCGAGCACGTAGGGCGCGTCGAGCTGGGCGGAGGGCGTGAAGTCACGGCGGTACGTCGCGACGGCCGCCTCGAGGGCGGCTGGGGCGAAGTGGGAGGCGAACGCGTAGGGAAGCCCGAGCTCGGCCGCCAGCTGGGCGCCGTACAGGGAGGAGCCGAGGATGTAGAGCGGCACGTTCGTCCCCCGGCCGGGGGTGGCGTAGACGCCACGGACCAGGGTCTCCTCGCCGAGGAAGGCCTGGAGCTCCTGGACGTCCTGGGGGAAGCGGTCCGAGGACGTGTGGTCGCGACGCAGGGCATACATCGTCGGCTGGTCGCTGCCCGGAGCGCGTCCCAGGCCCAGGTCGATCCGGTCCGGGTGCAGTGATGCCAGGGTGCCGAACTGCTCGGCGATGGTGAGGGGAGCGTGGTTCGGGAGCATCACGCCCCCTGCGCCGAGTCGGATCGACTCGGTGTGCGCGGCCACGTGCGCGATGAGAACGCTGGTGGCCGACGAGGCGATCCGCGGCATGTTGTGGTGCTCGGCGTACCAGACCCGCCGGTAGCCGGTGCGCTCGGCGGTCTGGGCCAGCGCGACGCTCTGCGCCAGGCTCTCGGAGACGGACTGACCCGGGGCCACGGGGGCGAGGTCGAGGACGGAGAGGGCAAGGCTCATGTCAGTGCCAACCACTCCCGGCCGCAATCCCTTCCCGGGCTTCGGTCACCAGCCTCGGGCGCGCCACCCTCCAGCCGTCGCTACCCTGGGCAGGGTGGACAGTCAGGTCGACGGGGGCACTCCAGACGACGTGTTCGACGGGCACCCGGACGCCCTCATGCTGTACGAGCAGGTAAGAGACGCAGTGGCGACGATCGGCGAAGCCGACGTACGGGTGACGAAGAGCCAGGTCGCGTTCCGGCGACGAAGAGGGTTCGCCTACGTGTGGCGCCCCGGCCGGTACGTGAAGAGCGACGTTCCTGCCGTCTTGTCGATCGCGCTGTCGCACGAGGTGTGTTCCCACCGGATCAAGTCCGTTGCGCACCCGTCGGCGAACGTCTGGATGCACCACATCGAGCTCCATACGGCCACCCAGATCGACGACGAAGTCCGTAGGTGGCTGGCGGAGGCCTACGAGGACGCGGTCTGACCTGTGTGGGGCTTCCGAGCAGTCACCACCGACGCTCGAGCCACTCCGGGATCGAGCCCCGCTCGGCACCGATCGTCGAGTCGTCTCCGTGGCCCGGGTAGAACCACGTCTCGTCCGGCAGCCGATCGAACACCTTGGACTGGAGATCGGCCAGGAGGCTGTCAAAGTCCTCGGGGGTTGTCGTCCGGCCAGGACCCCCCGGGAAGAGCGAGTCGCCGGTGAAGAGGTGGGCGTGCCCGTCGGGGTCGTCGTAGCGCAGGCAGATCGACCCGGGGGTGTGCCCGGCGATGGGGATCACGCTGAGTGTGCACTCGCCCACGGCGACGGTGTCGCCTGTTCCCACGCGCCGGTCGATTACCAGACCGGTCTGCTCCTCGATCGCTGCCGCGTCGGGTTCTCCGGCGACGGTGGTGGCGCCGGTGGCCGCGACGACGGCGGGCAGAGCGCGGTGGTGGTCCCAGTGCTGGTGGGTGGTCACGACGGTGTCCAGCGACGGACCGATCAGCGCGAGCAGCGTGTCGGGGTCGTCGGCGGCGTCGATCAGCACGCGTGACCCGGTGGTGCGACAGGTCAGGAGGTAGCAGTTGTTGGACATCGTGGGGTCGACCGCCACCTTGGTGATGCTCAGGTGGGCGAGGTCGCGGGTGTCGGGGGAGCCCCCGGGCTGGACGTTGCCGGTGTAGGTCACCAGGTCTCGATTCTCGGCAGGGTGCCGTCGTGGGTGGACAGTCCGTCGCCGGCTCCTCGGCCGGTCAACCACCAGGCGAGCGCGGCGGCGGTGCCGGTCACGGTGGGGCCGCCGTCCCCGAAGGACCAGGTGCGATCGGTGTCGGTGGGTGCGACCCGGAACGGCTCTCCGGCAGCGCCGCGCCCACTCATCGAGCCGATGACCCGGACGGCGAACTCGAGCGGCCACTGCCCGACGTCGTAGCCGGCGTCGAGGTCGACGTGGTGGATCTCGACCTCCTGCCATCGCATCACCAGGGCGTCGAAGGCAGCGAACACCCGCCCTCCGGGCACGCGCTCGACCGGCTGCGAGCGCAGCTCGTGGGGGAGCGCGCCGAGCGCGTGGGCGAACGCGGACGTGCTGGCCAGGAACCGCTCGCGGAGCTCGGTGGTGGGACGGCCCGCCAGGTCGACGATGTCGTCGTCGCGTCGTTCCTGGGAGGCGTACATCGAGGCGGCCTCGCCGCGTGCGACGGCCTCGAGCGCACCGCGCAGGCCCTCGCCGTTCAGCGTCAGGTGGGCGACGACGTGGGCGCGGCTCCAGCCAGGGAGGCCGCTGGGCTCGGACCAGGCGGCGTCGTGAAGGCCGTCGACCCGCCTGACCAGACGCTGCGTCGCCTCGTGGAGCAGGTCGATCTCGGAGGTCATGTCACCATCTTGGTCGTTGGAGTGAGTGGGGGCCAGCGCAAGCGGGTAACGGGACTGTCGGTGGTGCGTGAGATCGTCTTCCTGGTGGTGTGGCGAGTTGGCGGACCACGTAGGATGACGAACACTTGTTCGAATCAACACAGTCGAGTTTCGTGAGGGATGTCAGTGGCGGATCAGCTCATCATCCGGGGCGCCCGGGAGCACAATCTCAAGGACATCTCCCTTGACCTGCCTCGTGACTCCCTCATCGTGTTCACCGGACTCTCGGGGTCCGGCAAGTCCTCGTTGGCCTTCGACACGATCTTCGCCGAGGGTCAGCGACGCTACGTCGAGTCCCTGTCCGCCTACGCCCGACAGTTCCTCGGTCAGATGGACAAGCCCGACGTCGACTTCATCGAGGGCCTGTCTCCCGCGGTGTCGATCGACCAGAAGTCCACCTCCAAGAACCCGCGATCCACCGTCGGCACGATCACCGAGGTCTACGACTACCTCCGCCTGCTCTACGCGCGCGCGGGCCGCCCGCACTGCCCGGTCTGCGGCTCCCCGATCGAGCGTCAGACCCCGCAGCAGATCGTCGACCGCATCCTCACCCTCGAGGAGGGGCTGAAGTTCCAGGTGCTCGCGCCGGTGATCCGGGGCCGCAAGGGCGAGTACGTCGACCTCTTCCGCTCGCTGCAGTCGCAGGGGTTCTCCCGGGCACGCATCAACGGCGAGACCCACCTGCTCGACAACCCGCCCAGCCTCAACAAGCAGCAGAAGCACACCATCGAGGTCGTGGTCGACCGGCTGTCGGTCAAGGTGTCCTCCAAGCGCAGACTGACCGACTCCGTCGAGACCGCGCTCGGGCTCGCGGGCGGCCTGGTGACCTTCGACTTCGTCGATGCGCCCGCCAACGACCCGGCGCGCGAGATGCGCTTCTCCGAGAAGATGGCCTGCCCCAACGACCACCCGATCGACACCGACGAGCTCGAGCCGCGCTCGTTCTCCTTCAACTCGCCCTTCGGTGCCTGTCCCGACTGTCACGGGCTCGGCACCCGGATGGAGGTCGACCCCGAGCTCGTCATCACCGACCCGTCCGCGACGCTGGGTGAGGGGGTCGTCCAGCCCTGGAACGCCGCCCATGTGCGTGACTTCTTCATCAGGCTCCTGGCGGCGCTGGGCGAGGAGCTCGGCTTCGACCTCAACACCCCCTGGGAGGACCTGCCGGCCAAGGCCCGCAAGTCCATCCTCGAAGGTCACGCCACCAAGGTGCACGTGCGCCACACCAACCGCTACGGCCGTGAGCGGTCCTACTACTCGGCGTTCGAGGGGGTCCGCCCCTACATCGAGCGTCGCCACCGCGAGGCCGAGTCCGACACGAGCCGCGACCGGTTCGAGGGCTACATGCGCGAGGTCCCGTGCCCTGCCTGCAAGGGCAGCCGGCTCAAGCCGGTGTCCATGGCCGTGACCATGGGCGGCAAGAGCATCGCCGAGGTGTGCGCCATGGCGATCAACGAGACCGCCGACTTCCTGCGCGACCTCGACCTGACCACGCGGGAGCGTCAGATCGGCGAGCGGGTGCTCAAGGAGATCCTCGAGCGGCTCAACTTCCTGCTCGACGTCGGCCTCGACTACCTGTCGCTCGACCGTCCGTCGGGCTCGCTGTCCGGCGGCGAGGCCCAGCGCATCCGGCTGGCGACCCAGATCGGTGCCGGTCTGGTCGGCGTCCTCTACGTCCTCGACGAGCCGTCCATCGGGCTGCACCAGCGCGACAACCAGCGGCTCATCGAGACGCTCGTGCGGCTCAAGGATCTCGGCAACACCCTGATCGTCGTCGAGCACGACGAGGACACCATCCGCACCGCCGACTGGGTCGTCGACATCGGGCCGGGGGCAGGCGAGCACGGCGGTCAGGTGGTCGTCTCGGGCACCGTCGAGGACCTGCTGGCCAGCCCCGACTCGGCCACCGGTGCCTACCTCTCCGGCCGCCGCGAGATTCCGGTGCCCGAGATCCGTCGACCCCGCAGCAAGGGTCGCGAGCTCACGGTTCACGGCGCCAAGGAGAACAATCTCCGCGACATCGACGTCTCGTTCCCGCTGGGGCTGTTCGTCGCGGTCACGGGGGTCTCCGGCTCCGGCAAGTCGACGTTGGTCAACGACATCCTCTACACCTCGTTGGCCAAGCAGATCTACAACGCCCGCACCGTCCCGGGGAGGCACCGCAAGATCACCGGCACCGAGCTGGTCGACAAGGTGATCCATGTCGACCAGTCGCCGATCGGGCGCACCCCGCGCTCCAACCCCGCGACCTACACCGGTGTGTTCGACCACGTACGCAAGCTGTTCGCCTCCACCCCGGAGGCCAAGATGCGCGGCTACCTCCAGGGACGGTTCTCGTTCAACGTGAAGGGTGGTCGCTGCGAGGCCTGCTCGGGCGACGGCACGATCAAGATCGAGATGAACTTCCTGCCCGACGTCTACGTGCCCTGCGAGGTGTGCCACGGCGCGCGATACAACCGGGAGACGTTGGAGGTCCATTACAAGGGCAAGACCATCGCCGAGGTGCTCGACATGCCGATCGAGGAGGCGGCGGAGTTCTTCGCCGCAGTGCCTCCGATCGCCCGTCACATGAAGACCCTGTGCGAGGTCGGTCTGGGCTACGTCCGACTGGGTCAGCCGGCCACGACCCTGTCCGGCGGAGAGGCCCAGCGGGTCAAGCTGTCCTCGGAGCTGCAGAAGCGATCCACCGGACGCACGATCTACGTGCTCGACGAGCCCACCACCGGGCTGCACTTCGAGGACATCCGCAAGCTGCTGCTGGTGCTCGGCAAGCTCGTCGACCAGGGCAACTCCGTGATGGTCATCGAGCACAACCTCGATGTCATCAAGACGGCCGACTGGATCGTCGACCTCGGTCCCGAGGGCGGCAAGCGCGGCGGCATCGTGGTGGCCGAGGGCACCCCGGAAGAGGTGGCGGCCAACGGTGACTCCCACACGGGGACGTTCCTCAAGCCACTTCTCGACGGTCGTGCTGCCCGCTCACCGCGCAGGGCACCAGGCCGCACGACGGCGAGCAGCGCCGCGGCCAAGCGGGTCAAGGCGAGGTCCTAGGACCATTGGGCACCTGCCTGAAGGGGGATTCGCGACCATCTCGCCAGTAGGGTTTTCGGAGTGACTCGCCGAACCCCTCAAGGAGTTGGACTCTCGTGACCAACGGCATCTCCCGACGCAATGCACTGGCCGGCGCCGCCGTGATCGGGGTGGCGGCGCCCACCCTGGCGGCCTGTGGAGCAGACGACGCCGACGCCGACTCTGCCTCAGGATCGGGCGGCTCCGGGAGCGACCTGGGCACCACGGCCGACATCCCTGAGGGAAGCGGCGTGATCTTCTCCGACGCCGGCGTGGTCGTCACCCAACCGGCAGCGGGGGAGTTCAAGGGCTTCAGCAACATTTGCACCCACCAGAAGTGCCCCGTGGCCTCGGTGACCGACACCATCAACTGCACCTGTCACGGCAGCAAGTTCTCCATCAACGACGGCTCAAATGTCGCCGGGCCCAGTGGGAGCGATGCCGGGTCGGTCGACCCCCTGCCCGAGGTCGCGATCACCGTCGACGGGGACAAGATCACCAAGGCCTGACGACGCCACCGCCCGCCACCGAACGTCTCGCTGACATCGGCGACGGTCGAGCCGTCGGTCGAGCAGGTCACGTGCCGCGCCGTACCGGCCGGCTCGCAGCAAGGCGTGGATCCGGGTCTCCTCGATGACCTCGCGCTGGGCGTCCGAACCTCCGAGCCTCCACGCGTCGGCGGTCAGCCGCTCCAACTGGTCTGCGGCCGACGAGCAGTGCCCCGAGGCCATCGACGCCAGCGCGCCCGCCAACGGGGCGACGACCCCGGACTGCACCGGATCAGGATGACCAGTCGCCCAGTCCCGCAGCCGCCCCAGAGCGTCGTGGTCCTCGAGTGCCAGCAGCGCCACCGCGGCGTGCAGGGCCATGAACGCAGTGGCCGGCCGCAGCAGCGACTGGTCGTCGAACTGGTCCCGGATCGAGGCCATCGTCGGCACGTCCTGGGCGTCGGGGGTGAGCTGCCAGCGCCACAGCAGCGAACCCACGTCCACGAGGCCGCGACAGCCCTGTCCGAGGCCGGGTCGCAGCTGGTCGGTGTAGCGACGGCGTACGGCGTCCAGGTCGCCGAGGGACAGCTCGTGCAGGGCGGCGTGCCAGGAGAAGTGCAACACCGAGTCGATGCTCGCCCCGTCGCCAGTGATCCACCCGTCGATCCAGGCGAGGCCGCCGACGTGGTCGGCGGTCTCGTAGTGGGCGTGGGTCCGAGCGTGCGCCGAATGGCCGGCGCCGGGCTCTTGGCCCAACGAGCGGCAGGACAGTTCCATCGCCTCGTCGAAGCGGTGCTGCTCCTGGCGGACGAACGCCAGCAGCCCCTGGAACCACCAGTTGTCGCCGTACGCCGGGGCGGCGCCCTCCACGATCGCCCAGGCCTCTGCAGGCACCGAGGTCACGCCTGCGAAGGCGATGGTGGGGACCGCCGTGGACAGGAGCAGGGCATCGCGGGGATGCGCCGCCAGGTGGGCGATGAGGGGTCGGCTGTCGCCAGCGAGGTGAGCGTCCACGGCGTACACGTGGCTGCGCTCGCGCTCCGAGCTCCGGGATGCGTGCAGCCGGGCGTCACGGAGCCGGGCTTCGATGTCCACCGGCGCGCAGAACTCGTGGCCGAGCAGCGCGAGCGCCGCGTGCCCGAGGGCGAAGGTGGGGTCGAGTGCGACCGAGCTGGCGATCGCTTCGACGGAACCGCTGCGCAGCCGGAGCAGGTGGCCCACCCCCCGGTTGTAGGCGGCGACGGCCGAGGAGGCGCCGGTCAGGCGCAGTCCGTAGAGATCGGCTTCCGGCATTAAATAAGAGTAACTCAGTAGACAAACAAATTGGGGATCCGGGGGAGTCGCCTCCCCGAAGGTGCTGTCGGCGCCGGGACGTAGGGTTTCCCCGTGGCCGATCCGAGCACCTACCGCCCTGAGCCGGGGTCGATCCCGACCCAGCCCGGGGTCTATCGGTTCCGCGACTCACGCAGTCGGGTGATCTACGTCGGCAAGGCCAAGAACCTCCGGTCCCGGCTCTCGTCCTACTTCGCCGACATCGGGGGGCTGCACGCCCGCACCGCGACCATGGTCACCACCGCTGCCAGCGTCGAATGGACCGTGGTGAAGACCGAGGTCGAGGCCCTCCAGCTGGAGTACAGCTGGATCAAGGAGTTCGACCCGCGCTACAACGTGAAATATCGCGACGACAAGTCCTACCCCTGGTTGGCCGTGACGGTGGGCGAGGAGTTCCCGCGGGTGATGGTGGGTCGCGGGGCCAAGAAGAAGGGCACGCGCTACTTCGGCCCCTACAGCCACGCCTGGGCCATCCGCGAGACCGTCGACCAGCTGCTACGGGTCTTTCCCATGCGCTCGTGCAGCAACGGCGTGTTCAAGCGCTCGACCCAGATCGGGCGGCCCTGCCTGCTCGGCTACATCGACAAGTGCGCGGCTCCGTGCGTCGGTCAGATCAGCGCGGAGGACCATCGGGCCATCGTCGAGGACCTGTGCGACTTCATGGCCGGCCAGACCAACGCCTTCGTGAAGCGCATCGAGAAGCAGATGTACGCCGCGTCCGACGCGCTCGACTTCGAGAAGGCCGCCCGGCTGCGCGACGACCTGGGCGCGCTCAACAAGGCCCTCGAGAAGCAGGCCGTGGTGTTCGGAGACGGCACCGACGCCGACGTGATCGCCCTGGCCGAGGATCCGCTCGAGGTGGCGGTTCAGATCTTCTACGTCCGCGGTGGCCGCATCCGGGGTCAGCGCGGCTGGGTCGCGGACCGCGTCGAGGAGGGCGACACCGGAGACCTCGTCGAGAACTTCCTGCTCCAGCTCTACGGCGGCGAGGAGGGCGAGTCCATCCCGCGCGAGATCCTCGTGCCGGCCAGCCCTCCGGACACCCACACACTGGAGCAGCTGCTCGGTGAGCTGAAGGGCTCCAAGGTCAGCATCCGGGTGCCCCAACGCGGCGACAAGAGGTCGCTTCAGGAGACGGTCGCCCGCAATGCCGGCCAGTCCCTGGTGCTCCACAAGACCCGACGCGCCAGCGACCTCACGGCGCGCAACCAGGCGCTGGAGGAGATCCAGCAGGCCCTCGGGCTCGACGAGGTCCCACTGCGCATCGAGTGCTACGACATCTCCAACCTCCAGGGCACCGAGGTGGTGGCCAGCATGGTGGTCTTCGAGGACGGGCTGGCCCGCAAGGGCGAATACCGCCGCTTCGTGATCCGTGGCGTCGACGGCCAGAACGACGTGGCGTCGATGCACGAGGTCATCACCAGGCGGTTCAAGCGCCTGCTCGACGAGCGCGGACCCGAGCTGGCCGGTGCCACGAGCGGTGAGGGGCCGATGCTCATCGATCCGGAGACGGGTCGGGCCAAGAAGTTCGTCTACGCGCCGGGGCTGGTGGTCGTCGACGGGGGAGCGCCCCAGGTGGCTGCGGCCCAACAGGCCCTGACCGCGCTCGGCATCCACGACATCCCCGTCTGCGGCCTGGCCAAGCGGCTCGAGGAGGTGTGGCTGCCGGCCGAGGAGGACCCGGTCATCATGCCGCGCAGCAGCGAGGGCCTCTACCTGCTGCAGCGGATCAGGGACGAGGCGCACCGGTTCGCGATCACCCATCACCGGTCCCGACGCTCCCGGACCATGGTCGAGAGCATCCTCGACGACGTCCCGGGGCTGGGCGAGGTGCGCCGCAAGACCCTGGTCAAGCACTTCGGCTCGCTCCGCAAGCTGCGGGCTGCGACCGTCGAGGAGCTGGCCATCGTGCCCGGCATCGGGCCGCGCACGGCCGCCGCCATCAAGGACGCCGTCGCCACCGAGGGACCGGCAGGCAAGACTGTCAGCGTCAACACCGCCACGGGCGAGATCGAGGAGCACTGAGATGTCAGCCGACCCTCCCGCGTCGTCCCACCTGGGCGAGGTCGTCGTCGTCACCGGCATGACCGGAGCGGGGCGCTCGACCGCAGCCAAGGAGCTCGAGGATCTGGGCTTCTACGTCGTCGACAACCTGCCCCCCTCGCTGCTGCCCGACGTCATCCGGCTGGTCGACGAGAGCCGTGGGGTCGAGCAGCCGGTGGCCGTCGTGGTCGATGTGCGCTCGGGCTCCTTCTTCGACTCCCTCCAGGCCAACCTCGCCCACGGCCAGACCGGCCGACGCACCACCCTGCTCTTCCTCGAGGCCACCGACGACGTGCTGGTCCGTCGGCAGGAGGCAGTCCGGCGCCCCCACCCTCTGCAGGGCAGCGGACGCCTGCTCGACGGTCTGGCCCGTGAGCGGGTCGCCCTCGCCGACCTGCGCAGCGACGCCGACCTCATCATCGACACCACCAACCTCAACGTCCACCAGCTCACCGACAAGGTCGCGGAGGCGTTCGGCACCCCCGAGACCACCCGCCTCAAGATCACCGTGGTCAGCTTCGGCTTCAAGTACGGCATCCCCGTCGACGCCGACTTCGTCGCCGACATGCGCTTCCTCCCCAACCCGTTCTGGGTTCCCGTGCTGCGCCCCCTCAACGGCAAGGACGCCGAAGTCGCCGGCTATGTCACCGGACATCCCGCTGCAGGCCGTTTCCTCGACCAGTACGTTCCGCTGCTGGAGACCGCGACCGAGGGATACCTCACCGAGGGAAAGCGGTTCATGACCGTCGCCGTGGGCTGCACCGGGGGCAAGCATCGCTCGGTCGCCATGACCGAGGAGATCGCGGCTCGACTCCGGGCCCGGGGCTACGACGCCAGCGCCACCCACCGAGACCTGGGGCGCGAATGAGCCCGGACGACGTCGCCGCGGACCGCCCGGCCCGGATCACTGCCCTCGGTGGAGGGCACGGCCTGCACGCGACCCTGACCGCCCTGCGCCGGCTCGACGAGGACCTCACCGCCGTGGTCACGGTCGCCGACAACGGCGGGTCGTCGGGGCGGCTGCGAGGCGAGTTCGGCGTACTCCCTCCTGGGGACCTGCGGATGGCCCTTGCGGCACTGTGCGGCGACTCGGAGTGGGGTCAGACCTGGGAGCGGGTCGTGCAGCATCGCTTCGCCGGTGACGGTGAGATGAAAGGTCACGTCGTCGGCAACCTGCTGATCGTGGCTCTCTGGGAGCTGCTCGGAGACCACGTGGACGCGCTCGACTGGATGGGTCGCCTGCTCGGCGCCCGCGGTCGGGTGCTGCCGATGGCGATCACCCCCATGGACATCACCGCCCAGGTGCGGGGCCTCGACCCTGCCGACCCTGAGGCCACCGCAACGATCCGCGGCCAGGTCGAGGTGGCCACTACCGGCGGTCAGCTGGTGACCATCGCCCTCGACCCGCCGGACCCCCAGGCCTGCCCCGAGGCCCTGGACGCCGTGACCTCCGCCGACTGGGTGGTGCTCGGTCCCGGCAGCTGGTACACCTCCGTGATCCCTCACCTGATGGTGCCCGACCTCCGCAAGGCGCTGGTCGAGACCGCTGGGCGGGTCATCGTCGTCCTCAACCTCGAGGGGCAGCAGGGCGAGACCACGGGCTATGCGCCCGAGGACCACCTGGCAGCGCTCCTCGAGCACGCGCCCGAGCTGCGGCTCCACACCGTGCTGGCCGACTCCCGCTCGGTCACCGACCACGACACCCTCGACCAGGCGATCGCCTCTGCCGGTGCCGCCCTCGTGGTCGCCGACGTCGCCATGGATGATGGCAGCCCCAGACACGACCCCGGCAAACTGGCAGCGGCCTTCCGTCTCATCATGAGCGGCTCGCAGGATGAGCTGTCAGGACCGACGGCCGGATGACACCGTGAGACAGCAGCTTGAGAGAAGTGGCAGGATTCCCCGCATGGCAATGACGGCACAGGTGAAAGCCGAACTCGCAAGCACCCAGATCACCAAGACGTGTTGTCGCAAGGCCGAGGTCTCCACGATGCTCCGCTTCGCCGGCGGGCTGCACATCGTCAGTGGGCGCATCGTGGTGGAGGCCGAGCTGGACACCGGAGCCGCGGCCCGCCGGCTGCGTCGTGACATCGCCGACGTGTTCGGCCACAGCTCCGACGTGGTCGTGGTCCAGGGCAACGGCATCCGCAAGGGCAGCCGCTACGTGGTCCGGGTGGTCAAGGACGGCGAGGCGCTCGCCCGTCAGACCGGGCTGCTCGACCAGCGCGGCCGACCCGTGCGTGGCCTCCCGCCCCAGGTCGTCTCGGGCGGCGGGTGCGATGCGGTGGCAGCGTGGCGGGGGGCCTTCCTGGCCCACGGCTCGCTGACCGAGCCCGGACGCTCCTCGTCGCTGGAGGTGACCTGCCCCGGCCCGGAGGCCGCTCTGGCGCTGGTCGGGGTGGCCCGCCGACTCGGCATCCAGGCCAAGTCGCGAGAGGTTCGGGGGGTCGACCGGGTCGTCATCCGAGACGGTGACGCGATCGGTGCGCTGCTGACCAAGCTCGGCGCCCACGAGTCGCTGATGGCCTGGGAGGAGCGCCGGATGCGCCGTGAGGTGCGCGCGACGGCCAACCGCCTGGCCAACTTCGACGACGCCAACCTGCGCCGGTCCGCGCGCGCTGCCGTCGCTGCCGGGGCCCGGGTCGAGCGGGCGCTCGACATCCTGGGCGACGAGGTCCCCGACCACCTGAAGCTGGCCGGCGCGCTCCGGCTCGAGCACAAGCAGGCCTCCCTCGAGGAGCTGGGCCAGCTGCACGACCCGGTGCTCACCAAGGACGCCATCGCCGGGCGCATCCGGCGACTGTTGGCGATGGCCGACAAACGCGCCGAAGAACTCGGCATTCCGGACACCGAGGCGTCCCTGACCCCCGAGATGCTCGCCGAAGAGGCGTGATCCCGGGTTACTCGCACGTACGACGAGCACGGCCCACCACGTCCACCCCGTGGGCAGTAGGGTTTTGTCTCGACTTGGCCTGCGTCACACTGCGCATGCCACCACGTCCACCTGTTTGAGGAGTTTGAACCGTGACTGTTCGCGTAGGCATCAATGGCTTCGGCCGCATCGGCCGCAACTTCTTCCGCGCCGTGCGCGCCTCGGGCGCCGACGTCGTGATCGTCGGGGTCAACGACCTCACCGACAACGCCTCGCTGGCCCACCTGCTGAAGTACGACACCATCCTCGGTCGGCTCGACGCCGACGTGACGGCCACCGACACCTCGATCTTCGTGGGCGACCAGGAGATCCTCGCGTTCGCCGAGCGTGACCCCGCCAACCTGAAGTGGGGCGAGCTGGGTGTCGACATCGTCGTGGAGTCCACCGGGTTCTTCACCGACGCCACCAAGGCGCGCGCCCACATCGACGCCGGGGCCAAGAAGGTCATCATCTCCGCGCCCGCCACCAACGAGGACTTCACCACGGTGATGGGCGTCAACAACCAGGACTACGACCCGGCCACCCACCACGTGATCTCCAACGCGTCGTGCACCACCAACTGCCTCGCCCCGATGGCCAAGGCGCTCAACGACGGTCTGGGCATCGTCAAGGGCCTGATGACCACCGTGCACGCCTACACCGCCGACCAGAACCTGCTGGACAACATCCACAAGGACCCGCGTCGGGCCCGGGCCGCTGCGCTCAACGTCGTCCCGACCTCGACCGGCGCGGCCAAGGCGATCGGCCTGGTCATGCCGGAGCTGAAGGGCAAGCTCGACGGCTATGCACTGCGTGTGCCGGTGCCGACCGGCTCGGCCACCGACCTCACCTTCGAAGCCGCCCGCGAGACCACCGTCGAGGAGGTCAACTCGATCGTGCAGGCGGCGGCCGACGGCAAGTTCCTCAAGTACTCCACCGACCCGATCGTGTCCTCCGACATCGTCACCGACCCGGCGTCGTGCATCTTCGACGCTCCGCTGACCAAGGTCATCGGCAACCAGGTGAAGGTCGTCGGGTGGTACGACAACGAGTGGGGCTACTCCAACCGCCTCGTCGACCTGATCTCCTACATCGGCGAGACCCTCTGACCGTGGCAGCCATCGAGGGCCCCCTGCAGTCGCTCGGTGACGTCCAGGGCAAGCGCGTGCTGGTCCGCTCGGACCTCAACGTGCCCCTGGACGGCACCACCATCACCGATGACGGCCGGATCCGCGCGAGTGTGCCGACCATCCGCGCGCTGGCCGACGCCGGTGCCCGGGTGGTGGTGGCCGCCCACCTCGGACGCCCCAAGGGCGCGCCCGAGGACCGCTACTCCCTCGCGCCGGTGGCGGCGCGCCTGGGCGAGCTGCTGGGCCAGGAGGTGGCCTTCGCGTCCGACACCGTCGGGCCGTCGGCCCGGGACACGGTGGCCGGGCTGAGCGACGGAGGCGTCGCGTTGCTGGAGAATGTCCGGTTCAACCCGGGCGAGACCAGCAAGGACGAGGCCGAGCGAGGAGCGTTCGCAGACGAGCTGGCCTCGCTGACCGATGCCTTCGTGTCCGACGGCTTCGGTGTCGTGCACCGCAAGCAGGCCTCCGTCTACGACGTCGCCCAGCGACTGCCCCACGCGATGGGGGGTCTGGTGGCGACCGAGATCGACGTACTTCGCCGGCTCACGGTCGACCCGGAACGTCCCTACGTCGTGGTGCTCGGCGGGTCGAAGGTCTCCGACAAGCTCGGAGTCATCGACAACCTGCTGGGCAAGGCCGACAAGCTGCTCATCGGCGGCGGCATGGTGTTCACCTTCCTCAAGGCCCAAGGGCACGAGGTCGGAAAGAGCCTGCTCGAGGAGGACCAGCTCGGCACCTGCGTCGAATACCTCGCTCGTGCCGAGGCCTCGGGGGTGCAGATCCTGCTGCCCACCGACATCGTGGTCGACTCGACCTTCCCGACCGGCGAGACCACACCCGAGCCTCGCGTCGTCCCCGCGTCGAACATCCCGGCCGACACGCTCGGACTCGACATCGGCCCCGACTCGGGGGCTGCCTTCGCAGCTGCCCTCGCCGACGCCAGGACGGTGTTCTGGAACGGACCGATGGGCGTCTTCGAGGTGGCCGAGTTCGCCGAGGGCACCCGCGCGGTGGCCGAGGCGCTGACCAAGGTCGACGGCCTGTCGGTCGTGGGCGGCGGCGACTCCGCCGCAGCGGTCCGCCAACTCGGCTTCGACGAGGCGGCCTTCGGGCACATCTCGACCGGCGGCGGCGCAAGCCTGGAATACCTCGAGGGCAGGGAACTGCCCGGCATCGCGATCCTGGAGGACTGACGCCCGATGGCACAGCATGACCGCACGCCCCTGATGGCGGGCAACTGGAAGTCGAACCTCAACCACCAGGAGGCAGTCGTCCTGGTGCAGAAGCTCGCCTGGACGCTGTCCGACAAGCGACACGACTATGCCAAGGCCGAGGTCGTCGTCTGCCCGCCCTTCACCGACCTGCGCAGCGTGCAGACCCTCGTGGACGGCGACCGGCTGTCGATCAAGTACGCCGCCCAGGACCTCTCGGTCCACGACGGCGGTGCCTACACCGGTGAGATCTCCGCAGCGATGCTCGCCAAGCTCGGCTGCTCCTACGCCGTGGTGGGTCACAGCGAGCGTCGCGAATACCACGCCGAGACCGACGAGGTCGTCAACGCCAAGGCGGTCAAGGCGCTCGCGGCGGGCATCACACCCATCGTGTGCGTGGGCGAGGGACTCGACGTGCGCCAGGCCGGCGAGCAGGTGCCCTACACGCTCGCCCAGGTCGACGGCTCGCTGGCCGGCTTCACCGCCGAGCAGGTCGCCGAGCTGGTGATCGCCTACGAACCGGTGTGGGCGATCGGCACGGGCGAGGTGGCCACGCCGGAGGACGCGCAGGAGGTCTGCGCGGCCATCCGCGCGCGCATCACGGAGGTGCACGGTGACCTGGCCGGGGCCGGCGTACGCATCCTCTACGGCGGCTCGGTCAAGGCGTCCAACGTGGCCGGGATCATGGCCAAGGCCGACGTCGACGGATGCCTGGTCGGCGGGGCCAGCCTCCAGGTCGACGAGTTCGGCGGAATCTGTCGCTTCTACGACATGCCGCTGCTCTGATCCGGGACTCGTGACGTAGGCTTAGTGATCGTGACTCTTCTCATCACCGTACTGCTCGTCATCGCGAGCCTGCTGTTGATCGTGCTCGTCCTGCTCCACAAGGGCAGGGGTGGCGGTCTGTCCGACATGTTCGGCGGTGGCATGTCCAGTTCCCTCGGCGGGTCCTCGGTCGCCGAGCGCAACCTCGATCGTTTCACGATCGGAATCGGTGTCATCTGGTTTGCGTGTGTGGTCGGATTGGGCCTGCTGAAGGCCTACTGACGACGCTCTGACAGTCGACCGACAGTCAGCGAGACAGCCGGCAACGGCTGCTGAGAGAAGGATGTGTTCGTGGCTGGTGCTGGAAACGCCATTCGCGGTAGCCGGGTCGGTGCCGGCCCGATGGGCGAAGCGGAGCGCGGCGAAGCCGCCCCGCGACAGAGCGTGACGTACTTCTGTTCGCATGAGCACCGCTCGGTGGTGACGTTCTCCGTGGAGGCCACGGTGCCGGCGTCGTGGGACTGCCCACGCTGTGGGCTCCCGGCCAGCCTCGACTGCGACAACCCGCCCCCGGCGCCGAAGATCGAGCCCTACAAGACCCACCTGGCCTACGTGAAGGAGCGGCGCTCCGACAAGGAGGCGGCCGACATCCTCGACGAGGCGATCCAGCTGCTGCGCACGCGCCGCAAGAACGGCGACATCATCTTCTGAGTCATAACTGCGATGCGGCGGCGTGATCGAGGAACCAGATCGTCTCCTCGGAACCGCTGACTCCGGTGGCGGGGATCTCGTGGAGGTCGGCACCACCGAGGGCAGCGGCCACGGCCGCCGCTTTGCCGTCTCCGGACACCAGGAACCACACCGAGCGCGAACGGTTCAGCGCCTCGAAGGTGAGGCTCACCCGCTCCGGCGGAGGCTTGGGGGAGTCGGTGACCGCCACCGTGATCGCGTCAGTCACGTCGAGCTGGGGGAAGCCGGGGAACAGCGAGGCCACGTGTCCGTCAGGACCCACCCCGAGCATCATGATGTCGAACTGGCCGGAGCCGTGCTCGCGCACCTCCGCGCCGTACGCCGCAGCCGCCGCGACGAGGTCCCCCGCGGACGACGCAGGCATCTCGTGCACGCGGGCCGGATCGACAGGGACGTGGTCGAGCAGCGCCGTGCGGGCCTGGAGGACGTTGCGCTCGGGCGAGGTCGCCTCGACGTAGCGCTCGTCACCCCACCAGATGTCCACACGCGACCAGTCGACCTCGGAGCTCGGGGTGAGGCGTGCCAGCTCGCGGTGGATGGCGTCGGCGATCGTGCCGCCGGTCAGGCAGATCGACGGGATCTGGCCGGCGGTCTGGATGCCGACCAGGCGGGACAGCAGCTCGCCGGCCACGGCAGTGGCGAGGCTGTCGGAGTCGGGTTGCACCTCGACGCGGTTCATGTGCTCATCCTCACCAGTTTGCGGGCGGTGGCTGCGTAGGTGTCGTCCTCGTCGAGCCGGCGCAGCTCCTCGGCGAGGCACTCGGCAACGGTACGACGCTTGAGCGCCACGGGTCGGTCGGGCTGGCCCGGAGAGGTGAGGGTGGCCAGCCGGCCGTCACCGCGAGCGATCTTGATGGGTCCGGACCTGGTCTCCAGGACGACCTCGGTGATGCCCGGTCCCGGCGAGGTGTGTCGCGCGACGTCGACCCGCAGTCGCAGCGCCAGCCATGCCTTCAGCAGGTCGGCGGAGGGTGAGATGCGCTCGGCGCTGATGGAGGCGGAGATCACCTTCTCCTGCTGCTGGTCGAGGGACGCCGCCAGCAACGCGCGCCAGGGGGTCAGCCGGGTCCAGGCCAGGTCGGTCGAGCCCGACGCGTATTCCTTGCACTGGTGCAGGAGCGCCGACGACTTGCCCTTCGACGCTGCCGCCACGTCGGTGATGCGGCGCTGCGCCAGGACTCCCAGCGGGTCGTGACCGGGGTCGGCCGGCGGTGTGCAGGCCCACCACACCACCACGGGGGAGTCGGGGAGGAGCAGCGGGAGGACCACGGACTCAGGATGCTTGACCACCGGACCGCTCAGGCGGATCAGGGCCGCCTCGCCGGCCCAGCCGTTGCCGGTGCCGACCTGGGCGTTGACCTGGGCGGCGCCGCGCCCCGAGCCCAGGATCACGCCGAGCACGCGGGCGGGATGCTCTTCCGAGGCGGCCTGGGCGGAGTCCATGGCTGCCTCGACGTGGTCCTCGTCGACGACCACGACCAGTGTCATCACCATCCCCATGGCAGGCGAGCCCGCCTTGCGCCTCGCCCGGACGAACTCCGCGGCGATGGCGGCGGAGTTGGTGTGGAGCAGCTCCATCATGGTCGACGCCACTTCCGTCCGTCGCGGGCCAGCATCCGGTCGGCCGAGGCCGGCCCCCAGGTGCCGGAGGGGTACTTCTCCGGGCGGCCCGACGCCGCCCAGTGCTTGATGATCGGGTCGAGGATCTTCCAGGAGAGCTCGACCTCCTGGTGCTGAGGGAACAACGGCGGGTCGCCGAGCAGCACGTCGAGGATGAGTCGCTCGTAGGCCTCCGGCGACGACTCGGTGAAGGTGCCGCCGTAGGCGAAGTCCATGTTGACGTCGCGGATCTCCATCGCCGTGCCCGGCACCTTGGCCCCGAAGCGGGTGGTGATGCCCTCGTCGGGCTGGATCCGGATCACCAGAGCGTTCTGGCTGAGGTCCTCCGTCGAGGTCTCGGAGAACGGGAGGTGCGGCGCGCGCTTGAACACGACGGCCACCTCGGTGACGCGCCGGCCCAGTCGTTTGCCGACCCGCAGGTAGAACGGGACCTCCGCCCAGCGGCGCGTGCCGATGCCCAGCTTGATCGCGGCGTACGTCTCGGTGGTCGAGGTCGTCGCGATGTCGTCCTCGTCGGTGTAGCCCGGGACGAGGACCCCGCCGCTCCAGCCGGCGTCGTACTGACCTCGCGCGGTGGAGTCGTCGAGCGACTTCGGAAGGATCACCGACGACAGGATCTTCTGCTTCTCCATCCGCAGCGACCCGGCGTCGAACGCGGAGGGCTCCTCCATCGCGATCAGTGCCATCAGCTGCAGCAGGTGGTTCTGGATGACGTCACGGGCCGCTCCGATGCCGTCGTAGTAGCCCGCGCGGCCACCGATGCCGATGTCCTCGGCCATCGTGATCTGCACGTGGTCGACGTAGTTGGAGTTCCAGATCGGCTCGAACATGTTGTTGGCGAACCGCAGGGCCAGGATGTTCTGGACCGTCTCCTTGCCGAGGTAGTGGTCGATGCGGAACACCGACTCGGGCGGGAAGACCTCCGAGACGATCCGGTTGAGCTCTCTGGCCGAGGCGAGGTCGTGCCCGAAGGGCTTCTCCACGACCACCCGTCGCCACGACGTGTCGCTCTGCTCGGCCATCCCGTGCTCCTTGAGCTGGCCGATGACGTCGGCGAAGAACTTCGGCGGGATGGAGAGGTAGAAGGCGTGGTTGCCGGCCGTGCCACGGACGTCGTCGAGCTCGGACAGGGTGCGCTTGAGGTGGGCGAAGGCCACGTCGTCGGCGAAGTCGCCGGGAACGAACCGGAAGCCCTCGGCCAGCTGGTTCCACACCTCTTCGCGAAACTCGGTGCGAGCATGCTCCTTGACGGAGTCGTGCACGATCTGGGCGAAGTCCTCGTTGGCCCAGTCGCGGCGGGCGTAGCCGACGAGCGAGAATCCGGGCGGGAGCAGCCCGCGGTTCGCGAGGTCGTAGACCGCCGGCATCAGCTTCTTGCGCGACAGGTCGCCGGTGACCCCGAAGAGCACCAGCCCGCACGGGCCGGCGATGCGGGGGAGTCGACGGTCCTGCGGGTCGCGCAGCGGATTGGTGTACGTCGACCCGCCCGGCGATGTCACGCCAGCGCCTCCCGGATGATCGAGAGGGCACTGAGGTCGTTGACGTGCAGGCGCAGCACCGGTCGGCCGTGGTCGGCCAGCACCTTTCCGTCGCCCACCGCCTGAGCGGTGATGAACGTCTGGAACGTGAACGGCCGGTCGGGGATCTCGAGGTCGGCGACCGGGGTGCCGGTGATCTGCAGGTAGACGCCGGTCGGGGGGCCGCCCTTGTGGTACTGCCCCGTCGAGTGGAGGAACCGCGGGCCCCAGCCGAAGGTCACGGGTCGCCCGGTGATGTCGGCCAGGCTGCGGCGTACCTCCGCGAGCGCAGCGTCGCGGTGACGGTCGAGGTAGGCCTGGACCGACACGTAGCCGTGCCCGGGATCGAGGCCCCTGAGCAGCGCGGCCACGGCGTCGGCGACCGTCGCGGTGCCTTCGGGCAGCCAGTCACCCGAGGCGAAGACGTCGATGGCACCGTCGGCGAAGGCCGGGGTGGGGGAGTCGCCGCCACCGTCCAGCATGCTGCGGGCGGCGGCCTTCGCGCTCTCGACGTCAGGCTGGTCGAACGGGTTGATCCCGATGATCCGGCCGGCGATGGCGGTGGCGACCTCCCACAGCATCAGCTGAGCGCCCAGCGGGGCGTTGACGAAGGTGCCCCATCCGGAGGTGGGCACGGTGTCGAAGTCGAAGACCGGCCCGAAGGTGGCCAGCACCTCGTCGGCGGAGCTGGGCGAGTAGTTCGGTGCGTCGAGCCCCTCGACCACCACGGGGAGGATGCCCTTGCCGTCCTTGCCGGTCGACTCGGCGATCAGCTGCTCGGCCCAGTCGCCGAAGCCTGGGTAGGGAGAGCCGTTGTCGGCCAGCACCAGCTTGTCGACGCCGGCGAGGTTGGCAGCGCCCAGCAGGGCGCCGAGGCGCAGGCCCGGGTTGTCGACGTCATCGGTGGCCAGGGTGCCGGTGATGGCGGCCGCCTCGTCGAGCAGCTGACCGAGGTCGACGCCGGCCAGGCCGCTGGGCACGAGCCCGAAGGCAGTGAGGGCCGAGTAGCGACCGCCGACGTCCGGGTCGGCCCGGAAGACCCGGTAGCCGGCCTCGGTCGCCGACTGGTCGAGGGGTGAGCCGGGGTCGGTCACCACGACGATGCGTTCGGCCGGGTCGATGCCCGCGTCGCGGAAGGCCTTCTCGAAGGCTCGGCGCTGGCTGTCGGTCTCGACGGTGCCGCCGGACTTGCTGGAGACCACGACGACTGACCTGTCGAGGTCGGTCTCCAGGGCGGTGCGGACGAAGTCGGGGTCGGAGGAGTCGAGCACGGTCAGCTCGACTCCGGCGGCCGCGCAGATGACCTCGGGAGCCAGCGACGAGCCACCCATGCCGCAGAGCACCACCCGGGTCAACCCGTTGGCGTGCAGGTGGCCGCGCAGCTCGGAGATCTCATCGACCAGCGGCCGGGACGACGTCGCCAGCCCGACCCAGGAGAGCCGCTTGCCCGACTCCTCCTCGGCCTCGGGGCCCCACAGCGTCCTGTCCTGGGCGGCCAGCCGGCTGGCCACCTGTTCGCCGACCAGCTGCTCGACCTCCCGGACCAACACGGACTCGTCGCGGTAGCCGAAGTAGAGCTCGTAGCCACCCTGGTCCGCCGCACCCTTGACGGTGCTCCAGTCGGTCACTTGCCGACCGCCTCGAGCTGACCCTTCACGGTCTCGACGAGTTCCTCCCACGACTTCACGAACTTGTCGACGCCCTCGTCCTCCAGCACCACCAGGACGTCGTCGAAGTCGATGCCGACCGCGGCCAGCTCGGCGAAGAGCGCCTCGGCCTCGGCAACGCGTCCGCTGACGGTGTCGCCGGTGACCTCGCCGTGGTCGGCGAAGGCCTGCATCGTCTTCTCGGGCATCGTGTTGACGCAGCCGTCGACCACGAGGTCGGTGACGTACATCGTGTCGGAGTAGGCCGGGTCCTTGACGCCGGTGGAGGCCCACAGCGGCCGCTGGAAGTTGGCACCGGCGGCCTTGAGCGCCTCGAACCGCTCGCTGCCGAAGACCTCCTGGAAGGCGCCGTAGGCCAGGCGGGCGTTGGCGACCGCGGCCTTGCCCTTGAGCGCCAAGGCCTCGTCGCTGCCGATGGCGTCGAGGCGCTTGTCGATCTCGGTGTCGACGCGGGAGACGAAGAACGACGCCACCGAGTGGATGCCGCCGATCTGGCCACCGCGCGCCTGGGCCGTCTCGAGGCCGGTGAGGTAGGCGTCCATGACGGCCCGGTAGCGCTCGATCCCGAAGATCAGGGTGACGTTGACGCTGATGCCGCTGGCGATCGCCTCGGTGATCGCGGGCAGCCCCTCGACCGTGGCGGGGATCTTGATCAGGGCGTTGTCGCGGTGCACCGAGCTCCACAGGTCGCGGGCGGCGGCGATCGTGGCGTCGGTGTCGCGGGCCAGCGTGGGCGCGACCTCGATGGACACGCGCCCGTCGTAGGGGTCGGCTTCGTAGACCGGCGCGAACACGTCGCAGGCGTTGCGGACGTCCTCGGTCGTGAGCTCGAAGATGACCCGGTCGACGTCGGTGTCCTTCGCCGCCAGCTCACGGGTCTGCGCGTCGTAGCGCTCGCCGTTGGCGATCGCGGCGGCGAAGATCGTGGGGTTGGTGGTCACCCCGACGACCGACGACTCCTTGATGAGCTCAGCGAGGTTGCCGGTCTCGATGCGCTCGCGGGACAGGTCGTCGAGCCAGATCGACACCCCTGCATCCGACAGGTTCTTCAGACGGTCAGACATTCAATGCCTCCCAATGTGTGGTGCAGATGGTCAGTTGGTCGCTGCGGCGATGCTGTCCCGGGCGGCGTTGGCCACGGCCTCGGCAGTCACCCCGAACTCGGTGAAGATGCGAGCGAAGTCGGCGCTCGCGCCGTAGTGCTCGATCGAGACGATCCGTCCGGCGTCGCCGACGATCTCGCGCCAGCCCAGGGCGATGCCGGCCTCGACCGACACCCGGGCCTTGACGGTCGGCGGGATGACGGTGTCGCGGTAGGACTGCTCCTGCTCGTCGTACCACTCACGGCACGGCATGGAGACCACGCGGGCACGGATGCCCTGCTCAGCCAGCAGGGCGCGGGCCTCGACGGCGAGCTGCACCTCGGAACCGGTGCCGATCAGCACCACGTCGGGTGCGCCGCCGTCGACGTCGAGGAGCACGTAGCCGCCGCGATGGACGTTGGAGGTGTCGCTGAAGCCGTCCTCGCCACGGGGGTAGGTCGGCACGTTCTGCCGGGTCAGCAGCAGGCCGGCCGGTCGGTCGTTCTTCTCGAGGATGGCCTTCCAGGCGGCCGCCGTCTCGTTGCCGTCGGCGGGACGCACGATGTCGAGGCCGGGGATCGCCCGCAGCGCCGCGTAGTGCTCGATCGGCTGGTGGGTCGGCCCGTCCTCGCCCAGGCCGATGGAGTCGTGGGTCCAGACATAGGTCACCGGCAGCTTCATCAGGGCGGCGAGACGCACCGCCCCGCGCATGTAGTCGGAGAAGGTGAGGAAGGTGCCACCGAAGACGCGGGTCCCGCCGTGCGAGGCGATCCCGTTCATGATCGCGCCCATGCCGTGCTCACGGATGCCGAAGTGCAGCACGCGGCCGGCAGCCGGGTCGCCGGTCCACATCTTCGTGGAGCGCTCCTTGGGCAGGAACGAGGGAGCTCCCTCGATGGTGGTGTTGTTGGACTCCGCGAGGTCGGCCGAGCCGCCCCAGAACTCGGGCACCTTCTCGGCGATGGCGTTGATCACCGCACCCGAGGCCTTGCGCGTCGCGACACCCTTGGGGTCGGCGGGGAACGACGGGAGGTCGTCAGCCCAGCCGTCGGGCAGGGTGCGGGTCTGCATGCGGTCGTAGAGGTCGGTGTCCGCGGACGGCTTCTTCGCCCAGTGGGCGAAGTCGGCGTCCCAGGCAGCCTGTGCCGCCTTGCCCCGGGCCACCAGGTCACGGGTGTGGGCGATGACCTCGTCGGAGACGTCGAAGCTGCGCTCCGGGTCGAAGCCCAGGATGGTCTTGGTGGCCGCGACCTCGTCGGCGCCGAGGGCGGACCCGTGGGCCTTGCCGGTGCCCTGCAGAGTGGGGGCGGGCCACGCGATGACCGTCTTGAGCACGATGAAGCTGGGCTTGTCGGTCACGGCCTCGGCCGCCTGGATGGCGGCGTACAGGGCGGGGACGTCCTCGGTGTACGTCGTGCCCCCGTTGGTCCAGTCGACCGTCTGGACATGCCAGCCGTAGGCCTCGTAGCGCTGGGCGACGTCCTCGGTGAAGGCGATGTTGGTGTCGTCCTCGATGGAGATCTTGTTGTCGTCCCAGATCAGGGTCAGGTTGCCGAGCTGCTGGGTGCCGGCGATCGAGGAGGCCTCCGCGCTCACGCCCTCCTGCAGGTCGCCGTCACTGCAGATCGCGTAGATGTGGTGGTCGAACGGCGACTCGCCGGGAGCGGCGTTGGGGTCGAGCAGGCCACGCTCACGACGGGCGGCCATCGCCATGCCGACCGCGTTGCCGACGCCCTGTCCCAGCGGACCGGTGGTGGTCTCGACTCCGGCGGTGTGGCCGTACTCCGGGTGGCCGGGGGTCTTGCTGCCCCAGGTGCGCAGGGCCTTGAGGTCGTCGAGTTCGAGACCCCAGCCGCCGAGGTAGAGCTGGATGTAGAGGGTCAGGCTCGAGTGTCCGCACGACAGCACGAAGCGGTCGCGTCCGGGCCAGTGCGGGTCGGCCGGGTTGTGGCGCATGACCTTCTGGAACAACAGGTAGGCGGCGGGTGCGACGCTCATGGCGGTGCCGGGGTGGCCGTTGCCGACCTTCTGGACGGCATCCATCGCCAGGGCCCGCGCGGTGTCCACGGCTGCCTTGTCGACGTCCGTCCACTCCAGGGTGTTGGGGGTGCTCACGCAGGTTCCTCTCGGGTTGTGCCGCATCGGGTCTGACGCCCACATGGTCGGCTCGTCGGGACTCACCGATGAGCCTACTCATGGGTGGGCATACACTCGACCCCGGTTTCATCTCCTGAATCAATGCCCAATCCGCGAGGAAACATCTGTCGTGACGCACGTCGGCCACTCGGCCTCTGCCCACCCGGCAGGCGACTCCGGCGACACCGGCGGTTCTCCCGTCAGTGACCCGCCGGTCACCTCCGCGGGCGAGGCGTCCTGGAAGGACGTCGTCGCGGCGTACGTCGGGCTGACCAAGCCGCGCGTCATCGAGCTGCTCCTGCTCACCACGGTGCCGGTGATGTTCTTCGCGCAGCGCGGGATCCCACCGCTCGGTCTGGTCGCAGCCACCGTGCTGGGCGGCACCCTGTCGGCCGGCTCCGCCTCCACCCTCAACTGCGTCTACGACCGCGACATCGACGAGCAGATGCGTCGCACCAGGCGCCGGGCGCTGCCGCGCCACATCGTGACCTCACGAGCGGCGTTGGTGTTCGGCCTCGTCCTCGGGGTGCTCTCGACGCTGGTGCTGGGGTTCTGGGTCAACTGGCTCTCCGCGGGCCTGGCCGTGCTGGCCAACGCGTTCTACGTGCTCGTCTACACCATGATCCTCAAGCGGCGCACGACCCAGAACATCGTGTGGGGCGGTCTCGCCGGCTGCTTCCCGGCTCTGATCGGCTGGACGGCGGTCACCGACTCGCTGTCCTGGGTGCCGGTGGTGCTGTTCGCGGTGGTGTTCTTCTGGACGCCGCCGCACACCTGGGCGCTGGCCCTGCGCTACCGCGAGGACTATGCGAACGTCTCCGTGCCGATGCTTCCCGTGGTGGCACCGGCGCGCGAGGTGGGGCGTCAGATCGTGATCTACAGCTGGGTGATGGTCGCCACCTCACTGCTGCTGTGGCCGGTGGCCTCCACGGGCTGGTTCTATCCCGTGGCAGCCGCCGCCCTCGGGGCGTTCTTCCTCGTCGAGGCGCACCGGATGCACGCGCGGACCAAGGGCACCGAGGACCTGTCGGCCATCAACCCGATGCGGCTGTTCCACTCCTCGAACCTCTACCTCAGCCTGCTCTTCGTCGCGGTCGCGCTCGACCCGCTGCTCACGCGCTGAACGTTGCCGGCACCCAGCACGACCCAGGTCAGGGCGGCACTGGTCAGTGCTGCCCCGAGCAGGTGGACGGCGACCAGCCCGGAGGGCACCCCGAGGTAGTACTGCAGGAAGCCGACGAAGCCCTGACCCACCTCGACGAGTAGCAGGGCGACGGCGGCTCGGCGAAGCCTGGACTGGCCGGTGCGGACCGTGACGGCCACCAGGCCGATCGTCAGGGCGACCAGCACGTAGACGGCCGAGGCGTGCAGGTGTGACATGACCTGCGCGTCCAGGCCGGTACGCCGGGACTGTGCGTCACCCGAGTGCGGACCGCTGCCGGTGACCACTGTGCCGAGGTAGAGCACGACCCAGCCCACCGCGAAGATCAGCCAGGCCAGCCGGCGGGTGGCCGCCGGCGTCCGGTCGACGGGGCCGCCCCGCACGGTGGCGACGAGCCAGACGCACAGTCCGATCATCGCCATGGACACCAGCAGGTGGAACGCGACGATCCAGGGGTTCAGGTCGGTCAGCACCGTGATGCCGCCGATCACGGCCTGGGCGGGGATGCCGAGCGCGATGCCGGCGGACAGTCGAGTGGCCAACCGCTCACCCGAGCGGAGGGCGACCACGAAGCAGGCGACCGCGACCGCGGTCAGCACGAAGGTCAGCATCCGGTTGCCGAACTCGATGGCTCCGTTGATGCCGAGTGCCTGGTGGGGGACGAGGGACTCCTCGGTGCAGCTCGGCCAGGTCGGGCAGCCGAGCCCGGAGCCGGTGAGACGCACGGCGCCGCCGGTCAGCACGATGCCGATGTTGGCGACCAGGTTGGCCCACGCCAGTCGCTGCAGCCACGGTGACGGGCTCACGCTGCTCACTCCCATCGGAAGAACCGGGCGGCCAGGGCCGCGCCGACCGCGGCCCACACCGCGAGGACGATCAGGGCGAGGGCGTCGACCCGGCCGTGGAGGAACCCCTCGCGCAGGGCATCGCCCAACGCACCGGAGGGGAGGTAGGCCAGCAGGCTGCCGAAGCCGCCGTACGACGAGCGCGGCAGCACGATGCCCCCGCCGGCCATCAGCAGCAGGTAGACCAGGTTGGCTGCCGCCAGCGTGGCCTCGGCTCGCAGCGTGCCCGCCAGCAACAGCCCGAGGGACGCGAAGGCAGCCGTGCCGAGGAGCGCCGCCGGCACGGCGATCAGGAACCCGAGGGCGTCGGGTCGCCACCCCAGCGCGAGCCCGACCCCGGAGATGACGACGCCCTGCAACACCTCCACGAGCAGCAGCGCCCCGATCTTGCCGGCCAGCAGTCCGGAGCGGGGGAGCGGTGAGGAGCCGAGCCGCTTCAGCAGGCCGTAGCGACGCTCGAACCCGGTCGCGATCGCGAGCGAGGTGAAGGCGGTGGACATCACGGCGAGCGCCAGCACCCCGGGCGTGAGCACGTCGACCGCCCGGCTGGACAGCTGCAGGTCGAGGTGTCGGCTGGCGAGCACGCCGCCGACCAGGACGATGACCGGGATGGCCACGGCGATCAGCAGCTGCTCGCCGTTGCGGAGCAGGAGTCGGGTCTCCATGGTCGCCTGCGCACGCACCTGGCTCGCGAACGGGGCGGCGCCGGGAGCCGGGGTGAAGGTGCCGGGCTGCGCGGTGCTCACGGCACGAGCTCGCGTCCGGTGAGCTGGAGGAACACGTCCTCCAGGGTGCGCTGCCCCAGCGACAGCGATTCGGGAAGCACTCCCTGCTCGTCGCACCAGGCGCTGACCTTGGCGAGGGTCTGGTGGTCTGCGGGGCCGGTGATCAGCAGGCTGTGCTCGTTGATCTGGGTCACCTCGGTCTCGGGGCCGAGGCTCACCCGCAGCGAGTCGGGCGCGTGCGGCGGGAACGGCTCCGTGACGACCAGCCTGATCGTGGCGTGGCCCCTGGCCCGGGTCAGCTCGAACGGACTGCCGGTGGCGATCACCGCCCCGTGGTCGATCACGAAGACCTGGTCGGCGAGCTGCTCGGCCTCGTCCATGTAGTGGGTGGTCAGCACGATCGTGACGCCGTCCGCCTTCAGCTCGGTGAGCAGCTCCCATGTCGTCCGCCGGGCGGCTGGGTCCATGCCGGCGGTCGGCTCGTCGACGAAGACCAGCTCGGGCCGGCCGATCACGGCCATGGCCAGGCCGAGGCGCTGCTGCTGCCCGCCGCTCAGCCGGCGGTACGGCGTACGTCCGCAGTCAGCGAGGCCGAGGCGCTCGACCAGCATCTCCACCGGCAGTGGGTCGCGGTGCATGCGGGCGATGTGGCTGAGCATCTCGACGGCGCGGACCCCTGACCAGGCGCCGCCGGACTGCAGCATGACCCCGATCCGGGGGAGCAGCTCGGAGCGCTGGCGCACCGGGTCGAGCCCCAGCACCCGGACCCGCCCCGCCTGAGGCGCGCGGTAGCCCTCGCACGTCTCCAGGGTGGTGGTCTTGCCCGCACCGTTGGGCCCGAGGACCGCGGTGATCTGATGGCGGTCCACCGAGAGGCTGAGCCGGTCGACAGCCGTCTTGGCGCCGTACCGCATCACGAGACCGTCGATCTCGACAGCGGGAGCGGGGGAAGGCACGGCCCAAGTGTAGGAACGTGACCCCACCTCGCTCTGCCCGGGTTGGGGTCGGCTTAGGGCAGCCTTACTTGAAACGGGTCCTTCATTAACGTCACACTGGTGTTGTGGAATTCAGCCGTACGTCCGTCGCGCCCCCTGAGGGGGACGCTCCGACGCGTGCGCAGGTGATCCGCAGCATCCTGGAGAACGGCCCCTCGACGGCAGCCAGCCTGGCCCAGCGCCTCGACCTCACGCCCGCCGCCGTCCGTCGCCACCTCGAGCACCTCGTCGACACCGGCCGGTTGGCAGCCGAGGACCAGCGGGTCTACGGCTCGCGTGGCCGGGGCCGTCCGGCGAAGGTCTTCAAGCTGACCGACCTGGGCCGCGACGACCTCGACCAGCAGTACGACGACCTGGCCGTGCTCGCCCTGCGGTTCCTCAGCGAGACCCAGGGCGACGAGGGCGTGATGGAGTTCGCCCGGCGACGCGTGGCCTTCATCGGTCGCGACTTCCAGACCGTGTCCGACCTCAACCCGGGGCTCACCCCGGCCGAGGTGATGGCCCGGGTGCTGACCGACGGCGGCTACTCCGCCGCGGTCAAGGCGCTGCCCATCGGCGACCAGCTCTGTCAGCAGCACTGCCCGGTGTCCCACGTCGCCGCGGAGTTCCCGCAGCTGTGCGAGGCCGAGACCGAGGCCATCGGCCAGGTCCTCGGGCGTCACGTCCAACGACTGGCGACCATCGCCCACGGCGACGGCGTCTGCACCACCTGCATTCCGCATGCCCCCACGAACAGCTCCACCCACACTGAGAAGGATGGCGAGTCAGCATGACGAGCACCCAGCCGACCATCGAGGAACTCAACCCGGAGCTGAAGGGGATCGGCCGCTACGAATACGGCTGGGCCGACGCAGACACCTCGGGAGCCGACGCGAAGCGTGGTCTCAACGACGCCGTCGTGCGCGACATCTCCGACAAGAAGAGCGAGCCGCAGTGGATGCTCGACCTGCGACTCAAGGGCCTCAACCTGTTCCACCGCAAGCCCATGCCCAAGTGGGGCTCCGACCTCGGCGGCATCGACTTCGACAACATCAAGTACTTCGTGCGCTCGACCGAGAAGCAGGCGGCCACGTGGGACGACCTGCCCGAGGACATCAAGAACACCTACGACAAGCTCGGCATCCCCGAGGCGGAGAAGCAGCGTCTGGTCTCCGGTGTCGCGGCGCAGTACGAGTCCGAGGTCGTCTACCACTCGATCCGCGAGGACCTCGAGGAGCAGGGCGTCATCTTCGTCGACACCGACACTGCGCTGCGTGAGCACGAAGAGCTCTTCCGCGAGTACTTCGGCACGATCATCCCGGTCGGTGACAACAAGTTCGCTGCCCTGAACACCAGCGTGTGGTCGGGTGGCTCGTTCATCTACGTCCCCAAGGGCGTGCACGTCGACATCCCGCTGCAGGCCTACTTCCGCATCAACACCGAGAACATGGGCCAGTTCGAGCGCACGCTCATCATCGTCGACGAGGATGCCTACGTGCACTACGTCGAGGGCTGCACCGCCCCGATCTACTCCTCCGACTCGCTGCACTCCGCAGTGGTGGAGATCATCGTCAAGAAGGGTGGTCGCTGCCGCTACACGACCATCCAGAACTGGTCGAACAACGTCTACAACCTCGTCACCAAGCGCGCAGTCTGCGAAGCCGGCGCGACGATGGAGTGGGTCGACGGCAACATCGGCTCGAAGGTCACGATGAAATACCCCGCCGTCTACCTGATGGGCGAGCACGCCAAGGGCGAGACCCTGTCCATCGCGTTCGCCGGCGAGGGCCAGCACCAGGACGCCGGCGCCAAGATGGTGCACGCCGCGCCCAACACCTCCTCGAGCATCCTGTCGAAGTCGGTGGCGCGCGGCGGCGGCCGCACGTCCTACCGCGGCCTGATCCAGATCAACGAGGGCGCTCACGGCTCGAAGTCCAACGTGCTCTGCGATGCCCTCCTGGTCGACCAGATCAGCCGCTCCGACACCTACCCCTACGTCGACATCCGCGAGGACGACGTCTCGATGGGTCACGAGGCGAGCGTCTCGAAGGTCTCCGACGACCAGCTCTTCTATCTCATGAGCCGCGGCATGGAGCAGGACGAGGCCATGGCGATGATCGTGCGGGGCTTCATCGAGCCGATCGCCAAGGAGCTTCCGATGGAATACGCCCTCGAGCTCAACCGGCTCATCGAGCTCCAGATGGAAGGGGCCGTCGGCTGAGCGTCGACCCCCGTCCTTCCCGTTCATCAGAAAGCGAATGCAGTGACTGTGACTGAAACCCCGGCTATCGCCGAGGCGCTGGAGACCGTTGCCCCCGGCACGGTGCTGAGCCACCTGCACCCGGAGGGCTCCTTCGACCTGGCCGACCACCCGGTCCCGACCGGGCGTGAGGAGATCTGGCGGTTCACCCCGCTCCGCCGGCTGCGGGGTCTGCACACCGATGCCGACCTCACCGCCGGGTCGGTGACGGCCGCGGCCGACGCCCCGGCGGGCGTCTCGGTGGCGACCATCGGCGCCGACAGCCCCCTGCGGGGCTCGAGCGGCTACGTGCCGACCGACCGGATCGCCGCCCGCACCTGGGACGCCGCGACCAACATCTACGCCGTCACCATCCCGGCCGACACGGTGCTCGACGCCCCGGTGATCGTCACGGTCACCGGCAACGGCATCGAGGGCGCAGCGGCCTCACACGTGGTCGTCACCGCGGAGCGCCACAGCAAGGCCACCGTGGTCTTCCTGTTCGAGGGATCGGCGACCCTGAGTGACATCGCGGAGATCGTCGTCGGCGACGGCGCCCAGCTGACCGTCGTGTCGATCGACGACTGGGCAGACGACGCGGTGCACGTCGGTCATCGCCACGCGCGGGTCGGTCGCGACGCGACCTTCAAGCACGTCGACGTCAGCTTCGGGGGCGACCTCGTGCGCCACGACAGCACTGCCGAGTACGCCGGCCCCGGTGGCTCGGTGGAGATGCTGGGCCTCTACTTCGCCGACGAGGGCCAGCACATCGAGCACCGGCTCTTCGTGGACCACACGGCGCCCAAGACCAAGAGCCACGTGGTCTACAAGGGAGCCTTGCAGGGTCAGGGTGCCCACACGGTGTGGATCGGCAACGTCCTGATCCGCAAGGTGGCCGAGGGCATCGAGACCTACGAGGAGAACCGCAACCTGGTGCTGACCGACGGCTGCCAGGCAGACTCCGTGCCCAACCTGGAGATCGAGACCGGGGAGATCGAGGGTGCCGGTCACGCCTCGGCCACCGGTCGGTTCGACGACGAGCAGCTGTTCTACCTGCGCTCGCGGGGCATCGAGGAGTCCGAGGCGCGCCGGTTGGTCGTGCACGGCTTCTTCAACGACCTGATCCGTCAGATCGACGTACCCCAGATCCAGGAGAAGCTGATCGCCACCGTCGAGGTCGAGCTGGCCAAGAACGCGCTCAAGGCCTTCTGATGGGCTTCGAACGCGTCTGCGCCGTCAGCGAGGTCCCGACAGCCCAGGCTCTCGCGGTGCTGGCAGACGACCTCGACATCGCCATCGCGCGTGACGGCGAGGAGTTCTTCGCGATCCAGGACCTCTGCTCACACGCCGAGGTCGCCCTGTCCGAGGGCGACGTGGCCGACTGCCAGATCGAGTGCTGGCTGCACGGTTCACGCTTCGACCTCCGCACCGGCAAGCCGACCGGCCTGCCCGCCACCGAGCCGGTGGCCACGTTCCCGATCGAGGTGCGCGGCGACGACGTGTACGTCGACGTCACCGAGACGCTCAACGGCGTCCGCCCTTCCTGAAGAGAGAGACACAGATGAGCACGCTGGACATCAAGGACCTGCACGTCTCGGTTACCACCGAGGACGGCCCCAAGGAGATCCTCAAGGGCGTCACGTTGACCATCAAGGACGGCGAGACCCACGCGATCATGGGTCCCAACGGGTCGGGCAAGTCCACCCTGGCCTACTCCATCGCCGGTCACCCGAAGTACACCGTCACCGGGGGGTCGGTCACCCTCGACGGCGCCGACGTCCTCGCGATGTCGGTCGACGAGCGGGCGCGCGCCGGGCTGTTCCTGGCCATGCAATACCCCGTCGAGGTCCCTGGTGTGTCGGTGTCCAACTTCCTGCGGACCGCCAAGACCGCCATCGACGGTGAGGCCCCCAAGCTGCGCACCTGGGTCAAGGACGTCAACAAGGCGCTCGAGGACCTCAACCTCGACCCCACCTTCGGACAGCGCTCGGTCAACGAGGGCTTCTCGGGCGGCGAGAAGAAGCGCCACGAGATCGCCCAGCTCGAGCTCCTCAACCCGAAGGTCGCGATCCTCGACGAGACCGACTCCGGCCTCGACATCGACGCCCTCAAGGTGGTCTCCGACGGCGTCAACCGGTTCCGCGGCCAGGACGGCAAGGGCGTGCTGCTGATCACGCACTACACCCGGATCCTGCGCTACATCACCCCCGACTTCGTCCACGTCTTCGTCAACGGTCGGATCGCCGAGCAGGGCGGCCCCGAGCTGGCCGAGCAGCTCGAGGCGGAGGGCTACGACAAGTACCTCAAGGCGGCCGCGGGCGCATGAGCATCGTCGACGGTCTGCTTCCCGAGCTGGAAGTCATCCGCAAGGACTTCCCGATCCTGACGCGCGTGCTCGCGGGTGGGCAGCCGTTGGTCTACCTCGACTCCGCGAACACCTCGCAGAAGCCCCAGGTCGTCATCGACACGATGGTCGACCACCTCGAGCGCCACAATGCCAACGTGGCCCGCGCCATGCACCAGCTGGGCGCGGAGTCGTCGGAGGCCTTCGAGCAGGCCCGCGACAAGGTCGCGGCGTTCATCAAGGCGCCGTCGCGCGACGAGGTGATCTTCACCAAGAACGCCTCCGAGGCGCTCAACCTGGTGGCCAACACCCTGGCGTGGGCGCGCGGTCCGCTCGAGATCGGTGAGGGCGACGAGGTCGTCATCACCGAGATGGAGCACCACTCCAACATCGTCCCGTGGCAGCTGCTGACCGAGCGCAAGGGCGCGACCCTGCGCTGGTTCGGTCTCACCGAGGACGGACACCTCGACCTGTCCGACCTCGACTCGCTCATCACCGAGAAGACCAAGGTCGTCTCGCTGACCTGGGTCTCCAACATGCTGGGCACCATCAACCCGGTGGCCGAGATCGCCCGCCGTGCCCACGAGGTCGGTGCACTCGTGGTGGTCGACGCCTCGCAGGCCGCCCCCCAGCTGCCGGTCGACGTGGTGGCGTCGGGCGCGGACTTCCTCGCCTTCACCGGCCACAAGGTCGTCGGCCCCACCGGCATCGGCGTGCTGTGGGGACGTCGTGCCGTGCTGGAGCAGCTGCCGCCGTTCCTGGGTGGTGGCGAGATGATCGAGACGGTCACGATGGCCAGGTCGACGTACGCCGGGATCCCGCACAGGTTCGAGGCCGGAACACCGCCGATCGTGGAGGCCATCGGTCTCGGGGCGGCGGTCGACTACCTCACCCACATCGGCATGGAGCACATCCACCGGCACGAGCAGGCGATCACGGCCTACGCCCTCGACGGGCTCGCCACGGTCCCCGGTCTGACTGTGCTCGGTCCGCTGGACGCCTCGCAGCGCGGGGGAGCGATCTCCTTCGAGCTCGAGGGGGTGCACCCCCATGACATCGCGCAGGTGCTCGACAACCGGGGCATCGCCGTCCGGGCCGGACACCACTGCGCCAAGCCCGCCCACCAGCGCTACGGCGTCCAGAGCTCCACCCGGGCCTCGTCCTACCTCTACACCACACCGGCCGAGATCGATTCCCTCGTCGAGGGGCTGGAATACACCCGGTCCTACTTCAAGTTGGGTTGAGTGACATGAATCCTGATCTCGACTCCCTCTACCAGGAGATCATCCTGGACCACTACAAGAACCCTCACCACAAGGGGCTGCGCGACCCCTTCGAGGCCGAGGTGCACCACGTCAACCCCACCTGCGGTGACGAGGTGACCCTGCGCGTGCACCTCGCCGACGGTGTGGTGTCCGACGTGTCCTACGACTCCGTCGGATGCTCGATCTCGCAGGCGTCGGCGTCCGTGATGACCGATCTGGTGATCGGGAAGCCGGTCGACGAGGCGATGTCGATCCACCAGGAGTTCCTGACCCTGATGCAGGGCAAGGGCACGGTGGAGCCCGACGAGGACATCCTCGAGGACGGCATCGCCTTCGCCGGAGTCGCCAAGTTCCCTGCGCGCGTCAAGTGCGCCCTGTTGTCCTGGATGGCGTGGAAAGACGCCACCGCCCGAGTTCTGGAGGAGAACCATGTCTGAGCGCTCCGTGGATCACACCGATCTGCCCGAGGTCGACCTGACCGGAGGGGGCACCGCCACGGTCACCGTCGACGACGTCACCGAGGCGATGAAGGACGTGGTCGACCCCGAGCTCGGCATCAATGTCGTCGACCTCGGCCTGGTCTACGACGTCCATCTCGACGAGGGCTCCAACGTGGTGCTCGACATGACCCTGACCTCGGCGGCCTGCCCGCTGACCGACGTGATCATGGACCAGACCAACGCCGCCCTGGAGGGCATCGTCAACGACGTGGCCATCAACTGGGTCTGGATGCCGCCGTGGGGTCCCGACAAGATCACTGACGACGGTCGTGAGCAGCTGCGCGCGCTGGGCTTCAACGTCTGAGGTGTCGGGATGCAGGTTTCCCCGGGCGGGTCCGCAGCGTCGATGCAACACCTGATTGATTGCGAGGGTGTTG
>CZKA01000028.1_pt1 | contig 43614 bp, 43 predicted proteins | sample 1657991 | NCBI WGS metagenome assembly CZKA01 (sample SAMEA3501708, study PRJEB10268) | metagenome | biome: nitrite-oxidizing laboratory bioreactor; material: liquid mineral medium | place: Austria | collected 2011-12-21
CCGACCTTGCAGTGCACCGGCCACGAGTGAGCGAAGTCCGGCTGGCTCGACCAGTGGTCACCGGGGTCGACGTGGTGGTCCTTGGTCGCCACGACGTGGGCGTAGTCGGCCGCGCCCGGTGCCTTGCTCGACCACTGGTTCAGGATCTCGGCCACGTCGTGAGCCACCTGTGCGCCGCCCGCCACAGGAAGAGAGCCGCCCTCGCAGAAGTCGTTCTGGACGTCGACGACGATCAGTGCGCGCTTCATGGTGACCAGATTAGCGAGCGGGTGAGGTCCGTGGCAGCCAGGTGATGACCTCGCCGACCATCCGGTCCCAGAGCCCCCACTCGTGGGTCCCGCCGGGAAAGGCGGTGGTCACAGGGACCCCGCGGGAGGTGGCCTCGGCGGCGAAACGCCGGCTGGAGCCGACCAGCGGGTCGTCGGTGCCGCACGAGATGTGCAGTGAGGGCAGGGTGGCTGCCTCGACGCCGGACAGCAGCTCGAAGAGGTCGTCGCTCGGCCCCGGGCGGCCCCCGAACACCCGCTCGAAGAGCTCCTGGCGCTCGCCGAGTCGCCACAGCCCGGTGACGTCGAGGGCACCGGACATGCTGGCGGCCGCGGCGTACCGCTCGGGATGGTGGAGGGCAAGCTTCAGCGCGCCGTACCCGCCCATCGACAGCCCCGCCACGAAGGTGTCCTCCCGTGCCGTCGACACCCGGAAGAACGACTGCACGACCTGTGGCAGCTCGGTCGCGACGTACTCCCAGTAGCGGTGGCCGTGGGCCTCGTCGGCGTAGAAGCTGCGACCCGCGGCGGGCATCACGACCGCCAGCCCGGCAGCGGCGGCGTACCGCTCGATGGAGGTGTAGCGCGCCCAGGCGGTGTGGTCGTCGGAGAGGCCGTGCAGCAGGTAGAGCACGGGGAACTCGGTGGTCTCCTCGGCGGCGGACACCCCGATCTGCGACTCGGTGGCCTGCGGGAGGGCGACGGTCATCGAGGTGCCGACCTGGAGTGCCTCGGAGAAGAAGTCGCAGGTGAGCAGGGCCATCTCAGGCTCCGTTCGCGTGGTCGGTCTGGTGGATGGTCTCGAGCACCGGCGAGCCCTTCGACATCTGCTGGGCCTCCAGCGGCAGCTCGGCTCTGGCAGCAGCGTGTCGCGCCCGGGCGTCGTCCAGGGCCTCGCGGCCGACGATCTCGCCCTGGCTGACCAAGGGCACCAGGAGCGCCCGGTCGTCGCCGTCGTCGACCGGGGGAGTGCCGATGCCGACGATCTCGGCCTCGGCGACGCCCCGGGCGTCGCGGCGGCGCAGGGCATACTTGCGGCCGCCGATGGAGATCTTGTCGGTGCTCTTCTTGGCCACGTCGATCATGGTGCCGGAGTCGTCGGCGCGCGAGACCAGCTTGTAGACGAAGCCGCAGGTGGGGTGCCCGCTGCCGACGACCAGCTGGGTTCCGACGCCGTAGCCGTCCACGGGCGCGGCCGCCAGCGCCGCGATCGCGAACTCGTCCAGGTCGCTGGTGACGATGATGCGGGTCCCGGTCGCCCCCAGGTCGTCGAGCTGGTCGCGCACCTGCTGGGCCAGCACGCCGAGGTCGCCGGAGTCGATGCGGACCGCGCCGAGACCGGGTCCGGCGATCTCGACGCCCAGCCGCACCGCCTCGACGATGTCGTAGGTGTCGACCAGCAGCGACGTCCCGGTGCCGAGCGAGTCGACCTGGGCGCGGAAGGCGTCCTCCTCGGAGTCGTGCAGGAGCGTGAAGCTGTGGGCACTGGTGCCGTTGGTGGGCACGCCGTAGCGCTGCCGCGCGGCGAGGTTGGAGGAGCTGGCGAACCCGCAGATGTACGCCGCCCGCGCCGCCGCCACCGCGGACTCCTCGTGGGTGCGCCGGGAGCCCATCTCGATGCACGGCCGGTCACCGGCGACGGTGGTCATCCGCGACGCGGCGGAGGCGATCGCCGAGTCGTGGTTGTAGATCGAGAGCAGGACCGTCTCGAGCACCACGGCCTCCGCGAAGCTCGCCTCGACGATCAGCAGCGGTGAGTAGGGGAAGTAGATCTCGCCCTCGGCGTAGCCCCAGATGTCGCCACTGAACCGGTAGTCGGCCAGCCAGTCGATCGTGGGGCCGTCGACGATGTCACGCAGCAGGGCCAGCGCAGCGTCGTCGAAACGGAACTGCTCGATCGCGTCGAGGGCGCGTCCGACCCCGGCGACGACGCCGTAGCGCCGGCCGTCGGGAAGGCGACGTGGGAAGAGCTCGAACACCGAGCGGCGGTGGGCGGTGCCGGACCGCAGCGCGGCCTGCAGCATCGTGAGCTCGTAGTGATCGGTGAGAAGGGCCGTCGAGGCTGCTCCGGGGGTCACAGGATCACTGTTTCACGAGCGGGCTGTGCCACGATGGTGGCGTGTCAACAGCTTCCCCGGTGACGGCCGACCCGAGCCTCGCCCCCGACGACATCACGTTCCTCTCCAAGCCCTGGGTGACGATCGTCTGGAACGACCCGGTCAACCTGATGAGCTATGTGACCTACGTCTTCACCAAGTACTTCGGCTACGACAAGACCAAGGCCGAGAAGCTGATGATGGAGGTCCATCAGGACGGGAAGTCGGTGGTCAGCACCGGCACCCGTGAGGAGATGGAGCGAGACGTCCAGGCCATGCACGAGTATGGACTCTGGGCCACCATGGACAAGTCGTCGTGAGCGGGTTCGAGAGACACCGCCACAGTGGTTCGGTGATCGCGAACTTCACCGGCTTCGAGGCCGACCTGCTGCGTTCGCTGGCGTCCCAGATCGTCGAGCTGCTCCGCAACGAGCGCGCGGTCCCCGACGACGCCCGTGACCCGTTCGAGGCGCTGATGGACTTCTCCGGCCCGACCGCCGAGCCCGAGGACCCGGTGCTGGCACGCCTGTTCCCCACGGCGTACGTCGACGACGAGGAGGCCGCCGCGGAGTTCCGCCGGTTCACCGAGGGGGGACTGCGTGACGGCAAGGCGGCCGCGGCCGCCGCCGTCATCGACTGCCTCGAGGACGCCGGGCTTCCGCCCCAGCTCACCGAGGACGGCCTCTACGTCGACGTCGAGCTGAGCGAGGGCGAGGCCGAGACCTGGATGCGCTCGTTCACCGACATCCGGCTCGCCCTGGCGACCCGGCTGGAGATCACCGAGGGCGACGAAGACTACTGGTACTCACTGCCCGAGGAGGACCCGCGCTCCCAGGCCCACGACATCTATGAGTGGGTGGGCTACCTGCAGGAGACCCTGGTCTCGGCGTTGACCGACTAGACCCGGCTCTCGAGGTGCCACATCTTGGCCACCACCGTGAAGGCGTCACCCTCACGCATGAGCGACAGGTGGTCGACGAAGACCTCGTCGAGGATCCGTAGGCGCACGTGGACGGTGGCGCTGTCGGCCGACAGCCAGGTGATGTTCACCACCTCGTCCTGGCGCGACTGCCCGACGCTCGCCGGTGACGGGCGCGCGGCCACGTCCTGGCGCCACGAGGGGTAGGGGTCGACCCGCAGGCTCCCCTCGTCGACGTCGAAGAGCGAGGAGTCAGGGTGGAACACGGTGTCGAGGAGGTCGGTGTCGCAGCCGTGCAGCGCACGGAAGTAGGCGTCGACGGCGGTCAGCAGGGCGGCCTGGTCGGTCATGGAGCCCATCGTGGGGGACCCCCGGTCGGGGCGAAACTGGCAGCAATGACAGGCGTCCACGAATTCCTGCCAGTTCTTCGCTGGGCGGGCAAACCCCTACGCTTGGGTGCGTGCTGACCATCGACCAGGCGACGTACGACGCCATCGTGGCGCACGCCAAGCGGGACCACCCCGACGAGGCGTGCGGCATCGTGGCCGGTCCCGAGGGCAGCGACCGCCCCGAGCGGCACGTCGAGATGGTCAACGCCGCCGGCAGCCCCACGTTCTACGAGTTCGACTCGACCGAGCTGCTGGCGCTCTACAAGCAGATGTGGGCCGCCGACGAGGAGCCGGTCGTGGTCTACCACTCGCACACCGCCACGGAGGCCTACCCGAGCCGCACCGACATCGGTCTGGCCAGTGAGCCGGGAGCGCACTACGTGCTGGTCAGCACACGTGAACACGGGAATACTGACGGCCCCGTGGAGTTCAGGTCCTACAGCATCATCGACGGAGAAGTGACCGAGGAAGAGGTCACCGTCGTCCCCGAACTGAGCAGGAGTAATGGCTGATGGCCATCGAGGTCCGTATCCCCACCATCCTTCGCACCTACACCGACGGCGAGAAGGCCGTGTCGGCGCAGGGCACCACGCTGACGGCCCTGATCGACGACCTGGAGGCCAACCACCCGGGCATCAAGGGCCGACTGATCGAGGGTGAGGACCTGCGGCGATTCGTCAACGTCTACATCAACGACGAGGACGTCCGGTTCATCGGAGGCCTCGAGGCGACCCTCGCCGACGGCGACCAGGTCGTCGTGCTGCCCGCGGTCGCCGGCGGCTGACGATGCGCTACGACAGCCTGCTCGCCTCCGTCGGCAACACGCCGCTGGTCGGCCTGCCGAGGCTGTCGCCCAGTCCCGACGTACGCCTGTGGGCCAAGCTGGAGGACCGCAACCCGACCGGTTCGATCAAGGACCGCCCGGCGTTGAAGATGATCGAGCAGGCGGAGAAGGACGGGCTGCTCCGGCCCGGCCAGACCATCCTCGAACCGACCTCCGGCAACACCGGCATCTCCCTGGCGATGGCCGCGAAGCTCAAGGGCTACCGCATCGTGTGCGTGATGCCGGAGAACACCTCCGAGGAGCGCCGACAGCTGCTGCGGATGTGGGGCGCCGAGATCGTGTCCTCGCCCGCTGCCGGCGGCTCCAACGAGGCCGTGCGGGTGGCCAAGCGGGTCGCGGCCGAGCACCCCGACTGGGTGATGCTCTACCAGTACGGCAACGCCGCCAACGCCCTCGCCCACGAAGAGGGCACCGGTCCCGAGCTGCTCGCCGACCTGCCCAGCATCACCCACTTCGTCGCCGGCCTCGGCACCACCGGCACGCTGATGGGGGTGAGCCGGTTCTTCCGCGCCGCCAAGCCGGACGTGCGCATCGTCGCTGCCGAGCCGCGCTACGGCGAGCTGGTCTACGGGCTGCGCAACCTCGACGAGGGGTTCGTCCCCGAGCTCTACGACGCCAGCCTGATCGACTCACGGTTCTCGGTCGGTCCCCGCGACGCCGTACGCCGGGTCCGCGAGCTGCTCGAGCTCGAGGGCATCTTCGCCGGCATCTCCACCGGCGCCATCCTGCACGCGGCGCTGGGGCAGGCCGCCAAGGCGATCGCGGCCGGTCAGCGCGCGGACATCGCGTTCGTCGTCTGCGACGGGGGCTGGAAGTACCTCTCCACGGGCGCCTACGAAGGCACCATCGACCAAGCCGAAGACCGCCTCGAAGGGCAGCTCTGGGCATGATCTACGAGGTCGCCCACACCGTTCTGGTGCCGTTGCTCAAGGGGATCTGGCGCCCTCATGTCGAGGGCCTCGACAATGTGCCCGCGACCGGCGGGGTGCTGATCGCCAGCAACCACCTCGCGTTCACCGACAGTGTGGTGATCCCGATCGTGGCGCCCCGCAAGGTGGTGTTCCTCGCCAAGAAGGACTACTTCGAGGGCACCGGGATCAAGGGCACCCTGATCAAGACCTGGTTCGAGGCCATCGACATGGTGCCGGTGGACCGCAGCGACACCAAGGCCGCCATCGACTCCCTCGACATCGCCCTCGACGTGCTCAGCAAGGGGGAGGCCTTCGGCATCTACCCCGAGGGCACCCGCTCGCGTGACGGTCTGCTCTACCGCGGTCGCACCGGCGTCGCCCATCTGGCCCTCACCGCCGGCGTGCCCGTCGTACCCGTGGGTGTGCAGGGCACCGAGCACATCCAGCCCGCCGGCAGCTCGTGGCCGCGGCTCGCCAAGGTGAGCGTGAAGTTCGGCAAGCCGATCGACTTCACCGGACGCTTCGACGACGTGCCACTCGGCCGCGCCCGCCGGGAGGCGACCGACGAGATCATGGCGGCGATCGGCGAGCTGTCCGGTCAGGTGCCCGCCGGTCGCTACAACGAGCCACCGGCGAGCGCCTAGGTTTGTCGCCTGTGACAGAGCGGCCGATCGGCATCTTCGACTCGGGCTTCGGTGGACTCACCGTGGCCCGTTCGGTCATCGACCAGCTCCCGCACGAGTCCCTGCTCTACGTCGGTGACACGGCGCGGATGCCGTACGGGCCCAAGCCGATCGGCGAGGTCCGCGAGTATGCCCTCGAGTGCCTCGACCACCTCGTCGCCCAAGGGGTGAAGGCCCTGGTGATCGCCTGCAACAGCGCCAGTGCGGCGATGCTTCGCGACGCCCGGGAGCGCTACGACGTGCCCGTGGTCGAGGTGATCTACCCCGCCACGCGGCGCGCGGTGGCCGCGAGCCGCGGAGGCCGGATCGGGGTGATCTGCACCCAGGCCACCGCCGACTCCCAGGCCTACGACGATGCGTTCGCGGCGGCCCCTCAGGTGCGGCTCTCCACCCAGCCGTGCCCGAGGTTCGTGGAGTTCGTCGAACGGGGGATCACCGGCGGTGAGGAGCTGTTGGCGCTCGCCCACACGTATCTCGACCCCCTGCAGGCCGATGGCGTGGACACCCTGATCCTGGGCTGCACGCACTATCCGTTGCTGACCGGCGTGATCTCGTACGTGATGGGCGACGGGGTCACCCTCGTGAGCAGCGCCGAGGAGTGTGCCAAGGACGTTTACAAGATGCTGGTGCGAGAAGACCTGATGCGGCCGAGCGGTGCGGCGACGTACACCTTCCAGACCACGGGGAATCCGGCCGACTTCGAGGAGATCGGGCGCCGGTTCCTGGGCCCGGAGCTGCACATGGCCAGCCAGTTCGCAGGAGGTCTTGCGTGAAGATGACGGTGATCGGCTGCTCGGGCTCCTACCCGGGCCCCGACAGTCCCGCCAGCTGCTACCTGCTGGAGGCCGAGCAGGAGGGGCGGGTCTGGCGGATCCTGCTCGACCTCGGCAACGGCGCGCTGGGCGCGCTGCAGCGCTTCGTCGACCCGTTGGTCATCGACGCGGTGCTGATCAGCCACCTGCACGCGGATCACTGCATGGACCTCTGTGGCTACTACGTGCTGCGTAAATATCACCCCGCCGGCGCTGCGACCCAGATCCCTGTCTGGGGGCCGGAGGGAGCGGCCGACCGGATGGCCTTGGCCTACGACCTCCCGCTGGACCCCGGCATGACGGCGGAGTTCGACTTCCGGGCCTACCCGACCCAGTCGTTCACGGTGGGACCGTTCACCATCGACGCGATCCTCGTCGAGCACCCGGTCGCGGCGTACGCCGTGCGCGTCAGCGCCGACGGGAGGGTGTTGACCTACAGCGGCGACACCGGCCCGTGCGAGGCACTCGACCGGGCCTCCTCGGGGGCGGACCTGCTGCTCGCCGAGGCCAGCTTCGTCGAGGGTGCCGACAACCCGCCCTCCCTGCATCTCACCGGCAAGGACTGCGGCGAGACGGCAACCCGTTCCGCGGTGGGCAGACTGGTGCTGACCCACATCCCGCCGTGGCACGACCGGGCGGTGTGTCTCGACGAGGCGCGCTCCGCCTACGACGGCCCGATCGAGCTGGCCGCGACCGGAGCGACGTTCGTCGTCTGAAGCAGGATCTCGCCGAGTGTGGGTGGGATGGTGTGGGTGCCACGGTGGTCGATGAGTCGGTAGTGGCCGTGGGGGGTGCGCCAGACGTATTCGCCTGGCCCGGTTTGTCGGCTGTGCCAGCCTGCGTGGGTCTTGATGCGGTGGTGGGTGCGGGTCAGGGGGCCGGAGTTGTGGGTGCCGGTCTGGCCTGGTGGTCCTCCCCGGGCTGGTGGGACGAAGGGGACGGGGTGGTCGAAGTCGACCCGGTCGCGGTGTCCGGGGGCGGCGGTGTGGGGGAAGTAGTCGCCCCCGGCGGTGAGCCAGACGCGGTCCTTGACCGTTTCGGGGTGCTCGTAGGCTGCCACGCTGATCTGCTCGGTCAGGTCGAGGACCGGGGTCACCGTGACGTGCGCACCTCTGAGAAGCTCACCGACCTGCCCGACCAGCACCGGGCCGAGTCCCTCGGCCCGGGCCACCCCCTTGGCCACCCCGGTGGCACTCCCGGTGGTGCCGGTGATGGCGGCCTGGTGCAGGTGTAGGTAGATCACCGCACGCGGGCGCAGCCTGGCGGGGTCCAGGGTGCGCAGGGTCTGGAGGACCTCGGCGGGCACGGCGGTGGTGCGTGAGGAGGTCAGGTCCTCAGCATGGTCTCCTCCTCCCGCTTGGAGGAGGAGGGTGATCAGCTCGGCGGGGCGGGCCAGCCAGCCCATCGCCTCGGACCGGAGCTCCTCGCGGGTGGCGTCGGGGTGTCCGGGGGCCAACAGGTCCGCGACCCGCTCCAGCATCGCCTCGAGCCAGACCGCGTCGCCTGCGCTGATCCGGGCGATCAGGTGTCGCAGCCCGAACTCGTCACAGCGGCCCAGGGTCACGAACCGGCGCCGGCGCTGTTCTTCGAGCCGGGCCTCGTGGGCGAGGGGGTCGGCCTCGATGATCTTGGCCTGGACCAGCTCGAAGACCCGCGACGGCGAGAGCCCCTCGATCGCGGCCGAGACCGCCCGGTCCACCAGGGCCACGGTCTCCGCCGGCAACGCGCGGGTCATCGCCGCGACCCGCCGCGCAACCCACACCTCAGCGGCGAGCGACTCGACCAGCGCCCAGGTCAAGGGGAGCCGGTGCTGCAGGTCGAGGACGTCGCCCAGCACCTTGTGACACGCCACCGGGTGCACCCGGCGTACGGTCGCGAGCTCGGCCACACAGAACTCCCGCACCCGCGGGGTGCCCGGACCACCGACCTGCACCCACCGCTCACCAAACACCCGCCTCTGGGCCGGGTCCTCACCATGCAGCACCGCCCACTGCGCAGCGACCAGCAGATCCTCGACCTCCACCGCCCGCCGCCGCACCACCAACGCGTCCTGACGCGCGAGCAGACCCGCCGCGTCCAACGTGTCGAGAGGTGCTGGTTCCATACCCCCATTGTCTCGAACACCAGTTCGAACAGGAAGAGGCACTACCCAATCTGTGGAAACTCTCGACCAGCACACCTGATCAGGGGGGTCACCGTCACCGGGAGCTCTCGAGAACGAAGGTCACGTCGATGTGCGGGCGAGCATCGTCAGGCTCCTTGACCAGCGTCACCATGGCCTCCACCAGGCCATCGGGGCTGACCAACCATCCTCTGGGCTTGGGTCGCTCCCAACCGAGCGTCGTCAGGTAGTCGACAGCGATCTTCCGCTGCGACCATGCTGGAACCGCCGTGATGACGCGCGCCTGCGGTCCGGCGCCGGCTTCGCAGGAGCTCAGCCGTGTTGTGGTGTGGTCGAGCTCCATCACCGCGAGCGTCACCCATACGCCCGCAGCGGTCGCGGAGGCGGTCACACCCAGCCCGCGTCGTGCACACACATCGCGATCTGGACCCTGTTGGTGGCGTGGAGCTTGTCGAACAGCCGCGAGACGTGGGCCTTCACGGTCGGCACCGAGAGATAGAGCGAGGAGGCGATGTCGGCGTTGCTCAGCCCCTTGCCGACCGCCACGGCCACCTCGCGCTCACGCTCGGTCAGCGACTCCAGGCGGCGTTCGGCCTCCCCGACGCGGTCGGGCGAACCGGCCTGGCGAACCTGACGGATCAGGGTCGCGGTGGCAGTGGGGGAGAGCATCGGCTCACCGGCGGCAACCCGCTGGATGGCCTCCACGATGTGGGCCGGCTCGGTGTCCTTGAGCAGGAAGCCGTCGGCCCCGGCCGCGATCGCGTTGAGGACGTCGGCGTCGGCGTCGAAGGTGGTCAGCACGATCACCCGTGGCGGGTCGGTTTCGGCATGCAGCAGCCGAGTCGCCTCGAGCCCGTTGAGCACCGGCATCCTGATGTCCATCAGCACCACGTCCGGACGACTGCGACGGGCGGCCACGACGCCCGCCTGACCATTGGCGGCCTCCCCGACCAGCGTGATGTCGTCGCGCCCGCCCAGCATCAGGGTCAGCGCCGACCGGACGAGCGGGTCGTCGTCGACCAGGAGGACCCGGATGATCGGTGCGGTCATGCTGTCCACGGTATCCAGCCGTGCAGGACGAAGGTGGAGCCCTCGACGCGGTGTGCGAGCCGACCGCCGCGCAGCTGGGCCCGTTCGGCCAGGCCGATCAGGCCGAGACCGGCTCCGGGTGCGGCAGGGACCGTGTGGAAGCCGACCCCGTTGCGCAGCTTCAGCTCGATGCCGTCCGCCGGCGACCCGCTCAGCTGGACGCGGATCAGGGCACCGGGAGCGTGCTTGCGGGAGTTGGTGAGACCCTCCTGGATGATCCGGTACACCGTTCGGCCGACCGCGACCGGCACCGAGTCCCCGTGCCGGAGCTGGTCGTCGAACTCCACGCTCATGCCCGACTCGCGTGCCTCGCTGATGAGCGCGGGGACGTCGTCGTACGTCGGTTGGGGCGCGTCGACCAGCTCCCCGGTCTCGGGAGCCCGCAGCACGCCGAGGACGGCGCGCAGGTCGGTCAGCGCCTCGTTCGCCTTCGCCTGGATCACCGCGGCGCTGCTGCGTACTTCGGCGGGGGTGAGGTCCTCGCGGAACGCGAGCGCTCCCGCGTGCATGGACACCTGCGAGATCCGGTGGGCGAGCACGTCGTGCATCTCGCGCGCGATCCGGCCGCGTTCGGCGTTGCGGGCGTTGGCCACGCGCAGCTGCTGCTCCGCCTCTGCGCGCTCGGCGCGGTCGCGAAGCGTCCACAGCAGTTCACGTCGCGACCCGATGTACATGCCCCAGCCGAGGATCGCCGCGGTGACGATGACGTTGATCAGGAGGCTGAACCACACCGGGTCCTGGCTGTTGAGCGGTTGGGTGTCGGAGTAGCCCTGGGAGGCGACGACACCGATGACGCCCGCGAGGAGCATGGGCAGGTAGCGGCGTCGGGTGGCCAGGGAGACGGCGGCGAGGGTGCCCGGTCCGGCGGCGGCGCCGGAGACGAGGCTGAGCGCAGCAGTGGCGGCGGCGATGGCCAACGGCCACCGGCGGCGGAACATCACGAGCACGAACGCCAGCACGCCGCCCGCGGCGTCCAGCCAGAAGAGAGCGCGCGCGTCCTGCCACTGGCCCTGCCATGCCTGGCTCCAGACCACGGCCGAGACGGCCAGGCAGGCGATCAGTCGCCAGGCGTGCGACCACCAGCCCAGCCGGGGCTGGTAGGCGTCGGACGGGGTGGGCACGGACCCAGGCTAGGCCGACGGGGTGGCGGGCGCAGGAACCCCAGGTCGCCAGGAGTCCCCTACTTTGGTCACGACGACACATCCCCAGGTTCGATGCTGCTCGGCCTCGGAGACGAGAAGGTGTAGCCATGATCACCGTCGAGTCATTGACCAGGAAGTACGGCGACTTCACTGCCGTCGACAACATCACGTTCACCTGCCAGCCCGGTCGGGTCACCGGCTTCCTCGGGCCCAACGGCGCCGGGAAGACCACGACCATGCGCGTCATGGTCGGCTTGACCCCACCCACCGCGGGCCGGGTGACCATCGGGGGTCACCTCTACAGCGACATCCCCAACCCGGGCCGCCATGTCGGTGTCCTGCTGGACGCCTCCGCCCAGCACGCCGGACGCAGCGGTCGCGAGATCCTCGAGCTCGGTGCCCGCACGATGGGGCTCGCGAACTCTCGGGTCGACGAGATGCTCGAGCTGGTGTCGCTGACGCCGGCCGAGGCGAAGCGCCGGCTGCGCAACTACTCCCTGGGCATGAAGCAGCGCCTCGGCATCGCCCATGCCCTGCTCGGCGACCCGTCGGTGCTGATCCTCGACGAGCCGGCCAACGGCCTCGACCCTGCTGGGATCCGCTGGATGCGTGGCCTGTTGCGCGGCTACGCCGAGCGTGGTGGCACGGTGCTGCTCTCCAGCCACCTGCTCAACGAGGTCGAGCTGATCGCCGACGAGATGATCCTGATCGGGCACGGCCGGATCGTGGCCCAGGGCGACAAGAAGTCGTTGCTGGCCGGCGCCAACGGAGCGTCCTCGACGTTCGTCACCGCCCTCGACAACCAGTCCCTGGCCAACGCGCTGAGCGCGAAGGGCTTCGTGGTGGCCAGCGCCGGCGACGGGCTGCGGGTGGAGACGCTCCCGGTCGAGGTCGGCCGCACGGCGCTTGAGAGCGGGGTCGTCCTGACCGACCTCCGGGCGGCGGACGGCGGGCTGGAGGACCTCTTCCTCGAGCTGACCTCCGACACGCAGCGCGAGGACCTCGTGGACGGGGCACCCCGATGAGCTCCCCGTCGAACCCGGCGATCCCGGCCTCAGGTCTGGGTCACGCCCTCCACATCGAGGGCACGGCCAAGACGCCCTTCCTCCGGCTGGTCGGCGTCGAGCTGCGCAAGACCTGGGACACCCGTGCCGGGCTCTGGCTGTTGATCTGCACCGCGCTGCTCACGGCAGCGGTCATGGTCATCCAGCTGGCTGTCGTCGTGGCCCAGGACCTCGACGTCTCCTACAACGACTTCCTGACCTCCACGAACTTCTCGATCGGCCTGCTGCTTCCGGTGCTCGGCATCCTGCTGCTCGCCAGCGAGTGGAGCCAACGCACCGCCATGGTGACCTTCTCGCTCGAGCCACGCCGTCCGCTGGTGATCGCCGCCAAGTTCGTGGTCGGGATCGGCCTGGCCGTGGCCGCCGTCCTCCTCGCGCTCGTCCTCGCCACGATCTGCAACCTGCTCTACGGCGCCCTGTCGGGTGCCACCGTGGAGTGGGACCTCGGACTCGCCAACGTCGGCGGCTTCGTGCTGCTCCAGGTGATCGGGATGCTCACCGGCTTCGCGTTCGCCGCACTGCTGCTCAACTCGCCGGCCGCGATCGTGCTCTACATGGTCTACGCGTTCGTCCTGCCCGGCCTCTTCGCGCTCGGGGCAGCCCTGATCGGGTGGTTCCGAGACATCCAGCCCTGGATCGACTTCAACTTCGCCCAGACGCCCCTGATCGACGCCACCATGACAGGCGAGGACTGGGCCCACTTCGCCACCTCGGGCGTCCTCTGGCTCGTCATCCCCCTCGCGATCGGCGTCTGGCGAGTCCTGCGGGCCGAGGTGAAGTGATGAGTACGCCGATACCGGGGCCAGGGCTGGGACACGCTCTGGACATCACGACCACCACCCCCACGCCGTTCAGCCGGCTGGTGCAGGTGGAGCTGCGCAAGTCCTACGACACCCGCGCCGGCTTCTGGCTGCTGGCGGTCATCGCGTTCCTGGTGCTGCTCGCCGAGGGCATCGCCGTTGCCGTCACGGTCACCCAGGACGAGCCCATGGAGTTCGGGGACTTCGTCGGCACCGCCGCGTTCGTGACCTCCGTCCTGCTGCCGGTGCTCGGCATCATGCTGGTGACCAGTGAGTGGAGCCAGCGCACCGCGATGGTGACGTTCTCGCTGGAGCCCCGGCGACCGTTGGTGTTCGCCGCCAAGGCCATGGTGGGGGTGATCCTGACCTTCGCGACGGTCGCGGTGGCGATCGTCATCGGGCTGGTCAGCAACCTGATCTACAGTGCCCTGCAGGGCGGAGCCGACTGGACGTTCGGCTGGTCCGGCTTCTTCGGGTTCCTGATCACCCAGAACCTCGCCATGCTCGGCGGGTTCGCGCTCGCCACCCTGCTGCTCAACACCCCGGCGGCGATCGTGTTGTTCTTCGTCTACCGCTGGGTCCTTCCCGGGCTGTTCGCTGTCGGCTCGGCCCTGATGACGTGGTTCGAGGAGCTGGCGCCCTGGATCGACTTCCAGTCAGCCCAGGGACCCCTCTACGAGATGTCGCTGTCGGGCTCGGAGTGGGGACATCTGATCGCGTCGGGGTTCCTCTGGCTCGTCGTACCCCTGGCCATCGGGATCTGGCGGGTGCTGCGCGCGGAGATCAAGTAGCGCCCAGATATCGTCGCCGTCATGACCCGTGCCGATGGACGTGCCGACGACGAGCTCCGACCGATCAAGATCACCCGCGACTGGCTCGACCACCCGGCCGGCTCCGTGCTCATCGAGTTCGGCCGCACCCGGGTGCTGTGCGCGGCCTCGGCCACCGAGGGGGTGCCACGCTGGCGCAAGGGCTCGGGCCTCGGCTGGGTCACGGCGGAGTACGCCATGCTGCCTGCCTCCACCAACACCCGCTCCGACCGCGAGTCGGTCAAGGGCCGGATCGGTGGCCGCACCCATGAGATCTCCCGGCTGATCGGCCGTTCGCTGCGGGCGATCATCGACGAGAAGGCGCTCGGCGAGAACACCATCGTCATCGACTGCGACGTACTCCAGGCGGACGGCGGCACGCGCACCGCCGCGATCACGGGGGCGTACGTCGCCCTCGCGGACGCTTGCGCCCACCTCGGCGTCCCGCAGGGGCTGAGCGGTTCGGTGGCCGCCGTGTCGGTCGGCATCATCGACGGAGTGCCGCGGCTCGACCTGCCCTATGAGGAGGACGTTCGGGCCGAGACCGACATGAACGTGGTGATGACCGGGGAGGGCAAGTTCGTCGAGGTCCAGGGAACGGCCGAGGGTGCCGCGTTCGACCGCTCCGAGCTCGACGCGCTGCTCTCGCTCGCGGAGAAGGGCATCGCCGACCTGACCGCTCTCCAGCGCGTGGCCCTCGATGGTTGAGGTCTTCCTGGCCTCGCGCAACGCCAAGAAGCTCGCCGAGATGCAGCGCATCCTCGCCGAGCACGCCCCCGGGATCACCGTCCTCGGGCTCGACGACGTGGCGGCCTACGACGAACCCGTCGAGGACCAGCCGACCTTCGAGGGCAACGCCCTCCTGAAGTCCCGGGCGGGTCTGGCGGCGACCGGGCTGCCGTCGCTGGCCGACGACTCGGGCCTGTGCGTCGACGCCCTGAACGGCATGCCCGGGGTGCTCTCGGCGCGCTGGTCGGGCCCCCCCAAGTCCGACGATCGCAACAACCGGCTGCTGTTGGCCCAGCTCGAGGACGTGCCCGACGAGCGTCGGGGCGCCCACTTCACCTGCGCCGTCGCGTTCTGCCGCCCGGGCGGTGAGGACGTCGTCGTCCACGGCGAGATGGCCGGGCGGGTGCTGCGGGAGGTGCGGGGCAGCGGCGGCTTCGGCTACGACGTACTCTTCGCGGCCGACGGCCACGAGCGCACGACCGCCGAGCTGAGCGTCGCCGAGAAGGACGCCATCTCCCACCGGGGCAAGGCGCTGCGCGAGATCGCCCCCGTCGTCGCTGGGAGCCTGTGACCTACTCGCCGATGCGATCGGGCACCGAGAGAAAGCGCACAGCGAGCACCAAGCACCCGATCAGGCCCGCGACAAGAGGTGCGGTCCATACCCAACCCAACGACGCGCTCTGCTTGAGAGTCGAAATCCACACGCTGCTGACAACCAGCGGAAACGACAGGGCCAGGCACGCCATCGGCCCCACCACCCACCGGAAGCCGAGGGCGTGGCGCCGTGATCGAGATGCTCCCACGTCGACCAGAACACGTCGTGTCGCTCTGTTCGCCACGAGCACCGCCCAGCCGCTGACCAGGAGGAGCAACAGCACCAGCCCGGCCCCACTCAGGGCTACGGCGACGGCTACAGACCTCCTGCGTTCGTAGCCAGTGGTCCCGGAAGCATCCACGGTCTGCGCGGCGGGAGCGAGCCGATCGATCGAACCGCGGATGAGCGAGCGGTTCGCCGCCGACAGAGTCCCAAAATCGAGGAGGGCGACCGTGCGGGTGCCAGCAGGCGTCAGGCGGAAGCGCTTGGCGACCTCCCCGCCCAAAGGCACCACCAGTCCCGGCAGGTTGCCACCCAAGATGTCGTCACTCTCGGCGTCTGTCGTCGCCAACCGTGCCACCTGGCCGTCCGTCCCTGTGAACAGAAGCAGACCGACTCGCCCGTTCGCGAGCAGACCCGGATCAGCCGACGGTCCGGCGCTGATCTCACGACTCAGAGCGACAGTGTTGATCGGTGAGTACGTCTGCTGCGGGAAGCAGTCATCAGGGACGTCGCCAGGAGACCTGGTATCAGCGCGCGACATGCACTCGGTGAGCCTTGTGCTCGTCACCCTGAGGTTCGTCTGACGCTCCTCGGGCAACTCGAACTGGGCGACCCGCTTGCCGCCAAGGTCGCGATACTCCCTGGTCAGTTGGTCGGCAGCGCCGCCAGGCATTTCCGAGACCACCAAGGATCCAGCAGGTTGGGGTGCGCGCGAAGCCGATTCGATGAGCAGCGAATCGTGGATCACCTGGGCTGTGTGCCCCGCGACACCGACGGCAAGCACGTTGACCACGACCATCGCCGCGCTTAACCCACGGGCGAGCCGGTTCGCGATCACCCTGGTAGCCATGGGCAGCCCCCAGAGTGCCAGTGGTGAAATGACTGCGGGCATCCCACCCGCCACGAGTAGCGCAGCAACGGGGGCGAGTCGCGAAAAGTCTCCTGGTCGCTCTTGAAGGTGAGAACGCAGTGCGCCGAGCAGTATGATGGCTCCGGTCCCAAGAATGAGCCAGGAGAAGATGCTGGGTCTCTGGGTGGCCGACTTGCGCTCCATCGCTCGCAGCACGTTCGCTCGAGCCAGCAGAATCGGGCGCAGCAGAAGTAGGAGCAAGAGACCCCCGGCAGCCAACCAGACAATCGAGGGCCACGGAACCATGACCTGCTGCCAGTTTTGCCCGAAAAGGCCCGAGATGGGGCCTCGTGCGAGCCAGAGCAAGGCGATGACCACGACGATGCCCAGTGTTTGTCCTGTGGCGACCGTGGCCAGGGCCAGAGTTGAAACAATCCGCCACGAATCTCGAGCTGAAACCCCAGCGTCCATGAGCGAATAGGTATCGCGTCGCGCCGCGGGGAATAGAGCGACCATGACAGCGCCCAAAATGACGAAGAGAAGAAGTGCAAGTCCGACCGGAACATATTTCAGTCCAGTCAATCCGGGTGGAAGGAACTTTCCTGATTCTGCTGCTACCAGATCTATGGTCTGGTAGCTGGCCCGGTGTTGGTCCAAGAGACCCCGAACTGCGGGGACTGTGAATGGGTCCTTGTCACTCAGCCAGACGGTGACCTCGCCCGGTGCGAGCGCAGGATCGACCAGGACGACCGTCTGGTCGCCTAGATCCGCAGGATTGGCAGTGATGCCCACCAGCTGACGGGTCGTGCTCAGCGGTGAGTCCGACTCGACGTCGAACGTCGCTCCGAGGTGAGCGCCCAAGGCCGAGGCGGCAGCGAGCGACAAAGTGGCTTCCGTGGTGGAGTGTGCTCGACGCCCTTCTACGAGCACCTGAAGCGGCAGATCGGGCTGGCGGGAAACGCGGATCACGACCGACACTTGATGACCCGAGTGCCGAACGAAGCCATGCTTCTCGGCCACGCCGTCCAGTCCGGCAATGTGCGAGAGCGCGTCGTTCGCTTGTTCGCCGCCGGCTTGAATGGCGAAAGCGCGCTCCGCGTGGTTCGTCCTGACCGACGCTTGGATCGACGCCGTTGACGTGTCACGGACTGCGGCAACGCCGATCACACATCCGGAGAGTGCCGCGCTGATCACCAGCACGATCAGGAACTGGCGCCAGCGATAGTGGATCAGTCGCTTCGAGATGGGCACGGTGCTGATGACGGCCACCGGGTCAAGCCTCGTTCACAGTGCCATGGCGCAGGTGGTAGACCCTGTCCACAGCTGCCGCGACCAGGGGATCGTGAGTGGCAATGACGACGGTCACCCCTGCTTGCCTGCCGATGTCGCCGAGGACTTCGGCCACACGAATGGTGTTCTCCGAGTCCAGCGCCCCCGTCGGCTCGTCCGCGAGCAGCACTGAGGCGCTGCACACGAGCGCGCGCGCGATGGCCAGGCGTTGTTGCTCGCCGCCTGACAAGGTTGACGGCAGGCGGCTGTACGCCAGGTGTTCGAGCCCGACCCGGAGGAGTGCCTCGTGGATCGTCGAGGCAGTGACGGGGAGGTTGCGAACCTCGGCGGTGAGACGGAGATTCTCCTCGACGGACAGATAGGCGACCAGTCGGTAGTCCTGGTGGATGAGGGTGACTCGTGGGTCGCCCGCTGAGCGCCACGAAGGTCGAGCGATGGGCTCGCCGTCGATCTGGACCGTTCCCGACGTCGGCCTCTGCAGTCCGGCCAGGACCCGAAGCAGCGTTGACTTCCCGCTGCCACTGGGCCCGACCACCGCCACAGGGCTCTGTGTGATCTCGAGATTCACACCGGTCAGCGGTCGGGATCGCCCGTAATCTACGGTGACATTCGCCAGCGAGATCAAGGTGAATTCACTTCATGCTCGACGGGCGCGGTCCACCTAACGAGCAGCAATGTCGACACGAGTATTCGAGCACGAAAAAGTGCAGCGGTAGTAATCGCTGTAGTAGTACTTATTGACGGTGGTAAACCACGATGCACAGGTGGCCTTCACGCGAAATTCGTTCCACTGAACGCACAGGTTGCCAAGTGAGTTTGCGCGCACCATTTCTTCATCTGTCTACCCCGTGAGTTCTTGGAATCGAATTTGCGAGCGCGACGTTATCGCTGCGTGTCTGCTGCTGTCAACGGCGCGCAACAATCGAGCCCACCCTCGGAACGCTTTGTCCGAAATGACCGAGAATTTCAATTCCGCCGTGTCGGAAATGAGTGGATTGTTCTCCCGACACCCATGGGTTGCCACGCTAATGGTTGCGGGGCCAGTCCCAGTCACGGGCCAGCAGCCCGAACAGCGCGGTGTCGGTGACCTCGCCCTCCACCCAGTAGTTCTCGCGCTGGAGTCCCTCGCGGGCGAAGCCGAGACGATCGAGCACGGCGTTGGAGGCTGCGTTGTCGGGATGCGTGGATGCCTCGAGACGGTGTACGCCGACCACGCGGACCAGGTGGTCGCACAGTCCCGCTGCCGCCTCCGTGGCCAGGCCTGCGCCCCTGGCCCACGGGTGCAGGGTGTAGCCCACCTCGGCCGTGTGCGCGTCGTCGCTCACCCGAGTGGCGACGTCACCCACGATCCGGGCATCCTCGCGTCGGACGATCGCCAGCTGGGTCCACGCCCCCGCGGCGAACGGCGGGTGCGAGCTGACCTCCGCGATCAGCGCCATCGCCTTCTCCACGGAGTAGGGAACGCCCCAGGCCTGGTAGCGGGCCGTCTCGGGGTCGGACCGTCGATCGGCCAGGTCGGCGGCGTCGTCAGGTGCGAGGGCACGCAGGGTCAGTCGAGGGGTCTCGATGGTGGAGAAGCCCATTCAGCGCCGCCCACCGCCGAGCAGGCCGCCGAGCACGTCGCCGAGGATCGAACCGACGTCCGGCACCGCGCCGCTGCGGCTCGTCGAGCGGGTGCCCTCCGCGGCTCCGCCGAGGACCTGGCCCAGAATGCTCCCCAGCACGTCGCCGCCGGCCGCGCTCGGGGAGCCGCTGCACCCGGACACCCGCTTGGCGAGGTAGGAGAGCACGATCGGCACCAGCAGGGGGAGCAGCTTCTGCACGATCCCGCTGCTGGCTCCGGCGCTGCCGAGCCGGCTGACCACCTGGTCCTGCTGGGCGCCGAAGATGTGCGCGACGGCCTTCTCGCCGTCGGTGACGTCGACGTCGGCCAGGTCGACGTCCCCGGTGTGCTGGTCCAGGGCCCCGAGCAAGGAGGTGGCTCCGGCCGGGTCGGCGGCATTGGCCTGGAGCCCGCCGAGCAGGGCCGGCAGGGCGGCGTACGCCGCATCGTGGACCTCGTCGGGGCTGGTGCCGAGCTGGGCCGCGAGCTGGTCGAGGGGCAGGTTCTCGAGGATGTCGTCGATGGCGCTCATGGCTGCAACCTAGCCCAACGCGATGTCTCAGCCGAGGGCCTGATGGCAGGCGTGTCCTGCCACGGATCGACGCTCACGGCTCTTACCCTCGAAGCGGGGTCGTCGTCACGTCAGCCCCATCTTCCCCACGAGTTGCAAACGAGGGTTGCTCGAATGGCGAACAGTTTCATCGGCCGGGACATGGCCGTGGACCTCGGGACCGCCAACACGCTGGTCTATGTCCGAGGCAAGGGTGTGCTGCTCGACGAGCCGTCCGTCGTGGCCCTGAACGCCACCACCAACGAGATCCTGGCGGTCGGTCACGAGGCCAAGCGGATGATCGGTCGCACCCCCGACAACATCGTGGCGATCCGGCCGCTCAAGGACGGCGTCATCGCCGACTTCGACGCCACCGAGCAGATGCTGCGCTTCTTCATCCAGCAGGTCCATCGCCGCCGCTACTTCGCCAAGCCTCGGCTGGTCATCTGCGTGCCGAGCGGCATCACCGCGGTGGAGCAGCGAGCGGTCAAGGACGCCGGCTACCAGGCAGGGGCGCGCAGGGTCTACATCGTCGAGGAGCCGATGGCCGCCGCGATCGGGGCTGGTCTGCCCGTGCACGAGGCCACCGGCAACATGGTCGTCGACGTCGGCGGCGGCACCACCGAGGTCGCGGTGATCTCGTTGGGCGGCATCGTCACGTCGATGTCCATCCGCACGGCGGGTGACGACCTCGACCAGTCCATCATCGCGTGGATGAAGAAGGAGCACTCCCTGATGCTGGGGGAGCGCACCGCCGAGGAGATCAAGATGACGCTCGGCTCGGCCTTCCCCCTGAGCGCCGAACCGGAGGCCGAGGTCCGCGGGCGCGACATGGTCTCCGGGCTGCCCCGCACCGTGGCCGTCTCGGTCGCCGAGATCCGCAAGGCGCTCGAGGAGCCCGTGCACGCGATCCTCGACGCGATCCGCAGCACGCTCGACCAGACGCCTCCCGAGCTGGCCGGCGACATCATGGACCGCGGCATCGTGCTCACCGGCGGCGGAGCCCTGCTGCGCGGCCTCGACGAGCGGATCCGTCACGAGACGGGGATGCCGGTGCACGTCGCCGACAGCCCGCTGACCTCGGTCGCACTCGGCGCCGGCAAGTGCGTCGAGGAGTTCGAAGCGCTGCAGCAGGTGCTCGTGAGCGACCGCCGGCGCTACTGATGACGCCGGACAAGCGAGAGAACAAGGACGACCGGCGACCCGCACGCTCGACGCTGGTGATGCTGCTGCTCGCCTGCGCGATCATCATCACCCTCGACTACCGAGGCGGTGCCGAGTCGCCGCTCGAGCCGGCCCGGCGCGCGGTCGGTGAGGTCCTGGGCCCGGCCGAGTCCGCTGCCTCGAGTGTCGTCGCACCCTTCGTCGCCATCCCCGACTGGTTCCACACCCAGAGCTCCCTGCGAGACGACGTCGCTGCTCTGGAGGCCGAGAACTCCGAGCTGCGACGCCAGGTGCAGACCTCCGACCTCGATCGCAACCGCCTGGCCGGTTACGACGGACTCACCCGCGCGGCGTCCGACACCGGCTACTCGCTGGTGCCGGCGCACGTGATCGCCTACGGCCCCGGGCAGTCCTTCTCGCGCACCGTCACCATCGACGCCGGCGCCGAGGCCGGCGTGACCCCCGACCTGACCGTGATCGCGGACGACGGGCTGGTCGGCCGGGTCGTGCGCGTCACCCGCACCACCGCCACCGTCCTGCTCATCCTCGACGCCGACTCGGTCGTGGGCGGACGCGTGGGTCGCAGCATGGAGGTCGGCTTCCTGCGTGGTCGCGGCGGGTTCGGTCGTGACGGAGACCTGGACCTCGACCTCGTCAACGACTCGGTGGTGCCGGCCAAGAACGACGCGGTCGTGACGTGGGGCAGTGACGGCGGAGCGCCGTACGTCGCGGGCATCCCCATCGGACGGGTGACCAGCGTGGTCAGCGCCCCGCGCGAGCAGTCCCAGCACGCTGTGATCGCGCCGTACGTCGACTTCAGCGCCCTCGACCTCGTCGGCGTCGTGGTCGCGAAGGGCACGGCCAGCGACCGCGCCCTCGTGGAGGCCAGCCCGCTGACCGGAGGCACCCCATGACCACCGTGCGCGCCGCGCTGGCGGTGATCGTCGTGTCGGTGGCCGTCGTCCTGCAGGTCACCGTCTTCCCCCACTTCGCGTGGCAGGGCGTCGTCCCCAACCTCGCCCTGCTGGTCGTCGTCGGGGCAGCGCTGGTCCGCGGACCGCAGTTCGCCGCGCTGCTCGGCTTCGCCACGGGACTCGCCGTCGACCTCGCGCCCCCCGCGGACCACATCGCCGGTCGGTGGGCGCTGGCCTTCGTGATCGTCGGCTACCTCGCCGGACGGATCCGTGAGCAGTCACCCGACCAGGGCAGGCCGACCCCGACGGCCGTGGTCGTCGCTGTCGCGGCCTCGAGCTTCGTGGCCTCCTCGGTCTACGCGCTCAGCGGTCTGCTGCTCGGCGACCCCGGCATGGGCATCGGCGACGTGGTGACCACGATCCTGATCGCGCTGATCTGGGACGTCCTGCTCACACCGTTCGTGCTGCCGCTCGTGATGCTCCTCTTCACGCGCCTCCAGCCGAGCAGAGTTGCCTACTGATGCCGCCCACCACGGGGGCGCCCGCAGCCCGCAAGAGCCGGCTGCGGCTGATCGTCGTCCAGGCACTGGTGTTCTCGCTGTTCGCCACGCTCTTCGGGCGGCTGTGGTACCTCCAGGTGCTCAGCGGTGACGACTACCAGGCGCAGGCGGCGTCCCAGTCGGTGCGCGAGATCGTCGTCCAGCCCACCCGGGGACTGATCATCGACGCCGAGGGCCGGCCGCTCGTGACCAACCGGACCTCCTGGGTGATCTCGATCGACCGCACCCTGCTCGGCAAGCTCGAGGCCGACGAGGGTGCGGCCGTCCTGCGCAGGGTGGCCCGAGCCGTCGGGATGAAGCAGGCCAAGCTCCGCGCCCGGCTCCTCAACTGCGGCGATGCGGGCAGCGTGGCCGGCACCTGTTGGAACGGGTCCCCCTACCAGCCCGTGCCGGTGGCGACCGACGTCAAACAGCGCGTCGCGCTGTCGGTGCTGGAACAGCCCGAGGACTTCTCGGCCGTGGTGGCGGAGAAGCAGACCGCGCGCACCTACCCCCAGCCGTACGGCATCAACGCGGCGCATCTCCTGGGCTACCTCAGCCCGATCACCGAGGACGAGCTGGCCGCCGCGGAGAAGTCCGACGACACCTCGCTGAACGCAGCCTCCAGCGTCGGCCGCGCCGGCGTGGAGAAGCAGTACGACGCCTGGCTGCGCGGGATGCCGGGCTATCGCAACGTGGCCGTCGACTCCATGGGACGCGTGCTCGGGGAGGACAGCGAGATCCTCAGCGAGCCGGGCAACACCCTGGTCACCTCCATCGACGCGAAGGTCCAAGGGGTCGTCGAGCGCCAGCTCCACCAGACCATCATGACCGCCCGGCAGACCTACGACGACGTCACCCACCGCAACTACGTCGCCGACTCGGGCGCAGCGATCGTGATGGACGCCAAGACCGGACGACTGGTCGCGATGGCCAGCCAGCCGACGTACGACCCCGATGTCTGGGTCGGGGGCATCAGCGAGAAGCAGTTCCGTCATCTCTACTCCAAGAAGGCCGGCACGCCGCTGCTCTCCCGGGCGACCCAGGGACAGTTCGCGCCCGGCTCGACGTGGAAGCCGATCATGGCCCTCGGGGCACTGAACAACGGCTTCGCCGAGGACACCCGGCTCAACTGCTCCTCGGGGCTGCAGGTCGGCAACCGATGGTTCAAGAACTACGAGAGCGCCTCCGCCGGCGACATCAGCTTCGCCCAGGCCCTGCAGCTGTCCTGTGACACGTTCTTCTACCGGGTCGGCATCCACTTCTGGCTGAAGTACGGCACGGACCCCACCGACGTGAACGCCAAGGACCCCCTGATCGCCGAGGCGAAGAACTTCGGCTTCGGCTCCGAGACGGGGCTCGACCTGCCCGGCGAGGCAAGCGGCCGGATCGCTGATCGGCGCTGGAAGCTCGAGTACTACCGGGCGATGAAGGGCTACTACTGCCGGCTCGACAGGGAGCCTGCCAGTGAGTCGAGCAACGACTTCCTGCACCTTTTCGCCCACGAGTTCTGCCTCGAGGGCAACTACTACCGCGAAGGCGACGCGGTGAACTACTCCATCGGCCAGGGCGACACCATCGTCACCCCGCTGCAGCTCGCCCGGGCGTACGCCGCCCTGTCCAACGGCGGCACGTTGTGGAAGCCGCAGATCGCGAAGGCGATCGTGAGTCCGAGCGGCAAGGTCCTCAAGCGCTTCGCGCCCAAGGCCACCGCCCACGTCAAGGCCAGCGCGTCCAGCCTGCGCTACGTCGACCAGGCGCTGCAGGGGACGCCCAAGGTCGGCACCCTGGCGTGGAAGTTCCTCGACTTCCCCCTCGACCAGGTGCACATCCGCGGCAAGACCGGCTCGGCCGAGGTCTACGGCAAGCAGTCGACCTCCTGGGTCGCGACCTACGACAAGAACTACGTGGTGATCATGATGGTCAGCCAGGCCGGCACCGGCTCAGGGACCTCCGGTCCCGCGGTCCGCAAGATCTGGGAGTCGCTCTACGGCATCGACGGCATGTCGGTCGACCCGGGCAAGGCGGCGATCGCCGGCACCGTCCCACCCACCAGGCTGCCGGTCTTCATGCCCGACGGCTCCATCCTGCCTCCGGCTGAGGAGGCCCGATGAGTCGACTGCGTGCCCCCGGCCTGGACTGGGTGCTGATGCTGGCCGTGGGCGCCCTGCTCGTCATCGGCTCGATGCTCGTCTGGTCGGCCACCGCGCCTCGCGACGCCCTCACGGGTGGGGAGCCCACGGCCTACCTCACCAAGCAGCTGGTCAACGTCGCCATCGCCGTGGTGCTGATGGTGATGGTGCTGGCGACCGACCATCGCTGGGTGCGCATCCTCGCGCCCCTGGTGTACGCCGGCTCCGTGGCCGGGCTCGTCCTGGTGCTGGTGATGGGCACCACCGTGAACGGCTCCCGCTCCTGGCTGATGCTCGGTGGCTTGTCGATCCAGCCTGCCGAGTTCGCCAAGCTGGCCGTGGTGATCGGCATGGCGTTGTTCGTCGCGGAGCGCCTCGAGGGCACCTGGCAACGACGGGTCGGAACGGGCGAGGTGGTCGGCATGTTGGCCATCGCCGGCCTCCCCGCCGTACTGATCCTCCTGCAGCCCGACCTCGGCACGATGCTGGTGCTCAGCGCCACCGTGTTCGGGGTCCTCGCCGTGGCCGGTGCGTCCCGGCGCTGGCTGGTGGGGCTGCTGCTCACCGGGACCGGCGCTGCCGCAGCCGCGGTGGTCGGCCACGTCCTCAAGCCCTACCAGATCGACCGGTTCATGGCCTTCACCAATCCTGGGCTGGACCCGCGCGGAGCCGGCTACAACGTGGAGCAGGCCCGCATCGCCGTCGGAAACGGCGGGCTCTTCGGACAGGGGCTGTTCGGGGGCTCGCAGACCCGGGCCGGCTTCGTGCCCGAGCAGCACACCGACTTCATCTTCACGGTGGCGGGTGAGGAGCTCGGGCTGGTGGGCGCCGCAGTGCTGATCGCATTGCTGGCGGTCGTGATCTGGCGCGCCCTGGCCATCGCCCGCAGCACCGACGACCTGTTCGGGCGGGTCGCCGCCGCCGGGATCGCCTGCTGGTTCGGCTTCCAGGCGTTCCAGAACATCGGCATGTGCCTGGGCATCATGCCGGTGACCGGCGTACCCCTGCCGTTCGTGTCCTACGGCGGCAGCTCGATGTTCGCCAGCATGCTGGCGATCGGGCTCCTGCAGAACATCCACCTGCGTTCGAGCGCCTCGATTCCGACCCGGTTCGCGACCCCCACGCGCAACCAGGTGCGGACACTGTCTCGATCGATGCCATAAGCAACTAATCTGGGGAGCATGGCCAAGACCGACCCCGCCCCTTCGGACACCGGGGAATACACCCACGCCCAGATCCTCGCCGTCCTCGGCGGGTTGATGATGGGCATGTTCCTCGCCGCGTTGGACCAGACGATCGTGAGCACCGCGATCAGGACCATCTCCGACGACCTGCACGGGCTCTCGATCCAGGCCTGGGTGACCACCGCCTACCTGATCACCTCGACCATCACGACGCCGATCTACGGCAAGCTGGGCGACCTCTACGGGCGCAAGAAGCTCTTCATGTTCGCCATCACGGTGTTCATCATCGGCTCGGCCATGTGCGCGTTCGCGACCTCGATGTACATGCTGGCCGCCTTCCGGGCGCTCCAGGGGATCGGGGCGGGGGGCCTGTTCACCCTCGTGCTGGCCATCATCGGCGACCTGGTCTCACCACGTGAGCGGGCCAAGTACACCGGCTACTTCATGGCCACCTTCGCCACCTCGAGCGTGCTCGGGCCGCTCATCGGGGGCTTCTTCGCCGAGCAGAGCAGCATCCTGGGCGTCACCGGCTGGCGCTGGGTGTTCCTGGTCAACGTGCCCATCGGCATCGCCGCCCTGGTCGTCGTGTCCCGCACCCTGCACCTGCATCACCTACGGCGCGAGGCGCACATCGACTGGTGGGGTGCCTCCCTGCTGGTGGTGGCCCTGGTGCCGTTGCTGACCGTGGCCGAGCAGGGCCGCGAGTGGGGCTGGGACTCAGGCCGGTCCCTCGTCGGGTTCGTGATCGGCGCGGTCGGCATCGTCGGCTTCATCGAGGCCGAACGGCGGATGGGCGACGACGCCCTGATCCCGCTGCGGCTGTTCCGCATCCGGGCCGTGTCGGTCACGATCGCGGCGAGCGTGATCACCGGCATGGCCATGTTCGGCGGCATGTTCGTGCTGCCGCTCTACATGCAGATCGTGCACTCGGCCTCACCCATGGAGTCCGGCTTCCTGATGCTGCCGATGGTCGTGGGCATGATGAGCGGCGCGATCGGATCAGGCATCATCACCTCGCGCACGGGCTACATCCGCATCTTCCCGCGCATCGGCACCCTGCTGGCCGCCTGCGCGCTGCTGCTGCTCTCGACGATCGACGCGGACAGCCGGGTCTGGGTCGTGATGGCATTCATGCTGCTGCTCGGCTTCGGCCTGGGCAACTGCATGCAGCCCCTCACGCTGATCGTCCAGAACGCCGTACCGCCTCGCGAGATCGGCGTCGCCACCAGCGCGGCCACCTTCTTCCGGCAGATCGGCGGGACCGTCGGGGTCGCGGTCTTCCTGTCCGTCCTCTTCGGCACCGTCGGAGGCAACATCGCCACCGCGTTCGAGACCGAGGCCAAGACCCCTGCGTTCCAGGCTGCGGCAGCCGACCCGACGCTGCTGGCCAACCCGGTCAACCAAGCGGTCGTCGACTCCGTGCAGGGCAAGGGCGGCGGGATCCTCGCCGAGGTCCAGGACGACTCGTCGGTGCTCGACAAGATGGCGGACGTGTTCGCCCATCCGTTCCGCGCGGGCTTCGCCGAGTCGATGTCCACCGTGTTCCTCTACGCCGGCCTGGTGGGACTGCTCGCGTTCGTCATCATGCTGTTCATGCCACCGATCGAGCTCAGGTCGCAGTCGGCCATGGCAGCGGCGAGGGCCGAGGTCGTCGGGTAGGCCGGGTCAGTCGCGGACGTGTCGCAGCACGTTGACGACGTAGTCACCGTCGGGATCGAAGGGCACCAGGTCGTACGTCGCGTGCCGGGACTCGATCCTCAGCCCGGCCGCCAGGGCGTCGGCTGCGAACTCGTCGGGGGAGTAGCGCCGCGAGTTCGGCGGCATCGCCTGGGTGTGGAAGCCGATCAGCAGCCGGCCGCCGGGCGTCGTCAGCCGGCTCAGGTTGCTCAGCACGGCGCGCTCGGTGTCCGGGGCCAGCAGGATCATCACGTTGCCGACGCACACGACCAGGTCGAACGGGCCCGGCTCGCCGGCAGCGCTCAGGTGCTCGGCCGTGAGGGTGTCGAGGCGTCCCTCGACGACCGGCAGATCGGGGTAGGTCGCCTGCGACTGCTCGATCAGGTCGGTGTCGAGGTCGACGCCGACGACCCGGTGCCCGCGGGCCTGCAGGGCCGCGCCGACCCGGCCCATCCCGGAGCCGGCATCGAGGATCCGCGCGCCCCGGGGCGCGAGGGCGTCGGCCAGCCGGGCTTCGCCCTCGATGTCGTCGCCCACCTGACGAAGCGCTGCGAAGTGCGGCCCGTAGCCGCGCCGCTGCTCGGTCTGCTCCCAGCGGGTGAGGGGGGTGTCCATGCGCAGTCCTTCAGGGTCGGATCGAGAGGAACACGAAGGCAGCCAGCAGGACCAGGTGGACGCAGCCCGCCAGCGGCTTGGCCCGCCCGGGTACGACGGTCAGGATCCCCACGACCACCGAGACGAACAGCAGCACGATCTGGGTGTTGTCGAGCCCGAGGCGCAGCGGGCCGTCGAGCCAGATCGAGGCCACCGCGATCGTCGGGATGGTGAGCCCGATAGAGGCCATGGCTGAGCCGTAGGCGAGGTTCAGGCTGATCTGGACCCGCTCGCGTCCGGCCGAGCGGACTGCCGAGATGCCTTCGGGCAGCAGCACCAGCATCGCGATCACGACGCCTACCACGGCGTGGGGGAAGCCGAGAGAGGCCACGGCGTCCTCGATCGCGGGTGACTCGATCTTGGCGAGGCCGACCACCGCGACCAGCGCCAGGAACAGCAGTGCCAGGCTCAGCCGGGTGGCCCGGTCGGTGGGTGGATCGGCATGGTGCTCATCGTCGTCGCGCGCCAGGTCCTCGTCGATGGTGGCGCCGTCGCGGTCCACCGGCAGGAAGAAGTCGCGGTGCCGCACCGTCTGGGTGAACACGAACAGTCCGTAGAGCACCAGCGAGGCGACAGCGGCGAAGGCCAGCTGCGAGGAGTCGAACTCGGGACCGGGCTCGGAGGTGGTGAACGACGGCAGCACCAGGCACAGGGAGGCCAGCGTGATCACGGTGGCGAGCGCCGAGCCGGTGCCTTCCGGGTTGAACACCGCCAGCCGGTGCTTCAAGGCGCTGACCAGCAGCGACAGCCCGACGATGCCGTTGATGCTGATCATCACCGCCGCGAAGACGGTGTCGCGGGCGAGTGCGGAGGTGTCCTTGCCGCCTGAGGCCATCAGCGTCACGATCAGGCCGACCTCGATGACGGTGACCGCGACCGCGAGGATCAGCGACCCGAACGGCTCGCCCACCTTGTGCGCGACGACCTCGGCGTGGTGCACCGCTGCGAGCACCGCGCCCACGAGCGCGAGCGCGACGACGACGAGCACGGCGGCGCCCGGATGACGGCCCCACGTCGCGACCAGGAGCACTCCGGCCAGCAAGGGAACCACGGTGGTCCAGCGGAGGCGCGTCATGCAGCAACCCTAGGGGGAGGGGCGTGATCGACGTTGTCGGTATCTCGCAGCCTGTGCCAGAGTCCTAGGGGGGGCCGGCGCACCAGCGGTACGAGACGGTCGCGCCTTCGACAAAGGAGAAAGAATGAACAGCAAGAAGCTTGCAGCCGGCGCGTCCTGCGCCCTCATTCTCGGAACCCTCGGCGCGCTCGGTGCCGCCACCAACGCCGCCCAGGCGGTCACTCCGGCGAAGGTCAGCGTGACCTTCACCGGCGACACCGCAGGCGCCAAACCCAACGGCTTCACCAGTCCGGACTCACCCGCCATGCTCTTCTTCGACACCAGTGGGGCGAATCTGACCGTCGCGGACTTCGGCATCCAGAGCCACGGCCAGGCCCTGTTGGTCGGCGGCGACGACGGTAGTGCGGTCGAGATCCGGTTCACCAACCCGACCACCGCGATCAGCCTGGCCTTCGGCAACGACGATCCGGGCTTCCTCACTGCCGCGGACCTGGCGCAGCTCACCGTGTTCCGCGGTGCCACCCAGGTCGGTCAGGTCCAGGTCAACGTGAACGCCAACGACCAGATGGACCAGACGATCTCCTTCGGCGCCGGCCCGCTGTTCAACCGGGCGGTCTTCCAGTACGTCAACGCCGCGGGTACACCGGTGAACCTGAGCGAGATCATCGACGACATCGCCGTGAACCCGCTGTGCACGATCGCCGGCAACTCCTCGGGCAACACGTTGACCGGCACGGCCGGCGACGACGTGATCTGTGGTGACGCCGGCGGCGACATCATCAAGGGCGCCGGCGGGAACGACATCATCTACCCGGGCAAGGGCAACGACACCACGTCCGGTGGAGCCGGCAGGGACACCGTCATCGACAGCGGCGGCAGGGACGTGATCGCGGGCGGTCCCGGCAGGGACGACGTCCGTGGCGCCACCGGCAACGACAAGGTGTCCGGCGGCAGGGGCGCTGACAAGGTGAACGGCGGCCCCGGAAAGGATGCCCTCAACGGTGGCGGCGGGTCCGACACCTGCGACGGCGGCCCGCAGAGGGACACCGCCAAGAAGTGTGAGATCAAGCTCCGGATTCCGTAAGGAGCCTCGGCAAGGCGAGGTGGGCACCGCATCCGACGTACCCTTGGTCGGTGTCCACCTCCACCCCCGTCGTCCACTCCGTCGTCCGCTCCGCCGTTGCGCCGGAGTCTGTGTTCGCGCGCCTGGAGCCCAAGCTCCCGTCGGTGCAGAAGCCGATCCAGTACGTCGGCGGCGAGCTCAACTCCACGCTGAAGGACTGGGACGCGGCACCTGACGGCCCCACGGTCCGCTGGGCGCTGATGTATCCCGACGCCTACGAGGTGGGCCTGCCCAACCAGGGCGTGCAGATCCTCTACGAAGTCCTCAACGAGCGCGACTGGATCCTCGCCGAGCGCACCTACGCCGTCTGGCCGGACATGGAGAAGGTGATGCGCCAGGGTGACGCCCTCGGCCCGATCCCGCAGTTCACCGTCGATGCCCACCGTCCAGTGCGCGCCTTCGACCTGTTCGGCATCAGCTTCTCCACCGAGCTCGGCTACACCAACATGCTCAACGCTCTCGACCTGGCGCAGATCCCGTTGCACGCCGTCGACCGCACCGACGCCGACCCGATCGTGATCGCCGGCGGCCACGCTGCGTTCAACCCGGAGCCGATCGCCGACTTCATCGATGCCGCGGTGCTCGGTGACGGCGAGGAGATCGTGCTCAAGATCTCCGAGGTGGTCCGCGAGTGGCGGGCCCAGGGCGAGCCCGGCGGCCGCGACGAGGTGCTGTCCCGACTGGCCGCGAGCGGCGGCGTCTACGTGCCGAAGTTCTACGACGTCCGCTACGACGAGGACGGCGCGATCCTCTCGGTCGTCCCCAACCGTCCGGGCACCCCGGACCGGGTGCGCAAGCACACCCTGATGGACCTCGACGCCTGGCCCTATCCCGCCAAGCCGCTGGTGCCCCTCGCGGAGACGGTCCACGAGCGCTTCTCGGTGGAGATCTTCCGGGGCTGCACCCGGGGCTGCCGGTTCTGCCAGGCGGGGATGATCACCCGTCCCGTGCGCGAGCGGTCCATCGAGACCATCGGCGCCATGGTGGAGAACGGCATCCGATCCTCGGGTTTCGAGGAGGTCGGTCTGCTGTCCCTCTCGAGCGCCGACCACACCGAGATCGCCGAGGTGGCCAAGGGGCTGGCGGACCGCTATGAGGGCTCCAACGTGTCCTTGTCCCTACCCAGCACGCGCGTCGACGCCTTCAACATCTCCCTGGCCAACGAGTTCTCCCGCAACGGGCGACGCTCGGGGCTCACGTTCGCCCCTGAGGGCGGCAGCGAGCGGATGCGCAAGGTGATCAACAAGATGGTCACCGAGGAGGACCTGATCCGCACCGTCGCCGCGGCGTTCAGCCACGGGTGGCGCCAGGTGAAGCTCTACTTCATGTGCGGCCTGCCGACCGAGACCGACGAGGACGTGCTCGAGATCGCCGGCCTCGCGGCCAAGGTGATCGCGACCGGGCGGGAGGTGTCGGGTCGCAACGACATCCGGTGCACCGTCTCCATCGGTGGCTTCGTGCCCAAGCCGCACACGCCGTTCCAGTGGGCCGCCCAGCTCGACCACGAGACGACCGACCTGCGGCTGAAGAAGCTGCGTGACCTCGTCCGCGAGGACCGGAAGTACGGCCGCGCCATCGGCTTCCGCTACCACGACGGCAAGCCCGGCACCATCGAGGGCCTGCTCTCGCGCGGCGACCGTCGGGTGGGTGCGGTCATCGAGCACGTCTGGCGCGACGGTGGCCGGTTCGACGGCTGGAGCGAGCACTTTTCCTACGACCGCTGGGCCGCTGCCGCCGCGGAGGGACTGGCGGGGACGGGCGTCGACCTGGACTGGTACACCGTCCGCGAGCGGGGCTACGACGAGGTTCTGCCCTGGGACCACCTCGACTCCGGCCTCGACAAGGACTGGCTCTGGGCCGACTGGGAGGACGCGATCGATCCCTCCACCGACGTCGAGGTGGAGGACTGCCGCTGGACGCCCTGCTACGACTGCGGCGTCTGCCCCGAGATGAACACCGAGATCCAGATCGGTCCCACCGGCCACACGTTGCTCCCGCTGCAGGTGGTCTGACGCGCGGGTGGCCGTAGCCAGCGGCACCCCAGGGGTGCCGGCCGCTCTCGGCCCAGCGCGACCAGGGCCGTCCCAGCGCCGATCGGTACGTTCGGCTACGAGAACTCCCCGCGGTGGCGACCGTCCGGGTGACGCGCGGGTGGGCCGCACCGGGCATGCTGGTCGGGTGCGCACCCTCGACGACACCGAGCGGAGGAACCGGATCGCCCAACGCCACGGCATCGCACCGGCTCGACGCCTGAGCGATCCGGTAGCCGCCACCCGGGCCATGACGGTGCTCCACGCGACCGAGCCGGCGAGCGTCCTGCTCTCCCTGTTCGCCCGCGTCGACGGCCTGTCGGTCGAGGAGGTCGAGAAGGCGTTGTACGTCGACCGCACGCTGGTCAAGCAGCTCGCGATGCGTCGCACCCTGTTCGTCTTCCCCCGCGACCTGCTGCCCGCCGCGTGGGGGAGCGCTGCGGCCCGGGTGGCCGACACCGAGCGCGCCCGGATGATCAAGGACGTGACGGCCTCCGGCCTGACCGCAGACGGTGCCGCGTGGGTGGAGGCCGCCTGCGCGGCCGTGCTGGAGCGGTTGGCCGAGGGGCCAGAGACGGCGCAGCGACTTCGCGAACAGCTGCCCGAGATCCAGGGCACGGTGGTCATCTCGCCCGGGACCACGTGGGGAGGGGAGATTCCCATCGCGCCGCGCGTGCTGACCCAGCTCGGAGCGCGGGGGCGGATCGTGCGCGGTCGCAACACGGGACACTGGCGCGTGTCCCGTCCCGAGTGGACGCTGATGGAGAGCTGGCTGGGGAGCCAGGACGCCCCGCTGCCGACACCCCAGGGGTACGCCGAGCTCGTGGCCCGGTGGCTGTGGACCTTCGGGCCCGCGCCGGTCAGTGACCTGAAATGGTGGCTGGGCAGCACGCTCACGGCTGCTCGTCGGGCACTCGCCGACGTGGGGGCCGTCGAGGTCGCCACCTCGTCCGGCCCGTCGTACGTCCTGCCTGACGACCTGGAGCCGGCGGAACCGCTCGAGCCGTGGGCGGCGCTCCTGCCCGTGCTGGACCCCACGGTGATGGGCTGGAAGCAGCGAGAGTTCTTCCTCGGGCCTCACGAGGGTGCCCTGTTCGACCGCAACGGCAACGCCGGGACCACGGCCTGGTGGGACGGACGGGTGGTGGGGTGCTGGGCGCAGGATCCCGATGGTGTGGTGCAGGTCAGGTGCATCGAGGGCGTCGGTGCCGACGGCCGGGCCGCGCTGGCTCAGCAGGCCGAGCGCCTCACCGACTGGCTGGACGGAGTCCGGGTGGGCACTGTCTACCCGTCACCTCTGATGAAGGCAGAGGGCTGAGCCCGCTGAACAGCTCCACCAGGCCCACGGCGCGTCCAGCCCGACAGGCGGGCTAGCGTTGCCGCGTGCGCGAACAGCCTGAACAGCAAGCCCCGCCGGTGCAGCGTCTCCGGATCCGCTACGCCAAGCGCGGACGGTTGCGCTTCACCAGTCACCGGGACTTCAGTCGAGCCTTCGAGCGAGCCGTGTTCCGGGCCCGGGTGCCGATGGCCTACTCCTCGGGCTTCAACCCGCATCCCCGCATCTCGTACGCCGGGGCCGCTCCGACCGGTTCGGCGAGCGAGGCGGAGTACCTCGAGATCGCCCTCGCCCAGGTCGTCGATCCCGACGACGTCCGCGCCCAGCTCGAGGAGGCGCTGCCCGACGGGCTCGACATCCTCGAGGTGGTCGAGTCCGCCGGCGGATCACTGGCCGACCTGCTGACAGGCAGCCATTGGCAGATCACGTCCTCGGGCGAACCCGACGTCGCAGCCCAGGCCGTCGAGGCGTTCCTGGCCGAGGAGGTCGTGACCGTCGAACGGATGACCAAGAAGGGCATGCGGGCGTTCAACTGCAGAGCCGCGGTGATCTCGCTGGAGGCACGGGGGGCTGTCCTCGACCTCGTCCTGCGCCACGAGGTCCCGGCCGTTCGACCCGACGACGTCCTCACCGGCCTGGCCGCCGTGACGGGCTTCGATGCAGGGGAGGCGCCGACCCTCACCCGACTGACCCAGGGCGTGCTGGATGAGCAGACGGGAACGATCGCGGACCCGCTGGCGATCCGGCGCTCACCGGAAATAGCGTGACCTGTGCGATACTGGCAACTGGTTTGTGCTTCACGGCACGACCCGACGACGTTCTCGCCGGACCGCTCCTAGGCCCGGCACAGAAGGTGAGAGCCTTCACCAAACCGCGACGCGGCTGTAGCACCGATCGGTGACAGAGACGGTGATGTCAGAGCCCGGCGACCGCGGTAGGTGGTGGCCCGCATCGTCTGACGCGCCCGCGGAGGGTGTCGCCGCCACCTGAAGGCTTTGCGTCGTCCGACCTCATCATGGTCGCCGGCGTCTGACACACCCGGCCCGGCGTCTCGGCGCTCCCGGGTGGCAAGGGGAGCACATGCTCGACGAAGACACGACCACCACTGAAGAGTCGGCGGCGAGCGAGACCGCCGCCCCAGTGGCGAAGAAGGCCCCGGCACGCAAGGCCGCGGCCAAGAAGACCGCAGCCAAGAAGACCGCCGCGAAGAAGGCGCCCGCCACGAAGGCGGCAGCGAGCGAGGAGCCGACGTCCGACTCGACAGCCTCGGCTCCCGCACCCGCGGTGAAGAAGACGACGCGCACCCGCACGACCAAGAAGGCCGTGCCGGTCATGGAGGCCGTTCCCTCGGCCGAGGCCGCCGCCGAGCCTGCCGCCGAGCCTGCCGCCGAGCCTGCCGCCGAGCCTGCCGCCGAGGCACCTGCCGGCCCGCCACCGGTGGTGCCGTTGTTCCAGGCGCCCGAGCCCACGGTGGTGACGACCACCCGCCGCACCCGCAAGTCCGCGGTGAAGGTGGAGCCCACCCCTGACGGCTCCGGGGAGGCCCCCGAAGGCGCCGAGGCCACGGGGGCGTCGGACTCCTCGACCGAGGAGGCTCCTGAACGCCCCACGCGCCAGCGCAACCGTCGTGGTGCCAAGCCCGCCAAGAAGGCCGCCGCTGCCGAGGTCGCGGTCGACGAGGACGAGGAAGCCACCGAGGACGCTGCCGACGCGGTCGACCTCGGCACCGAGGACCCCAACGGCGACACCGACTCAAACAACGACTCGGACACCGACTCCGACAACGACTCGGACAACGACGCCGATGGCGGACCGCGCCGCCGGCGCCGCCGCGGTGGCCGCCGACGCCGTCGCTCCGGCGAGGACGACGCCGACGCAGCCGGCGACGACACCGACGCCGGTGAGGCCGAGTCCGACGGGCCTTCTGCCGAGTCTGCCGACGGCACCGGAGAAGGTGGCGGCTCCCGTCGTCGCCGTCGTCGTCGCCGTCCGGGCGAGGATGGCGCCGAGACGGGCGACGACCCCGACAAGACCACCACCCGGGTCCGCCGTTCCCGCAACTCAGAGGACCAGATCACCGCGGTCTCCGGCTCCACCCGTCTCGAGGCCAAGAAGCAGCGCCGCCGCGAGGGCCGCGAAGCCGGCCGGCGCCGAGCCCCCATCGTCAGCGAGGCCGAGTTCCTGGCCCGCCGCGAGTCCGTCGAGCGCGTCATGGTGATCCGCCAGCGCGAAGACCTCATCCAGATCGGCGTCATCGAGGACAAGGTGCTCGTCGAGCACTACGTCGCCCGCGAGTCGCAGACCTCCCTGATCGGCAACGTCTACGTCGGCCGGGTCCAGAACGTCCTGCCCTCCATGGAGGCAGCCTTCGTCGACATCGGCAAGGGCCGCAACGCCGTGCTCTACGCCGGCGAGGTCAACTGGTCCTCCCTCGGTCACAAGGACGGGCAGCCCCGCAAGATCGAGTCGGTGCTGTCCTCGGGCCAGTCCATCCTGGTGCAGGTCACCAAGGACCCGCTGGGACACAAGGGCGCCCGCCTGACCAGCCAGGTCAGCCTGGCCGGACGCTTCCTCGTCTACGTGCCCGACGGCACCACCAGCGGCATCTCACGCAAGCTGCCCGACACCGAGCGCAACCGCCTCAAGACCCTGCTCAAGGACATCGTTCCCGACACCGCCGGAGTCATCGTGCGCACCGCCGCCGAGGGTGCCTCGGAGGAGGAGCTCACGCAGGACGTCGAGCGGCTCAAGGCCCGCTGGGAGGACATCGAGAAGAACTCGAAGTCCGGCGGATCCCCCAAGCTGCTCTACGGCGAGCCCGACCTCACCCTCAAGGTCGTCCGCGACCTGTTCACCGAAGACTTCTCCAAGCTGGTGATCGAGGGTGACGACGCGTGGGACACCGTCCAGCAGTACGTCGCCCATGTCGCGCCTGATCTCGAGCCGCGGCTGGAGAAGTACGACCGCGACGAGCGAGGCGTCGACGTCTTCTCGGCCTACCGCGTCGACGAGCAGATCGCGAAGGGACTCGACCGCAAGGTCTGGCTGCCCTCCGGAGGCTCTTTGGTCATCGACCGCACCGAGGCCATGACCGTGGTCGACGTCAACACCGGGAAGTTCACCGGCTCCGGAGGAAACCTCGAGGAGACCGTCACCAAGAACAACCTCGAGGCCGCCGAGGAGATCGTGCGCCAGCTCCGGCTGCGCGACATCGGCGGCATCATCGTCGTCGACTTCATCGACATGGTCCTCGAGTCCAACCGCGACCTCGTGCTGCGTCGACTCGTCGAGTGTCTGGGCCGCGACCGTACCCGCCACCAGGTCGCCGAGGTCACGTCGCTCGGCCTCGTGCAGATGACCCGCAAGCGCATCGGCACAGGTCTCCTCGAGGCCTTCAGCGAGAACTGCGACGCCTGCCAGGGTCGCGGGTTCATCACCCACGAGGCGCCCATCGAGCCCAAGAACGTCGACGACGACTCACGTCGCGGCGGCAACGGCGGCGGTGGCAACAGCGGTGGCAACGGCGGTGGCAACGGCAGCGCCGGTGGACGCCGCGGCCGCGGTCGTGGTCGCGACGGCTCGCAGAACAGCTCCAACGCCCCCGCTCCGCGTGCAGCGCCTTCACCTAAGGACCTCGCCGCCAGCCACCCTGCGCCCGTCGAGCCTGACGTCGAGCCTGACGTCGAGCCTGACGTCGAGGCGGACGCCGAGGCGGACGTCGAGGCAGCGACCGTCCCCGCTGACGCGGTCGAGTCGTTCGCGGAGCCGGTCGCCGAGCCACTCGCGGAGCCGGACGAGCCGGTCGAGCCGGTCGTGGAGCCGGTCGTGGAGCCGGTCGAGCCGGTCGCGGAGCCGGATCCGGTGGTCGAGGCGCCCCGCGTGGTCACGCGCACACGTCGGCGCAGTGCGAGCCGCCCGGCCGGACCGCCGGTCGCCGTTCCAGCGATGGACTCGGTGAGCAGCATCGATGCGAGCATCGGCGCGGTCGGCCTGCCGGCTCAGGACGGTCTGGTCGAGCCAGGGGCCGTGGAGCTGGAGCCCGGTGCCTCGGAGCAGCCTGAGGTGCACGTGCCGGTGAAGAAGAAGGGCTCGCGCAGACGCTAGCGATGCGTGGCGGGTGGGCCCGTTTTGCGGTCTCAGCCCTGCGTCCGTAGTATTGATTCTCGGCGTGCGTCCCGCGCGCGCATTCTGCATGGCACCTCCCCCCGACCCCGTTGTCGGATGAAGCGTGCCGCAGACCTGACTGACACGCAGATGGAAACGACGAAGGAGACCGCGGTGTACGCGATCGTGCGCGCAGGCGCCATTCAGCAGAAGGTGGCCGTCGGCGACGTCCTCGAGATCGACAAGATCACGACCGGCGTTGGCGAGTCCGTCAGCCTGCCGGTGTTGATGCTCGTCGACGGAGAGGCTGTCACCACCGACGCCACCGCCCTCGGCAAGGCGTCCGTGACCGTCGAGGTCCTCGGCGCGACCAAGGGCCCGAAGATCATCATCCAGAAGTACAAGAACAAGACCGGCTACAAGAAGCGCCAGGGGCACCGTCAGAAGTACACCCAGGTCAAGGTCACCGACATCACCGTCTGACGCTGTCAGATCTTTCAAGAGGGACTGAACTCATGGCACACAAAAAGGGCGCAGCCTCGACCAAGAACGGTCGCGACTCCAACTCACAGCGCCTCGGCGTGAAGCGCTACGGCGGCCAGCTGGTCAACGCCGGCGAGATCATCGTGCGCCAGCGAGGCACCCACTTCCACCCCGGCAGCGGTGTCGGCCGTGGCGGCGACGACACGCTGTTCGCGCTGGTCGAGGGTGCTGTCGAGTTCGGCACCAAGCGCGGTCGCCGCGTGATCAACATCGTCCCGGGCGAGTGACCACACTCCACCCCTAGACACACACTTCATCCGAAGGGCGTCCCTAGACTGGGGGCGCCCTTCGGCATTTTCACTGAACCGATAGGAATCTCATGGCTGTCCCGACCTTCGTCGACCAGGTGACGCTGCACATCGCGGCGGGCCGGGGTGGTCACGGTGTCGCGTCGGTCCACCGTGAGAAGTTCAAGCCCCTCGGCGGTCCCGACGGTGGCAACGGCGGCCCCGGCGGCTCGGTGATCCTCCGGGTGGATCCCGATGTGACGACGTTGCTGGCCTACCACCACAGCCCCAAGCGCAAGGCGGAGAGCGGTGGACACGGCGCGGGCGGGCACCGCAACGGCAGCCACGGCCACGACCTGGTGCTCCCGGTCCCCGACGGCACGGTCGTCTCCGACGTCCGCGGCAACCTGATCGCCGATCTCGTCGGCCCCGGCACCGAGCTGGTGATCGCCAACGGTGGGCGCGGCGGGCTGGGCAACGCCGCCCTGGCCAGCTCGAAGCGGAAGGCGCCCGGGTTCGCCCTGCTCGGCGAGCCGGGCGACGAGATCGAGGTCGTCCTCGAGCTCAAGGTGGTCGCCGACATCGGGCTGGTGGGGTTCCCGAGCGCCGGGAAGTCCAGCCTGATCGCCGCCATCAGTCGCGCACGACCCAAGATCGCGGACTACCCCTTCACCACGTTGGTGCCCAACCTGGGCGTGGTGAGCGCCGGCGACACCACCTACACCGTCGCCGACGTGCCCGGGCTCATCGAGGGCGCCAGCGAGGGCCGCGGACTCGGCCACGACTTCCTGCGCCACATCGAACGCTGCGCTGCGCTGGTGCACGTCATCGACGCGGCCAGCGTCGAGCCGGGACGCAACCCGGTCGAGGACCTCGACATCATCGAGAACGAGCTCAGCCGCTACGGCGGACTCGAGGACCGTCCGCGCCTGGTCGCGCTCAACAAGATCGACGTCCCGGACGGTCGCGACATCGCCTCCTTCGTCGTGGAGGAGCTGCGCGGGCGCGGCCTGCAGGTGCTGGAGGTCAGCGCCGCATCGGGTGAGGGTCTGCGCGAGCTGACCTTCGCGATGGCCGAGATCGTCGCCCGCGCTCGTGCCGAGCGCCCGGTCGCAGAGACCCAGCGCATCGTGATCCGGCCCAAGTCGGTCGACGGGCACGGTGACTTCACGGTCACCCAGACCGACGAGGGCTGGCGGGTTCGCGGCGAGAAGCCGGAGCGCTGGGTGCGGCAGACCGACTTCGGCAACGACGAGGCCGTGGGCTTCCTGGCCGACCGGTTCAACCGGCTCGGGGTCGAGGCCAAGCTGGTCCAGCTCGGCGCCAAGGAGGGTGATGCGGTTCTGATCGGCCACCCCGACAATGCCGTGGTCTTCGACTTCAAGCCGGGCATCGACGCCGGGGTGGAGATGCTGGGCAGGCGTGGTGAGGACCAGCGGTTCGACGAGCGACGGCCTGCTCACCGACGCCGTCGTGAGATCGACGAGCTGATGCCCGAGCGCGACGAGAACGAGACGCGTGCCGACGTGGCCCGCAAGCTCGTCACCGGCCCGACGTCGTACGAGATCGGTACGGAGGCAGACCCCGACTGGCTCGCGTCGGACCCGGACTCCGAGGCATGAGCGCCCAGCGCGTCGTCGTCAAGATCGGTTCCTCGTCGCTGACCACCGCGGCCGGCGGGATCGACCCCGACCGGATCCGCCAGCTCGTCGATGTGCTGGCCGGCGTACGCGCCCGGGGCTCGGAGGTCGTCCTGGTCTCGTCCGGGGCCATCGCCGCCGGCCTGTCGCCGCTGGGCATGAAGCGCCGTCCGCGGTCGCTGCCCGCCCAGCAGGCGGCCGCTTCGGTCGGCCAGGGCCTCCTGGTGCATCGCTACACCGAGGAGCTCGCGCGGCACGGCCTGGTGACCGGGCAGGTCCTGCTCACCGTCGACGACGTCGTACGCCGGGCGCACTACCGCAACGCCCACCAGACCTTCGCCAAGCTCCTCGAGCTCGGTGTGCTGCCCATCGTCAACGAGAACGACACCGTCGCCACGAGCGAGATCCGGTTCGGGGACAACGACCGGCTCGCCGCCCTCGTGGCGCACCTGGTGCACGCCGACCTGCTCGTGCTGCTCTCGGACGTGGACGGGCTGTACGACGGGCACCCCACCCACGAGGGAACGGCCCTGATCGCCGAGGTGCGGGGCAACGGCGACCTGCACGGCGTCCGCACCAGGACCGCGGGCTCGTCCGGCATCGGCACCGGGGGGATGACCACCAAGGTCGAAGCTGCGCGGATCGCCACTGGCGCCGGCATCCCGGTGATCCTGACCAGCGCCGACCAGGCCGGCGCGGCGCTGGCCGGGGAGCGGGTGGGCACTCTCTTCCATGCGACGGGCAAGCGGCGTCCGACCCGCCTTCTGTGGCTGGCGCACGCCACCGAGCCCAAGGGCCAGGTGGTGCTCGACGCCGGCGCCGTCCGCGCCGTGTGCGAACGACGAGCCTCGCTCCTCGCCGCCGGCATCACCGGCGTGAACGGCTCGTTCGTGGCGGGTGATCCGATCGACCTCGTCGGACCCGACGGCACCGCGGTGGCCCGTGGACTGGTCAACTTCGACGCCGACGAGCTGCCCGGCCTGCTGGGACGCTCCTCCCACGACCTGAAGCGAGAGCTCGGGGCGGCCTACGAGCGGGAGGTCGTCCACCGCGACGACCTGGTGGTGCTCTGATGAGGCGCTTCCGCGGCGTCTGGACGGCGCTGATCGCGCTCTTCTTGCTGCCCGCCGTGCTGCTGAGCGTGCTCAGGATCGTCCACCCCGACCTCGGCTTCGCGGTCCGGATGGTCTCGTTCACCCCGTTGGCGCTCGGCCTCTACGGCTTCGCCGCCCTGCTGGCGATCGGTCGGCTTCTGCTCCCCGGACGGGGGAGGTGGCAGGTCGACGCGGGCATCGTCGTGGTGACGCTGGTGGGGTTGGGCCTGCACGCCTGGTGGCTGAGCCCGCAGTTCCTCGGGTCCCACCCGGAGACCTCTGCGGACGCCGCACCCGTGCGGGTGCTGACCGTCAACCTCTACCGCGGGGCCGCCGACGCACCCACGGTCGTCGACAAGGCCGTACGCCAGGACGTCGACCTGCTGGTGCTTCAGGAGATCAGCCCCGGGGTGCTGTCCGACATGAACGACGCGGGCCTGTCCGACGCCTTCCCCTACCACGCCGGCAAGCCGGATCCGGCGGTCGCCGGGACCATGGTCTTCGCCACGGTGCCGCTCGACCAGGTCACGCGGCTGGCGACCGACTTCGACTCCCTGGCGGTGACCGCGGCGCTGCCCGACGGAGACCTGCGGCTCTTCGCGGTCCATCCCCAGCCGCCCAAGAAGGACATCGAGGGCTGGGCGGCCGACCTCGACGCGTTGGCGATGGCGATCGCGGACCAGCACCCTGACGTGGTGGCCGGCGACTTCAACGCCACCAGCGATCATGTGCAGTTCCGCAGGCTGCTGGACGCCGGGACGGTGGACGCGGCGGAGCGACTGAACACCGGCTGGCAACCGACCTGGCCGGCCAACGACGCGAAGACGATCCTGGGGATCGGTCTGCCGCGCCTGGTGCAGATCGACCACGTGCTGATCGGGCCCGAGATGGCGGCCACCGGTGTACGCCGCATCATGATCCCCGGCTCCGACCACAGCGCGGTGCTCGCCGAGGTCGCGCGTCGTTGACCTCCTCGGGGGGACCTGTGAAACATTGGGTCGGTCGTGAACCAACAACGGGGGAGTAACACTCATGTCGAGAACTCGGGCTCGGCGGATCGCCGCCATCCTGCTCACCATGTCCGCAACCGTGTCCGCAGCCATGTCCGTGAGTGGCGCGGCCCAGGCCGATCCGGCCCCAGCACCGTCGGCGGTGTGCGGCTCCTCGGGCCCGATCTCGGCTGCTGAGCTGGCTGACGGAGTGGTCGGCTGCTCGCTCGTCGGGCGGGTCGTCTACTCCGGCGAGGCGGCGGTCGTCGTACCTCCGGCGGGCTACGGCGTCGGTGCCGACGGTGTCGGTGGCGTCGGCAGCAGCGCTGCCGGCTCGCTCCAGGTGACCAACCTCGACGGTGTCGTGACGGCCGTCGTGAGCGAGGAGGCCCCCGCTGGAGCCACCCGCGTCGCTCGGGCCGCGGGAGCGTGCTCGGCCGCTCAGTTCAAGCTCGCGTCGGGGCGGCACCCGTGGGCGAAGAAGCTGGTGTGGCGCTACCACCGCGCCTCCGAGCCGAAGCGCTACGCCCAGGGCAAGGCACTGGCCCACATCCGGGCCGGCATGACCAACATGCGCAAGGCCCAGAACGACTGTGGCCGCACCAGCAACCTGAGCGCCAGGGCGGCGTACGCCGGAAAGAGCACCTCGGGGCCTGGCATCAAGGTCAAGGGCAGCCGGATCACCTGCGGCGCGCTCAACAAGCGCAACGTCGTGGGTTGGGGCGCCCTGCCCAACGGGCTGCTCGGCTGGACGTGCTACTGGTGGAACGGCAACAACAAGATGATCGCCGCCGACATGCGCCTGTCGAAGTCGACCTCGCTGGTCACGTCCCTTCCTGCGGGCTGCACCCAGCGCTATGACCTGCAGTCGCTGGCGACCCACGAATGGGGTCACGCCTGGGGCCTCGGACACGTCTCGAACCCCAACCTGACGATGCACCACTTCCTGCCGGCGTGCTCCAACGCGTTCCGCACCCTGGGCTGGGGCGACATCAAGGGGATGCGCGCTCTCTACTAGCGAGATGCGGTGTGGGTCGCACGCGGACCCCCGCCGTAGGCTGGGGCAGTCATGACTGTCTACCTCGACCACGCGGCGACCACGCCGATGCTTCCCGAAGCCGTCGCCGCGCTCACCGCGCAGCTGACCTCCACGGGCAACGCGTCGTCCCTGCACGCGTCCGGGCGGCACGCCCGCCGGATCGTCGAGGAGAGCCGCGAGACGATGGCACGCTCCCTGGGCTGCCGGCCCGGAGAGGTCGTGTTCACGTCGGGGGGGACCGAGTCCGACAACCTCGCCCTCAAGGGCATCTACTGGTCGAGGCGAGCCGAGGACCCACGCCGCACGCGCATCCTGGCCTCCGCGGTCGAGCACCACGCCGTGCTCGATCCGCTCGACTGGCTCCC
>CZKA01000049.1_pt1 | contig 41815 bp, 43 predicted proteins | sample 1657991 | NCBI WGS metagenome assembly CZKA01 (sample SAMEA3501708, study PRJEB10268) | metagenome | biome: nitrite-oxidizing laboratory bioreactor; material: liquid mineral medium | place: Austria | collected 2011-12-21
GACTGCCGAAAACTGTTCACTCTTCAAGCGCCGAAACCGACCAGTTTTCGAGCACCGTCGACACCACACTTCTGCTCGGCCCCAACGGCGCAGGCAAGTCGACCCTGCTCAAGCTGCTGAGCGGGTTCGAACGTCCCCAGCGCGGGTCGGTGACGATGAGAGGTCGGTCAGACCGCGAGTCGCTCTACCGACAGGTCGGGTGGATGCCACAGGAGGTCCAGCCCGCGCGTGGGCTCACGGTTGCTGAGCAGGTCGAGTACGTGGCCTGGCTGGGGGGAGCAAGCTCTCGACAGGCTCGGACCCGCACTGCTACGGCGTTGGAAGCTGTTGACCTCATGGACAAGCGTGATGTGCGCGCGGACAGGGTCTCGGGAGGGCAGCTTCGACGGGTTGGGTTGGCGCAGGCGCTGGTCCGCAACGCTCCGGTGCTTCTGTTGGATGAACCCACCGCCGGGCTCGACCCCGCACAAGCGCTCAACTTCCTGTCTCTGCTGAGGGGACTCGACTGCCCGGGTGGGATCGTGATCTCCACCCACCAGGTGTCCGACTTGGCCGACGACGTCGACCGGGTCACGGTCCTCGCTGACGGGGTGCTGCGCTTTGACGGCGACGTCGCCGCGTTCCGCAGGTTGGGCGCCAGGGCGGATGGTTCGGGAAGTTCGCTTGCTCAGGTCTTCGCGTCCATGATCGGTGGGGGGACCCATTGAGGCTCCCGGTCGCCGCGCGCCGTTCCGGCGTGGTGTGGTTCCTGCCCCTGCTGTTCGCGTTCGGCAGCCTGCACTCAGTGGACGCGCTGGCGACGCACAGTGGATACGCCGTCTCCGACATCGCCAGCTCGAGCTACGTCATCTACGTCCTGTGCCCATTGTTGGCCGGCTACGCGGCCTTCGCCTCGAGGGGGTGGGCTCGGTTCCATGCGCCGCTGCGGACCAGTCGCAGCGGACTCAGGGTGGCGCTCAACGCCTGGGGATCACTCGCCTTCGGCGGAGTCATCGTGGTGGTGAGCACTGTCGTGCTGAGCGCCTGGGTCGTACCCCGGGACCGCATGACGTGGCTTGTTCTCCTGCTCGACGCCGCCACGGTCTTTGCCTGTGTTCTCTTCGGCCTCGCTGCGGCTTGGGCCCTGCCAGTCGTGGTTGCGGCACCGGTCGTGGCGTTGGTGACCTTCGTGTGGATCTGCTACCTGCCAGCCACGGGCAGCGAGTTCCTGCACTACCTGACGCCCACCCTGACCGGGTGCTGCGCGCAGTCGGTGCAGCCGTCGGGCGTCGCAGCCAGGTCGATCCTTCTCATCGCGAGCACAGTGGCTCTCGGCGTCATCGTGATGCTGAGCCCTCAGCACTGGAGCCGACGGCCGCGCTGGATCGTCGGTGCCACGGTCCTGCTCGTCCTGGGAACGGCGTTCGGCCTGGCGGCAACATCGGTGAAGCTGTCCGACGAGCACCTCCTGCTGACCACCGTTGAGCCACGCACTGGCGCCCTTACCTGCGGGAGAACCGAGGGGGTCGAGGTGTGTGTGTGGCCCGAAGGCAAGGCACAGGCTGCGGTGATCGCCGACGTCGCCGCCGATATGAATACGTCCCTGGATGCTTGGGGCTTTCCGGAGATCACCGAGGCCGGAAACGGATCACAGGCAGGGGAACGCGTGATGGTGGAGTCCACGCCGTCTATCAGCTCAGCCACCGTGGGCTACTCGCTCGCCCAGGGATATGTGCGACTCCACCTTGCCTGTGCTCAGGGCGGTCGCCAGGTCATCGACCCACGGGTCGCGTTCCTTGCCATGGGAGCGGGGGGAGCAACAGCCAACGACCTCGCCGGCGAGTTCAGCCCCGACGAGATCGCCGTTGCATCAGGGTGGCTCGAGCGTGCAGATGAGGGTTCCGCGACGTCGGACTGGTTCTTCGACGAGCGCGACGCCGGGCAGTGCCGGTCGTCGCGATGAGACTCTGGGCCAGCCAGCGACGGATCTGGCTGCTGGTGGTCACCATCGGGCTGGTCACCGCCGGCGCACTGTGGTTGCAGTCCCGGGCGTTCGCGATGCCGACGATCATAGGGTCCGGCGGCATGGCCTTGTGGGCGACCTTCCTCCCCCTGATCTGGGCAGTGGCGGTGGCCGATGCGTTCAGCAGCAAGACGCAGGGCGCCGAAGCCCGACCAGGGCCCAGGGTCGCGGGGCTGGACCTGCTGCTGTTCGTACTAGCGACCACCACGGCGGCGACGGCAGCCTGTCTGGCCGCTGGCGGGCAATCGGCAACGGCGACGACCGCGCACATCCTGATCATGTCCGGGCTGGCCTGCATGGTGACCCTCAGCGTCGGCGCAGCATCTGCCATGCTGGCAGGCTCAGCCCTGATGGCCATCACCACGCCCTATGGACACTCGGCCTTCGCGGGCAGTTACGTCCGCGTCCTCCAACCCGACGGCGACACCACCTGGTCGCTCATCGTCGGCATCACGCTTTGCTTGTGCGCCTGCCTCATGCTCGCGACCCGAGCCACCACCATCAACCTCAGCCGAACAGCAGGACTCGTCGGATGACCTGTACCTCTCGGAGGACGACTGCAACCAGACGATGCCTGGTGCCTCCCCGGACTGGGCCGACCACGCACCAAGTGCCGCTGATAGGCACCGTCCTTCAGTCGGCGATCCCGGCGGAGGCCGGCACGTTGACGCGGAACCTGCCGACCTTGATGAGTCGGGTGAACGCCGAAGGCCCGTCTGCCTTCCCCCACTTCGTCGACCCGTCGCAGATGTACGTCGGTCCGTGTTGCTCGTCCTTCGCGATGAAGGCCAGTCGGCGATGGCCGAGGAGGCCAGGACCGGTCGTCCCGCACCTCAGGCGAGTGACAGGAAGAGCTTCTCCATCTTCTTGACGTCAACACCGTCGATGCCGTCGCCCGCGGCGAGGCACTGCTGGAGACCGGCGGCGACGATGGCGAAGCCGGCCTTGTCGAGCGCCTTGGAGACGGCCGCGAGCTGGGTGACGACGTCTTCGCAGTCGCGGCCCTCCTCGAGCATCCGCACGACGCCATCGAGCTGTCCGCGGGCGCGCTTGATCCGGTTGACCACCGGCGTCATCTCGGTGGGATCGAGCTCCATGTCAGTGCTCCTCGGTGAGCGCGGCCAGCGCCGCGGACAGCCGAACTCCGGCCTCGGCTGCGACGTCCGCCAGCCCGGGGGCGAGCCGTGGCATGACCGCGGGGTCGAAGGCCTCCACGACACAACTGTCCTCGCCGACCGATCGGACGACGACGTTGCAGGGCAGCATGGCGGCGACCGACGGGTCGACCAGGAGGGCGGCGTAGGCCAAAGGCGGACGGCAGGCGCCGAGGATCACCTGGGGCGGCAGGTCGACGTCGAGCTTCTCCTTGAGGGTGGCAGCGAGGTCGATCTCGGTCAGGACGCCGAAGCCCTGGTCGGCCAGGGCGCGGCGGGTGGCGGCGACCGCGTCGGCGTACGGCAGGGCCACGGTGGCGCTGAGGGTGTAGGTGGTCGTCGAGGTCGTCATGGGAGGAGTGTACCCCGGGGGGTATGTGGACAGAAGGCCCAGATACCCCCTAGGGTATGACCGGACTTGACCCGTCGCTGCCACGAGGAGCCGCCTGATGTGCCACGCAGTCATCTGCAAGACCTGCGCCAAACCGACCTGGGCAGGCTGCGGCCGACACGTCGAGCGCGCCCTGGCCGGGGTCGCACAGTCCGACCGCTGCCCGGGGCACCCCAAGGCGGAGGGCCAGAGCCGCCTGAGCCGCTTCTTCGGCGGTCGGCGATAACCCAGGTGTCGCAGCCTGAAACGTAGGTAGGGGGGCACCCAAGAATCGGGGTTGGTCTCCGATGTCCCAGGGTGCCTCCCGGAGCGAACCTCGTCGTGAGGAAATCAACCGACACGACGAGGTGCGTGACCATGTACAACCTGCCCAACCAAGAGATGTTCGGAGTCTTCCAACGCGAAATGCTGCGGGAGGCCGAAAACCGCCGCCAGGTACGCGCCGCCCGCCAGGCCAGGCGCGAGGCTCGGCGTCGCCTGGCCCGCCGGTTCAACGGCTGACCGGTGCGAGGACGCTGATGATCGACAATCTGCCAGTGCTCGCGGGGATCACCTCGACGGTGATCTTCGCGAGCAGCACGCTGCCGATGCTGGCCAAGGCGTGGACCACCCGTGACCTGGGTTCCTACAGTCTGGGCAACCTGGCCCTGGCCAACGTCGGCAATGCGGTGCACTCCGTGTACGTCTTCACCCTGCCGGCGGGACCGCTGTGGATCCTGCACTCGTTCAACCAGGCGAGCACCGCCTTCATGCTGGTGTGGTTCCTGCGCTTCGGGCGAGGGGCGCGATCAGTCCAGCCCGAGGTCGCGGGCGTTGACGACAACAGCCCTGCGGCTCGGCACGCCGAGCTTGGCCAGGATCGCCGACACATGGTGGTCGGCGGTCTTGGTGGAGATGTAGAGACGCTGCGCGATCTCGGCATTGGACAGACCCTGGCCGACGAGGCGGGCCACGTCGAGCTGGCGATTGGTCAGCCCGGCCGGGTTGGCTCGGGTGCTCACCCGGGGGCGCTGCGGCAGCGAGCTGTGGCCCTCCTGACGCAGCACCACCCGGTGCCGGTCAGCCGTGGCGACAGCCCCGAGGCCGTCCAGCAGACGGATGCCGCGCACCTGGTCGTCGACGTCTGCTGAGTCGGTCCACGCCATCGCCTCGGCGAACGGGTCGCCGAGCTCGCGCCACGCCTGTGCAGCGTCGCGGTGCCGCCCCTCCAGGGTGAGCGCGAACGGCTCGGCCACCAAGGTCGCAGGAGGCACAGGCAGCTGCATGCGGTGCAGCCAGACAGCCACCTGCCCCGTTCCCCACTCAGCACCCGGGAGCGCGGGCAGGTCGTGGACCTCGGAAACGGCGTACTCGGTGACTCTCGGGTCGGGTTCCTGCGTCATCCACGCCACCTCGGCCAGGGCCGAGAGCACCGACAGCCGACGCAACGGCTCAGCGATCTGACCCACCAGCGCCCACACGTCGTCCAACGCAGCGCGGTCGACGACGCCCTCTCGCCGCATCGGGATCAACAGGCTCACCAGCCGCGGCCACAGGGTCGCCAGCGGCATCCCCTCCCCGTCGAGCACCTCGGAGGCGTCCTCGAGAGCCGCCTCCCAACGCCCTTGCTGAAGCCTCAGTCGCGACCGCACGCCGGTCTGCCAGTGCCGACAGATGGGGATGTCACGTTGCGTGGCGAAGGGGATCGACACCTGCAGCAGCTGGTCGGCCTCGCGATACCGTCCGTGCTCGACGTCGAGGCTGGACGCCTGGGAGTACGCCGTCGACGCGAGCTCGTCCAAGCCTCGTGCCCTAGCGGCATCCAGGTGCTGCAGGAGGTCGGCACGAGCGCCCGTGTCGCCACTCACCAGGTCGGTCACCGCCCGCACCACCTCGCTGCGCAGCTCGAGAGAGCTCGCCGCGTTGAGCCCCGCGACGCGATGCGCCTCCGCAGCATGGTTGCGGGCGCCGTCGAGGTCGCTGCGCAGGTAGGCGAGGAAGCCTTGCGTCGCACGGGCTGCGCCGTACTCGACACCCGGCTGCGCCCGAGCGATGTCGACGGCCAGCTCGGAGTGCAGCTCCGCCTGTCGGCGCCGCGCGCTGTAGTACTCGTAGAGCGCCACGGCGTCGTGGGCCGAAGCAAGGCCACCCGCGTCACCAGCTTCCTCCCACAGGGGGAAGGTCGCTCGGATGTTGTCGATGGCCTCGCGCAGCTGGCTGGTCATGTACTGCTCGTGAGCGAGCTGGTGGAGCAGCTCAGCCCGCACGCGCGGGTCTGTCGAATCCAGGTTCTCCAGGGCGGTCAGGAAGAAGGCTGCCGCTTCGCTGTGCGATCCGGCCCGCGTCGCTTCCTCTCCTGCGGCCCTGGCATAGCTCGCCGCTCGCCCTCGGTCGCGGGCCCCGACGGCATGGTGCGTCAGGACGGCGGCGTCGTGGGGCTCGATCTGCTCGAGAGCCTCCAGCAGGCGCGCATGCAGCCTCGGCCCGCCGCCGGCCGGCACGGTGCCCTCGATCGCCTGGCGGGCGAGCTCGTGCCGAAAGACCAGTCCGGAGCCGACTCGGCTCAACAGCGACGTGTCGTGGAGTCTGCGCAGCGTCGGAAGATCCACCCCGAGTGCGGGCAGCGCGCGGTCATCGAGCCGATCCGGTGCCGTGGCGATCAGCTGCAGGACCTCCAGGTCGCTCAGCGTGACGTCCACGGTGTGCGCCAGTACGGCGTCGCGCACCGAGCGGGGCAGTGGCAGGTCGGGCTCCTTGCTCACCTCAGCCACGAAGAACGGGTTGCCCCCGGTGACGGAGTGCACACGATCGGGACTCAGCTGGGTCCCGTCGAGCATCTCGCGCACTCCGTCGACCGAGAGCGGCGCCAGCGAGAGCTGACTCAGCGTGTCGAGGGAGGCGATGTCACCCAACAGCGTGCGGGCCGAGTGTCGAGGGCCGATCTCGGCGTCGCGATAGCTGAGGATCAGGAGGACCGGCATCGACTCGAGTCGACGGGCGAGGAAGCGCAGTACGTCGACAGAGGCCGCGTCCACCCAGTGGAGATCCTCGACCACCAGCACCGCTGCTCGTGATCGGAGCTGTTCGAAGACCTCCTCGCACACCTCCGGCAGGGGCCGCTCCGTGGTGGCTCGATCACGAGGATCACCCACGAGATCCAGATCGCGGAACGGCCCCAGTGGCCGGGGTGTGTCGAGCGGGTCGCAGTGAGACCGCAGGACCGGGACGTCGACCTCGGTGCACAGTGCGTCGATGAGAGTCGACTTGCCGAGTCCGCTGTCGCCGGCGATCGCGACGCCGCAACCCTGACCTGCGAGCGCGACGTCGAGCGCCGCGCGCAGCAGGCCGAGCTCAGCCTCACGCTCGAGTAGCCGCACAGGCTGAGTCTAGATTCAGTTGGCCTCTGCGCCTATCGAGTTCTCAGGCGGGGATGAGCGCGGAGTGAGGCCCGAACTCGGCGGCGACGACGGACACGACGTCGGCTGGAAAACCACCTCGACGAGCGTGCTCCAGGATCGTCTCGGCGTCCTCCGTCTCGTGGAGGCAGTAGATCTTGTCGCCCGCGACGTAGCTGGTGATCCACCGGTAGGGGACGCCCAGCGACTCGACCGCCGCGTTGGACGTGCGTGCGATCTCCGCCAGCTGCTCATGCGTGAGCGTGTGGGCCCGGGGAATCTCGCGTTCGATGATGAAGCGGTGCATGGTTCTCTCCTTGAAGGTCGGCCGTCGGCCTCGTGCCGTCGGACTTCTCCAAGTCCACCGCGCCGGCCACACCGACGACATCGGGAGGACCTCCCTATTCGTTGCCGCCGAACATCGACCCGATCGCACCGAAGCCGGTGTTGCCGTTCTGGGTGCTGCCGCTCATCCGGGCGCTCTTCGCCAGCGCGGTGGCCAGCCCCTGCAAGGTGACCGACTGCAGGATCACCCGCCCGTTGCCGCGCAGCGTGGCCAGCGTGAAGCCCTCGCCGCCGAGCAGGGCGTTCATCACGCCCTGCCGGTTGAGCCGGCCGACGGCCTTGATGCCGTAGGTGATGTTCTGGTCCCAGGCCACGATGCACCCGGTGTCGACCACGATCTCGCCGCCGTAGTCGGCCGGGTTGATGTCGACGAAGTCTCCGGAGCCACCGACCAGCAGCGTTCCGGTGCCCTCGAACTTCTGCAGGAGGAAGCCCTCGCCGCCCATCAGCCCCTGGCTGAGTCCGGAGAACGCGATGGACTGGTTGACGCCGGCCTCGGCCGCCACGAAGGCGTCCTTCTCGGCGAACCAGGTCTCACCCTTCTGCAGCTCGATGGCCCGCATCTCGCCGGGGATCACGCCGGCGAACGCCACCAGGCCGTCGCCACCGCGCGTGAAGAAGTGGGTGACGGCCAGCGACTCGCCGGTGAGCATCCGTCGTCCGGCCGACACGGCGCCGCGGATCAGCCCGCCCACTCCACCGGGGCCCTCGTCGCCGGGGGCCGTCATCTTCGTCTCCATCTGCACGTCGCCCGAGGAGAACAGGAACTTGCCCGCCTCGGAGTAGACGATCTGGCCCACCGGCAGGGTCACGATCGCCATCTGGGTGGTGCTGCCGACGAGCTGAACGTTCAGGGTCATGGGGACAAGTGTGCTCCGCCCTCAGTCGGCGCGCACGAGAACGTCGTCCAGGCTCCGGCGCCGGCTGGGTGTCAGGGCCGGCGTCTCGGCGATCGGCGGCCAGCCCACCCGCAGGATGATCTGGGGGAAGCCGCGGCCCTCGAGCAACCGACCCTGGACCGCCTGCCGGGTCTCCTCCACCTCCAGGGCCTGGCTGAGGGGTACGACGCTGAACCCGTCCATCGTCGCGCGGAGCCAGACGGCGCTCATCGCCTCGCCGGCCCGGAGCCGGCACGCGACGGAGTCGTCCTCGGTGCAGATGAGCAGAATCCCCTCGGGGTCCGCCGACGCGAGCTGACGCGTGTCGTCGGCGAGTGCCCCCGCCGGGAACGTGCGATTGGCGGCGTCGTGCTCGACCGGCACGGCCCGGGTCGACATGCCGTCGCTCCGGTCGTTGAGGTGGGCAGCCAGCTCGGCCTGGTACGCCGGGTCGTCGCTCTGCACCTCGTCGGCCCGGCGGGTGAGCGCGCGCAGCCGGGCGCGAGCCGACTCGTCGACGATCGGCACCACGGCGGCACCCCACTGCTCGCCGACCCTGGCGAGGGTCTCGAGCCGCTCCGGAGGGACCGGCCAGGAGGTGAATCGACGCCGGTCGGTCTGCCGGGAGCCGATCGCCTGCATCTCCTCGACGGCCTCCTTCGCCATGATCACCGGCTCGAGCGTGATCGACGCCAGCCGGCGGGGGTTGCGGGGATCGGGAAGCCGGTCCACGACGGCGCGCCAGCCGAGCCCGCGGGCGGCCACCTGGAGGTGGTGCAGCGCGGCGCCACAGCTGAGCACGAGGTCGCGGCTGTCCGGGTCGGCCTGCGCGAGCTGACGGGACAGGTCGGCCCACAGCTCGAGGCGCTCGCCGTGCAGGCGCCAGAGCCACGGTTGGGTGTTGTGCACGCTGGGCGCCCGGCAGGCCAGCGTGAGGATCTCCTCGAAGGGCCGTCGCGGACCTGGTGCGGTGCTGCTGCTGCGATCTGTGCTGGTGGCCATGTGGGTTCACTCCCGGTCTCGGTCGAACTCCAGCGTGCGCAACCCGGGCCGGGCTAGGGCAGGGGAATGCGTCCGTCGGATTCGGGACCTTGGTCCGTGGCCGCCACGGCGTGGCCCAGCGACGTACCCCAAAGCCGGGCGCGCTCGAGGTCGCCGTCCACCAGCGGACCGGGCGTGCCGCTGACCCAGAAGCTCTCGCGGCCGATCAGCCGGAAGCCCGCCCCCTCGGCCATCCTGGCCGCCTTGCGGGCCCCCGACCCCGGCAGGTGGCGTACGGCGGACACGCGGGTGTCGAAGCAGGCGAACGCCTGGCCGTCGGAGCCCGGACGCAGGTCGTGCAGCCACTCCCGCAGGCCCACTCGGACGGATCCCTCGTCGGCACCCTGCGACACCGCGTCGGCCCGGGTGCTCGGCCGACTCAGCGAGAACGCGTGGGTGGGCCCGCCGGCGACCACCAGGTCCCAGCCGGCCAGCGACTGCGGCGCCGTCTCCACGTCGTGGACCTCCGCCTCCACCTGGCCTCGCAGGCCGGCGGCGATGGCCTCGGCGACCTCGCGGGTGTTGCCGAACATCGACTCGTAGACCACCAGTGCTCTCATCGCGTCCACTCCCAATCGCGGACCTCCGGCAGGTCCTCACCGTGACTGTGCACATAGATCTTGTGCTCGATCAGCTTGTTCTTCAGGTGCTCGCGCACCGAGCCGCTGGCCGAGCCGAGTCTCGGGACCCGGTCGATGACGTCCATCGCCAGGTTGAACCGGTCGAGCTTGTTCATCACGGTCATGTCGAACGGCGTGGTCGTGGTGCCGTTCTCGATGTAGCCGCGCACGTGCAGGTTGGCATGGTTGGCCCGCTTGTAGGTCAACCGGTGGATCAGCCACGGATAGCCGTGGTAGGCGAAGATGACCGGCTTGTCGACGGTGAAGATGGAATCGAAGTCGGCGTCGGACAGCCCGTGGGGATGCTCGGTCTCGGGCTGGAGCCGCATCAGGTCGACCACGTTCACGAACCGCACCCGCAGGTCGGGCACGTGCTCGCGCAGGAAGGCGACGGCGGCCAGCGTCTCCAGGGTCGGTACGTCGCCCGCGCAGGCCATCACCACGTCGGGCTCCCCGCCGGTGTCGGTGCTGGCCCAGTCCCAGATGCCGACACCCTTGGTGCAGTGCACGATGGCCTCGTCCATGGTGAGGAACTGCAGCGCCGGCTGCTTGCCCGCGACGATCACGTTGACGTACTGACGACTGCGCAGGCAGTGGTCGGCCACCGACAGCAGGGTGTTGGCGTCCGGTGGCAGGTAGACCCGCACGACCTCCGCCTTCTTGTTCATCACGTGGTCGATGAAGCCGGGGTCCTGGTGGGAGAAGCCGTTGTGGTCCTGGCGCCAGACGTGGGAGGTGAGCAGGTAGTTGAGCGAGGCGATCGGCCGGCGCCACGGGATGCCGTCGGTGACCTTGAGCCACTTCGCGTGCTGGTTGAACATCGAGTCCACGACGTGGATGAACGCCTCGTAGCAGGAGAACAGGCCGTGGCGGCCGGTGAGCAGGTAGCCCTCCAGCCACCCCTCACAGGTGTGCTCGGACAGGATCTCCATGATCCGGCCGTCGACCGCGAGGTGGTCGTCGGCCGGCGTGCTCTCGGCGTTCCAGGTGCGGTCGGTGACCTCCATGACGTCCCCCAGCCGGTTGGAGGAGTTCTCGTCGGGGGAGAACAGCCGGAAGTTGTCGAGGTTGGCGGCCATCACGTCGCGCAGCAGGGCGCCGAGCACCCGGGTCGACTCCACCGCGCCGGTGCCGGGCGTCTCCACCTCGACGGCGTAGGACCTGAAGTCGGGCATCACCAGGTCGCGCAGGAGTACGCCGCCGTTGGCGTGCGGTGTGGCGCTCATCCGGCGCTCCCCGACCGGGTGCAGGTCGCGGACCGCGGGGACGACCGAGCCGTCCTCGTCGAAGAGCTCCTCGGGGCGATAGCTGCGCAGCCAGTCCTCGAGGACGGCGCGGTGGGCGTCGTTGGCGCGGGCGTCGGCGAACGGCACCTGGTGGGCCCGCCAGCTGCCCTCCATGGGCTTGCCGTCGATCTCCGCGGGGCCGGTCCAGCCCTTGGGCGATCGCAGCACGATCATCGGCCAGGCGCGCCGGGTCGCCGGGGTCTCACCCGCGTCCAGCGCCTCCCGCTGGATGTCGTGGATCTCGTCGAGGCAGTGGTCGAGGGTGGCCGCGAACGCCTGGTGCATGGTCGCCGGGTCCGAGCCGTCGACGACGTACGGCGTGTAGCCGTAGCCGCGCATCAGCTCCATCAGCTCGGACTCGGGGATCCTGGCCAGCACGGTGGGATTGGCGATCTTGTAGCCGTTGAGGTGCAGGATCGGCAGCACGGCACCGTCGCGGCGGGGGTCGATGAACTTGTTGGAGTGCCAGCTGGTCGCGAGCGGCCCGGTCTCCGCCTCGCCGTCGCCGACGACCGCGGCCACCACGAGGTCGGGGTTGTCGAACGCGGCGCCGTAGGCGTGCGAGAGCGCGTAGCCCAGCTCGCCGCCCTCGTGGATCGAGCCGGGGGTCTCGGGAGCGACGTGGCTGGGGATGCCGCCGGGGAAGGAGAACTGGGTGAAGAGCCGCTTGAGGCCCTCCTCGCCGGGCCCGATGTCGGAGTAGACCTCGCTGTAGGTGCCCTCGAGGTAGGCGGCCGCGACCAGTCCTGGCCCGCCGTGGCCGGGACCGATGATGTACATCATCTTCTGGTCGCGCTCGCTGATCGCCCGGTTGAGGTGGGCGTAGACGAAGTTCAGCCCGGGGGTGGTTCCCCAGTGGCCCAGCAGCCGCGGCTTCACGTGCTCGGGGAGCAGCGGCTCACGCAGCAGCGGGTTGGCCATCAGGAAGATCTGCCCGACCGAGAGGTAGTTCGCGGCGCGCCACCACGCATCGATGCGCTGGAGGGTCGCCTCGTCGAGGGGACTTCCGGAGACGGTGCTGCGGGTGACATGGGACATGAAGGGTCCTCCTGAGGGGTCGGCCCTCCCAGCATGTGGCCGTCCTCGCGGTGGCGCACGGGCCGATGGACCCTTGTCGAGGTGACCGCGGTCCCTGTCCCCGCGGCGTGATGCGGAGCACGCTGGGAGGAACCCGGGAGGAGGCGGCCATGAACCTCGACGAACGATGGTTCCAAGGACACCTGATGGAGATGTCGCGCGAGGAGTGCCTCGAGGCGCTCGCCAGCCGTCCCGTCGGCCGGGTCGCCTACTGCGACGTGCGGGGGCCGGTCGTGATCCCGGTGAACTTCATCCTGGACGGCGACGACGTGCTCTTCCGGATCGCGTCGTGGACCAGTCTGGCCCGCGGGTTGCGCGGTGCGGCGGCGTTCCAGGTCGACGACATCGAGGAGTACACCCAGTCGGGCTGGAGCGTGCTGCTGCGGGGCGAGGTGTCCTACATCGACCACGACGGGGCATCTGCGGAGAAGCGTCCGACGCCGTGGGCCGAGGGCCGGCGTGAGCTGCTGGTGCGGCTGACGCCCTGGTCGATCACCGGGCGCCGACTGCTGGCAAGTTAGCGCTCGCCCACGACATTAGGGTCCAAAGACCGTGCCTTCGAGTGCCCGGGGACAGCAGACTGTGCGCATGAAGCCCATCACCGTCTTCCTGCTCGACGACCACGAGGTGGTGCGGCGGGGTCTGCGCGAGCTGCTCGAGGCCGACGGCGACATCGTCGTCGTCGGCGAGTCCGGCCTCGCCCAGGAGGCCACCGCCCGCATCCCAGCGCTGCGTCCCGACGTCGCGATCCTCGACGGGCGGCTGCCCGACGGCAGCGGCGTCGACGTGTGTCGGGAGGTGCGTTCGGTGGATCCCGCGATCCGGGCGCTGATCCTGACGTCGTACGACGACGACGAGGCGCTGTTCGCCTCGATCCTGGCCGGGGCCTCGGGCTACGTGCTCAAGCAGATCACCGGGCACGACCTCCTCGACACCGTACGCCGGGTCGCGGCCGGCCAGTCCCTCATCGATCCGTCCCTCACCGCCCGGGTCCTCGACCGGGTCCGCAACGGTGCCCCGGAGGCGAGCGAGCTGGCGGGGCTCACCGATCGGGAGCGCGAGATCCTGGAGCTGATCGCCGAGGGGATGACCAACCGCCAGATCGGCGAGCGGCTGTTCCTCGCGGAGAAGACCGTGAAGAACTATGTCTCCAGCCTGCTGGCCAAGCTGGGCCTCGAGCGTCGTACGCAAGCCGCCGTACTCGCCACCAAACTGCTCAAATAGGACTAAGTACCCGCTGCTTGGTGCCCTCGTCCCCTGATGGGCGGAGCCTGGAAAGCGATTGTCTGGAGTTACAAGCAGACACATCAACCAGGAGGCGACCCATGGTCACCATGCACCGCAACCACGACACCAACGTTGCCGACCCGCACGCCGCAACCGGCGTGGCCGGGCGCGACACCCGCCTGTTCGACCGCGCGCTGGCCGCGCTGCGGATCGGCTTCGGACTGACCTTCCTGTGGGCGTTCTTCGACAAGCTGCTCGCCCTGGGCTTCGGCACCGGCGCCATCACCGACGAGACGGGTGCCCGCACCGGCATCGACTTCTTCGCCAAGGACGGCGCCTGGCTCAACGGTGGCAACCCCACCAAGGGCTTCCTCACCTTCGGAGTGCCGGCCGACAACCCCCTGCAGGGCATGTTCAACTCGATGGCGGGCGACCCGTGGGTCAACGTGCTCTTCATGGCCGGCCTGCTCGGCGTCGGTCTGACGCTCACCCTGGGCATCGGGATGAAGCTCGGCACCATCTCCGGAGCCCTGATGTACGCCTTCATGTGGATCGCGAGCTGGCCGTTGGCCAACAACCCGGTCATCGACGACCACCTGCTCGGCGTGCTCAGCATGATCGTCCTCGGCCTCTCCGCAGCGGGGATGACCTGGGGACTCGGCCGGGCCTGGTCGAGGACCAGCCTGGTCCGCAGGGCCCCGATCCTGCAGTAGCCCCCCGATTGCAGGGGATCAAGAGCCGAGGGGCACCGTCCATTCGAGGACGGTGCCCTTCGGCTCGCGGTCGATCAGCCGGATGCGGCCGCCGAGCGCCTCGGCCCGCTGCCGCACGTTGAGCAGCCCACTCTCGTCGCGGCGCTCCGGCAGCCCGCAGCCGTCGTCGGCCACCCGGAGCACCAGGTCGCCGCCGACCACGTCGATCTCCACGCTCGCGGCGCTGGCACCGGCGTGCCGGGCGACGTTGGACAGTGCCTCACGCAGGACCGCCAGCAGATGCTCGTGCAGCCGGCTGCCCGACAGGACGGTGTCCACCGGGCCCAGCGTGCGCAGGGTCGGAGTGAACCCGAGCGTCGCCTGGTATTCCTGGACCAGCTCCCGTACGTCGTGGCGCACCGAGCGCTCACCGGCGTGCTGCAGCTCGAAGATAGTGCTCCTGATGTCGCGGATGGTGGAGTCGAGGTCGGCGACCGCCTGGTCGAGGCGGCTCTGCACCGCCGGGTCGCCCGCCTTCGCGCGAGTGCCCTGCAGCTGCAGCCCGGTGGCGAAGAGCCGCTGGATGACCAGATCGTGCAGGTCGCGGGCGATGCGCTCACGGTCCGAGACGATCGCCAGCTCCTGCCGGTCGGCCAGCGCCTGGACGCGGTCCAGGGCCAGGGCCGCCTGCTCGGCGTACGACGTGATCAGCTCCTTCTCCTGCGTCAGCGCCCGGGTCGCCGACTGGTAGGCGTCCACCACCACCACCACGGCCAAGGGCGAGAGCAGACGGGTGCGCAGCGGCAGCACGAAGGCGCGCCGTTTCCCGGCGAGGAGGACGTCGTCGGCCAGGCCGTGGCTCAGAGCCCCGCGCAGCTGGTGGCTGAGGTCGGCCACGAGCTCGTTGACCCGGTCGGCCTCGCGGCCGTCGACGGCCGCCAGCACCGGTTCGCCGGCCTCGTCGAGCGCGAACACCCCGACCGACAGGGCCTGGGACACGGCGCGGGCGCCCGAGGCGATGTGGGGTAGGGCGGCCTCGAGCTGCAGCGGCGCCTGGAGCACCTCGTGCAGCCGGGCCGCAGCCTCCAGCCAGGTCCGCTGGCGCTCGCTCATGGCATAGGCGCGGGCGTTCTCGATCACGAAGCCGGCCGCACTGGCCAGCGCCACGACGAGCGACTCGTCCTGCTCGGAGAACTGCTCGCCGCCGGCCTTCTCGGTCAGGTAGAGGTTGCCGAACACGGTGCCCCGGATGCGCACCGGCACCCCCAGGAACGACGTCATCGGCGGGTGGTTGGGCGGGAAGCCGTAGGACGTCGGGTGGTCCTGCAGATGGGGCAGCCGCAGCGGCTCAGGGTGGTCGATGAGCAGCCGCAGGATCCCGCGTCCGCGCGGCGGCTCGCCGATCTGCTCGCGCTGGTGCCGGTCGAGGCCGTGGGTGATGAAGTCGGAGAGCAGCCCGTCGGACCCGATGACGCCCAGGGCGCCGTACCGCGCCCCGGTCAGCTCACACGACGACACCACGATCTGGTCGAGCACGTGGTGCAGGTCGAGGGCGGAGCTGATGGCGATGACCGCGTCGAGCAGCACGCGCGCACTGGAGGGCAGGGCGCCCGGTGACGAGCTGGAGTCGGGCATGGGGTCATCCTGACAGGGCCGACCCTCAGATGCTGCGCCTCACCGGCATCTCGTTCTCGCGGGTCCAGCCCTGGCCGATGCGTCGTCCGCTCAGCTCGTCCCACCGCAGCCGCACGTGGAGCTGCCGGGGGCCGCTGGCCCAGGGCCGGGGCTCCCAGAAGGTGCTGATCGTCGCGAGCTCGTCGACGTCCTCGATCATCGAGCCGCGCCCGGTCGCCACGACGCTCCAGCCGGCCTGCTGCTCGTAGTCGAGGTGGTCGACCTCGAAGGCGAGCTGGTTGTTCCAGGCATAGGTGCCGAGCACGCTGTAGGGGGTGGTGCGGAAGATGATCGAGTCGTCGAGGGTCGTGTAGTTGACCGGCAGGATCCTCGGACCGGACGGAGTGCACACTGCCGCTCGGCCCACGACTCCGGCCGCGAGCAACTCTCGACACTTCTCATAGGACATCTCGGTCGCCTGACTCATCTTCACAGCGTGCGCCGATCCGCCTCCCGGCGCACGGGTCCTTGGTCCCATGACCGTGGGCAGGTGGTCGCGCACCTCGCCGCCGACGGCTCACTAGGCTGGCCGCATGTCGCGTATCGCCCTCGTCCGCCGCCCCACCGACGACCTCGCCGACGGCATCGTCACCCACATCGAACGCACGCCGGTCGACGTCGAGCGGGCCTTCGCCCAGCACACGGCGTACGCCGAGGCGCTGGCCGCCGCAGGCTGGGACGTGCGGCACGTGGAACCGGCTCCGGGCTGCCCCGACGCTGTGTTCGTCGAGGACTCCGTCGTCGTGGTGGAGGGCACCGCGGTCATCACCCGCCCCGGAGCGCCGGCACGGCGTGGCGAGATCGCCGGCACCGAGGCCGCCGTACGTGAGCTCGGGTTGGAGGTCCGCCGCATCGAGGGCGACGGCACGCTCGACGGCGGCGACGTCCTCCAGGTCGGCGACACCGTGTACGTCGGCCGGGGCGGCCGCACCAACGCCGACGGCATCTGTCAGCTCAGGGAACACCTCTCGCCACTCGGTCGCACCGTGGTGCCGGTCCGGCTGCTCGACGTCCTGCACCTCAAGTCAGCCGTCACGGCGCTCCCCGACGGGACCCTGCTCGCGCTCCCCGAGCTGATGGAGCCCGGGGTGTTCGCCACCACTCGCCCCGTCGACGAGGAGGGCGGCTGCCACGTCGTCCCCCTGGGCGGCAGCGACATCCTGATCGCCGCCTCGGCGCCGCGCACCATCGACCGGCTGGCCGACCTCGGTTTCTCACCTCGCGTGGTCGACATCAGCGAGTTCGAGAAGCTCGAGGGCTGCGTGACCTGCCTGAGCGTGCTGGTCCGATGACCGTCCGCTGGGGGATCGCCGCCACCGGCAAGATGGCCGACGTCTTCGTGCCCGACTTCGCCCACGTGGAGGGCGCGGAGGTGGTGGCGGTGGGCAGCAGGCGCGAGGAGAGCGCAGCGGCCTTCGCCGCCAGGCACGGCATCCCGCGCCACGGCAGCTATCGCGCGCTGCTCGACGACCCCGCGGTGGACGTCGTCTACATCGCCACCCCCCACCCGCAGCACCGGGCGCTCGCGCTGGCCGCCATCGCCGCCGGCAAGGGCGTGCTGGTCGAGAAGGCGTTCACCGCGACGCTCGCCGGCGCGCAGGAGGTGGTGGCCGCGGCGCGAGCCGCCGAGGTGTTCGCGATGGAGGCGATGTGGACCCGCTTCCAGCCGGTCGTGGCCACGGCGCGCGAGCTCATCGCCGCCGGGGAGATCGGTGAGCCGCTGATGGTCCAGGCCGACCTGGGCGCCTTCCGCGCCTACGACCCGGCCGACCGACTCTTCGACCCGGCGCTCGGAGGCGGTGCGGTGCTCGACCTGGGCGTCTACGTCATCTCGATCGCCCAGCACTTCCTCGGCGACCCCGACCGCGTCACCGCCACCGGGCGGCTGTTCCCCAACGGGGTCGACGCGAGCGTCACCATCCTGATGTCCTACGACGACGGGCGCAGTGCGTCGGTGATCGCCTCCCTGGAGAGCGCCTCGGGCGGCCGGGCGGTCGTGATGGGCACGCGGGGCTCGATCGAGCTCGCGCCGCGGTTCCACCACCCGACCACGATCATCGTGCGCCGCAACGGGGAGGCTGCCGAGGAGATCTCGGCGCAGCCCCGGGGGCGCGGCTACTGTCACGAGATCGACGAGGTCAACCGGTGCATCGAAGCGGGTCTGACGCAGAGCGACGTGATGCCGCTGGCCGACACGCTCGGCGTGCAGCGGGTCATGCAGGAGGCTCTCGAGCAGCTCGGCTGCGGGCCTCGTGAGGCGGATCACAGCCCTGTCTGAGGGAAACACACGCGATCCACAGGTTCCGCTGAGCAGTTTCGCAGGATCGTCGCCTGAACTGGGTGACATGAACGACGCACCTCACACCCCCGACCCTGCGCAGCCCGACGACCAGCCCACCCCCGAGTGGCTGGTCTCGCACGATGTCCCGCCCTACGTCCCCCAGGACGCCCAGCCCTTCGGCTACGCCCAGCCCTTCGGGTACGCCGAGCCGGCACCGAAGCCTCCGCGGCGTCCCTGGAAGATCGCCCTCGCGGGTGGTGTGGCCGGTGGCGTGCTTGCCGCCGCCGTGGCCGTCCCGGTCACCCTGTGGGTGGTTCCGCAGGGCTCCGACACCTCGAGCGCGTCGGCCGGGGCTGCCCCCCAGGCACCCGACGGCGGCAGCTATGGCGAGCAGCCCGACGAGGGGACGATCCCGGGGGCCGGCCCGCAGGTGCAGACCCAGCCGGAGTCCACCGGCACCACCGCCACCCAGGACCAGTCGCAGGGCGTCGTCCTGATCGACACCAAGCTCCCCAACGGCGAGGGCGCCGGCACCGGGATGATCCTGACCGCGACCGGGCTGATCCTGACCAACTACCACGTGGTCGACGGCTCGACCGCCGTCCAGGTCACCGATGCCGTCACCGGCGACACCTACGCCGCCGAGGTGGTCGGCCACGACGCCACCTCCGACGTCGCCCTCCTGCAGGTCGACGCCGACGACCTGACGCCCATCGACCTGGACACCGACGGCACCACCGTCGGCGAGGACGTCACCGCCGTCGGCAACGCCTCCGGCCAGGGCTTCCTGTCCGCGGTGACCGGGACCATCCAGGCGGAGGACCAGTCGATCACCGCCTCCGACGGCGGCTACATGGGCGACAGCGAGGACCTCACCGGACTGATCCAGACCGACGCCGGCGTCGTCCCCGGCTACTCGGGTGGGCCGCTGCTCGACGCCGACGGCGAGGTGGTCGGCATCGACACCGCAGCCTCCGCGCGCAACAGCACCATGTCGTCGATGTCCACCACCTACGAGAGCTACGCCGTGCCGATCGACGACGCCATGGCGATCGTGGACCAGATCGAGGCGGGCAACGAGAGCGGCGACGTCCAGATCGGTCCCTCGGCCTACCTCGGGGTCGGTTTCGACCGCACCGGGACCAACGCGCTGGCGGAGGTCGCCCAGGGTGGCCCGGCAGCCCAGGCCGGTCTGGCCGTCGGCGACACCATCACCAGCATCGACGGCACCCGCATCTCGTCCTACGAGGCGCTGGTCGCGGCCCTCGCCGAGCACGAGCCAGGCGACCGGGTGAAGCTCACCTGGACCGGCACGGCGGGCAACAGCCACGAGGCCACGGTGACGCTGGGCGCCAACCCGGCCAACTGACGACAGCCGGCTGACAACGGCCAGGGTGCCGGCCACCTGCGAGGTTCGACACATTCGTGCACCTTCCAACCAAGTGGCTGGCACCATGGTCGTCATGACTGTCCTCGCAGATTTCGACGCCCGCAGCATCGACGGAGAGCCCGTCGATCTCAGCACCTACGCCGACCAGGTGGTGCTGGTCGTCAACACCGCGTCGGAGTGCGGCTTCACCGGCCAGTACAAGGGCCTCCAGGAGCTCCACGACCAGTACGCCGACCAGGGCTTCACCGTCCTCGGCTTCCCGTGCGACCAGTTCGGCGGCCAGGAGCCCGGCAGCGATGAGGAGATCGCCACCTTCTGCGAGAAGAACTTCGGCGTTCAGTTCCCGCTGTTCGCGAAGGTCGACGTCAACGGCGACGAGGCGCACCCGCTCTTCGACTGGCTGCGCTCGGAGAAGAAGGGCCTGCTCGGCGGCAAGATCAAGTGGAACTTCACCAAGTTCCTGATCGGTCGCGACGGCCAGGTCATCGAGCGGTTCGCACCCACGACGGAGCCGGAGAAGCTCAGCGACAAGATCGAATCCGCCCTCGGGTCCTGACCAATACGACCGAATGACTTCGGCTACTTGCCCGTAACCCGCGGCGGGGTCGAAGGTGGGCACATGGCCGCCACCACATCGTCGTACTCCATCACCATGCGGTTGTACACCGCGCCCGACCACGGGGTGGTCGGCACCGTCGCGACCCGCATCGCGGCCTGCGGTGGCATCGTCACCGCCATCGACGTGACGGAGTCGCGGCACGACCGTCTCGTCGTCGACGTCACCTGCTCGGCCACCGACTCCGACCACAGCCTCGAGGTCGTCAAGGCCGTCGAGGAGATCGACGGCGTCACCGTGCACAAGGTCTCCGACCGCACGTTCCTGCTCCACCTCGGCGGCAAGATCGAGGTCCGGTCCAAGGTCCCGCTGCGCACGCGCGACGACCTCTCGATGGCCTACACCCCTGGTGTGGGCCGGGTGTCGATGGCGATCCACGACAACCCCGCCGACGTGGTCAACCTGACCATCAAGGGCAACGCGGTCGCCGTGGTCACCGACGGCTCGGCCGTCCTCGGGCTCGGCAACATCGGTCCCGGCGCCGCGCTGCCGGTGATGGAGGGCAAGGCGGCGCTGTTCAAGCGGTTCGCCAACATCGACGCCTGGCCGATCTGCCTGGCCAGCCAGGACGTCGACGAGATCGTCAAGGCCGTCGAGATGATCGCCCCGGGGTTCGGCGGCATCAACCTCGAGGACATCGCCGCTCCCCGCTGCTTCGAGGTCGAGCGCCGGCTGCGGGCCTCCCTCGACATCCCCGTCTTCCACGACGACCAGCACGGGACGGCGATCGTGGTGCTCGCCGCCCTGACCAACGCGCTGCGGGTCGTCGGCAAGGACATCGCCGACATCCGGATCGTGGTGGCGGGTGCGGGGGCCGCCGGCAGTGCGATCGTGACCCTGCTCCTCGCCGGCGGCGCCGGCGACGTGACGGTGTGGGACCGCGAGGGGCTGCTGTCCCGTGACGACGACAGCCTGCCGGCTGCGAAGGCCGAGCTGGCCGGCCGCACCAACCCCCACCTGCTCCGCGGTGACCTCCAGTCCGGCCTCGTCGGTGCCGACGTGTTCATCGGCGTCTCCGGCCCCGGCGTGCTGAAGGCCGAGTGGATCGCCGACATGGCGGAGGGGGCGGTGGTGTTCGCGCTGGCCAACCCCGACCCGGAGATCGATCCGGTAGAGGCCTCGAAGTACGCCGCCGTGGTGGCCAGCGGGCGCTCCGACTACCCCAACCAGATCAACAACGTGCTGGCCTTCCCCGGAGTCTTCCGCGGGCTGCTCGATGCTCGCGCCAGCGAGATCACCACAGACATGCTGATCCGGGCCGCGGCGGCCATCGCCCACACGGTCAAGGACGAGGAGCTCAACCAGTCGTTCATCATCCCGTCGGTCTTCAACCCTGAGGTCCCCAAGGCGGTCGCAGCCGCGATCAGGGGCGTCGAGCTGCCCTGATCAGCGGGTGGCGTAGAGGGCGGCGCCGATGATCCCGGCCTGGTTGCGCAGGGTGGCCGGCACGATCGGGGTCTCGATCTCGAGCAGCGGCAGGTAGTCGGCCGACTCCTTGCTGATGCCGCCGCCGACCACGAACAGCTCGGGCGAGAACAGGGCCTCGAGGGTGCGGTAGTAGACCGTCAGCCGGCCGGCCCACTTCGACCAGGACAGGTCGTCGGACTGGCGGACCGAGTTGGCCGCCCACTTCTCGGCCGCACCGTGATGCTCGAGCTGGAGGTGTCCGAGCTCGGAGTTGGGCACCAGGGTGCCGTCGTAGATCAGGGCGGAGCCGATGCCGGTGCCCAGGGTGGTCACGATGACGAGGCCCTGCTGGCCGCGCGCCGCGCCGTAGCGCACCTCGGCGAGACCGGCGGCGTCCGCGTCGTTGACGACATGGACGTCGCGGTCGAGCGCCTTGGTGAACAGGGCGTCGGCGTCGGTGCCGATCCACGACTTGTGGATGTTGGCCGCGGAGTGCACCACGCCGTTGCGCACGATGCCGGGCACGGTCACGCCGATCGGGCAGGTGGAGTCGGGGAACTGGGCGACCAGCTCGGCGAACAGGCCGGCGATCACGTCGGGGGTGGACTTCTCCGGTGTCTTCACCCGCACCCGCTCCGCGGCGAACTCGCCCTTGTCCAGATCGACGGGTGCGCCCTTGCACCCGGTGCCACCGAAGTCGATTCCGAATCCCTCAGTCATGGGAGACATTCGACCACATCCCTCGTCGGGACCCCAGAAATCTCGGAGGCGCCGACAGGGCTGTGGATGAGAGGGTGGCCGCGTGAACGTCGCCGAACACCTCGAGGGCCTGCGCTCCGCGCTGGTCGACTTCGTTCGGTACGCCGACCGGGCCGGACTCGACGCGCCCGTGCCGACCGCGCCGGAGTGGACCGTGCGTCAGCTGCTCGCCCACCAGGGGATGGTGCACCGCTGGGCCGCCGCAGTCGTGCGCGGGGAGCGGATCGACCCGGGCGCCATCGAGCGGGAAGGACGCTCGGCCCCCGACCCGGTCGACTGGCTGCGTGACGGCGCGATCGAGGTCGTCAAGGCGATCACCGACGCACCGGACGACCTCGACGTGCTGATCTTCCTCAAGGACGCCCCGCCGGCGAAGGAGTTCTGGGCGCGCCGCCAGTGCCACGAGACGACCATGCATGCGGTCGATGCGCTCGCCGCGGTCCTGGGCCGCTATCCGAAGGCCTCGGAGACGACCATCTCCACCCAGGTGGCGCTCGACGGCATCGACGAGCTGCTCACCGGCTTCATCACCCGCGAGAGGTCCCGGCTGCGCAGCGACGTGCCGATGACGATCGCCGTGCGACCGACCGATGCCGACCGCTGCTGGTCGGTCCGCGTGAGCCAGGAGCCGGCCGTGACGACGTCATCCCCCTCGGTGGTGGAGCCCGTCGAGGCCCCCGACATCCGGCTCGAGGGCACTGCCGTACAGCTCTATCTGAGCCTGTGGAACCGCAGCGACGAGGTGATCCCCGAGGGCGACTGGGACCTGTGGATCGAGGGCGCGCAGATCCGCTGGTCGTGACGTGACGCCGCGACCGGGGTGCACCGCTCAGCAGCAGCCCGGCTGCGGTCCTTCGCCGCCGGAGAGCCGGGTCACCGTCGCACCGGCCGGGGCGAAGCCGGGTCGCTCCGCGTCCCAGTAGCCCTCGAGCCGCCACTCGGCGACGCCGTCGAAGATGCCCGGCCAGGGGGTGTCGCGGATGGAAAGCGACCCACCTTCGGCGTCGCCGACCCGGGTGCCGGGGAACGCCGCGTGCAGCTCCTTCCACGTGTCGCCGAGTCCCACTCCGCTGTCGGCCAGGCTGGCGTCGGGTGTGGTGAGGTCCTTGACCCGGCCGCCCTCCGACCAGCGGTTGAACTGCGCGAGCTCCCAGCCCCGCAGCTGCGAGGAGCCGGCCTGGTCGCCTCCGTAGATCACGCAGAGCGCTCCCCAGCAGCTGACCGAGGTGAAGCGGTGGCCCCAGCTGGGCGAGAGGTTGTCCTGGGCGTCGCGGAAGAAGCCCTGGTTGCCGGGGATCCGGGCGTACTCCTCCGGACCGAGCCGGACGTCCGGCACACCGAGCTGCTCCTCGAGAGAGGCCTGCACGGTGTCCTCGGGGGTTCCGAAGGGCAGCGTCGAGACGCCGCTCCCGTCGACGACCAGCGGCTGCCCGGTGGCGGGGACGGACGGGTCGGTGGTCTGCACGGGTGCGGTCGGGGTGTCGGCCGGGTCCGGCGCGACCCCGCCGCCGCCGTCGGCGAGCAGGCGGTTCACCCCGATCGACCCGCCGACGATGATCGCGACCGAGGCGGCCACCGCGACCAGCACCTGGGTGCGCCGTACCGTGCGGCGGCGCCGTCCGCCGGTCACGATGGCGGTGATCGGCGCGGGTCGCACCTCGATGCGGTCGGCCTCGTCGTGCATCAGGTCCTTCAGCAGCTGACTCATGACGGGATCCCTTCGGTGCTGGGGACGACGCTCTCGCCGAGCAGGTCACGCAGCTTGCCGAGCGCCACCGACGTCTGGCTCTTCACGGTGCCCTCGCTGCAGCCGAGGGCCTCGGCGGTCTGGGCCACGCTGAGGTCCTCGTAGTAGCGCAGCACGACCACGGCCCGTTGGCGGGTGGGGAGCTGGCGGAGCGCGTCGAGGAGGGCCGGCCGGGTCGAGGGGTCCGGTGAGTACGGCGTCTCCGGTGGCTGGTCGGTGAGCTGCTCGCTGAGGCGGACCCGGGACCGGAACCACGACGCGACCAGGCGCACGACCGCGGTCCTGGCGTAGGCGTGGGCGGCCCGGACCTCGCGCACCTGGTGCCAGGAAACGTAGGTGTTGGTCAGCGCTGTCTGCACCAGGTCCTCGGCGAGGGCGCGGTTGCCGCACATGAGGTACGCCGTCCGTACGAGCGGCGCCCACACGGCGGCCACGAACTCGGAGTACTCCGCGTCATCGGGCTGCCTGCTCATCGGTCCTCCTCTGCCTGCACTAGGGAAGACGGTGTGGCGAGGACTTCGGTTGTACCGGAGAGAAGGATTCCTTCGGCGGGTGTCGGTGGCCCCTCGTACGATCCGTGCATGGCGGTGATGGACTGGCTCCTCGACGGCGACCCGGCGATTCGCTGGCAGGTGCTGAGCGATCTGGCCGACGCCCCTCCCGATCGGGTCGCTGCCGAGCGGGCGCGGGTCGCCCACGAGGGCTGGGGCGCCCGGCTGCTCGCCGAGCGGGACGCCGACGGTCAGTGGGCCGGTGGCGCCTGCTTCCCGCGCTATGTCGCGGACGACTGGAAGGCGGGCATCCAACCCGACTTCTCGCAGAGCCAGCCGTGGACCTCGACCCTTCCGACGCTGATGGTCCTGCACGACCTCGGCCTCGATCCGCAGAGCCCGCAGGCGCGGGAGACGATCGACCTGGTGGCGGCGAACTGCCGGTGGGAGCACGACGGCCAGCGCTTCTTCGACGGCGAGGTCGAGGCCTGCATCAACGGCCGCACCCTGTCGATCGGTGCCTACTTCGGCGCGGAGGTCGAGTCCCTGGTCGCCAGCCTGCTGACCGACCAGCTCGCCGACGGCGGCTGGAACTGCCTGAGCGAGCAGGGCGCCACGGTGTCGTCGTTCGACTCGACGCTGTGCGTGGTCGAGGGCCTGCTGCACTACGAGCTCAGCGGTGGGACCACCGCGGTGGCCGAGGCGCGGGCGCGCGGTGAGCACTACCTCCTCGAGCGCCGCCTGTTCCGCAGCAGACGCACCAGGGAGGTGCCGTCCGAGCGGTTTGTGCAGTTCTCCTGGCCGCCACGCTGGCACTACGACGTGCTGCGGGCGCTCGACCACTTCCGGCGGGCCGGCGCAGCGCCCTACCCGCGGGTGTCGGAGGCCGTTCAGCTCGTCCGCGACAAGCAGGGGGCCGACGGCAGGTGGCTGCTGGAGAACACCCATGCCGGCGAGACCTGGTTCGAGTTCGAGGAGGGCGACGGGCGTCCGAGCCGGTGGAACACGCTCCGGGCCCTGCGGGTGTCGAGGTGGTACGACGGGGGCTAAGGCTCCGCGGGCGGTCGCCCGAGGGCACTGAGGTCCACCCCGCGCTCGGGTAGGAGCGTCACGTCCTCCACGATGCCGTCGAACCCGCCGCTCGCCTCACCGAACGCGCGCAGGTTGGCGGGGGAGTAGTCCCCGCTCTCGAAGTGGGTGAGGGCGCTGCTGGCGAGCCGCACGGACAGGGCGCGCTCGTGGGTGAGGCGGCGCCGTCCGCCGGTGAACGCACCCGGTTGCCCGCCGCCACGCAGTCTCGCCTTCCCGGCGAGGATCAGGTTGTGGACCCGGTACATCCGGTTGACGGGGTCGTGCCGGATCGGGTCGGAGCCGCTGTCGATGTAGTGGGCCAGCAGGGGCACGTCGAACACCAGACCGGCGTCGTGGGCCTCGCGCGCCATCCACAGCAGCGACGTGTCCGAGAGCCCGGTCTCGGGGTAGCCCCCGCCGACATCGGAGTGCGCGCCCTCGAACCACACCTGCTTGACCCGTACGTCGTCGGTGGGCAGGCCGGGCGGGTCCTCGGGGGTCTCCCAGAACGAGGGCGCGAACTTCAGCCGGGTCTCGTCGATGGCCAGCGCATGCCGGGCGCGCAGCACCTGGTCGCTGAGCTGGACGTCGTGGAAGCGTGGGGCCAGCCTCATGAACCCTGGGACGCCGAGAGCACCCACCGTGTCGAAGACGCCGAGGAAGTGCACCGGTGCCGGATGGCAGTGGTCGCGCCTGAACTCCTCGACGGTCTCCCCGAAGGCGCCCTGGGGGAGCTCGGTGCGCTGGTAGAGGGCGACCGCCGCAGGAAGTCGCTCCTCGACAAGTGACTGCTTGGTCAGCAGCCCCACCCGTCCGACCATGCCGGCCACGGAGCGGGCCGTGTAGGCGCCGCGGCTGAAGCCGACGATGAAGATCTCGTCGCCGGGTTCGTAGTTCTGGGCAAGGAATCGGTAGCAGGCGATCACGTTGTGGAACAGCCCGAACCCGAAGGCTCCACCCAGGATCCGGTCGGCCGCATAGCTGCCGGCGCCGACCCCGCTGGCGTAGTAGACGAACTGGGCCGTGCCGCCGGTCGCCCGGGCGTCGCTCTGCACGGAGCGGGCGATCTTCTCGACGTTGGTGATGGTCTGGTTGTCGGGCTTGTTCCACGTGCCGTCGCAGCAGACCACCAGGCGCTTCATGTCCTCGATGCTCGCAAACCCAAGCCCGCCGCGCATGGCCCAAGTGGGCTACCGCCTCTCGCTTGTATCGTTCACACATGGCCCAGGCGTACGTCCGCGATCGACTCACCTGGGTCGCCTACGTGATGCTCGCCTGGTTCGCCTACCTCCAGGCCGCACCGGGCCTCGTGGTGCCGCACCTGCGTGACGAGCTCGACCTCAGCTATACCGCCGGTGGCCTGCACGTCGCGGCGTTCGCCGTGGGCAGCATCCTCGCGGGGCTCACCTCCTCGCGCCTGGAGCGGCGGATCGGGCGCCGGCTGGTGCTCTGGTCCTCCTCCGCGGTCCTGGCGGTGGGGACGGTGGGGCTGACGGCCGGCGACCGGGTCGAGGCCACGGTCGCGGCGTTGCTCGTGATGGGCCTCGGCGGCGGGATGCTGCTGGCCACGATCCAGGCCACGCTCGCCGACCACCACGGCGTACGCCGCACCGTCGCCCTGGCCGAGGCCAACGTCGCGGCAGGGGTGTCCTACCTGGTGCTGATCGGCGTGTTCGCCGCGACCGCGGCGCTCGGCGCCGGGTGGCGTACGGCGCTGCTCGTCTCCCTCCTGGTGCCTGCGGTGATCTGGGTGCTCAACCGGGGCCTGCCCGTCGTCGAGGGGCCTCCGTCGCACCTTCAGGGATCCTCGCTGCCCGGTGTGTTCTGGGTGGCGGCCGTCGTCCTCATGTGCGGTGCGGCGGCCGAATGGTGCGTCACGGCCTGGGGTGCCACCTTCGTCGAGGAGGCGGCCGAGGTGTCGACCGACACCGCGGTCTCCCTGATGGCGGGCTACTTCGGCGGCTTTCTGGTCGGCCGAACCGTCGGCAGCCGGTTGGCGCACCGGCACGAGCCCACGCGACTGCTCGGCGTCGCGCTCGCCATCGCCCTGGTCGGGTTCGCGGTGCTGTGGCCCTCGACCACGATCGCGCAGGCCCTGGTCGGTCTGTCGCTGCTCGGAGTGGGGATCGGCAACCTCTTCCCCATGGCGTTGTCGATGACCGTGGCGCTGGCCCCCGACCGCGCCGCGCTGGCGAGCGGTCGGGCCGTGTCGGTGACCTCGCTGGCGGTGCTGCTCGCTCCGCTGACTGTGGGCAGCCTGGCCGATGCCACCTCGCTCAAGGCGGCGCTCCTGATCGTGCCGCTGATGCTCGTGCTGGCGGGCGCCGGTCTGCTGCTCGTCAGCCGCGGACGGCCTCCAGGGACCGGCGGTCGAGCCACCGCGGAGTCGTCTCTCGATAGGCCTCGTAGTCGGGTCCGAACCTTCCGACCAGCGCGTTCTCCTCGGCGGGGATCTGCAGCCGGTCGATGAGGGCGAGGTAGCCCGCCACGGGGAGGAGAGCCATCCACGAGCCGCGCCAGACGGCGTGGGCGACCACCACACCGGCCAGCCCGACGTACATGGGGTTGCGGGTGATGGCGTTGGGCCCGGTGGTGACGAGCACCGACGCCTGATCGGGGTGGATCGGGTCGATCGTCGTCCCGCGGCGGGCGAACTGTCGCGATGCTGCACCGGCCAGCGAACCGGAGAGCGCCACCAGGGTCGTGGCCAGGACGGCCCGAGCCGCGGGAGGTCTGCCGGTGGGTCCGGTCAGGGCACGCTGACCCAGGACGGCGGCGAGGGCGATGACGGGGGGAGGCACGCGGACCATGGCTCCCAGCGTCCTCCGGGTGCGGTGCCGTGTCCATGCCCACCAGCGGGTCGCGGGCCTGGTGCGATAGTGGCGGGCAGCGAGGTCCAGCTCACGAGGAAGCAGAGGTGCACATGACGGCGAGCCGATCTGCCCGGGAACGGAAGGCCGCGGTGGAGGCCGGTCCGCTGGCGAAGGTGAGGATCGACCTCGACGCCGAGGAGCGCTTCGTCTACAAGATCGCGTGCACCGCGTGTGTCGCCAAGGGAGGCCGACCCTGGTCGACCTATCGCAGCGGCGCCGACAACGCCTTCATGGCGGCGATGGATCGCTGGATCTTCCACCTCCACGAGAAGCACCCGACCGCCGACGCGCCCTGCCTGGCCTTCCTGGCGGCCGCTCAGAAGCGCCTCCACCAGGGTCGCGCGCAGTAGTCGGCCGACGGCCCAGGCGCCGGTACGCCGGGCGCGCAGGTCGCGGTGAAGCGATGTTTCGGCAGCCCGAGCGGTAGATTCGCGCGGTGCCTGACACCCGCCCCCGCCGTACCTTCGCCGTCATCAGCCACCCCGACGCGGGCAAGTCCACCCTGACCGAGGCCCTCGCCCTGCACGCGCGGGTGATCAGCGAGGCGGGCGCCGTCCACGGCAAGGGGGACCGACGGGCCACGGTGTCGGACTGGATGGCGATGGAGCAGGCCCGCGGCATCTCGATCACCTCGGCGGCGCTGCAGTTCGTCTACCGCGACCACGTGATCAACCTGGTCGACACCCCCGGCCACAGCGACTTCTCCGAGGACACCTACCGCGTGCTGTCGGCGGTGGACTCCGCGGTGATGCTGGTCGATGCCGGCAAGGGGCTCGAGCCCCAGACCCTCAAGCTGTTCAAGGTCTGCGCGTTGCGCGGCATCCCGGTGATCACGGTGATCAACAAGTGGGACCGCCCGGGGCTGTCGGCGCTCGGCCTGATGGACCTGATCCAGGAGCAGATCAAGCTCCGTCCGACCCCGCTGACCTGGCCGGTGGGCGAGGCCGGCGACTTCCGGGGAGTGCTGGATCGGCGCACCGGGGAGTTCGTGAAGTACACCCGCACGGCCGGCGGCGCCACCAGGGCTCCGGAGCGGCGGTTGCGCGGCGACCAGGTCGAGGAGGGCGACGCGCACCTGTGGGCCGAGGCCGTCCTGGAGCACGAGCTGCTCACCCTCGACGAGGCCGACCACGACCAGGCCCGCTTCCTGGCGGGGGAGACGACGCCGGTCATGTTCGCCTCCGCCCTGCAGAACTTCGGGGTGGCTCAGCTGCTCGACCTGTTGCTCGACCTGGCCCCCGAACCCAGCGCGACCGACGGGGTGGACGGGTCGGTCCGCGAGGTCGGCGACGACTTCAGCGCGTTCGTCTTCAAGGTGCAGTCGGGCATGAACAACGCCCACCGGGACCGGCTCGCCTACGCCCGCGTCGTGTCGGGGACCTTCGAGCGCGGGATGGTCGTCACGCACGCCACCACCGGTCGCCCCTTCGCGACGAAGTTCGCCCAGTCCGTCTTCGGTCGCGACACCACGTCGGTCGAGAGCGCCGAGCCCGGCGACATCATCGGCTTCGTCAACGCGCAGGCACTCCGGGTGGGGGACACGGTGTATGCCGGCGATCCCATCGAGTACCCGCCCGTGCCGAGCTTCGCGCCCGAGCACTTCGTGACCGCGACCGCAGGCGACATCGGCCGCTACAAGCAGTTCCGCCGCGGCATCGAGCAGCTCGACCAGGAGGGCGTGGTGCAGGTGCTCAGGTCCGAGCTGCGCGGAGACCAGAGCCCGGTCCTGGCAGCCGTCGGCCCGATGCAGTTCGAGGTGGTCGAAGACCGGATGACCAACGAGTTCAACTCCCCGATCCGGTTCTCCCGGCTCGACTTCCAGGTCGCCCGGCGCACCGACGCGGCCGGCGCCGTGGCACTGGCCGGCATCCGAGGGGTCGAGGTGCTCGAGCGCAGCGACGGCACCCGGCTCGCCCTGTTCGTCGACCAGTGGCGCGCCAAGGTCACCGCGCGCGACAACCCCGACGTGATGCTCGAGGCCCTGCCCGCCGGCGGCAGCTGAGCGACGCCGTTGCGCGGAGCGCTCAGAGCACCGCGGTGCCGGTGACCGGGATCAGCAGGTGCCCCACCCGGGCTCCGGTGACCGGGTCGAAGGAGTCGGCGAACATCTCACCGATCGCCGGCCAGTTCAAGAAGCCCTCCGTCGGCGAGAACCGGACCACGGCCACGCAGCTCTCCCGGGCGGCGAGGATGGCACCCTCGTCCAACGCCGGGCAGGTCGAGCCGGGCATCAGCCCGAAGCCGAAGTCGTCGGGCAGGCCGGCGTACACCAGCACCCGCAGCGGACGCTTGCTCTTGTTGGTGATGGTGGTGCGGCCGTAGTACTCCCCACCGATCTGCCTCTCGCCGAACGCGATGCTCGGCTTGCGCGCGACGAGCGGTCGGTCCGGGGCCACCGCGTGGGCGGCCGTCGGGAGCATGACGGCAAGTGCCACCAGCAGGATCGCGAACGCCCTGCCGGCCCCACGGATGATCGTCATCTGCCCATGCTCACACCGGTCGGGAGGGCGAGCGACCCCAGTCGGGGAAAATGACCCGACCGTGCGCGAGCCCTGCCGCCGGAAATGCACACGACGCCTGACCCCGGACGGGGTCAGGCGTCGTGTCTCGAGAAGATCAGGCAGCCAGCTTGCGGAGCATGGCCATGTCGACCGGGCCCAACGTGTAGGTGCCTGCGGTGGAAGCGACCTGCCAGACGCGCTGACGCACGCTCATGATCGCCTTGCTCGGAACCAGAGCGACGCGACGTCCCTCAGGTCCGGTGAACGACAGGCACTGGATGCCTGACGAAGGATGGCGCACGCGGGACACGCCGAGTCGCTCGCCTTCGAGCGTCTCGAGATGCACTGTCGGTGCAGCGTTGTACGACATAACTGTCATGTTATTTACCCCCCCGGGTATGCGTTGGCTTGACCCATCAAGCGCAACGAGAGAAGCGTACCTCGGATTTCCGCCCCGATTGACCAGCCGTACAGGCTGGTGGGTTAAATCCTCCGAAGGTCGAGCAGACGGACGGCGACGACGGGCGCTCGGCATAGCCTGAGGCCGTGACCGACTTCCTGGCCTACCGCTCCACAGCAGGCCGGGCGGTCATCGCGGCCGCCGTCCTCGGCAGTGGCATGACCCTGTTGGACGGCACGGTCGTCAACGTCGCGCTCAAGACGATCGGCCGCGACCTCGACGCGAGCCTGGCCGAGCTGCAGTGGATCACCAACGGCTACCTGCTCTCGCTCGCGTCGTTGATCCTGCTGGGTGGGTCACTGGGCGACCGCTACGGGCGCAAGCGGGTCTTCGTGATCGGGGTGGTGTGGTTCGCGCTGGCCTCGCTTCTCTGCGGCCTGGCCGCGACCCCGCTGATGCTGATCCTGGCCCGCATCCTGCAGGGCGTCGGTGGTGCGCTGGTGACGCCCGGAAGCCTGTCGATGATCCAGGGTGCGTTCGGCCCCCGCGACCGGGCCACGGCGATCGGTGCCTGGTCGGGACTGGGTGGGGTCGCCGCGGCGATCGGCCCCTTCGTGGGCGGCGTGCTGATCGACTACGCGTCCTGGCGGTGGATCTTCCTGATCAACCTCCCGCTGGCGGTGGCCACCGTGGTGGTGGCGCACCGGTGGGTGCCCGAGACGAGGGACGAGGAGAGCGTCGGGCGCTACGACGTACCAGGCGCGACGCTGGCCGCGGTGGCGCTGGCCGGCGTGACCTACGCCCTGATCGAGTGGGGGACGACGCTCGCGCTACTCGCCGCGGTCGTCGGAGCCCTGGCCTGCGTCGCCTTCCTCGTGGTCGAGCGGCGTACGCCGCATCCCATGGTGCCGCTGGTGCTGTTCTCGTCGCGGACGTTCAGCGCCGCCAACGCGATGACGCTCCTGGTGTACGCCGCCCTGGGCGCCGTGTCGTTCTTCGTGGTGCTCCAGCTGCAGACGGTCTCCGGGTTCTCTGCGCTGCTGGCCGGAGTGGCGATGCTGCCGATCACGCTCTCGATGCTGTTCCTGGCGGCGCGGGGTGGGCGGCTCGCCGTCCGGATCGGACCGCGGCTGCCGATGACCGTGGGTCCGTGCATCGTCGCCGCCGGCGCGCTGCTGCTGCTGCGGATCGGACCGGACGCCGGCTACTGGCTCGACGTCTTCCCCGGCGTGACCCTGGTCGGTCTCGGGCTGGCGGTGCTGGTGGCCCCCCTGACCGCCACCGTGCTCGCGGCTGCCCCGGACCACAACGCCGGCATCGCCAGCGGCATCAACAACGCGGTGGCGCGGGCGGGCTCGCTGCTCGCGATCGCCGCCCTCCCGGTGGCGGTGGGTCTCTCGGGGGTCGACTACGACGTGCCGGCCGTCTTCGACGAGGCGTTCGGACGGGCGATGGTGTCCTGCGCGGCCCTGCTGGTGGCGGGAGGAGTGCTCTCGTGGTTCACGATCCGCAACCCCCTTGCCGAGTCGTGAACACTTGAGCGCGAGGGGGTGAGCGATGCTGCGTCAACGAGTCGGTGTCGTGCTCGGCTGGATGGTGCTGGCCGTGGCTGCCGGCTGCACCGACAGCGCGCCCCCGACCAGCGAGCCGACGGCCACCACGTCCGAGTCGCCGACCCCGACTCCGACGCCGAGCCCGACTCCGACGCCGGCACCCGCCTCACCACCCACCGTCGACCCCCAGCACTCGGTGCCGACGCCGCCTGCCTGGTCCGGCCGGGTGTTGCCGCCGGACCTGCTCGTCTACGCCACCGGACCCCTCGACGCCGACACCGTCGCCGCGATCGCCGCGGTGAAGGGAGTGACGGACGTCGAGAGCCTCTCGATGGCCCAGGTCACGGTGGAGAACCAGGGGCTCAACGTCGTCGGTGTCGACCCGGCGACCTACCGCCGCTACGCGCCGGTCGACAGCGCCACCCTCGACGAGCAGTGGAACAGGGTGGCCAACGGTGAGCTGGCGCTGGTGCCCTCCCTCGGCGAGAAGCTGATGAACTCCGAGGGCTACCTGCAGCTCGGCGCCGCCGCCACCGCGCCCCTGCTGCACGTGGGGGCCCTTGCTCCGCAGATCCCGCAGGTCGACGCGGTGATCAACGAGAAGTGGGCAGCCGAGCTCGACATGCCCGTCGGGAACGCGTTGCTGGTGGCGACGGACGAGACTTCGCCCCAGTCGGTGCGGCCCACGATCGCCCGCCTGGCCGGGTCCGCGGCGTCCGTGCAGATCCTCACCGTCGACCTGGACACCTCGGTGCGCCAGACCGCCGTCCTCGTGGGCTCCGTCGGCGACGCGGTGGGCACCTTCAACTACACGGTGCTGACGGGCGGACGGATCGCACCCGAGCCGGCCTGGGTGCGCACCCACATCAGCACCGAGTCGGTGCCGCTGTTGGGGCGGGTCACCTGCAACACGCTGATCTTCCCGCAGCTGCGCGCGGCGCTGGAGGAGATCGTGAGGTCGGGGCTGTCGGACGCCATCCACCCCGACGAGTACCAAGGCTGCTACTACCCGAGGTTCATCGCCGGGACGACCCAGCTGTCCAACCACTCCTTCGGCCTGGCGCTCGATCTGAACACCCCCGGCAACCAGCGCGGCACCGTGGGAGAGATGGATCGTGGGGTCGTGGCGATCTTCAAGCAATGGGGCTTCGCATGGGGTGGGGACTGGAGCTACACCGACCCGATGCATTTCGAGATGAACGCTCTGGTCGCGCCCGGTTGAGAGCGGTAGGCTGCTGCTGTCGGTGCGTATGACGGAACGGATTGCATAATGCGCAACAAAGTGGCCAACCGCAACATCCTGCTCGACCTGCTGGCGCACGCGCGCTACGAGGTGCTGCCCACGGCCACCACCGAGGACAAGATCCTGGCGCACCTGCCGAAGGACCGGGTCATCACCGTGACCGCGTCCCCGGCCAAGGGGCTCGGCATCACCTTCGACCTGGCCGAGCGGCTCGGCAGCGCCGGCTACCCCGTCGTACCCCACATCGCAGCGCGGATGGTCAGCGGCCGCAGCGAGCTCGCCGAGATCTGCGACCGGCTCACCTCGGCCGGCATCAGCCGGATCTTCGTGCCCGGCGGTGACGCCGATCCGGCAGGCGACTACGTCGACGCGCTGGGGCTGCTTGAGGACCTCAAGGAGCTCGGCTCGCCCTTCGAGCACGTCGGCATCACCGGCTATCCCGAGTCGCACCCCAAGATCCACGACGACCTGACCGTGCAGGCGATGTGGGACAAGCGGCGCTACGCCACCCACGTGGTCAGCAACCTGACCTTCGACCCCGCCGTCATCGCCGACTGGCTCGGCAGGCTGCGGGCTCGCGGTGTGACCATGCCGCTGCTGCTCGGCATGCCGGGCCCGATCGACCGCGCCAAGCTGCTCGGGATGGCCGGCAAGATCGGGGTCGGTGAGTCCACCAAGTTCCTCTCCAAGAACAAGGGCCTCTTCGCCCGCCTCGCCGCTCCCGGCGGTTTCACCGGCGAGCGCTTCCTCGAGCAGTGCGCCCCCGCCCTCGGCAAGCCCGGCGCCCTCGTCGAGGGCCTGCACGTCTTCACCTTCAACCAGATCGAGGCCACCGAGAACTGGCGCACCTCGATGATCGATCGCCTGTCGCGGGAATAGCCGTGCAGGAATCCCCGGATATCCGGGGAAACTGTCGGTTGTCAGCCGTTGCACCGGCTGACAACCGCATGAAATGCCTGACAGCCAGCGGTGCCTTTTCGGGCGAATGACGTCAAGCTCATGTCTTGCCCCTCCGCCACTGCAGCCATCGGCTGCTGGAGCATCACCTACGGGAGGTCGAGGGCTGTGCAGCGCAGGTCACGCCACGATGCCGGCTGAGCGTCGTGCTGGTCAGCCGGCCGCGACCAGGTCGGCCAAGGCGGACTCCAGACCGGTGTGGCCGGTGTCGACGATCGTGAGCGGGAGGCCGATCCGGTCGGCAGCGTCCTGAGCCAGGCCCCGGAGCTCCTCGTCGGGCTCCTGCGCGAGCCAGACCACTCGCGTGTAGGAGCCGAAGTAGTCGTCGCGCAGCTCGGGGTAGCGGTCCAGCCCCAGCTCCCGCTCGACGGTCCGCGCGAACGAGCGCACCAGGAAGTCGGTCAGCAGATAGGTCCCCGGCTGCTCGTCGAAGAACGTCTCCAGCCGAGACGGCCCGGCGAAGACGTCGTAGCAGTGCAGCCCCGGCAGCCGCTCCAGACCGAGGTCGGAGCAGACCTCGTCGAGGGCGCCGTACGTCCCGCAGTCGGCATAGCCGATCACGACCTTGTGGTACGACGAGCCCAGCGACTCGGCCAGCGCGCGCACCTCGCCGGCGATCTTCTGCGGCTGGTTGTGCAGCAGCGGCGGCAGCGGGTGTACGTCGACCGGCCACCCGCGTCGCAGCGCGATCGCGGAGGCGGGTTGAGCCAGCGCACCGCACGCGATCAGCGCGGTCCGCTCAGAACGAGAGCTGCTCGACGAACTTGTCGTTGAAGTCCGGACGGTCGGAGAGCTCGACATAGGTCACCTCCTCGAGCAGCGCGGTGGCGCCGGCGCGTTCGCGCAGCGACAGCAACGCCATTTTGGCACCCTCACCCGCGACGTTGCCGGCCGCGACGATACGCAGCACCGGCAGCTGGGGCACCAACCCGATCCGCACGGCCGAGGCAGGGGAGAGATAGCTGCCGAACGAGCCGGCCAGCAGCACCTGCTGGACGTCGAGGTGCTCGAGCCCCAGCTGCTCGAGCAGCAGCGTCCAGCCGGTGGAGATGGCGGCCTTGGCGAACTGCAGCTCGCGGACGTCGCGCTGTGACAGGTAGACGCACTCGTCGGGCGGCGAGTCGGGGGTCGGCCGGTGCAGGATGAACACCCGCTCCTCGCCGATCTTGGTCATCCGGTCGGCCAGGGCCGGCGCGATGTCGTGGGCGTCGGCGTCGGGCACGAAGCGGCCGGTCGAGTCGAGCAGCTTGACCTTCACCAGCTCGGCCACCGCGTCGACGAGGCCGGATCCGCACAGGCCGCGCGGCTCCACGTCGCCGATCACGCCGAGGGTCACCGGCTGTTCCGCCGAGGACGAGCCGTCGAGCTTGATGACCTCGATGGCTCCGTCGGCAGCCCGCATGCCGCAGCGGATCGCGCCACCCTCGAACGCAGGTCCGGCGGGGGCGGCGGTGGACAGGATGGTGTCGCCGTCGCTGAGCACGATCTCGCAGTTGGTGCCGACGTCGATGAACAGGCGGGTGCGCTTGTCGCGGTCCATGCCGGTGGCGAGCATGCCCGCGACGATGTCGCCGCCGACGTAGGCCCCGAGAGCCGGGAAGAACACCGCGCGTGCCCGCGGGTGCAGGGAGAGCCCGATGTCACTGGCCAGCACCGTCGGCGGCTGGGCGGTCGACTGCACGAACGGAGCGACTCCGAGCGGCTCGGGGTCGATCCCCAGCACCAGCGCGGTCATCGTCGCGTTGCCGGCGACCGCGACCTCGTAGACCTGCAGGGGGTCGATGCCGCCCTCGGTGCACACCTGGACTGCGAGCTCGGCCAGCGTGGCACCGGCCGCCTCCTGCAGGCGGCCCAACGCCTCGGGGTCCATCATCGTGGCGCTGATCCGGGTGATGACGTCGCCACCGAAGGGCTGCTGCTTGTTGAGCATCGAGGCCACCGCGACCGGGGTGCCGGTGCCGACGTCGAGCAACGTGGCCACGACCGTGGTCGTGCCGAGGTCGAACGCGATGGCATAGCGCTGGCCGGTCGTGTCACCCGGCTCGATGTCGATCAGGTCCTCGTCGATGATCACGGCGGTGACCTTGAAGTCGGCCTGCCGGAGCACCGTCGCCAAGCGGCGCAGCACGTGCAGGTCGGCGGTCAGGGACAGGTCGCTGATCGCATCGGTGAGCCGGACCAGGTCGGTGCGCTGGTCGGCCAGCGTCGCCTCCTCCAGCTCGACGTACCGCTTCACCAGGGCCGGGCGGAGGATGACCTGCCGCCCCACACCGACCGTGGCCGCCTTCGGCCGGGTGGTCAGCGGGGGGACCTCGATCGCCAGCGAGCGGGTCGCCTGCACGAGGCAGGCGAGCCGCCAGCCCTCGGCGATCTGGTCGCTGGTGAAGGTGCGGACGTCGTGGCGGGTGATCGGGACGGATCCACCCTCCACCTTGACCTTGCACTTGTGGCAGGTGCCGTGACCCCCGCAGGTGGAGTCGATCGCGATGCCGTTCCACGACGCCGAGTCGAAGACCGTCACCCCGGGAGGCACGCGTACGCCGCGCTGGGTGGGCGCGGCGCCGCCCGTGGAGTGCACCGTGAACGCGAGATCCACCCGGCCCGTGCCGTCGTGGGCGGCCTGCTCGGTGCCGGACGGCTGGATCAGGCCCTCGCGGGCGATGTTCTCCAAGGTGAAGTCGGGACCGTCAGTCACGAGGAGCTCAGTGCTGCCTCACGCGCGAGCCGGGCCCGGTGTGCCGCAATCCAGGCGCCGCCCCACTCGTCGTGGCCGAGCAGCAGGTCGGCTGCCTTGACGGCCTCGACCACGGACGGCGTACGGGTGTCCATGATCGCGCTGGTGAGCCCGGCGGTCATCGCCATCGGCAGGAACGTCGAGTTGATCTGGTGACGCCCCGGCATCCCGAAGGACACGTTGGAGGCACCGCAGGTCATGTTGGCGCCGAACTCGTCACGGATCTGGCTGACACAGTCGAAGAACGTGTTGACGACGCTCTGGTCGGCACCGATCGGCATGGCGAGCGGGTCGATCACGATGTCGGCCGCCGCGATGCCGTATTCCTTGGTGGCCACCTCGAAGATCTTGCGGGTCAGGACCATCCGCTTCTCGGCGTCCATCGGGATCTCGTCGGAGTCGTTGGGCAGCGCGATGATCGCGGCGTCGTACTTCTTGACCAGCGGAAGGATCTGCTCCATCCGCTCGTCCTCGGCGGTGATCGAGTTGACCAGCGCGCGGCCCTGGTAGACCGACAGCCCGGCCTCGAGCGCCTCGACGACGGAGGAGTCGATGCAGATCGGCTTGTCGGTGAGCTGCTGCACCAGCGTGATCGCCTTGGCGAGGAGCTCGGCCTCGTCGGTGAGCGGCACGCCCATGTTGATGTCGAGGACGTCGGCGCCGCCCTCGACCTGGGCCTTCACGTCCCGCTCGATGGCGGACAGGTCGCCGGCTCGCAGCTGCTCCTGGAAGATCCGGCGTCCGGTCGGGTTGATCCGCTCGCCGATCAGGCAGAACGGGCGGTCGTGGCCGATGACGACCTGGGTCTTGGTGCCGCGCAGGACGGTCTCCAGACGAGGCGCGCTCATGCCGGGACCTTCGCGCGCTTCTCGTGCAGGAGGGCCTTGGCGCGCTTGACGGTCTGGGAGGCGTCGGCCGCGTAGCCGTCGGCGCCCACGGCGTCGGCGTACTCCTGGGTGACGGGGGCGCCGCCGACCATCACGATGACGTCGTTGCGGATGCCGGCCTTCTCGAGGGCGTTCAGGTTGGCCTTGAACATGGGCATGGTGGTGGTGAGGAAGGCCGAGAACCCGACGATGTCGGGGCTGTGCTCGTTGATGGCGGAGACGAACTTCTCCGGGGCCACCTGGACGCCCAGGTCGATGACCTCGAAGCCGGCGCCCTCGAGCATGATGTTGACGAGGTTCTTGCCGATGTCGTGGACGTCGCCCTTGACGGTGCCCATCAGGAACTTGCCGATGGTCTCGACGCCGGTCTCGGCGAGCAGCGGGCGCAGCACCTCCATGGCCCCGGCCATCGCGCGACCCGCGATCAGCATCTCGGGAACGAAGAAGTCGCCCCGCTCGAACCGGGCGCCCACCTCCTCGAGGGACGGGATGAGGGCGTCGAACAGCAGGGTCTGCGGCTCCATCCCCAGCACCAGGCCCTCGTGGGTCAGTTCCAGCACACGCGGTGCGTTGCCGACCAGGGTCTCGTCGTACAGACCCTTGAGGATCTCTTCCGGGGTCACGCTCATGCCACGCCCTCCTTGCGGGTTCGCCGGCGCAGCAGCCCTGACAGCTGCTCGGCCCGGTCGTTCAACAATCTGCCGATCTCGTCGAGTCGGTTCTCCAACCGCGGACTGGGGCCTGAGACGCCCAGTGCCGCGATGACTTCGCCGCCGCTTCCGCGGACGGGGACGCCCACACCGGTGAGCCCGATCTCGAGCTCGTCGACGGTGCTGGCGTAGCCGCGACGCGTCACCTGGGCCAGTTGGCGGGCCAGGGCGTCACGGTCGGTGATGGTGTGGGGGGTGACCTGCTCGAGCTCGCCGTCAGGCAGGACGATCGCGCCGAACGCGAGCATCACCTTGCCGAGGGCGCTGGAGTGGACGGGGACGTCGACCTCGGTCCAGTCGCGGGTGCCGAGCATGTAGGTCGAGTCGACCTGCGCGACCTGCACGACGCGGTCGCCGCGGGTCACCGACAGGTTGACGGTCTCGCGGGTGTCGGCGCCGATCCGCTCCAGCGTCGGGCGGGCCAGCCGGACCAGCTCGTCCCACGGGTCGTGGCGGGTGGCGTAGAGCCAGAACAGCGGACCGGCGACGTAGGAGCCGGCGGCGTTGCGCTCCAGCAGCTCGGTGCGCTCGAGGGCGGTCAGCAGGCGTGAGGTGGTCGACTTCGGAAGGCCGCACTCGTCGTGCAGGTCGAGGAAGGACAGCGGCTCGTCGGCCCGGACGACGGTGGCGACCAGCAGCGCGGCGCGGTCGATCGCCTGCGTCCCGGTGCTCGCCGTGGCCGTCACTGCTCGGTCCTCTTTCCTGCTCGTGGTTCCAGCCTTGCTGAATGCATCCGGAAGTTCCATGATGTGGAACTAGGATTCCACATGATGAGGCTAGGATGCCGCACAAGGCGGGGTCAAGCGAATCCGTCGTCCATATTTCCGTGAAGGAGACCGATGTTCCACAACCGGATGCCCCGCTACGAGATCCTCTCAGCGGACGCCATGGAGACCCTCGACCGCGGTTGGCGCAAGCTGATGACCGAGATCGGCGTCGAGTTCATGGACGAGCGCGCGCTCGAGCTCTTCCGCCAGGCCGGCCAGAAGGTGGTCGACAACACCGTCTTCCTGGACCCCGACTTCGTGCTGGCCCAGGTCGCGAAGGCGCCGAGCGAGTTCGACGTGCAGGCGCGCAACCCCGCCAACAGCGTCCACATCGGTGGTGACTCGATGGCCTTCGGCGCGGTCTACGGCCCGCCGTTCGTGCGCCAGGGCGACGTACGCCGGGACGCGACGATGTCGGACTTCCGCAACTTCACCAAGCTGGCCCAGTCGTTCGAGGTGATGGACTCCGCGGGCGGTGTCATCTGCGAGCCCAACGACACCCCGCTCGACAGTCGTCACCTCGACATGACCTACGCGCTGCAGACGCTGACCGACAAGGTCTACATGGGCAACGTGGTGTCCGGTGTCAACGCTGCCGACACCATCGCGATGTCCTCGATCCTGTTCGGCGGCCGCGAGAACATCGTCAAGACGCCGGCCTCGATCCAGCTGATCAACTGCAACTCACCGCTGCGCTGGGACGACCGGATGCTGGAGGCCCAGTTCGAGTACTCCTCCGCCGGCCAGCCCGTCGTCCTCACGCCGTTCATCCTGATGGGCGCGATGTCGCCGGTCACGATCCCCGCGGCCCTGGTGCAGCAGATCGTGGAGGCGCTCTCGGGCATCGCGCTCTCGCAGCTGATCAACCCCGGCTGCCCGGTGATCTTCGGCTCGTTCCTGTCCAACATCGACATGCAGTCGGGGTCGCCGACGTTCGGCACCCCCGAGTCGGGCATCGGCCTGCTCTGCACCGGTCAGATCGCGCGCCACTTCGGGCTGCCGTTCCGCACCGGCGGTGGGCTGACGTCCTCGCAGGTGCCCGATGCGCAGGCCGGCTATGAAGCGCTGATGACGATGATGCCGACCTTCCTCGCCGGGGCCAACTGGGTGATGCACTCGGCCGGCTGGCTCGAGGGTGGCCTGGTCGCGGGCTACGAGAAGTTCATCGTCGACATCGAGATCCTGCAGATGATGCACGCCGAGTTCACACCGCTGGAGATCGACGAGGACTCGATGGCCTTCGGTGCCCACGAGGAGGTCGGCCACGGCGGTCACTTCCTCGGTGCCATGCACACGATGGAGCGCTTCCGCACCTGCTTCTACCGCCCCTTGCTGTCCTCCTCGGACAACTACGAGAAGTGGATGCGCAACGGCGGTGTCGATGCAGCCCACCGGGCCGAGAAGATCTACCAGAAGAAGCTCGAGGAGTACGTCGCCCCGCCGCTGGACGACGCCATCCGCCTCGAGCTGGAGGAGTACGTCGTACGCCGTCGGGCCGAGCTCGGGGACTGACCCCTCCTCAGCCTCCGATTCTCTACGTCTGGACGGACTCCGGTGCCCCCGGACCGTCCAGGCGTAGAGAATCAGCTGCCCCGCGAGACCGACCTAGCTGTTCTGTCCGGGCACGTTGGGCACGAGGTCGATGGGTGATTTGCCCTTGAGAGAAG
>CZKA01000046.1_pt1 | contig 40867 bp, 33 predicted proteins | sample 1657991 | NCBI WGS metagenome assembly CZKA01 (sample SAMEA3501708, study PRJEB10268) | metagenome | biome: nitrite-oxidizing laboratory bioreactor; material: liquid mineral medium | place: Austria | collected 2011-12-21
GACGTACTCGTGGCGAGGGGCGTGTGCCTGCCGCTCTCGGCGCAGGTGCCGCTGCTGCCCGTCACCGACGCGTTGCGCGACCTCTTCGAGACCGACGGTGGCCAGCGCTTCAAGGAGGGTCTGGCCGACTGCGCTCCCTACGTCGGGACGGCCCTGCGGCGGCTGCTGCCCGAGCTCGACGACCTGGTGCCCGCGCCCCAGCCGACGGACGGGGAGTGGTGGCGGCAGCGGTTGCTCTCCGCGGTCGGCGCGATCCTGTCGTCGCTCGCTGCCACGAGGCCGACGGCGGTCTGGTTCGAGGACCTGCACTGGGCGGATGCGACCACGCTCGACCTGGTCGAGCACCTGCTCAGCCGCCCGCCGGCGTTCCCGCTGGTGGTGACCTACCGGCGCGGCGACCCGCACACCTCCGTGGTGACCGGCGACTGGGTGAGGCGGATCCAGCGGCTGCGCGAGGTCACGACCATCGAGCTCGAGCCGCTCACCCGCGACGAGACAGCCGATCAGGTGGCGCTCCTCGGGGTGTCCATGAGTCCTCGTGAGGTGGACCGGGTGCACCAGCGCTCAGCGGGCCTGCCGCTCTTCGTCGAGCAGCTCGCGCGGTCGGCGGACGCGACGACACTGCCCGAACCGTTGGCCGACCTGCTCGACCGCCGACTTGTCGGCCTCTCGCCGGACGAGTGGGTGATCGCCCGGACGCTGGGGGTCGCGGACCGGCCGCTCACTGCCGCCGTACTCCGCCGGTCGACCGACCTCACGCCCCCCGCGCTGACCGCCGGGCTACGCGCGCTGGACGGCCGCCACCTCACCACGAGCGATGGGCACGACGTACGCCTGGGGCACCCGCTGCTGGCCGAGGCCGTACGCCGACGCCTGGTCGCCGGCGAGGCGATCGAGGAGCACCGCCGGCTCGCGATCGCCCTCGCCACCGGACAGGACCCCTCGAGCGCGGAGATCGCCGAGCACTGGCACCGCGCCGACGAGCCGGCCCAGGAGATCGAGTGGCGGATCCGGGCAGCACGCGACGCCGGCTCCCGGTTCGCCGCGGCGCAGGAGGCCGAGCAGTGGCAGCGCGCGCTCGCGCTCTGGCCGGACAAGGCCGACGTGGCCGGTGTGCCAGGCCTGCGCAAGGCCGACGCCTACGTCGCCTGTCTCGACGCCCTCCAGCACATCGACTGGCCGACGGCGGCAGCAGTCGCGGACGAGGCCCTCGCGTCGCTGAGCGACCCTCGGGGGGCGGCCGCCGCCGCGGTGTACCGCCGGGCCGGCGTCATCCGGGGGAATCTGGGTGATCCTGCTGCCGGGCTTCCCCTGGTGGACCAAGCCCTCGACATCTTCGACGCGCAGCGACACCCTGCTGAGCGCGCGCGTGCCCTTCTCGATCGGGCGCACCTGCTGGCGGGCCTCGATCGACTCGACGAGGCGACGACCGCGTGCCTCCAGGCCGGTGAGCTCGTCGCGGACCGCGACCCGGTCACCACCCGTGCTGCCCTCGTCGGGCAGGCGGGGCACGCCGCGGACTCCGGCCGGTTCGAGGACGCTCTCGAGCTCATCCGGGCCGCGGCCGGCGTCGACACGGCGCACGCCGACCCCGGTGGCGACGTGTACGTCGCCCTCACCCACGCCCACCTCCTGCTGACCGCCGGGCGCAGCGCCGACGAGGTGGTCACGGCAGGCCTGCCCGGACTGGACGCGGCCGAGGCGTGGGGGATCGACGACTCCCGCACCTCGGTGCTGCGAGCCAACCTGTCGGAGGCGTTGCGGCATGCCGGCAGGGTGCAGGAGGCGGCACGACTCATCGACCCGGTCACCGAGGAACCGCCGACCCCGCACCGCTGGCCCACCCACAGCGAGCGTGGCCTGCTCGACCTGCTCCGCGGACGCAGCGACGCCGCCACCAGTCGGCTCGACGCCGTGGCCGAGCTGTTCGTCGTCGACCTGGCCAACCGGGCCCTCTGCGCCCAGGACGCACCGACCGCCGACCTGTGGTGCGGTCGCCCGCAGCGCGCCTACGACCGGCTGACCGCGACGCTGCGTGACCTCGGGGGAGCCGAGGACCCGGGAGTCGATGTCGCCGGCCTGCTCGTTCTCGCCGCCCGCGCGGCCGCCGATCTCGCCGCGACCCCGCCGGCCGGGGAACGGCCGCGCGCCACGTTGCTCCGTGAGCTCGACGACCTGGCGGCGCGCGCCGCCGGGGACCCGTTCGCCACGCCCCACCTCAACGCCAACCGCCCGGCGCTCCGCGCGACGTGGGCCGCCGAGCTCGGCCGCCTCGCGGGGACGCCGTCGCTCGGGCTGTGGGCAGCGGCCGCGGCCGCGTGGGACGGCCTCGTCCGCCCGCACGACTCGGCGTACTGCCGCTGGCGAGGAGCCGAGGTCGCCCTCACGACCGGGCAGGCGAGCGCGGCCGTCAGGCTGCTGCGCCGAGCCGAGCGCGATGCCCGCGAGCACCTGCCCCTGCTCGACAGCATTCGCACGACCAATGCCACCCACGCCTCGGCGTAGGGCACCTGGCGGAAGGGTGCAGCCGCGCGTCAGCTTCGGTGGTACTCCCGGCACTCCTCGCCGCCCGCGCCCTCGTCGAAGGGATCCGTGCTGCAGTGCCCCAAGGTGTCGTCACTCAGGTCGTCGTTGTCGTGGTCGTCGAAGACGAACGTGGCCCGCCCCCACCGGAACCTGCAGTTCTCGCCGTCGCGGCCCTGCGACCACCTGACCTCACCGGCGAACGTCGGCCCGGAGCCAGAGAACCGCCACACCTCCTGGTTGGCCCGGATCAGACATCCGGTGGCGTCGTGGGTGCGCCTGGTCGCGGCCCGGCCGACGTAGGACCGATCACCGACCTTGTCGACGACGGTGACCCTCGTGCTGGTGCTCGACGTCCAGGAGTCGATCACCCCTCCGTCGGACGGCGCCACGGCGATAGCCAGAGCAGTGACGGCACCTACGGTCACGACGCCCGTGCCGACCACCACTCCTGCCGTGGCCTTCGTCGACAGGACCGCGCCGCCGGCGTGAGCCTGCCCGGCGCCGCCGAACATCGACGACACCTGCGTGATGGCGTGCTGGGTGTAGTCCAGGACCTTCTCGAGGGCCAACGCCCCGGTGATCGCCCAGTGCCACAGCTTCGACAGCTGGCGTGTGTCCGGGTGGGCGTCCTCGACCTCCTGCGCTGCGACCTCTCGCCGTGCGGCGAAATCGGACAACCGCGTGCGCACCTTCGGCAAGGCCCACTGCGTCGGACCCCGGAGGATGACCCGACTGCCGAACACGAGGTCGTGCAGGCACCGTCGGGTGGGGTTGCGTGGCGCCGCGGCAACGAGGACACCGAGCCCGAGCATGTCCACCACGAGGTAGCCGATGCTGGCGCGCCCGAGTGCCCACGGCAGTCCCTTGGCCGTCCGCTCGTAACGACGACCGTCGGCGCGCCGTACCTCGATGTTGGCGACCGCCTTGCCGATGGTCTGACCGGTGAGCCACACCAGCGCCGTGTGGTAGCCGACGAAGACCACGAGGATCCGGACCCAGCCTCCGCCGATGACCACGCCGATCAGGAGGACGACCAGCAGGTCGACGCCGAACGCGATCAGGCGGCCGCCGTGGGGTGCGGCGACGGCGTCTATGGGGCGGAACGATTGCTCGTTGTCGGAGATCTGCGCCATCTCGACTCCTCAGGTCGCAGCCTACTCGCGACAAGCCGGAGACTCACCTGGGCCGTCTGCGTGGAGAGCCAGCGCGACGATCGCTACGACAGTGTCGTTGGGGTTGAGTGTCGGCGGCTTGCCGAGGGGCGTGCCCCGCGACGTGGCGCGCCTGGAGGACCCGCGAAGGTGCACCCGGCCAATCCTGACGACGACGAACTCGCACGCTTCGGCGGCGACGACGCTGACCGCGGAACTCATGCTCCCCCTCCCGCATTCCGCGTCCTGACAGGGCCTGCCGGAGCTAGCATGCCGATGCATCGATCAGACTTTCGGGAGACGAGGACACGTGAGCAACGCGCAAGCAGGCTGGTATGACGACGGCGCGGGCCGGGAGCGCTGGTGGGACGGCGAGAAGTGGAGCGACGAGTTCCGGCAGCCCCAGGCGCAGACCGGCGGCGGCCTGGGCGGGATGGTCCGCAGGATCGAAGCCGAGGCCGTTGCCGGAGCCCAACCGCGACCGGCCCCACAGGGCGCCAGCTATGTCGTCCTCCAGGTGATCCTGAAAGAGAAGCTGTGGGGGACCGGGTCGGGGAATCTCACCGAGCTGGAGGGCGCCATCAACGCGCAGGCCTCGCTCGGCTACCGGCTCCACACCATCAGCACGGCCGCCTCGGGCAGCAAGGGCCTCGTCGGCGGTGACCGGATCCAGGCGACGATGGTCTTCGAGCGGCTCACCTAGTCATCTCCTCGCCGTGCAGCGCTCGCTAGTCAAAGCCGCCGAGGGCGCTACTCGCTCCGGATGAGCACGTGGAGGAACTCGTGATTGACGAACAGGCGTTCTCGACCCACTTTGACGTCCCGGAGCAGCCCTGCGGCTACGAGCGCGTGTAGCCAGGACGATGCGGTCTGGCGGGTAACGGCGCAACGCTCGACGACATCGGCGATTCGGCAGTAGGGCTGCTCGAAGAGGAGTGCGAGCAGCTGGGCGTTTCGTCCTCCCATCGTGGCCGTTCGCGCCCGATCGCTGATCTCCTCCTGGCAGGCGCGAATGGCATCGATCTTGGACACGGTCGACGTAGCGGAGTGATGAACGACCTCCAGCATGAACAGGATCCACTCGTGCCAACCACCCTCGACTGTGACCGCGCCCAGTAGGCGGTAGTAGTCGTTCTTCCGCGCGATGATCGATCGGGAGAGGTACAGGATCGGTTCTTGAAGAAGTCCGGCCTCCATGAGCATCAAGATGTTGAGGACGCGCCCCGTCCGTCCGTTGCCGTCGTGGAACGGATGGATCGCCTCGAACTGGTAGTGCGCGACGGCCATCCGCACCAGGGGGTCGAGATCATCGTCAGCATGGACGAACCGCTCCCAAGCGCTGAGCTTGTCCTGGATCACGACCTCCCCTTCTGGAGGCGCGTAGATGATCTGGCCAGTGTCGGGGTTGGCGATCCGCGTGCCGGGGACCGCACGAACCTCCATGTCTCGTCCGTGGAGGCTGGTGCAGATCAGGCTCGCAGTACGGGCCGTCAGCGGTCGCGACCGGATCGCGTCAACGCCGGCGAATAGGGCGCTCCTGTACCTCAGCGCCTCTTTGGTCGCGAGGTCTCCTCCGCCGATCTCGACGTGCCTGAACAGCTCGTCTGCTGTGGTGACGATGTTCTCGATCTCTGAGCTTGCTTGCGCCTCCAGCAGCGAAACGGCGTTGATCAAGACCGTAGGGTTCGGCAGGGCACGTGCTGCCTGAGTGACAGTCGCGAGCGCGGCTCGCGTCTCGATCGTCGCCTTGAGGACTGCTCGAGGCTCAAGGTCGAGGCCCGCTGGTGGCAGATCGGGCAGGTCGTTGTAGGGAGCATCGGCGTCCCAACTCATGTGTTCTGTAGCCCAACCTTTCAGGGATACATGTTAAGAGAATCAAGGAATGTTAACACGTCATGCGTATATGTTCGACGGGATGACACATCGCGGGCGGCCTCATCTTGCCTCACGCTCGGCGTCCGCCGGCGTCTCGACGATGCCGCCCAGCCTCAGACGGCGACCACGCTGATCATGTTCTCCAGTCCGGCGAAGTCGTCGGCGTTGCGGGGGTAGAGCATGGCGCCCATAGTTCACAGCAACCGCTTCTTCGACCGGCAGCGCGTCACAGTGCGGACTTCTGGTGTCGTGGCCACCATCACCCCGAACTGCAGCAGGGGTCACGAGCGTCCGTGTCGAGGAGTTCACGATCTCGAGCCCAGCCGGCATCGATCGGGCCACGAAACAGCTCGGCGACCTCTGCCCAGGTCCTGGCGAAGCTCGTGGACCTGTGCTACCGACTGGCCGCCTCCTTGATGTACGCCGGGCTGCAGGCGCGGCCGGCGTCGTACTGCGCCCCGCGGTCGACGATGACCTGCTGATGTGCCAACACGTGACCTCGAGCATCGCGGCAGGTCAGGATCCAGGCCTCCTTGATGCCCGAGTAGTTCGGCGGCTCGGGTCCGAGGAAGGTGACGACACCCGTCCAGTCGTCGGCGAAGGAGCCGCCCTCGTAGTTGTCGGCCAGCACGGTGTAGGTCCCCGGAACGGGATCGGGGACGGTCACCGTCTCCGGGTTGGCCAGGCTCGCCGCCTGCCCCACGACGGCACCGGTGGAGTCCAGGATGTAGAAGTCCCAGTCGGCGGTACCGGGCCACGAGAACGAGAACTCGGCGAACCCGTTGTCCGCCGCCGGCAGACCCTGGATCTCCACCTCGGAGGTCTCGCCCACTCCGAACTCCGGGATCCCGTCGGGGTTCGTGATGGCGAGCGGAGCCTGCGGTGGCGCCAACGGGTCCCGGCCATAGCGGCCGACCACCTCAGGTCGGGTCGACGGGTTGACGTTCATCGTGAACTGGCCGACGCGCGAGACCAGCCTCGTGGTCAGGGTGTCCGCATAGCTCAACGGCTCGCCCTCGTTGAGGTCCTCGTCGAGCACCGGCGAGGTGTCGGAGACGAAGCTCTTGCGCACCGACAGGGTGCGGCCCGGGGGTGCCTGGCCGACGATCTGCGAGTGCTGGGCCGGATCCATCGCGGCCTCCGCAGCCCGGTAGTAGGCCTCACGGTTGCCGCCGAGCCCTGCTCCAGCCGCCGGCGCGACTCCGAGGTATTCGCCGACCACGGCATCGGCGTACTCCGGGTGGAAGCCGTCAGGCCCGATCTCGAAGGTGAAGCCGTAGCCACCGGTGTTCCAATAGCTCCAGTCCTCCACGCTGCCCGAGGTGTCATAGAGCTGGTACGCCGCCTGGCTGGTGTATTGGTTCGCCTGGGCCATCGAGTCGCCGAGCGCCTTGTACTGCACCTCGTCGGGTGCCTTGCCGGTGCTGAGCAGCGACGGTGGGCGGAGCACCAGGTTGGAGTAGGTGTGATTGGTGATCATCACGGTCACCGCGCGGTGCGAGATCAGCCTGCGAACCGCAGCGACCTCGGGAGTGTCGCCCGGGCCGTCGCCGCGATAGGTGTCGTCAAGCCAGTAGGTGCTCGCGCCGAACCCGCCCCAGAAGCCCGGGTAGTTGCGGTTCAGGTCGGTGCCGCGCAGCCGCCCTGCAGGGTTGTCCTCGCAGGTGCCGCCGAGGCCGTCGGGAGGGGTGAGGACCGACACCGTGCAGTTCTTGCGCTTCATCTCGTAGTCGAACTGTGAGAGGTCACCCAGCGTCGCGGCGTTGCGCGAGATCTGGAAGCCGTCGACGTTGACGATCGGGACCACGATGACGCGTTCTGCTGCCAGCAGCGCTCGCGCCCGTGCGTCGCCTCCGGCGTATCCCTTCAGCAGGTCGAAGGCGAACTCCATGGTGTGCTCGGAGCTCGGCCACTCGCGCGCGTGGTGGGCGCCCATCATCAGGAAGACCGGCTTGCCGTCGGCCACCCGATCGGCGTTCTGGGTGATCTCGAGGCCACGGATCGGCTGGCCCAGCACGCTCGTGCCGATGGTGATCGGCTTGGTGAGCCACGGGTGGCGACGCGCCAGCAGGCGCAGGTCGGAGAGGTAGTCGGCGTACACCCGATAGCTGGTGCGCCCGCTCGGGAGCGGGGAGGTCTCCACGGCGGCCTCGTAGCGGGCGTCGGCCCGCCGCGACTGGGCCATCCGGGCCGCCAGGTCGCGCACCTTGACGTCCCAGGTGAAGCCGGCGTCACGGAGCAGCTCGGCATCGGCCGCGCCGTGCAGGATCACCTCGATCCCCTGGGAGGTGGCGTGCTCCGTGTAGTCGACGCCGAGCGCGATCACCTCGTTGCGCAGGGCCGCCGTCCGCGCGTTGACGAACACCACGCGGACGTTGTCGCCGTCGGCGCTGACCAGCGCGGTGTCGTCCCTCTCGTCGGCCACTGCGCCGACAGCGCCTCCGGCCAGTGCGGTGGCCAGGAAGACGCTGAGTGCTGCCGCCCCCAGGGCGGTCGAGCGGAGGACGGAGGTCTGTCGATGCGACGTCGTGATGGCCATGACGGGTCCCTAGCGCACGGAGAGGTTTCCCCACAACGTAGCCCTGTCCGGCTGCCACGCCAATCGGTGCGGGCCGAGCAATTGCGGCCAAACCGCCGTCCCAGCGGCCCAGGAGGTTGTCCGGCGCGCGGGCCACGTGTCACATTGATGGGCGTGGCCCGAGTGCTGTTCACCTCGTGCCCGTTGTTCGGGCACGCGCTTCCGATGCTGCCCCTGATGCGGGCGGCGGAGCGCGACGGCCACGAGGTCCGGGTCGCCACCGGCCCCGACTTCACCGGTGCGTTGGCCGCTCGAGGGCTGGACGTGCGGGCCGTGGGGCCGAGCTGGGCCTCCGCCTGGTCCGCTCACGAGGCGGTGTGGGCCGATCAGGGCATCCCCGAGGAACAGAGGATGATGGACGGCGTCGTCGCGCTGTTCGGCACGCCTGCGCTCCAGCGGCTCGACGACCTGGAGGCGTTGGCCTCGCAGTGGCGGCCCGACGTCGTCGTTCACGAGGTCCTGGAGCAGGCCGGATCCCTGCTGGCCCACCGGCTCGCGATCCCGGGCGTGGTCCACGGCATCGGACCGATGTTCCCGTTCTACGCCCAGCTCATCGGCGCCGCAGGCGCGGCCATCGACGAGCCCCGGCTGTGGGAGCGGCTCGCCACCGAACAGGCCCTGGATCTCTGCCCACCCTCGTTGCAGCCCGACGCGCCGCTGCCCTGGCCCGAGGCCGCCGCGGTGCGACCGAGCGCCGGTGAGCACCAGGCCCTGCCGCCCGCGCTGGCCGAGGCTCTCGCGTCCGACCGGCCGGTCGCCTACTTCACCCTCGGCACCGTCAAGAACGCCGACGCCTCCGACTTCAGGACCGGCCTGCGTGCCCTGGCGGGGTACGACGGCGTGGTGGTCGCCACCACGGGACGTCGGCTCGACCCCGACGAGCTCGGGCAGATCCCCGACAACGCCCTGGTCGCCGAGTTCGTGCCCCAGGCTGCTCTGCTCGAGCGGGCCGACCTGCTGGTCTCGCACAGCGGGTCGGGCACCATGCTCGGCGGCCTCGCGCACGGCGTACCCCAGGTCGCCCTGCCGCGTGGGACCGACCAACCCGACAACGCCGCGCTCCTGGTCCGAGCGGGCGCCGGGATGCTGGTCGCGCCGGAGGACTACGCGGTCGAGTCCATCGCTGCGGCTGTCGCAGAGGTCACGCACGACCCGGCCTACCGGTCAGCGGCCGAGCGTGTGCACGACGAGATCGCCGCGATGCCCGACGCCGACACCGCGTGGGCCGGCCTCGCGTTCTGAGCGCGTATCAAGCGCTGCGGTCGGCTGCTCCTCCCAGTGAGTCACGACCACACGAGCAGGGGTGATGGCATGGACCTCCGAATCAGTTCCTTCGACTTCCCGCCGGCGACGGGCGCGCCACAGAGCGCCACCCAGGTGGTCACCTTCCCGCGGGCGGTCCGCGAGGTGGCGGTGGGCATCCTGGGCTACGCGACGTCCTTCGTCGGTGACGACCACCACCTCGGACGGCTGCAGGTGGAGCTGGAGGTCGGCGTCGACCCGGCGGACTCCACCAAGGTGGAGGTCACCGGCGACTTCCAACTGCGCGACTACAGCGGCACCCTCGACGACTCCTTCACCGGCAACGTGCAGTGGGCGGTGATCGCGGACCTCGTCCCGGCCGTGCCACCTCTCCCGGGGCAGCCCCGTCCCGACCTGATCATCGTCGACGCCGAGCAGACCCAGGCGATCCAGCACTTCCGCAGCGCGACCCAGCTCGCGCCCCCCAACGTGTTCCCCGACAACTCGATCCGACTGGTCGCCGACAAGCCGACCGTGCTTCGCCTCTACGTCGACCACGACGCCGGCTCAGGACTGCCGCCGATCACCACGCTCACCGGTCAGCTCACCGTCACCTCGGGGACGAGCACCACCGTCATCCTCCCCATGGAGTCCATCGCGCCCCGTCGCGACGCCGCGATCCTGCGCGGCGAACGTCGTCACACCCTCAACTTCGTCATCCCCGAGAACCTCTGCCGCGGCACCATCTCGGTCACCGCGCAGGTCCGCGACGCGGCTGACGTGACGGCGTTCTCGGCACCGTTCCAGCGTGACCTGAGCTTCGACGTGATCTCCACCATCGACATCCAGGCGGTGGGCATCAACTACACCGGCCCCGACATCGTCACCGGTGCCACTCCCGCCGACCTGGCAGCGCCGACCCAGGCCGACTTCGTCCAGACCCTGGCCCTCACCGAGAACCTGTTCCCCACTCCGCAGGTGCAGATCGTGTCCTTCCAGACCATGGACTACGCCGAGGAGATCACCTCCGACATCAGTCAGGGCTGCGACAAGTTCTCCGACCTCCTCGACGCCGTCAGCGAGCTCGGTGCCGACGACGGTTCCATCGTCTACGGCCTCTACAACGTGGGCGTCGACAACGGGACGGTCGGCGGGTGCGGCGGCGGAGGTGCCGGCGTGGGCAGGATCCGGCGTCAGCCGACCGCCGCGCACGAGATCGGACACGCGCTCGGCCGCCAGCACGCGCCCTGCGACAACGTCACCCGCTGTGCCGACCCGGACAACCAGGACGGCAGCTATCCGCACTACTCCGGGTTCGACTCCGACAGCATCGGCGAATACGGCTTCGACGCGAGCGTGTCGCTCGGCTCGGTCAAGTCGCCCTCGACGTGGCACGACATGATGGGCTACTCGCCCAACAAGTGGATCAGCCCCTATACCTACAAGGCGCTGCTGAGCGCGATCCCGGCGCAGAGCGCGACCGGAGACCTGCGGGTGGCCGACAGTGCGGCGTCGGGTCGACGTACCGACCACGGCGAATGGGAGCCCGCCCGCACCCCGCACCTGTTCCTGCGGGTCGACCGCTCCGGCGACGGCGACCTCGTCGTGGGCGACTGCTTCACCTACCCCAGCTATCCCCGACCGCGCGGGCATCGACCCACCGACCTCACCGCCGAGCTGCGGACCAAGGACGGTCGACTGCTGGTCTGCGAGCGGCTCTACGCCGCCGACTCCTGCGGGCCCTGCAGCCCGGGTGGCGGGTGCGAGGGCGGCTGCGGAGGCTGCGTCGGCGGGTGCGGGCGACGAGGCCCGCTCCGGATCCGTCAGGCCATCGCCTTCCACCACGACGCCCACGAGCTCGTCCTGCTCGACCGCCGCCGGGTGGTGCACCGCCAGCACATCGGGCAGGCGCCGCCACCTCACCTCACGGTCGAGCGCGATGGGGACCACCTGCTGCTGCGCTGGGCCGTCGAGGGCCAGCCGGAGGGCAGCCGGCTGTGGGCGCTGGTGCAGTGGCAGGACCGGTACGGCGTCTGGCGCGGTGCCGCCCCACGCACCCGCCACCAGGAGCTGCGGGTGCCCACCAAGCTCGTCGCGTCGGATGGTGCCGCCCGACTGCGGGTCCTGGTGACCAGTGGCCTGGCGACGGCGCCGGGGGAGTGGGAGGGGCAGGTCGACGTCCCCGCTCCGGTCCCCAGCGCGATCGAGCTCACCGGCGGGGACGAACCGGTGGGTCCGCGGATCCTGCGGGCCAGCACTGCCGTCGACGCCCGCGAGCTGCGGTGGTACGCCGACGGCGCGGAGATCGCGGCCGGCCGGCTCCTGGACACCCGGCTCATCCCGACGGGCACGCGGCGGATCTCGGCGCGAGCGGCCGACCGGCGTACCGGCGTCGCGAGCAGCGTCTGGGAGCCGAGCTGGGCCGGTGCCGAGCTGACCGGCCTGACCCGCGTCGAGTTCCCAGCACCCTCCGGTGCCCGTTCACACCAGCAGCGAGACCACCACCACCAGCCAGAGGAGTCCTGACATGGAAACGCGCACGCTCGACCTCGCCTTCAACGCCCTTCGCGGCTCGGGTCCGCGCACCGATGACGGTGAGGTGATCTTCACCGGCCCCGTCACCCAGGCCGCCGCCTTCCTCCGCGGCTTCGACGTCGCCTTCTCCGGCAACAACGACCACCACCTCGGGTCGCTCGAGGTGAGCCTCGACGCGGTGATCGACCCCTTGGCACCGCAACGGGTCACCGTGACCGCGACCTACGGGCTCCGGGACTGGTCGGGCAGCTGGGACGACTCCTACGAGGGAGTGGTCCGCATCAGCGTCGTCGGGGAGTGAGTCACCACCGCTTGGCGAACTCGGCGGCGATCTCGACGGGGCGGAAGCCCATCCGCTCGTTGATGCTGACCATCTGGTCGTTGGTCTCGGCGTTCTGGGTGATCACCAGGGTCAGGTCGGCACGCGCGGCCTGCACCGCGCGCAGGTTGACGGCCTTGGTGGCCAGCCCGAGTCGGCGGCCCCGGTGCTCGCGATGCACGAAGGTGCCCCACTGGTAGACCGCCGTGCTCTCCTCCACCGACATCGCGAGCGTCGACTGCGCCGCCACCTGGCGATCGGGGGTGAGCGCCAGGGTCTCGTAGCGGGCCCGGCCCATGGCGGTCGTGGTGGCGACCATCTCGGCGTACCGCTGCGGGGTCACCGCCTCCTCCTCGAAGTCGACCGTGCCCGTCGGCGCGTCGACCGCGAGCTGGCCGAGGAGCACGCAGAGCGACTCGACGAGGTCGTCGGGGACGGCACCCACGAACGTCTCGATCGAGTAGCCCTCGTGGTGCGGCGCGGCCTCGTCGACCCAGGCCTGGATGTGCTCGTCCGGGACGGGGAGCGCGAGGTGCCGCACGATCTCGCAGTTGGCGAGCTCGTAGCCGCACGCCTCGGCGAACCGCCGGTAGCCATGGTCCTCGCGACGCGCGAACGGCAGCTTGGCATCCCCCAGCAACAGCGAGCGGCCATCGGCCCGAGCGGTCTGCTCGACCTTCTCGGCCAGCGCCCGGCCGATGCCGCGTCGACGCTCGGGTACGTCGACGTTGATCGCCGTGGCCGCCTTCTCGGTGTTGTCGAGCAGGAAGGACCACAGCACGGCGGCGCCGACCAGCCGGTCGCCGTCGTACGCCGCGAACAGCTCCTGCCGCTCACCGCTGTCGGGGGAGCGAAAGACGGCGAGGAACTCGGTGAGCTCCCAGAACGGCGCCTCCGCTCGGCCATGGAGCTCGGAGCGGCGCATCAGGTCGTAGAGGTCGCGCATCAGGGCGTCGTCGTCGACGGCGGTGTCGTCGAGGGCGCGGATCTCCACGCCTCCTGACCCTACGACCCTCGGGGCTCGATCGACACCGGTTTATCGGGCTCCACCTCGGCAGCCGGCCGCTCGTCGAGCTCGCGCCAGCGCGGGTCGAGGGCCGGGAGCGTCGTGACCAGGAAGTACGCCGCCCCGCACGCGAGCAGGGCAGCCGACAGGCCGACTCCACCGATCAACAGTCCACCGACCAGCCCGCCCGCCGGGATCAGCGACCAGCACAGCGCCGTACCCAAGGACGACACCCTGCCGACGAGGGGTTCGGGGATCCGCTCGAAGATGACCGCCCCGAGGACGGGGTTGATGAAGCCGGCGGAGAACCCGGCAGCCGCGCCGACGGCGAGGATCACCCCCAAGCGCGCGTCGAGCGCCATCACCACGAAGCGCGGGGCGCCGGCGATCAGGAAGGCGACGAGGTAGACGTGGTAGCGCGGGAGTCGCTCCGCCCAGGTCGCCGCGCACACGGCCCCCAGCGCGGCGGCCGCGCTGAACACGGCGAGCAGCAGGCCGACCCGGGCGCCCGACCCGGACTCGACCGCCCACACCGGCAGCAGCACGGTCAGCCATGCGGCGTCTAGCAGGTTGGTGAGCGCCACCATCACCGTGATGCCGAGCAGCACCCGGTCGGAGCGGAGGAAGGCCCAGCCCTCGTGGAGCCTTCGGAGGTAGGACCCCTCTTGTGGGTCTGCCTCCTGGGCCGTGGCGCCTGTCCGCGGGATCGCCCAGGCGAGGACGGCGGCGGAGAGCCCGAACGAGACGGCGTCGACGAGGAGGGCGTTGGCGGGTCCGACGACGCCGACCAGGACGCCTGCCGCTGCCGCCCCCAGCATCGATGCGGAACGTTCGACGGTCGAGCCGAGCCCGGTGGCGCGCTCCATGGGTACGCCGGCCTCGCTGACCAGCCGCGGCACCAGGGCCTGCTTGGCGGCGTCACCAGGTCCGCGCAACGCCCCGGCGAGTGCCACCAGGGCCAGGAGCGCGGGGAAGGAGAGCAACCCGGCGTCGTACAGCAGGGGAAGGCAGCCCACGGCGACCACCGATCCGAGGTCGCAGGCGATCGCCACGCGGCGCGCGCCGACGCGGTCGATCACCGGACCGGACAGCACCTTCAGCAGCACCAGTGGCAGCGCCTCGGCGAAGGCGACGAGGCCGGTCCTGGTCGCGCTGCCGGTCTCTGCCAGGACGAGGAGGGGGATCGCGATCATCGAGATCCGGGTGCCGGTGAGGGAGATGGCCTCGGCTGCCAGCCAGCCGTACAGGGACCTCCGGGCTGTCACGGTGCCGTGCCCTGCTCTGTTCCACCACCTGTCTCGACGGTTCCCGGACGTGGGAACGCGTGCAGCTGGATCACGAACTCGGCGACTCCGTCCTCCTGGTCGTCCTCCTGTTGGGCGTCGTCCATCGTCTGCTCGAGGAGCTCGACGAAGGCGCGGGCACGTCTCGGGGTCAGTCGGAGGACCCAGTCGCTGTAGGTCGAGGCATCGCGCCACTCGTCGGGGAGAACGCTGCGCTCCTCGATGGCGCGCTGGAGCGTCTCGGTCATGACCACCGCCACGGTCTGCAGATAGGCGTCCAGCACCTCCTTGCCCGCGTCATCGTGCGGTGCCTCACGGCTCGTCCGCGTCGACTGGTGGGCGGCCCGCCACCAGCGGTCACGGGCATTGCCGCGCTCGAGGTCGTCGACGACGAAGCCGTGCTCCGCGAGCTGGCGCAGGTGGTAGGACGTGGCGCCACTGTTGAGCCCGAGTCGGACAGCGAGCGTGGTGGCTGTTGCGGGTCCTTCCCGCCTCAGGAGGCCCAGCATGCGCAGTCGGACCGGGTGCGAGAGGGCCTTGAGTGCGTGCGGAGTCGGCGTGATCGAGGTGACGTCCATGGAGGTCATGCTAGATCGCAAAGAACTCTTTGCAAAGTGTTCTTTGCGATTGTTGCCCTGGTGGGGCTAGAAGCCGTCGGTCAGGTCCGAGAGGGTGCCGGTCGTCATCGAGGGCCAGAACAGCGCCGGAACGACAGCCACGACCAGGGTGAAGACGATGAGCCCGAGCCAGGGTCTTCCCTTCCACACGTGCAGGATGCCTCCACCCAGCACCGCGCCGGGCACGACGAACGCCAGCGACGTCGGCACCTGGTAGGCGCACCAGGCCACGGCTGCGCAGTAGAGGATGGCGCCGGTGAGGCGCACCCGGATGGCGCGGGCCAGCGTCCTGCCTCGCGCGGGTCGGGACGTCGAGCTTCGTTCGACGTCGCTCATCGGCAGGTGGCAGACGCGGCAGCCCGACGAGGACGGCGAGACCGCTCCCTTGCACAGTGGGCAGATCAAAGCCTGTGCAGACATGAGAGACCCCTTCCCGAGCTCGGACAGGAGGTTACGGATCGTCGCTGAGTGCCGCAGGCGAACCCGGAAAGCTCTGTCCACATGCGCTGTCACGCGGACCGGAAAGTGTCGGTACCCAGTGGTTGGGTTGGTGTCATGACAGCGATGGCCTCCTCCGATCAGCAGCACGTGGTGACGCGTGCTGTGGCCTCGTTGCGTGCGTCGCTGTCGGGGTTGGCCGAGGTGCCGTTGTGGTCGATGGGGGCGACGGAGACCGCCTCGACGTTGGTGGAGGTGACCCGGCTGGCTGCTCAGGTCGCCGAGCTGGAGCTGCGGGTCGCCGCCCATGCCGAGCGGGTCGGGGTCGAGGAGCCCACCGGGGCGAACTCGGCGGCGACGTGGTGGGCGCACGCCGGTCACCTGACCCGGCGGGAGGCGCACACCAAGGTGCGGCTCGCGGTCGCCCTGGACTCCGAGCACGAACCGGTGCGTGACGCCCTCGCGGCTGGTGTCCTGGTGCTGGAGCAGGCAGCCGTGATCGTCCGCGCGGTCGAGGAGCTCCCAGATGGGTGTGACCCGGAGATCGTCGAGCAGGCTGAGCGGGAGCTGGTCGGGCTGGGGCGTGATCACGACGCGAAGGCGTTGCGGGTGTTGGGGCGCCGGATCCTGGATGTGATCGCCCCCGAGGTCGCCGAAGCCCACGAGGCCCGGCTGCTGGAGAAGGAGGAACGTGAAGCGTGGGAGTCGGCCCGGTTCACCATGACCGACGACGGCCACGGCCGGTGCCACGGCCGGTTCACGTTGCCCTCCGCGCAGGGCGCGATGCTGCGCAAGGCCCTGCTCGGGTTCGCCGCCCCCAAACACCGGGCCGCCGTCGATGGTTCTGCGGGTGAGCGTCGCCCGACGCCGGAGCGGATGGGTAGGGCGCTGTGTGAGTACGTCGAACGCTTCCCCACCGACCAGCTGCCCAGCAGTGGCGGGGTGAACGCCACCGTCGTGGTCACCATGGACCTCGCGACATTGCTGCACGGGACGGGGGTGGCGTCGTTGGACACCGGCGAGTCGATCACCGCCGCCCAGGCCCGCAGGCTGGCCTGTGAAGCCGGCATCATCCCCGCCGTCCTCGGCGGCACCTCCCAGATCCTCGACCTCGGCCGCACCCGCCGCTTCCACACCAAAGCCCAACGCATCGCCCTAGCCATCCGAGACACAGGCTGCACCGCCCAGGGGTGTGACTATCCGCCCGAGCTCTGCCACGCCCACCACCACCACCCCTGGTCCCAAGGAGGCCACACCAGCGTGAACGACGGGCGGCTGCTCTGCCCACGGCACCACAGCTACGCCCACGACCCGAAGTACGAGCTGACCCACCTCCCCGGCGGGAAAGTCGCCTTCACCCGACGCACGTGAGCAGCGCGAGGACGCGCCGTACTCTCACGCCATGGGGGAGACGAGCAGGTTGTCACTGGCCATCGACGCGAGCACACCGAAAGACCCGTATGCCGCCGCGACCTTCGGTCCCGCGCTCTTCACCTCCTACACCGACGAGGGAAGGGTCACCGACATCGAGTGCGGCGACGTGGACGACCTGGCGTCGGAGGGTTGCCCCGAGGCAAGGGCGACCCTGACGCCGGCCATCAGCGCGAGCAGCTTCGCCGAGCTGTTGTCGCATAAGCCGCCCAGGCGGTGAGGCTCAGAGCGGCGATCACATAGCTGCTGCCCGCGATCTGCTCGACGGCACTCCAGTGATACTCGCTGCCGCGTCCGTAGGGCGGCCACACGACCGGACGTGCCACGAACACGGCGGTCCACACCGTGGCGGCCACCCGGCTGCGCTCCCACAGCGCCACAGCCAACGGGACCGCCCAGACCCAGTGGTGGGACCACGAGATCGGTGAGGCGAGCAGCATCGCGAGCGCCCCCAGACCGGTGCCCAGCACCCGGTCGCCGGCCCGCCACCACCGGGCCGCCACGACCAGGGTCACACCGGCCACGGGTCCGGCGACGGCCAGCCACAGCAGCATCGACGGCTCATGGTCGAGCAGGCGGGTGAGCACGCCGTACACGGACTGGTTGTGGGCCAGGGCGGGAGGCCCGACCCGGCTCGCGTCGACCAGGCCCTCGGTCCAGTAGGTGACAGCCGAGCCCGGCAGGACCACCAGCCCGATCGCGACCGTCGCGGCGAAGGCGAGCGCGGCGCGACCAGCGGCGGCACGACGCCCGACCAGGACCAGGAGCACGACGAACACCAGGGGAGTCAGCTTCAGCCCGGCCGCGAGGCCCACCAGGACGCCGGACCAGCGCCGCTGCGGCGACACCAGATCGACCACCACCGCCAGCATCAGCAGCACGTTCAGCTGCCCGAAGCTCAGGTTCTGCCACACCGGCTCCAGGGCGAGCGCTCCCACCGTGAGCAGGGCCAACAGCCAGCCCGGCGTCGGTCGGGAGTAGGCGCCGAGGGCAAGCATGACGACCGCGCCGAGGGCGGCGACCGACACCGCGGTCAGCAGCGCAGCCGCCAGCCACCCGGGCAGCAGCGCGAGCGGCACCATGACGATCGCCGCGAACGGTGGATAGGTGAACGGCAACCCCGTGACGGGATCGTGCGAGGTGTAGACGGGCAGTCCGTCGAGCACGTTCACGCCGGCGTGACGGTAGACGAACAGGTCAGTGAACCCGCCCTGCAGGCCACCGGCCACCGCCGCGGCGACCATGAGCACCAGCATCGGCGCCGGCCCCTGCATCAGCCGCGACCGCACGAACCTCGTGCTGCGCGTCTCCACGCAGTCTTCTTACCCCATCTGACCGGGGGAGCGAGCGCGACGGACGCCGGATCACCCACTCGGCGACCGCCAGGTTGATGATCCAGCCGGCGCCCTTCGCCAGGTCGCCGCGGACCTCGCCGACCCCGAACAGCGCCTCGCCGAAGCCCTCGGTGAAGACCTGGGTGCCGGCGGCCAGCGCGATCGCGTAGGCCCGGGTCATCCAGGCACGATGCGCCGGGATGCGACCGGCCCGGGCGGCGCCGACCCCGAGCACCAGACTGGCGACCATGCCGGTCGCGAACACCAGTCGCATGACGAACAGCAGCTGGCCGGTTCCCGGCTTGGGGGCATAGCCCAGCGTCATCCACAGCGCGGAGCCGGCGACCAGCAGACCTGCGAGCGCCAGGACCCGGCCGCTGCGTCGATGCCACGACAGGTGGCGGCGACGGAAGCCGGGCACGAACTGGAAGGCACCGACCACGGCGTACGCCGCCGCGCCGAGGATGTGCACGATCAGCGCCACGGGGAAACCGGGGAAACGGTCGTCGGCCGGCATCACCGCCGGACCACCAGCGAGCTGCAGCAGCCGCAGCGCCCCGGCGAGCAGCGGGATCACGCTCAGCGCGATCAGGGCCACCGGCACCGGCCACCCCGGTCGTGCCCTGCTCACGGCGTCCCGCCCTCGGCGGCAGCGTTCGGCTCGACCCGGGTCACCGAGATCAGCGGCAGCCCGACATCGCGCAGCCTGGCCAGGAGTCCGTGCAGTGCCGCCTGGTCCGCCACGCGACCTCGCAGGACCGTGAGGTCTCCGGCCGTGGTGAGCGTCATGTCCTCGAACCAGGCCGACCAGCGCTGGTTCAGGCGACCCTGGAGCAGGATCTCGTAGCAACCCGGCTCCGCAGAGTCGGGCACAGGTTCGGTTCGATGGGTGCTCACCCTGGCAGGCTAGGAACGAGCGGTCGTCCGCGTCATCACATCACCTGGTGACTAGCGTGGTGATCTGGCGAGCAGGCCGAGCTGGTGCCCCTTGCTGATAGCGGCGCGGCGGCTGTTCACGCCGAGCTTGGTGTAGATGTGCTTGGTGTGTGTGCGCACCGTGTTCAGCGAGACGACGAGTTCACGCGCGATGGCAGGTCCGTCGAGGTCGGAGCCCAGCAGCCGGAGCACGTCGAGCTCGCGGTCGCTCAACGGGTCGAGCAGCGCCGTCCGCCGGTCGGTGCCGGGTCCTGCGACGGGGTCGCTGAAGGGGGAGGCAGCCGTGAGCACGCCGAGCAGCGCTCCCGCTGACGGCGTACGCCGGGCGAGCTCGCCGAGCAGGTCGGTGAGCGCCGGACCCGCCTCCACGAAGACCCGCACCCACCCGTCGGCCTCCGCCAGCGCCACCGCATGGGCGAGCGCGTCGAGGGCCTCGTCGCGGACCCCCGCCGCAACGTGGGCGAGCGCGCGGAGCACCTCGAGCTCGATCACCGACCCGGCTCGCCCGCCGGCCTCCGCGGCCGACAGCAGTCGAGCCAGGAGCGCCCCGGCCGCACGCAGCGAGGTCTCCTCGCCCGTCGCCGCATGCTCGGCCAGCAGGAGTCTGGCCAGGGTGACGTGCTCGTACTCGCGCAGATAGCTCAGCTCGTCGTCGACCGACACCCGGTGCTGGAGGGCCCAGGCTCGGGCCCCTGCCACGTCGCCCCGCGCGACGAGCACGCGGGCCCGCGCCGCGTGGATGGGCTGCACGTTGGGCGAGTAGTCGCCGACGTAGACCCGTTCGGCCTCGTCGAGGAGGTCCAGGGCAGTCGCGGTGTCGCCCTCCGCCGCGCGAAGGCGCGCCATCTGGACCCGCCACCGGTAGGGGTTCTGTGCCAGCGACGCGCCCTCCCCGAGCTCGTCGGCCCGCCGGAGGTGCTCGGCCATCGCACCCAGGTCGTTGCGGTACCACGCGACGCGGCTCAGCCCCACGAGCATGTCGGCGGTGCCGCGCATCACCGGCATGCCGGCCGTCGGCCCCGCAGCAGGGTCGGCTCCGGCCAGGTCGAGCCCGTGCTCGAGGGTGGCCGCGGCGTCGCGCAGCCGACCCAGTCTCAGCTCCATGTCGGCCATCGCGATCGAGCAGCCGAGCACGTCCGCGAGATGGCCCGCGCGGGTCAGCGCCTCGAGGGAGGTGCGATAGCTGCGGTGCGCCGACGCGAGGTCACCCGAGGTCCAGGACGCCAGTCCCGACAGCGCCGCCGCGGCTCCGGTGACCAGGTCGTCACCCCCGACGGTGGTCGCGATGGCGCGCTCGGCACGCTCGATGGCACCCGGGAGGTCACCGCCGAGCAGCGCGAGCGCGGACCAGTACATCTCTATGGCGCCGGGCACCCGCGCGAGCTCGGCGTGATCCACGACCACCAGCTCGTCGGCAGGTCCGGCGAGCAGTGCCTCGATGTGGCGCAGCCTCGCCTCGACCCCACCGAAGTCGTTGCTCGCCATCAGCCCGCCCACGAGACCGATCGCCAGCACCGGGCGGTTGCTGACGGCGTCGACGGCCAGATCGTGGGCCCAGCTCCGGATCACGTCCTCGCGACGCTCGCGTCGCAGGGTCGGGATGGCCAGCTCTGCCAGCTCGGCGGCGCGGTGCAGGTCGCCGCAGGCGAGGGCGTGCCGTACGGCGGCCTCGGCGTCACCGGCCTCGGCGTACCAGTCCGCCGCCCGGCGATGGAGCACCTCCACGTCGCCGGGTCGCTCCTCCATGAGGTGCGTGTGCAGGACGTCGGCGAAGAGGTGGTGGTAGCGATACCAGGAACGGTGGACGTCGAGCGGGACCAGGAAGAGGTTCTCCCGCTCCAGCGTCTCGAGCATCACTCTGCCGGCCCTGCCCGGCAGACCGACCACGGCAGCGCACAACGGCCCGCTGAGCCGGTCGAGGACCGAGGTGTCCAGCAGGAAGCGGCGTACGTCGTCGGGTTGTCGATCCAGCACCTCGTCCACGAGGTAGTCGACGACGAAGCGGTCGTCACCGGCGAAACCGGAGACGAACCCGGACGGGTCGTCGAGACCACGTAACGAGAGTGCGGCCAGCTGGAGTGCCGCCGCCCAGCCCTCGGTCCGCGCCGCGAGGGCCGAGAGGTCGGAGTCCGGCAGGTCGAGACCGTTCAGCTCGTTGAGATAGGTCGCCACCTCGGTGCCGTTGAAGCGCAGGTCGACCGCCCGGATCTCGAGCAGCTCACCCCGCGCGCGCAGGCGCGACAAGGGGAGAGCCGGGTCGGCCCGGGTGCTGATCACCAGGCGCAGTTGGGTGGGGACGTGGTCGAGGAGGAACCCCATGCCGGCGGCGACCTCGACCCCGTCGCACAGGTGGTAGTCGTCCAGCACCAGGGTCACCTGGCCGGCATACACGCTGAGCTCGTTGACCACCGCGGCCAGCACCGTCTCGACGGGCGCCTGACCGGACTGCAGGAGGGTCAGCGCCCCCGCTCCAGAGCCGGGCGCGGCGCGGTCGAGCGCGAGCAGGAGGTAGGACCAGAAGGAGGCGGGCTGACGGTCCCGCTGGTCGAGCGACACCCACGCGACGGCGTGCTCGCCGTCCGGTCCGCCCTCGCTGCTCACCAGCCAGTCGGCCAGCAGCGTGGTCTTCCCGAACCCGGCCGGCGCCGAGACGAGGGTGACCGGGATCGCTGAGGCGCGCCGGAGCAGGTCGGCGAGGCGCGGACGCGGCACCGTCTCCCGCCGCGGCCGGGGCAGCAGGAGCTTGGTCTCCAGCAACGGGTCGGCCATCAACCCCTCCGTGCCTCGCTCAGTGCACTGATTCGGACGTCTGCTGTGCGCGGGTGAGCATGCGCTCGCCGGGCCGGCCGAAGATGCTGAGGACCTCGGCCGGGCCCTCACCGGTGCTGCCGAACCAGTGTGGCACCTGCGTGTCGAACTCCGCTGCCTCGCCCTCGGTGAGCGTCAGGTCCTGGGCGCCGAGCACGAGTCGCATCCGTCCGGACAGCACGTAGAGCCACTCGAAGCCGTCGTGGCTGCGCGGGCTGGGCTCCGACTGGGTCCGGGGGATGACGATCTTCCAGGCCTGGACGCCGCCGGGTCGGGTCAGCGGCAGCACCGTGCGTCCGTTCACCCGCCGCGGCTTCAGCCGGATGCGGGGGTCGCCGACCTCGGGCGCGCCGACCAGGTCGTCGATCGGCACCCGGTAGGCCTGGGCGAGGGGCAGGAGCAGCTCGAGGCTGGGTCGTCGCTGGCCGTTCTCCAGCCGCGACAGGGTGCTCTTGGAGATTCCGGTGGCATGGGCGACCTCGGTGAGGGTGACCTCGCGTTCCTCGCGCACGCGCCGGAGGCGCGGGCCCACCAGCTCCAGGGTCGCGGCGATGGGACTGACCTCGTGGGGACCCCTCGGTGATCGTGTCATCGACCCATTGGAGCGCCCGTTCCCGGAAATGGCAACAAGCGTTGTCGACGGGTGACCGTGCGGCGAGGGTTGTCCCATGAACGAGAGCAACGAGTACGACGTGGTGGTGGTCGGTGGCGGTGCCGCCGGACTCTCCGCAGCCTTGGTCCTGTCCCGCGCCCGGCGACGCGTCGCCGTGGTCGACGCCGGCGAGCCCCGCAACGCACCGGCCGCCCACCTGCAGGGCTTCCTCGGCTCCGACGGGCGCCCGCCCTCCGACCTGCTCGAGGCCGGTCGTGCAGAGGTCACCGGCTACGGCGGCAGGATCGTCGCCGGACGGGTCACCGGGATCGTCCCCAGCGGTATGCCGAGCCCGACGCAAGGACGTCGGCAGCAGTTCGACGTACGGCTCGCAGACGGACGTACCCTGCGCACCCGACGGGTCCTGGTCACGACCGGACTGCGTGACGTCCTCCCCGACCTGCCCGGCGTGCGGGAGCGTTGGGGCCGGGACCTGCTGCACTGCCCCTACTGCCACGGCTGGGAGGTCCGCGACCTGCCGCTGGGAGTGCTCGGCGGCCACTCCGAGGCCCTCGCCCATGCGCAGCTGATCCGGGAGTGGTCTCCCGACGTGGTCCTCTTCACCGACGGGGTCGTCCTGACCGCGGCCCAGCGCGAACAGCTCGTCGCCCGGGCCATCGGTGTGGTCGACGGTCGGGTCGCGAGGCTGGTGGTCGACGACGACAGGCTGACGGGCGTCGAGCTCGCCGACGGTCGGGTCGTACGCCGTGCCGCCGTGTTCGTGCGGCCCGGCTTCGCGGCGAACGACGACCTGCTGCTGCGACTCGGCTGTGCCACCCAGCAGGACGGCTGGGTCGCCGTGGACGCCACCGGTCGCACCAGCGTGCCCGGCGTCTGGGCCGCCGGCAACGCGGTCAACCCGCGCGCCCAGGTGGTCACGGCGGCTGGAGAGGGCTCCGCTGCGGCCATCGCCCTCAACAACGACCTCGTCGAGGAGGACGTGCCCGCAGCGGTCGTCAGCTTCCGTCTCGGCCTGCCGGTCTGACCGGCTCCCGCTCCGCTGGGCCAGACCCGGTGGAGCAGATCACCACGGCACTCACCACGTGTGGTGACGACCGCTCACCACATCGCTGCCTAGCTTCACGACTCATGAGGCGCGAGCAGCGTCCCCCGAATCGAAAGGCACGATCATGGACCGATTGACCCAGCTGGTAGCGCTGGCCAGCGCGAGACACCCCTGGCGCACCATCGCAGCCTGGGTGCTCGTCGTCGCCGGCATGTTCGCGGTGGCCGCCACCACCGGAGCGACGTTCGCCGACGACTTCGCCGCACCCGGCAGCCAGAGTGCCCGCGCCCTGGACCTCCTCGATGAGAACTTCCCCGATGCCGCCAAGGGCTCCGCCCTGGTGGTGCTCGAGGCCCAGGACGGCACCACGCTGGCTGAGCAAGAGGCCCAGGTGGCCTCGGCGCTGGACGACGTCGCGGGCCTGGACCATGTCGCGACGGTCGCCGACCCGTTCGCAGCCGGCACGATCTCGGCCGACGGGCGGGTCGGGTACGCCGTCCTCACTCTCGACGTGCCTGAGCGCGCCATGGGGAAGCCGGCCTTCTCCGTGCTCTCCGACGCCGTCTCCGGCATGGACGTGTCGGGACTTCGTGTCGAGCTCGGCGGGGACGCCGTCTTCCTCAACGCCGAGGAGAACGACTCGGGCCATGTCGGGATCGGGCTGCTGGTCGCCCTGCTGGTGCTGCTCGTGGTCTTCGGGACCGTGGTCTCCGCGGTGATCCCGATCGGCCTGTCCATCCTCGCGGTCGGCGCCGGCGTCGGCGCGATCAGCCTGCTCGCCTCGGTGATGACGGTGTCCGTCTCCGCGATCTCGGTCGCCGGACTGGTCGGGCTCGGCGTCGGCGTCGACTACGCCCTGTTCGTGGTGGCTCGCTACCGGGAGAACCGTGCCGCCGGTCAGGCCAACGACCTCGCGTTGCGCAACGCGATGGGCACCTCGGGTGCGGCGGTCGTCTTCGCCGGCGGCACCGTGGTCGTAGCCACCGCCGCCCTGGCGATCACCGGCATCGGGGTGCTGACCTCGATCGGGCTGTCCACGTCGCTGATGGTGCTCGCCGCGGTCGCCGCTGCCGTCACCCTCCTGCCTGCCCTGCTCAGCCTGCTGGGCGACGGCATCGACAAGGGCCGTCTCGCCCGGCGCCACCGTCCCGCGACGCCCACCGAGGAGACCGTCTGGTGGCGCTTCGGTCACCGGGTGTCCGCTCGTCCCTGGCCCTACCTGGTCGGCTCCGTGGTCGCACTGCTCGCCATCGCTGCTCCCACGATGTGGATGCAGACCGGCTTCCCCGCCGCCGGCGACGCGCCCGCCGCGACGACCCACCGGCAGGCCTACGACCTCCTCGCCGAGGGCTTCGGCACCGGCATCAACGGCCCGCTGATGGTCGTAGTCGACCTCGGCTCGCCCGGGGCCGCCGCCGCCGACCTGCCCGGCCTCAGCGAGGACATCGCCTCCGTCCGAGGGATCGAGTCCGTGGGCGAACCGCGGATCTCGGCCGACGGCGACACGGCCGTCCTCACCGCCCTGCCGAGCACCGGCCCGGCCGATCCCGAGACCTCCGCGACCATCGATCGGGTCCGCGACACCATCCCGGGCAACGTCTACGTCTCCGGCATCACCGCGGTGACCGACGACCTCAACACCCAGCTGACCCAGACGCTGCCGCTGTTCGTCGGGGCCGTCATCGCGGTGTCGTTCCTGCTGCTGATGCTGGTCTTCCGCTCGATCGCCGTCCCCCTCAAGGCGGCGGCCATGAACCTGCTCTCGCTCGGCGCGGCGTACGGCGTCCTGGTCGCGGTCTTCCAGTGGGGCTGGGGGAGCAGCCTGATCGGTCTGGAGGGGCCGACCCCGATCACCTCGATCATCATCGTGATCATGTTCCCGATCCTGTTCGGGCTCTCGATGGACTACGAGGTCTTCCTGCTCTCGCGGATCCGCGAGGAGTACGTCCGCACCGGCGACAACGCCGAGTCGGTGGCTCGCGGGCTGGCCAAGACCGGCCGAGTGGTGACCTCGGCCGCGCTGATCATGGTCGTGGTGTTCCTGAGCTTCGTGTCCAGCCCGATCCCGTCGCTGAAGATGCTGGGCCTGGGGCTGGCCGTGGCCATCCTGGTCGACGCTACGGTGGTGCGGATGATGGTGGTCCCGGCCACCATGGCGCTCCTGGGCAAGGCCAACTGGTGGCTGCCGGGCTGGCTCGACCGCAGCCTGCCGCACCTGAAGGTGGAGGGCGAGGCCCCGGTTGCCCCAACCGAGCAGCCAGCCGAGCAACCAGCCGAGCAACCGGCCGAGCAGCCGGTCGAGGAGCCGGTCGAGGAGCTGATCCCAGCGTCCACCCGCTAGCGCCGCAACGTATCTGCCTGGAGTCACCTCGCTCTTCACGCCCATCACCGGTTAGGAGCAGACCAATGGCGGAGTACTCCCTCGGATCAGCTGATCCCGAGCTCGCACGACTGGAGGCCCAGGCGGACTTCCTCACCGACCCGACGCGCGTGCTGCTGCGCGCGTCGGGCCTCGGCCCCGGGATGCGGGTGCTGGATCTCGGCACCGGTCTGGGCCACGTGGCCGCTGCGGTCGCGGAGCTCGTGGGGCCCGACGGCGCGGTCGTGGGGCTCGACGTCGACCCGCGGATGCTCGAGGCCGCCCACCAGCGCACCAGCCACCTCCCGCAGGTGAGCCTGGTGCAGGGCGACGTGACGAGCTGGCGCGACGAGGCTCCCTTCGACGCGGTCGTCGGACGCTTGATCCTGTTCCACCTGCCCGACCCGGTCGGCGTCCTGCGCCACCACCTGGAGGGCGTGCGCAGCGGCGGCCGGGTGGTGATGCTCGACTACGACCTCGGTGGCCTGCGGACGGAGCCCGCCGAGCCGCTCGGCATGAAGATGGCCGGCCTGGTGATGAGTGCCTTCCGTGCGGTGGGGGCCGACCCGACGATCGGCTCCCGGCTGCAGACGATCCTCGCCGACGCCGGCGCCGAGGACGTCGGTGGCTTCGCCATCGCGCAGTACCTCGCCAGCGACAACCCGGTCGGGCCCGCCATGCTGACCGGCGTCGTGAGGTCGCTGGCCCCCGCCATGGTCGGCCACGGCCTGGCCACCGAGGCCGAGCTGGACCTCGACACCCTGGGCGATCGCGTCGCCGGGTCGGTGGGCGCCCACGGTTCGGTGCTGGTGCCGCCCCTGCTCTCAGGAGCCTGGGGCCGACGCCCCTGACCGGAGGTCGATCAGGAGAGCGCGGCCTGCACGAGAGTGATGACCTTCTTCTCGACCGCCGGCGTCCAGCGCGTCACGGCGTACGCGACGGGCCACAGGTCGCCCTCGTCGAGGTTCGCCCGATCCTGGAAGCCGATGGTGGCGTAGCGGTAGGAGAACTTCGCCGCGTCCTGGAAGAACACCACGACCTTGCCGTCCGCGTTCGCGTAGGCGGGCATGCCGTACCACGTCTTCGGCGTCAGCCCGGGCGCGTGCTGGGTGAGCACCACGTGCAGCCGCTCGGCCAGGACACGATCCGCGGGAGGCATCTTGGCAATGCTCGCGAGCAGGGCGTCGGCACCCTCGGCCAGCTTGGCGCCCTTCCTGCCCTCGGCGCGCAGCTCGGCGGCGCGCTCCTTCATGGCCGCGCGCTCCTCGGCGCTGAACCCTCCGGACTGTTCCTCGGTGCTCGTCGCGGGCATCGGACTGCTCCTCACGTCAACGGTCGGCACGGTGCCGGCCTCTGCTGACGACCCTAGGAACGTCGACGTCGGGACGCTTCTCGATTCCTGACCAGATGCTGGGAGCGACCACCGGGCCAGCCCGTCTGAGGGGTCTGCCCTGTCCGATCGGACAGAGTTGTCACGTTCGTGCGATGCACGCGGGTGAGACGCCTACCGTCAGTCGCATGAGCGATCTCGGGATCCCCAGGGCACAGCAACGTCTCGACGAGCCACCTGACGAGCCGGAGATCCCGTTCCGCGTGCTCGCGATCGCCGTCGCGCTGATGCTGGTGCTCGCGGGGATCACGGGCTACGTGCTGACCCGCGACGACGCAGCCGAGGCCGGCCCGTCGTACCCCTCGACCTGGGACGCCCGGATCGCGCCCTCGGTGAAGAAGACCGAGAGGCTGCGCGGCCTGATGTTCCTGCACCCCGTCGCCGTGCGGTTCCTCCCCGCGGCGCAGTTCGAGAGGACGATGAGGGCGGACAGGGAGGAGCTGAGCGACGAGGACCTCGCCGATCTCGAGGACACCACGGCGCTGCTGCGTGCCGTGGGACTGCTCCAGGGCGACGTGGACCTCTTCGACACGGTCAACGACCTGCAGACGGGCGGGACGCTGGCCTACTACTCCTTCGAGGACCAGACGATCACGATCCGCGGGAGGACGCTGTCGCCGTCGGTCCGCTCCACGGTCGTCCACGAGCTCACCCACGCGCTCCAGGACCAGCACTTCTCGATCGGCGAGCGGATGCAGGAGCTGGCTGCAGCCGAGGACGACGGTCATCCGGCCTCGGAGATCCTGGACTCCCTGATCGAGGGTGACGCCGAACGGGTCCAGACGCGCTACCGCGAGTCGTTGACCACGAAGCAGCGCGCCGCTCTCGACGCCGACACCAAGAAGGAGGGCGACCGAGCCGCCCAGCGACTGCAGGGCATCCCGAAGGTGCTCCTGACCATGTTCACCTCGAGCTACACGTTCGGCCAGGCCCTGGTGCAGCTCGCGGACGCGGACGGCGGCAACCGCGCTGTGGACGACCTGTTCCGCCGGCCGCCGACCCACGAGCTGGCGCTCCTCGACCCGTTCACCGTGCTCGCCCACGACAACGACGCTGTGCAGGTCGACGTGCCTGCGCTGAGGGCGGGGGAGAAGGAGGTGAGCTCAGGCGAGTTCGGCGTGATGACGTGGTATTTCGTGCTCGCCGAGAGGATGCCGCTCGCCGACGCCCTCGCCGCCGCGGAGGGCTGGGGCGGCGACAGCTCGCTCGACTACGAGGACGCCGACGGCACCGTCTGCACCCGGGCGACCGTGGTCGGCGCCAGCCCGAAGGACACGCGGCGCCTCTACGCCGCGCTGCGGCGCTGGGTCGCGGCTGCTCCGGGAGCGCCGGCGACGGTGGCGAGGGCCGGAGCCCGCATCCGGTTCCAGTCCTGCGACCCCGGCAGGAAGGCCCACGTCGGCAAGAACGTGTCCGCGCAGGCGGTCACGCTGGCGCTGACGCGCACCTACACCGGCATCGGGCTGATGCAGGGCGGGGTCGAGGCGGACGTGTCCCGCTGCGTCGCCGGCAGGCTGGTCCACGCCTATCCGCTGTCCGCCCTCAACGACTCGGGCTACGCCGCGACGCATCCCGGCTTCGTCCCGCGGCTCCGGGCCATGGTCGGTGCCTGCCGGACCGCGCTCGGCTGAGCCGGACGACCGGGTCGGCGGCAGCGATCAGTGGCCACCCAGCTCGATCATCAGCACCCCGACGGCGATCAGGAGGATGCCGCCCATCATCGGCGAGGTGAGCGGCTCCTCGAAGAGCACCTTGGAGGCGATCGCGGTGAGGGCGACCCCCGAGGCCGCCCAGATGCCGTAGGCGACCCCCAGCCCCAGCCCGCGGTCGAGGGCCAGCGTGAGCAGCCCGAGGGAGGTCAGGTAGCCGACCGCGACCGCGATGAACCAGATGGGACGACCGCGGGAGGCGACCCGGAGGGACAGGGTGCCGGCGAGCTCGGAGGCGATGGCGAAGCCGAGGAAGACCAGGCTCATCGGCCGGCCTCGTCGTCGAGGCGCCGCTGAGCCGCCTGCGAGGCGAGCTCGACCACGAGCACGCCGACCACGACGATCGCGATGCCGAGCCCCATCAGCGGGGTCAGCCGCTCGTCGAAGATCGCCGCCGACAGCACAGCGGTCGCCACGACCCCGACGGCACCCCAGATGCCGTAGGCCACCCCCAGTGGCATGCCGCGCCGCAGCACGGCCGCGAACAGGGCGAAGGCCACGAGGAACGCCAGCGCGACGACGGCGTACAGGGCGGGACGCTCGAGCGCGCCCTTCAGCGACAGCGACCCGGTCACCTCGCTCGCGATCGCCGCGGCGAGGAGCAGCCACCTGGTCACGGTGGGCCCTGGATCAGCTGGTGGGCCAGGGTCCGGACCCGTGCCACCTCGACGTCAGCGAGCGGGAGCGCGTTGCTCGCGGCCGCGAACCAGATGCCGTCGGCAAGAAGACGGACGGCCAGGAGGCGGCTCCGCTCGGCCTCCGGGAGGTCGGCCGGCACCTCCACCCAGGGCTTCATCCGCTCGGTCCACTGGGTGGTGAGCGGCTCACGAAGTCGCGGGTCACTGAAGATCACCAGGTCGGAGGAGTCGAAGTCGCCCTCACAGACCCAGTCGAGGTACGCCGTGAGCCGGTCGTGCACCGAGAACCCCGCGTCGGTCTCCGCGGGGAGACGTCGGCGCAGCTCGCGGGCGCAGTCGTCGACGAGACGGTCGACCAGCGCGCTCATCAACGCCGCCTTGCTGGGGAAGTGGTACATCAGCCCCGGCTTGGTGATCCCGGCGGCCCTGGCGGCGGAGTCGAGGGACACCGCGCCGCCCTCGCGGAGCATGTCGAGAGCGCTGTTCAGGATGTCCTCGCGCGACGAGGGCCGGTGTGCGGGCCGGCTGGCGGGCGGGGCGGTGGAGGACACCCAGTTACTTTACCAACCGAATGGCAAAGTAACGACCCACCCGCGCCAGCCCGCCGACGGCTACGGTGGTCGGGTGACCGGCGACGGAGTGAGCAGGTCGGTGGATGCGGCGCTGGTGCCGATGGTCGCCTCGCTCGGCGCCTGGGGCGTCGAGGCCGGGCACTGGCTGCCCGATCGGGCAGGAGCGCCGGTGATCTGGCTGCGGACCCGCACCCTGGCCCAGTCCACGGCCCTGCAGTCGCAGGTCTGGCTGGTGCCGCAGGTCCAGGTCACGCTGACCCGGTTCGGCGTACCCCACGACATCGTCTGGTCCATGCGCGTCGAGGTCACCTCGACCGAGGCCGAGGACCAGCTGTTCCGCGAATAGTTCTGCAGGCAGCGGGTAAAATTCAGTCATGGGCCGATGTCCCACGTGTGGGCACGCTGACAAGGTCGCACCGCTGTCCTGGATCGACAGACTGTGGGGTCTGCGATCGCAGTGCCCCGCACCCCACCCCCTCACGTTCAGCTCGATGAGGTTCTGCGGCTGCACCGATCCCTGGCACGTCGCCGGCACCTGACGGCCTGACGTCCTGCCTGATCGTCGAGGGTGGCGAGGGCTGTCCACGTCGGCGGATAGGGTGCTCCGGTGTCCCGAACCCCTGCCGTGCGTGAGGTGCTGGCGACCGCGGTCGCGGCGCTCGGCGGACAGGAGCGGGCCGGGCAGATCGAGATGGCCGAGGCAGTGGCCGGGGCCATGGAGTCCGGTGAGCACCTGCTCGTCCAGGCCGGCACGGGCACCGGCAAGTCGCTCGCCTATCTCGTCCCCAGCCTGCTGCACGACAAGCGCGTTGTGATCGCGACCGCGACCCTGGCCCTCCAGCACCAGCTGGTCGAGCGCGACATCCCGGCGCTGGTGAGCGCGCTGCCCGAGCTCGAGGCGAGCTTCGCGGTGCTCAAGGGCCGCTCCAACTACGCCTGCCTACACCGGGTCCGCGAAGGTGTCCCCGACGACCAGGGCACGTTGGTGCCCCTGCCCGAGGGGTCGATGGGGGCCGACGTGCTCAAGCTGCGCGAGTGGGTGCAGCAGCAGGCCAGCGTCGGCGGCACCGGTGAGCGCGACAACGCGCCGAGACACACCGACCGGCTGTGGCGTCAGGTCAGCGTCAACCACCGTGAGTGTCTCGGCTCGGTGAAGTGTCCCTACGCGCAGGAGTGCTTCGCGGAGCGGGCGAAGGAGAAGGCCGCCCAGTCGCAGGTCATCGTCACCAACCACAGCCTGCTGGCGATCGACGCCGTCGAGGGGGTGCCGATGATCCCCGACTACGACACCGTGGTGATCGACGAGGCCCACGAGCTGGTCTCCCGAGTCACCCAGGCCGCGACCGACGAGCTCAGCGCCACCGACGTCGAGCGCGCCGGACGCCGCGCCGGTCGTCACGCCGAGGGAGATGCGGCCACTGACCTGCTCGATGCGGGCGAGGCGCTGAGCGCGGCGATCGGCGACTGCGCGCCGGGCCGCATCGACGCGGTCCCCGAGGAGCTGGGTGACGCGCTCGCCCTCGTGCGCGACGCGGCCCGCGCCTGCCTGTCGGCCTTCCCCAAGGAGGCCCCGGGTGCGGGTGACGGCGACGCGGCCAAGACCCAGGCGAAGGGGCTCGTCCAGGAGGTGTTCGTCAACGCGGAGCGGATGGCTGCCGCCAAGGACACCGACGTGCTCTGGCTCTCCGAGGGGCGCGAGCGCATCCCCGCCCGGCTGTGCGTGGCCCCGCTCGAGGTCTGGGGCCCGATGCGCGACAAGCTGCTCTCCGACAAGACGGTGGTCTTCACCAGTGCCACCCTGCGGCTCGGTGGTGACTTCGGCGCGGTGGCGACCAGCTTCGGGCTGCGAGCCGACGACCAGGACCACCCCTGGCGCGGGCTCGACGTGGGCTCGCCGTTCGACTACGGCAAGCAGGGCATCCTCTACGTCGCCCGTCATCTGCCGCCGCCGGGTCGAGACGGACTCGGCCCCGCCATCCTCGACGAGATCTGCGAGCTGGTCGACGCGGCCGAAGGCCGCACCCTCGGCCTGTTCTCCTCGCGTCGAGCCGCCGAGGCCGCGGCCGAGGTGGTGCGGGAGCGGCTGCCTCACCTGACCACCCTCGCCCAGGGCGACGCCCAGCTCCCCGAGCTCGCCAAGCAGTTCGTCGCCGACCCCCACACCTGTCTGTTCGGCACCTTGTCGCTGTGGCAGGGCCTCGACGTGCCCGGTGAGACCTGTCAGCTGGTGATCATCGACAGGATCCCGTTCCCGCGTCCCGACGACCCGCTGATGTCCGCGCGCCAGCGGGCCGCCGACAAGGCCGGCGGCAACGGGTTCATGCAGGTCGCCGCGACCCATGCCGCCCTGCTGCTGGCCCAGGGCAGCGGCCGGCTGATCCGCACCACCTCCGATCGTGGCGTGGTCGCCGTCCTCGACCCCCGGCTGGCCACGGCTCGCTACGGCGGCTTCCTCAAGGCGAGCCTGCCTCCGATGTGGACGACGACCGATCCGGCGCTGGTCCGCAAGGCGCTCGCGCGGCTCGCCGCCGGCTGAACCGAGTGCCGGATGCCGCGGGCAGGTGCATGGTGCAGACATCACCCCTGGCCCAGATGGGTGGGTCGATGCTGGGGGAGCCCGCCCGTAATGCCCATTCCGCGTGACCGACCTCTCCTGAATGATCGGGTGCGTCGGGTGCGGGTCGGTTGTCGACCCCTGCCGTGTCCATCGCTACACGCTCATGGGGGGACTCCAGCATGCGTCCAGTCAGAACAGGCAGAATCTTCGGGGGCCTGGTGAGCCTCGGCCTGCTGCTTCCAGCAATCGCCCTGGCCACGGTGTCATCGCCGGCCGAGGCCGTCATCACCGGCAACGTGATGAGCGGTACGGCGTCGCCGATGTGGCAGACGAACGGCATCGTTCGCAGTGTCCTGGTGGCCGGCAACACCATCTACGCGGGCGGCGACTTCACCGCCGTACGTCCGCCCGGCACGAACGTCGGCTCGGGTCAGTCGGTCACCCGCAACCGCGTCGCGGCCTTCAACGCGACCACCGGCGCCGTGATCACCACGTTCAACGCGAACGCCAACGGCCGGGTGAGCTCGATGAGCATGTCGCCGGACGGCACCCGCCTCTACATCGCCGGCTCGTTCACCACGGTCGGCGGCGTCACCCGCAACCGGGTCGCGGCCGTGAACCCGACCACCGGAGCACTGATCACCTCCTTCAACGCCAACGTGGGCTCCACGGTCAACGCCGTGGCCGCGAGCTCCTCCGCGGTCTACATCGGCGGCGCGTTCACCCGGGTCGGCGGCGTCACCAAGAGCTACCTGGCGTCGGTCAACCCGACGACCGGCGCGCTGAACACCGGCTTCAACACGGTGATGGGGCGGCGCCCCGACCTGATCTGCACCCCGGGTGGCTTCGGCTGCAACGACACCGGTGTGGTCACCTACAACCCCACCGTGACTGTGATCGCGGTCACGCCCGACTCGTCCACCCTGCTCGTCGGGGGGAACTTCATCGGCACCAACGGCAACAACACCGGCGGCATGGCCTCGCTCGACCCCGCGACCGGTGCGACCCGGAGCTGGGGCGCGAACAGCGTGCAGCCGATCAACACCAACTGCGTGGGCCGGGTCTCCGACATCAGCATCGCCAACGGGGTCGGCTACGTGACCGGTGAGGGTGACCCGCCGGGCTGCTACGAGGGCACCTACTCCGCGCGGCTGTCCGACGGTGCGCTGAACTGGAACTCCTCCTGCCTGGGAGCCTCGCAGGCCATCGCCGTGCTCAACGGGGTGCTCTACAAGGGCTCGCACGAGCACGACTGTGCCTTCAACCGCGGCGGCTCCTACTCCGGCTACGTCGGCGGCACCAGCCGCGGGACCTTCATCCACCGCCACCTGATCGGCCAGGACATCACCGACGGCTCCTCGGTGCACTGGTCGCCGGACACCAACGGCGCCGGCAACCAGCCGGTCGGCCCACGGGCCCTCGACGCGGCGACCCTTCCCAGTGGGACCAGCGTGATCGTCGTCGGTGGCGACTTCACCCTGGTGAACGACGTACGCCAGCAGGGACTCACCCGTTTCGTCTCCGGTGGCGACACCGCGACGCCGGCCGTCCCCGGCCGCAACATCAACGCCGACAAGTGGGTGGACACCCCCATCCAGGTGGGCATGCGGCTGCCGATCACGGCCCAGCCGACAGCTGCCGGCACCCTCACGGTGCAGATCCCAGCAGTCGACGACGCCGACACGGGCGTGCTGACCTACCGGATCTACCGCGACGGTGGCAACACCGCGATCGCGACGCTCTCGGTGGAGTCGTTCCCCTGGAGCCGGCCCGTGCTCCGCTACAACGACACCGGTCTGGCTGCGGGATCCACCCACACCTACCGGGTGAGCGCGAGTGACGGCGTGCGCACCAGCGCGCTCTCGACGGCGGTGTCCGGCACCGTGTCCGCTGGCGCCCCGCCGGCCTTCATCACCGCCTACGGCAACGTGAACCCGGATGTGTGGTGGCGGTTGGACGGTGGCAGCCCGGCCGACGACAACACCGGCAACGGCCACACCGGTGACTTCGTGGGCGGTGTCACCCCGGGCCAGCCCGGTGCCGTCAACGGAGACGCGGCGGTGACCCTCGACGGGTCGACCGGCTACCTGACCTCGAGTGCGCAGATCTCGGAGCCCAACGCCTTCGCCGAGGCGGCCTGGTTCAAGACCACGTCCACCACGGGTGGGGTCATCGTGGCCCAGAGTGACCGCCAGACCGGCCCCGGTGGCAACACCGACCGGCTGATCACGATGGACAACAACGGTGGCCTGGTCTTCGCGATGAAGGCAGGATTGTCCGGACCGTTCGGTGTCGGCACGATCAACATCCGCAACCAGGGTCCGGTCTTCAACGACGGCCAGTGGCACCTGGTGGTCGGGTCGTACGACGGCGACGGCAACGCCGCGTTGTACGTCGACGGCTGGCTGCAGGGCACCGCGACGGGCACTCCGTTCGACCCGACGGCCAAGGCCAACGGGCTGGCGAACAGCTATCTGCGGGCCGGCTATGCCGACATGACCGCCGTGCAGCTGCGCTTCGGGATCAACTTCTACAACAACAAGTGGCCGCTGTCGCACTTCTTCGACGGCAGCCTCGACGAGGTGACCGCGTTCAACCACCCGTTGACGCAGGCCCAGGTCTCGAGCATGTTCGCCGCCGGGGTCGGCGCAGGCGCCTGAGGCAGTCGAGTCGGAGCGGCGCGGACAGTTGTCCGCGCCGCTTCCGGCGTTCGGTCACCAGCACGGCCCGCTCCCGCTGAATGCGACCAAAGCGCTTCGCCCACCGGCGTCGGCCGCTACGCTCCGGACCATGTTCGCGAAGGGGGGATCAGCGCGCGCCATCGTCGGGGTGTCCCTCGTCGCCCTCGTCCTGCTGGGCGTGGTCGTCGTGCTGCCGCTCCTGATGTACGTCGGTGGCAGCGGCAACGAGTCGACCGGCCCTGACCCGGTCAGTGTGACCAGCTATGACGCCGACCTGCGGATCGCGGCTGACGGCACCCTCACGGCGCGCGAGACGCTCGAGACGACGTTCCCCTACGGCCGGCACGGCATCTTCCGGTTCTGGGACCTGGTCGACCCCAACGACGCCCACGTGAGGCTGGTGCCGCGGGACATCGAGGTGACGCTCGACGGTGACGAGGTTCCCTTCGAGCTGCTCTGGGAGAACGGCACTCGTTACCGAGTCGCCAAGATCGGCGACCCCGACACGACCGTGCTGCCCGGCACCCACACCTACGCGATCAGCTATCGCATCGACGGCGCGCTCGCGCCGACCAGCGTCGGCGGCGACCAGACCTCGAGCTGGGCCAGCGACGACGACCAGGCCTCCACCTTCTACTGGAACGTGGTGGCCGGTGGCTGGCAGATGGACATCGCGCAGTCCACCGTCGTGGTGCACCTGCCGGCGCAGTCCGACGAGGGCGTCCAGTGTGCGACCGGTGTCGGCTCGGGCGGCGGCTGCCGCGTCGAGGGCGCCGGCACCGACACCTTGACCGTGCGCACGGGAGCGCTCGCTCCGCGGACTCCGGTGACCGTGCGTGCCGACGTCCGCACGCCCTTGCCGGACCGGTTCACCGTGCCGTGGCCGGCCGCCTTCGACGGCATCCTGGGCCGGTGGTGGTGGCTGACCCTGGTGCTGCTGGTGCTGGCCGGCGTCGGCTTCGCCGTCGGCATGCTGATGACCGTTCGCAGTCGCGAGCACCGTCCCGGCTACCCGGTCATGTATGCGCCCCCCGAAGGGCTCGGGCCGGTGCAGACGGCCTACCTGCTCAACGAGTCGGTGCCCGACGAGGCGCTCACAGCCACGCTGCTGCACCAGGCCGAACGGGCCCTGACCCGCCTCGACGATCTCGGCAACGGGTCGTGGACGATCACCGGAGTCGCGCTGCCCGAGGCCTGGCAGCAGACCGACCCGGTGACCCGGGCCGTGGGAGAGAAGCTCGGTCTCGTGGGCCAGGGCACCTTCCACGCCGACAAGTCGGTCGCCGCCGGACAGGCGCTCAACACTGCCAAGTCCGAGATCGCGAAGGACACCAAGGCGTGGGCCATCGGATCCGGGCTGATGGTCGCGGCCGGCCGCGAGACCCTGGCCAAGGTGCTGGTCGTCCTCGCTCTGCTGCTCGGGGGCGTGCTGGCGTTCTGGCACCCGTTCCACCTCAGCCTGCTGGCGGTCCCCTTCGTCGGCTTCGCCCTCGGTGGTGCGGGGCTGCTCGGCGCAGGGGTCGGCACTCGGCGTACTCCCACCGGACGCGAGGTCTGGTCGCGCGCCGGCGGGTTCCGCCGCGTCCTGTCGACCTCCTCGGCCGAGGACCGCTTCGACTTCTCGGCGCACCGCGACCTCTACACCGCCTACATCCCGTACGCCGTCGCGTTCGACTGCGCCGACGCCTGGGCTCGGAAGTACCAGGCGTGGACGGGTGAGCCCGCCCCGACACCCACCTGGTATCCCGTCTACGTCGGTGGTGGCGGCGGCTGGTCCGGCGGGGGTTCCGGCTTCGACGGCTTCGAGTCCTCGCTACGCTCCTCGATCAGCGCCTACCAGGCCACGCAGTCGTCGTCCTCCTCCGGAGGGGGCGGCTTCAGCGGCGGCGGGGGAGGCGGCGGCGGGGGCGGAGGTTCCTGGTGACCGCACCAACTAAGGAGAACCCATGATCTGGATCGTCATCATCGCCGTCGTCGTCCTGCTCGCCGTGTTCGGTGTCATCGGCTTCAACCGGCTGCGCACCCAGGACGTGAAGGCCGACGAGGCGCTGGGCGGCATCGACGTCCAGCTGACCCGTCGAGCCGACCTCATCCCCAACCTCGTCAACACCGTCAAGGGGTACGCCGAGCACGAGAAGGGCGTCTTCGAGGCCGTCACCGAGGCGCGCTCCCGGGTCGCGAAGGCCGCGGCTGACGGGTCGGTGGCCGAGAAGTCGGCCGCCCAGGGTGCCCTCGACCAGGCGTTGGTGAACGTGATGGCCGTCGCCGAGGCCTACCCCGACCTCAAGGCCAGCGCCAACTTCATCCAGCTCCAACAGCAGCTGGCCGACACCGAGAACCAGCTCTCGTTCGCGCGTCAGTACTACAACGATGCGGCGGCCCAGCTGAACACCTCCGTGCGCACCATCCCGTGGATGTTCTTCAGCGGTCTGGCGGGGGTCCAGGCTCGCGAGTTCTACGACGCCCCGGCCGGCCAGGAGGCACCGCCCACGGTGTCCTTCTAGCCGCGGCTCACGCTCCTGCGGGGCCCTGGCGGTGACGGGGTGCGGACGCAACCCGTGGCCCAGATGGGTGGGTTGATTCTGGGGTTATGCGCCCGTTATGCCCATTCCAGGTGACGGACGTCTCCTGAATGATCGGGGTCGACAGGTGCGGGTCACCGACGACGCGTGCCGTATCCATCGCTCCACGCCAATGGGGGACTCCAACATGCGTCCAGCTCGAACCGGCAGAATCCTCGGGGGGTTGGTGAGCCTCGGCCTGCTGCTTCCAGCACTGGCCCTGGCCACCGTCTCGTCGCCGGCTGATGCCGTCATCTCCGGCAATGTCATGAGCGGCACCGCGTCGCCGATGTGGCAGACCAACAACACCGTGCACAGCGTGCTCGTGGCCAACGGCATCGCCTACGCCGGCGGTGACTTCACCGCCGTGCGTCCGCCCGGCACCGCCGCCAACACCACCCAGGCAGTCACCCGCAACCGGCTCGCGGCCTTCGACGCGGCCACCGGTGCCGTGATCACCGGGTTCAACCCGAACGTGAACGGCCGGATCCGCTCGATGTCCCTGTCGCCCGACGGGACCCGCCTCTACATCGCCGGCTCGTTCACCACGGTCGGAGGTGTCACCCGCAACCGGATCGCGGCCGTGAACCCGACCACCGGCGCCCTGATCACCACGTTCAACCCCAACGCCGGTGCGCCCGTCTACGCGGTCGCCGCCAGCTCCACAGCCGTCTACATCGGGGGCGCGTTCGCCCGGGTGGGCGGCGTCAGCAAGGGCTACCTGGCGTCGGTCAACCCGACCACGGGAGCCCTCAACACCGGCTTCAACACTGCCTTGGCGCAGCGGCCCGACCTGATCTGCACCCCCGGCGGCTTCGGCTGCAACGACACCGGCGTGGTGAAGTACCCCCCGACAGTCACTGCCATCGCGGTCACGCCCGACTCGTCGGCTCTGCTCGTCGGGGGCAACTTCACCGGCACCAATGGCAACACCACCGGCGGCATGGCCTCGCTCGACCCCGCGACCGGCGCGACCCGCACGTGGGACGCGAACAGCATCCAGCCGATCAACACCAACTGTGCGGGCCGGGTCTCCGACCTCAGCATCGCCGACGGAGTGGGCTACGTGACCGGCGAGGGCGACCCGCCCGGCTGCTACGAGGGCACCTACTCCGCTCGCCTGTCCGATGGTGCGATGAACTGGAACTCCTCCTGCCTGGGAGCCTCGCAGGCCATCGCCGTGCTCAACGGCGTGCTCTACAAGGGCTCGCACGAGCACGACTGCGCCTTCAACCGCGGCGGCACGTCGGGCTACGTCGGCGGCACCAGCCGCGACACCTTCGTCCGCCGCCACCTGGCCGGCCAGGACATCACCGACGGGAGCAACGTCCACTGGTCGCCGAACACCAACGGTGGGGGCAGCCAGCCGGTCGGCCCTCGGGCCCTGGACGCCACGACCCTCGCCGGTGGCACGGGCGTCGTGATCGTGGGTGGTGACTTCACCCGGGTCAACGGCACCAACCAGCAGGGTCTGACCCGGTTCGTGACCGGTGGCGACACCGCCACGCCGGCGATCGTGGGTCGCAACATCAACGGCGACCCGGCCACCGACACCCCGCTCAAGGTCGCCATGCGGCTCGCGGTGACCGCTCAGGGCACCGCGGCCAACACCGTCACGGTGACGATCCCGACGGTCGAGGACACCGACACCGGCACCCTGACCTACCGGCTCTACCGCGACGGTGGCAACACCGCGATCGCCACGCTGACGGCCGAGTCGTTCCCGTGGAGCCGACCGGTCCTGCGCTACGACGACAAGGGCCTGGCTGCCGGGTCGACGCACACCTACCGGGTCACCGCGAGCGACGGGATCCACACCAGTGCGCTGTCCACGGCAGTGTCGGGCACCACGCCCAGCGCCGCTCCGCCGGCCATCGACACGGCGTACACCAACGTGACGCCGGACGTGTGGTGGCGCCTGGACGACAACGGCCCCGCGGCCGACAGCTCGGGCAACAACCAGCCGGGCACCTTCGTCGGGAGCGTCACTCCGGGGGTGGCCGGGGCACTGACCGGCAACGCGGCCGTCACCGTCTCTGGTCCGTCCGGCTACGTGACGTCGAGCGCGCCGATCGCTGAGCCGAACGCCTACGCCGAGGCGGCCTGGTTCAAGACCACGTCCACCACCGGTGGCGTGATCCTGGCTCAGAGCGACCGCCAGACCGGCCCCGGTGGCAACACCGACCGGGTGATCAGCATGGACAACAACGGTGGCCTGGTCTTCGCCATGAAGGCGGGACGCTCCTCACCGTTCGGTGTCGGCACGATCAACATCCGCAACCAGGGTCCGGTCTTCAACGACGGCCAGTGGCACCTGGTGGTGGGGTCGTACGACGGCGACGGCAACGCTGCGTTGTACGTCGACGGCTGGCTGCAGGGCACCGCGACGGGCACGCCGTTCGACCCGACGATCAAGGCCAACGGGCTCGCGACCAGCTATCTGCGGGCCGGCTATGCCGACATGACCGGGATGCAGCTGCGCTTCGGGATCAACTTCTACAACAACCCGTGGCCGCTGTCGCACAACTTCAGCGGCAGCATCGACGAGGTCGCTGCGTTCAACCACGCGTTGACGCAGGCCCAGGTGCAGAGCCTGTTCGCGGCTGGAATCGGCGGGGGCGCCTGAGGTACACCAACACAGGAGCGGCGCGGACACCTCGGTG
>CZKA01000061.1_pt1 | contig 39293 bp, 37 predicted proteins | sample 1657991 | NCBI WGS metagenome assembly CZKA01 (sample SAMEA3501708, study PRJEB10268) | metagenome | biome: nitrite-oxidizing laboratory bioreactor; material: liquid mineral medium | place: Austria | collected 2011-12-21
CTCCACACACTGCTGCGACCAGACGCCAACCCGTACTTCACTTAAGCAGATACCCAGAACACACGTTCGAATCCACGTGTCTCGGGGGCGCGTCAGGGATATCCCGGTAGCCGATTGTCCACGGCCCCGGGCAGAGTGGTGCCATGACGACCACGACGCTGAGCGCCGGCCCTGCTGCGCGGGTGGAGCACCTGACCAAAACCTACGGCACGGGCGAGGCCCGCGTGGTCGCGCTGAACGATGTCACCCTGAGCCTCGGCTCGGCCGAGTTCACGGCGGTGATGGGACCGAGCGGCTCGGGAAAGTCGACGCTGATGCACTGCTGCGCGGCTCTCGACACCGGCGACAGCGGTGCTGTCTACATCGGCGAGCAGAACCTCGTCGGCATGAAGGACCGGGCCCTCACCGAGCTGCGTCGCGACGCCATCGGCTTCGTGTTCCAGTCCTTCAACCTGGTGCCGACCCTGACCGCGCGGGAGAACATCCTGCTGCCGTTGTCGATCGCCGGCCGCAAGCCCGACCCCGACTGGTTCCGCAGCGTGATCGACACCGTCGACCTCGGCGACCGCTTGCACCACAAGCCCAACGAGCTCTCGGGCGGCCAGCAACAGCGGGTCGCAGTCGCTCGGGCCCTGGTCAGCCGCCCCACCATCGTGTTCGCCGACGAGCCGACTGGCAACCTCGACAGCCACAGTGGGGCCGAGGTGCTCGGCCTGCTCCGCGACAGCGTCAAGCAGCACGGCCAGACCATCGTGATGGTCACCCATGACCCGGTGGCCGCCGCCTACACCGACCGGGTCGTGTTCCTGGCCGACGGGCAGGTGGTCCACGAGCTCCTCCAGCCCACTCGCGAGCAGATCCTCGAGACCATGGCCGACCTGAGCGCCAGGGGCTGAGCATGCTCAAGGTCACCTGGCGCAACCTGTTCGCTCGCAAGGTCCGGCTGCTGCTGTCCGGCATGGCGATCGTGATCGGGGTCGCCTTCGTCGCCGGGTCGTTCATCTTCACCGACTCGCTGGGTGGTGCCTTCGACGACATCATCGAGGGTTCCACCGCCGATGTGGAGATCGCCCCGGCGGGCGCCAACGACTTCGACTCCGTCCAGGACTCCCGCACGATCCCCGCGTCGGTGGTCACCGAGCTGGAGGGCCTGCCCGAGGTCGGCTCGGTGCACCCCCAGAACAGCCTGCAGACGGTGTTCGTGATCGGCAGCAACGGCAAGGTCGTCGGCGGCAACGGGCCGCCCGGCCTCGCCTTCAACCCGACGAGCGCGACCTCCCTGACCGGCAACCCGATCCTCGAGCTCACCGACGGTGAGCTGCCCTCGGGTCCGTTCCAGATCGCCCTCGACGTCGACACCGCCGACAAGGGCGGCTACGACGTGGGCGACCAGGTCAAGCTGGTCACACCCGGCACGCCGCCCACGATGGAGGCCACCCTCACCGGCCTGGTCGAGTTCGGCAACGGCAGCGGTCTCAACGGAGCCACCCTGACCCTGTTCGAGCAGTCGTTCATGCAGGAGCAGTTCTTCGACGGGAAGGACGTCTACTCCTCCATCTCCCTCAACGCCGCCGACGGCGTCAGCCAGGAGCAGCTGCGCGCTGCGGCTCAGGACGTGCTGCCGAAGGGAGTCCAGGCCCGCACCGGTGACGAGTACGTGAAGACCAACCAGGACGCCCTCGACGAGATCCTCGGCTTCATCCAGACCTTCCTCCTCGTCTTCGCCGGGGTGTCCCTGGTGGTCGGGGTGTTCATGATCATCAACACCTTCTCCATCCTGGTCGCCCAGCGCAGCCGAGAGCTGGCCCTCCTGCGGACCCTCGGCGCCTCCAAGCGGCAGGTGACCGTGTCGGTGGTCCTCGAGGCGCTCGCGGTCGGGATCGTCGGGTCCACGATCGGCCTGGGCGTCGGCTACCTGCTGGCCCGCGGGTTGGCCGCCATCTTCGGCCTGCTCGGGCTCGACCTCGGCAACGCCGACTACCCCATCACGCTTCCCACGGTGGTGTGGTCCTACGTCGTCGGCATCCTGGTCACGGTGATCGCGGCCTACCTGCCGGCCCGGCGGGCCTCCAGCATCGCCCCGATCCAGGCCCTCCGCGATGACGGCAGCCTGCCCGAGACCGCGCTGCGCCGCCGACTGGTCTTCGGCGGCGTGCTGGTGCTGCTCGGCGTGGGCAGCCTGGTGGCCGGCTTCGCCCGCGACGGCACCCTCGGGCTCAGCCTGATCGGGCTCGGCATGCTCCTCATCCTGATCGGGGCTGCGCTGATGAGCCCGATCGTGGCGGTGCCGGTGATCAGCGCCTTCGCCGTGCCCTACCGCGCGTTCGGGACGGTCGGACAGCTGGCGACCCAGAACTCGCTGCGCAACCCCCGGCGTACGGCGGCCACGGCCAGCGCCCTGATGGTCGGACTGGCGCTGGTGGCGATGATCTCGATCCTGGGTCGCTCGGCCTCGGCGTCGACCGAGGCCGCCCTGGAGGAGAACCTGACCTCGCAGTTCATCGTCTCCAACGTGGTGCAGCAACCGTTCTCCACCGATGTCGCGACCGAGATCCGCAAGCTCGACGGCGTGGCCGGCGTGGCCAGCCTGCGGTCGGCCTTCGTCGAGCTCGACGGCGACGGTGTCCAGGTGGGGGCGATCGACCCTGCGGTGTTCGCGCAGGCTCTGGCCCTCCCGCTGGGCTCGGGGTCGGTGGCGGATCTGAAGCCGGGCACGATCATCCTCAGCAAGAACCGTGCCGACAGCCTGGGCGTGAAGGTCGGCGACACGACGACGCTGACCATGCAGGGCGGCAGTGTGCCGCTGACGGTGGCGGGGGTCTTGGCGACGAACGCCGTGGTCCCTGCCGACGCCCTCGTCACCTTCGACACCCTGGTCAAGGGCGGCATCGCCCCGCTGGACTCCCTCGTGCTCGTCACGAAGGACCCCTCGGCCGACACCGAGACGGTGCGTGACGACATCGAGGCTGTGACCCAGGACCTGCCGACCGTGACGGTGAAGGACCCTGAGGGCCTGGCGAAGGAGCAGCAGGGGCAGATCAACATGTTCCTCAACCTGATCTACGGGTTGCTCGGGCTCTCGGTGGTGATCGCGATCCTGGGCGTGATCAACACGCTCAGCCTGTCGGTCATCGAACGCACCCGCGAGATCGGGCTGCTCCGCGCCATCGGCATGAGTCGGCGCCAGCTGAGGCGGATGATCCGGTTGGAGTCCGTCGTCGTCGCCGTGTTCGGGGCGCTGCTGGGCATGGCGTTGGGGCTGGCCTTCGGGGCCGGTCTCGTCTACGCCCTGCATGACCAGGGCCTGACAGAGCTGTCGATTCCCTGGGTGCGCCTGGCGATCTTCGTCGTCGCAGCGGCTGTGGTCGGCGTGCTCGCGGCCTACTTCCCGGCCCGTCGCGCAGCCCGCCTCGACGTCCTCGACGCGATCGCGACGGAGTGACAGGTGCTCCCTGAGTCGGAGAAATGTCCGGATTTCGGAGACTCCGCCGAGCAGGATCCCTACAATCGACCCATGATGGAGTTGGTCTCGAACCAGGAGTCCGGCGCCCTCCCCGCCCTGAAACACATTCAGGTCCGGGAGTATGTGCGCGGCCTTGTCGACGGTTGCGAGCCCGGTGCATCGGCCCCGTCGGAGCGAGAGCTGGTCCAGCGCTTCGGGGTGGCTCGCATGACGGTCCGCCAGGCCATGGACGCCCTGGTCGGTGAGGGCCTGCTCGTCCGCGTCCCCGGTCGGGGCACGTTCGTCGCCCAGCCTCGCACCCAGCCGGGCAAGCTGTTGAGCTTCTCCCAGGAGATGACGCAGCGTGGGCTGCTGCCCGAGTCGCAGACGTTGATCGCCCGACGCGAGAAGGCCGGCCCGGGCGTCGCGAAAGCCCTGAGCCTGACCGAGGGCGACCCGGTCATCCACTGGAAGCGGCTGCGCCGGGCCGACGGATCACCGGTCTGCGTGGAGGACGCCTACCTCAACGAGGTGCTGCTTCCCGGCTTCCTGCAAAGTGGCATGCCGACCAGTCTCTACGAGGCTCTCGACGCGCGTGGCCTGCGGCCCACCTGGGCCGAGGACTCGGTGTCCGCCGACCTGGCGACCGCCGAGGAGGCGGCCCACCTGGAGGTCGACCCCGGGTCCGCGGTGCTGCGGGTCGCCAGGCGGGCGCTGGTGGACGATCGCCCCATCGAGGTCTCCCGGGCCGTGCTGCGGGGAGACCGCTACACGCTCTGGGTGCAGTTCGACGGCTCCCTCTGAGCCTCCGGCTCAGGCCCTCGGCCGCTGGTAGGAGCCGGGCGGGCACCCGACCAGTCGGGTGAACTCGCGGGTGAAGTGGGCCTGGTCGAACCAGCCGTAGCGGGTCGCCAGGTCGGCCAGCGAGCCGGCGTACCCCTCGTCGAGCTCGGTGACGACGTCGTGCATCCGGTAGCGCGCCAACACCCACTTCGGGCTCACGCCGACGTAGTGCGCGAAGAGGCGCTGGAGCCGGCGCGCCGTCACCGCGAAGCGGTCCTCCAGCTCGGCCACCCGGATCATCGAGCGGTCGGTGAGCATCTCGCTGATGACCTGGAGCAGGAACACGTAGTCGGCCTCGGGGGTGCCGCTCTCAGGCGTGAGAGCCGCATCGACGCGGCGTCGGCAGGTGGCGGGCTCGACGTCCGGGCCGAGCGCCTCCAGGGCCTCGCACGTCGCCGCGTCGAACACCCCGGCCGCGTGGACCGTGGCGTCGCGCAGCTCACGGGCGCCGGTGCCGGTGAGGCTGGCCAGCCCACCCGGGCGGAACTTCACGCCGAAAACCCAGCCCTGGCCTGCGACGTGGACGTCGAAGCGGCGGGTCAGCACGCCGGTCACGACCACTCGCTCGGGACCCACGCCGCTGCGCGGGTGACCGCGCTCGACGCTGAGGGTGCAGGCTGGGTGCGGGAGCGTCGAGCTGAGGTACGACGTGCCGGCCGGGAGGTCCCACCTGAGCATCCAGTAGTTGTCCACCCACGGCGACAGGTCGTCGGCGCAGTCGAAGCGCTCGAGCTCGACGTAGCGGGCGAACTCCTCGGGCCGCAGCACCCCGGCGCCGGTCGTGGTGACCTCTGACGCGTTTCTCCAAGCCTCCACGCCCGCCATCGTAGGAGGCTGGGGGGACACCGCCACCACGACAGAGGAGTCTGCGATGAGCACCCCCGCCGCCCGCTTGGCCATGGTCACCCTCGACTGTGCCGACCCCGAGGCCGCAGCGACCTTCTGGTCGGGCCTGCTGGGCTGGGAGATCGCCCATGCCGAGCGTGACTACGCGATGCTCACCGGTCCCGGTCATGCGCTCGGATTCGGTCGCGTCGAGGACTACGTAGCGCCGGTCTGGCCGAACGAGAAGGGGAGCAAGCAGTTCCACTTCGACCTCGCCGTCGACGACATCGACGCGACCGAGCGCCTCGCGGTCGAGCTCGGTGCCACCCGGCCCGACGAGCAGCCGGGAGACACCTGGCGGGTCCTGCTCGACCCGGCCGGCCACCCGTTCTGCCTGACCGACGCCGCCAACTGGGGCTAGAGCGAGCCCAGCGGCGCCACGGTCGCGCCCGACTCCTCGCAGACCCAGACCGGGTCGGGTCCGCCGAGCTCGGGATGGATGTAGATCGCGTGCGGCTCGTCGCTGTCGCAGGCCGAGCACAGCGGCCAGCGCCCGACGCGTTCGAGCAGGGCGTCCTGGATGTCCTGCGCGACCAGGCCCGCGACGTACGCCATCCCCTCGGGCCACTGCTCCACCCACCAGCGGCGGGTGGTGACCGCCTCCTCCAGCAGCGAGACGACCTCGGCGTCGGCGACGCGGGTTGTCTGCAGGTCGCGCAGCACCAGTGCGCGCGCGACGTACACCGCTGAGTCGTCCACAGGTTCATCCTGCCGCCAACGGCCAAACCCGCGCCGTAGAGTTCACTCATGACCCCGCCGCCCGAGCCCACGCTCGAGGTGAGCGTGCTGCACCCTCGCGACATCGCCGGTGCAGCCGACGGTGGAGCCGACCGGCTGTTCCTGGTGTCCGCGAGCGGGTTGTCCCCGTCGCCGGCCGAGGTCAGCGCGGCGGTGCGTGAGTCCGACCTCGCCCTCCGCGTCATGCTGCGCCTCTCCGACCACCGCACCACCAACGGCGGCGAGTTCGCGCGCCTGGTCGCGCTCGCCGAGGAGTACGTCGCGCTGGGAGCCGAGGGCGTCAGCTTCGGGTTCCTCGACACCGACCTGCAGGTCGACGTCGAGACCTGTCGCGCGCTTGCCGAGGCGCTGCCCGGGGTGCCGTGGACGTTGAGTCGGGCCATCGACGACACGCTCGAGCCGCACCGCTCCTGGCGCCGGGTCGTCGGGCTGCCGGGGCTCGACGCCGTGCACTCGGCCGGGTCACCACGTGGCCTCGACGGCGGGTACGACGACCTGCTCAGCCTGGCGGAGTCCGATCCGTCAGTGGCTGCCCTGCTCGTGCCGTCCGGGGGCCTGCGGGCCGAGATGGTGCCGTGGTTCGTGCGAGCCGGGGTCACCCGCTTCCACGTCGACCAGCAGGTCCGTCCCGGTGCCAGCGAGAAGGCCTACGTCGATGCGGGGCACGTCCGGTCGTGGCGGCTGCTGCTCGACGGGACCGCATGATCCTCATCGACCCGCCCAACGCGGCGGGGCACGGCAGACTGTGGTCCCACCTCGCCAGCGACACGTCCTACGACGAGCTGCACGTGTTCGCCCGGGTGATCGGGGTGCCGGAGCGTGGCTTCGACCGGGACCACTACGACGTGCCGGCGGAGTGGTACGACCGCGTGGTGGCGGCAGGTGCGACACCGGTGACCTCGCGCGAGCTCATCGTCAGGATCCGTGCTGCGGGCCTGCGCCGACGCAAGACCGAGTCGCTGCGTCCACGCCGACCCGGCCGCGGGCTGCTGCGACCGCCGCTCCTGGAGCCTGGCCACACGGTCGCCGTGGTGGCTCCGGCGGGTCCGGCCGACGCCGAGCGGGTGTCCGACGGGGTCGAGGTGCTGCGGGGCTGGGGCCTGGAGGTCCGCACTGCCCCAGACCCGGTCGGGGCCGCCTTCTCCTGGCTGGCGGCGCCGGACGAGGAGCGGGCTGCAGCGTTGCAGTCGGCCTGGCTCGACCCCGAGGTGGCGGCGGTGTGGTGCACCCGCGGCGGGTTCGGCTCGCACCGGCTGCTGGACATGCTCGACTGGCGCACCATGGCGACCGGTGCGCCCAAGCTGCTCGTCGGGTTCTCCGACGTGACCGCCCTGCACCAGGCCTTCGCCGCGCGCCTGGGCGTCTCGACGGTCCACGGTCCGGTGCTGACCAGCATCGAGGACCGGCTCCCGGCGACCCGCGAGGCGCTGCGGTCACTGGTCTTCGACGGGGTGACGGCGCGGATCACCGGCGTGGAGCAGGTCCCGGGCACAGCGACAGGGGTCCTGGTGGGCGGCAACCTCACGGTCCTCGCGAGCTCGGCCGGTACGCCACTCACCCACCCGGCCACCGACTCGATCGCGGTCCTCGAGGATGTGGGTGAGAGTCCCTACCGACTGGACCGTTCGCTCACCCAGCTGCTTCGCTCCGGCTGGTTCGACGGTGTCCGGGGCGTCGTCCTGGGTCAGTTCAGCAGGTGTGGCGACCCGGAGACGGTCGCCGCCCTGCTGACGTCACGACTCGCTCCGCTGGGCGTGCCCGTGCTCGCGGATGCGCCGATCGGGCACGGCGAGAGCAACGTGGCGATCCCGCTCGGGGTCCGGGCCCACCTCGGAGCCGGCCGGCTCACGGTCGACGCAGTCGACTGATCTCGGCCTCGACGTTCGCTCGGGCGACCGACTCCCACTCGGCTCGGGCGTGCTCGGTGTGGAACAGCGTCGGCTTGGCCAGCAGGTCGGTCAGGATCGCTGCCCGACCGGCCGCGAAGTCGCCCTCCTCGACGTGGGCATACTCCCGTCGCACGCTGGCGACGTACTGCTCGTAGCGCTGGGGGGACGCGGCCAGGATGCCGAGGTCGGCGTCGCTCAGCGCGCAGCCGTTGAGGTCGGCGTCCGCCGGGCGATGGTGCTCGGCCAGTCGGGCCACCTCCGCGACCTGCGGATGCTGGGCCAGGGCTGCCTCCGCCCACTGGGCGGAACGCTCCTCGGCCCCGGGCTGTCCGTCGTAGACCGCGTCGTGGAACCACGCGGCGAGCAGCACCGGCTCTCGGTCGAACGGGGTGCTCGGCGCGAGCTCGACCAGCCGCTCGAAGACCTCCTCGAGGTGCCGTGTGTCGTGGTAGCCCCGGGACGGATCGGCGTACGCCGCCTCGAGCTCGCTCAGCAGGGCGTCCTGGTCGTGCAACGGCCACCAGTGCGACAGCTCGGTCATGCGACCAGTCTGGCATCCAGCTCGGTGGGCAGCGGCAGGTCGTGCAGGACGACCAGCGAGCTGACGGCCCGCGTCAGGCACACGTAGAGCCGCCGCAGCCCCGTCACCCGGTCCGGTTCCCCAGAGACGACGGCGGCCGGCTCGACCAGCACGACGTGGTCATACTCCAGGCCCTTGGCCAGGGAGGCGGGTACGAGGTCCAGGTGGGCCAAGAACGGATCCTCCTCCACGGCAGCGCCGACGACCGCGACCTGGAGGCCGGTCAGCTCCTGGGTCACGACGGGGATCAGCGCGTCCGGCACGATCAGCCCGATCGAGCCCTCGCGCCCGGCGATCGCGTCGAGCCGGGTGCGCAGCTCGGACAGGGCTCCGAACGCCAGGTCGCCGCGGCTGCGACGTACCGAGGTGGGAGGCTCGAGGTCCACGGCGATGTGGGGCAGCAAGGTCGCGGCGTACTCGATGACCTCGCCGGGCACCCGGAAGCCTCGGGTCAGCTGCTCGACGTGGGCGCCGGGCTTGCCCAGGTGGGTCAGGGCGTCGACCCAGGATCGGCTGCCCCAGGGGGTGGTGGCCTGGGCCAGGTCTCCCAGGATGGTCATCGAACCCGTGGAGCAGCGCCGGCCCAGGGCACGCAGCATCATCGCGGAGAGGTCCTGGGCCTCGTCGACGACCAGGTGGGCGACGGAGCCCGTCCGCTCGACGAGATCGGCCGCCTCGTCGATGAGCACCGCGTCGGCGAGCGTCCACCGGGCGGTTCCGGCCGAGCGGGGAGGGCGCGCCCAGAGCAGCAACCGCTGCTCGTCGGGGTCCAGAACCCCCTCGGCGGCCGTTGCCAGGAAGCCCGGCTCGGACAGCAGGCGATGTACGAGCCGGTCGGGCTCGACAGTCGGCCAGATGCTGCGCGCGTAAGCCTTCACGGGTGCGCTGCGGGCGACGGCGTTCTGCACCCGGTCGTCGGGGGAGTCGCCGGCGTTCTCCATCTTGACCAGGATCCGGTGTGCCAGGGCGTGGGGCAGCATGGCCCGCGCCGCGCCGTACCGGACGCCGCGGGTGCGGAGCTCGGCGACGATGTCCTCGGCCTCGTACGCCGGCACCCGCCAGCGGCTCGATCCCCGCGGCACGACCAGGCCCTCGGTGGGGGCCCTCAGGTGGGACCAGAGTGCCCTCTCCAGCACCAGGGCCAGCCGGGCGTCCCCCTTCAAGGTGGCGACCGCAGCCGTCTCCTCGCCCCGCACGGCGGTCGCCTTGCCGACCAGCTGTTCGATGGTGGTCTGGCTGGCGTCGATCTCGCCCAGCGCCGGCAGCACGTCGGCGATGTAGCGCAGGAAGCTCGCGTTGGGGCCCACCACCAGCACGCCCTGGCGCGAGAGCTGCTCGCGGTGGGCGTAGAGCAGGTACGCCGCGCGGTGCAGCCCCACGGCCGTCTTGCCGGTGCCAGGCGCTCCCTGGACGCAGATGGTCTCGTTGAGGGAGGCACGCACGATCACGTCCTGCTCGGGCTGGATGGTCGCGACGATGTCGCGCATCGGCCCCACGCGGGGTCGTTCGATCTCCGCTTCGAGCAGCTCGGAGTAGTCGTCCTCGGCGCTGGAGGTCAGGTCCTCGTCCTCGTACGCCGTCAGCACCCCGGCCTGGAAGCCGAACCTGCGGCGACGTTCGAGCCCCAGTGGTTCGGTGCGGCTGGCGCGGTAGAACGGGAGGCTCACCGGAGCCCGCCAGTCGATGACCAGAGGGTCGCCGTCGGGATCGGAGATGTGCCGCCGCCCGATGTGGAAGGTCTCCCCTCCGTCGCCGGTCGAGCCGGCCGAGTCGGTGGAGTCGGCCGGGAGACCGTAGGTGATGCGACCGAAGAACAACGGAATGGTCGGGTCGTCGGCCAGCTGCTGCATGCGCAGGGCGAAGGTGGAGTCGAGGTAGGCGCGACTCACCCAGTCGCCCGCCGCAGCGGAGTCCATGGAGGCCGTGCGGGCGCGCATGCGGGCCAGCTGTTCTCTGGCCTGGGAGTGGTGGTGGCGTTCGCCGTCGAGATCGAGGTCAGGGTGCGTGGGAGTAGGCACGCGGAAACTCCTCCTTGGCAGTCGGAGGTGGGACTGGAAGCCGGGCGACTCTACGCCGCCTGTCCGGTGCTGTCATGCGAGTTTCGGCTGAGGGTGAACATCCTTGCCTCAGTAATTGTGTAAGCGTGTAATGGTGTCATGAGTGAAATCAACGAATGGTTCGCAGGCCGGCTCCCCGACGAGTGGTTCGACGGGGCGCCGCAGATCACGGTCGACCGCGAGGAGATCCTCGTGGTCGGCACGCTTCCCCACGAGGAGGGGGAGATCAGCGCCTCCGAGGCCGACGGTCGGATCCAGCGCCACCGCGAGGAGACCCGGGCGGCTCGGATGACGATCGCCGACGAGGCCGAGGCGCGCTTCGGCCGCAAGGTCGCCTGGGGTGCGTCCCTGGGTGACAGGTCCTACGTCTTCACCTCGCTCGCCGTGCCCGTGATGACACGGCTTCGGCAGCCCGAGCGGCTGGTGCTCGACACCCTGGTCGACGCCGGTGTCGCACGGTCTCGGTCGGAGGCCCTGGCCTGGTGCGTCAAGCTCGTCGGGCGCAACGAGGAGGCCTGGATCAAGCAGCTGCGAGACGCCCTCGACGTGGTGGCCACCGCGCGCGGCGAGGGTCCCACCTCCCGCTGACAGGGCGGCTAGCGGCGGGCGATCACCCGGTAGAGCACGGGGTCCTCGTCCCGGTAGGGGGACAGGCCCGTGCGCTCCTCCTCGTGCAGGATCTCGAAGCGCAGCTCGCCCGTCAGCCGCGCGCTGAACTCCGCGGCGTTCTGGAAGCGTCGGTAGTGGCGCGTGTGGACGTGGCTGTTCTGCTCGTCCTTGTCGGTGCGGAACTCCGCCGCGAAGTAGTCACCGGCTCGGGCATGGGTGTCGATGGCGGCGAGCAGCCCGTCCTGGACCTCGTCGTCGATCGCGTGCAGGAAGAAGCGCAGGTAGAACATCAGCGGCTCCTCTCCGCGCTCGACACCCTGGTCGAGCGCCCGCCGCAGGTCGTCGATGTCGGCGACGTCGCAGACCAGGAAGCGGCAGTGGTCGGCCACCTCGAGCCGGTGGGCGTGGGCGGCTGCGTTCTCGATGCCGACGGGGGACTGGTCGAGCCCCAGCACCTGACGCCCGGCCACGGCGAAGGCGCAGCTGTCCCGCCCGTCGCCGCACCCGATGTCGATGATCGTCGCCGGAGTGTCGGCACGGGCGTTGACGAACTCGAAGAACGTCGACCCGCTCGCGTAGGAGTTGCGGGCGTAGAAGTTGGCCCAGTAGGCCATGGTGCGCATCGCGGTGGTCAGCCGGCCCTCGGGCGCGGACTCGGTGCGGTCGAGATTCCAGTTGAAACCCGGCTTCGGCTGGCGCCAGTCCTCGCCGTAGAGCTGGGCCACGAGCGCCTCGGCAGCCACGGGGACCAGGCCACGACCGCCGGGGAACTCGATCTCGCGGGTGCCGGACCACTCCGTCTCGTAGACCTGCCGGGTCCCGGCGACCCCGAAGGGGAACCGCAGCACGCCGTCGTCGTCGAACCAGGTGTGGAAGAGGTCGATCCGGTGACCGGGGTGGTCGGGGTCGACGATGTGCAGGGCGGTGAGCCGGCAGTCGACGTCGAGCCCGTCGCGGATCAGCAGCAGCGCGATGTCCCTCAGCTCGGCCGCGGCCAGCGGGCCGGTGCGGTGGTCCGACACGTAGCCGGCGTCGAAGTCGATGTCGTGCCCGATGTAGCCGCCCTCCCGGACGGCCCCGAGCAGCGTGCCGTAGAGGAAGAACACGTCGTAGCCGTAGGCCTCCGACAGGCGTTCGCGGACCCGGGTGTAGAGCGACATCACGGCCCGCTGCCACTCGTGGTCGAGCTGTTTGGACAACGCGATCCGTCCGTTCTGCGTCAGCAGGTAGCCGGCCTCGAACCGCCGACGCAGCTCGGCGACGGTGCGGCGGCCCCGGTGCGGCGGACGCAGGAACATGCCGTGCCCCATGATCGGCAGGCGGACGCCGCCGGTGGAGACGCTCACCGGGGTGCTGGGCCGGGCGTACTCCCAGATCCCGCGCACCCGGAACGAGAAGGTACGAATCTCGTCGGGGCTGTTGCGACGGTCGTCGGCCGGGCCGGCGATCATCGGGACCTGCCACGGGTGGGCGAGCCGGCTCTGTGGGGCTGGCTGTCCGGGCACCGGGTTGCGCAGCACGCTGCCGCTGCCGGACATCGAGGGGCCGGGCGTCGCGTAGGTCGCACTGACCTGCAGGTCGCCGAGGCGCAGGACGACCCGGGTGGGAGGTGAGCCGGGTGGGACGGAGACCCAGCCGACGATGAGCCGCTGGGAGAACTCCTCGACCAGCCCGATCGGTGCAGGAGCGGTGAGTGGTTGCCGGGGTGTCGGTCGGTGCCGGTTCAGGATGCCCATCCACAGGAGACTGGAAATCAGGACTCTCCATTATGCTCGCCGCCGTCACTGAGTAGCCGGGCGCATGTGCTCCGCGTCAGCGAGCACGACGATCGAGGTGTCGCCACGTCGGGCGACAACACACTCGAGCTCCGGGAGACCCCATGCACTCGCGCCTACGCACGCTCGCCATCGCCACGGCATCCCTGCTGCTGGCCACCACCACCACGGGAGCGGCGGCCCCTGCCCCCGCCCCCTCAGGAGACTCGGCTGACTCCGGTCAGTCGGCCCACCCCAGTGTCCGACGCGTGCGCGACGCCCGTCACGACGTACGCCGCGTCACGGAGCGCGAGGGCGGGGAGGCCCTCAGTCCCGCGCCGTCGCGCCGACACGGTGACATCACCGCCCTTCGGGTCGCTCACGCCCAGGACGCGGTCCTCACCCGGGTCAGGCTGCGCAGCCTGACCCGGCACGACAGGCTCTTCGGGGCCGTGGTCCAGCTGCGGACTGCGGAGGCGACCTACAGCGCCGTGGTCTTCCGGCTCCTGCCGACCCAACGGTTCCAGGTCAGCTTCGACGGTGGTGGCCTGGACTCCTGCGCCGGCCTGCGCTACCACCTGGACTACCGGCGCGACACCGTCACGGTGAGGCTGCCCCGCACCTGCCTCGGTACGCCGAACTGGGTCCGCGCTCGCGCTGTCATCGACTACTTCGGCCCGCGCGGGCGCAACGACGTGTTCTACGCCGATGCGGCTCCCGGGAGCTCGCTGGACCCGGTGCCGTTCCTGGCGAGGGTCTGGCGGCCCTAGCGGGTCAGGTGGTCCAGGTGCGCAGCCAGATCGTGTGCTCGGACTGCCTGAGCTTGTCGAGGGCTCCGTCAGAGAGGGGGGCGTCGGCATCGGTGACGACGTACCCCTGTTCGCCGCGGGTCGAGAGGAACTGTGCGGTGACGTTGTCGTCGTTCTCGGCGAGCACCTGGTTGATCCCGGCGAGCACGCCGGGCACGTTGATGTGCAGGTAGCCGACGCGAAAGGCGCCGTGGGTCACCGGTGCCTGGACCTCGGGGAGGTTCACCGAGAGAGCGGTGGAGCCGTGCTGGGCGAACGCGACGAACTTGCCGGCCACGAAGTAGCCGATCTCCTCCTGCGCCTCCTGCGTGGATCCCCCGACGTGGGGCGTCAGGATCACGTTGTCGAGCCCGCGCAGCGCCGACTCGAACGGGTCGCCCTGTCTCTTGGGCTCGATCGGGAAGACGTCGAGGGCGGCTCCACTGAGGTGGCCGGACAGGATGTTGTCGCGCAACGCGATGTCGTCGACGACCATCCCCCGCGAGGCGTTGATGAACACCGACCGAGGCTTCATCTTCGCGAACTGCTCCGCACCGAACAGCCCCGCGTTGCCCGGCCGCCCGTCGACGTGCAGGCTGACCACGTCGGACTTCTCGAGCAGCTCGTCGAGCGTGAGCACCCGACGTGCGTTGCCGTGGGCCAGGCGATCGGCGGTGTCGAAGAAGATCACCCGGAAGCCGAGCGCCTCGGCCAGGTTGGACAGCTGGGTGCCGATGTTGCCGTAGCCCACGATGCCGAGGGTGCGGCCCCGCACCTCATGGCTCCCGTTCGCTGACTTGTCCCACACGCCGGCGTGCATCTTCTGGGTCTTCTCGGGCAGCCGCCGAGCCAGGGCGATGATCTCCCCGATGACGAGCTCGACCACGCTGCGGGTGTTGGAGTAGGGGGCGTTGAACACCGCGATCCCCCGGGCAGCGGCGGCGGCCAGGTCGACCTGGTTGGTGCCGATGCAGAAGCAGCCCACCGCCAGCAGGTCGGGCGCCGCCTCGAGGACCTTCTCGGTGATGGTCGTGTTGGACCGGATCCCGAGCAGGTGCACCCCGGGCAAGGTCTCGATCAGCTCGGCCTCGGACAGCGAACCGGCCCGGAGCTCGACGTCGAACCCCGCCGACTCGAGGATCTCGACGGCCAGCGGATGGATGTTCTCGAGCAGCAGCACCTTCACGACGCACAGCCTAGGCGCTGAGACCGAGGTGGCCTCACCACGTCTTACGCGGTGAGGCCACCTCGGCTGATCGCTCCTCGGTCAGCTTGGCCACGTGGCCGTGGCCACGTCGCCCCCCGTTATCCGGACCGTGAGCAGGACCTCGTGGGCCCCCTTCTCGTAGAGCTCGTAGGAGCCCTCGAGAAGCTCTGGGAACACCAGCGACGGCACGGCACCGGCCGCGGTGGGCCGGCTCACCACCGCGACGTGCGGGTGTACGTCGTGCGGGTGCACGTGATCATGGCCGTCCCCGTGCTGGTGGTCGTGCCCGTGGTGGTGGGACGCGCGAGGGTCGAAGCGCAGGTCGGGTCCGCCGACCGGTCTGATCTCCACCTCGACGCCCTCGAGTCCTGGCGGCATGGTGACCACCAGCGCTCCCACGTCACCTCCGATGTCGAGCAGGACGGACCCCTGCCCGGCGTACGGGTTCTCGGCCTGGACCTCCTGGGCGGTCATGACGCCTGCGTCGTGCCCGGGGTGGTCTGGTAGCCACCGCCCGGCGTACCGAGGTAGGGGAAGTAGGGCCACGTCGGCGCGTTGGTGTCCGCGGTCCCGTCCTCGACGGCGCTGGCCGCGCCGTCAGGGGTGAAGCTCGGGTCCACCAACGGGATAGTCAGACCGGCCACGGCCCGCAGCTCGATGGTGACGACGTCATCGACGATCCGGCGGCCGTTGGGGAAGCCGGCCGCGTCACCGGCCACCAGTCCCAGGCTGTTCGGCTGGGCGGTCGGAGGGATGGCCACGTTGAGCCGGAGCATGTCGGAGGCCACCGGTCCGGTGTAGTTCTGGAAGCCCGGCACCACCCCGCTCGGGATCCCGGTGAGCAGGATCGCGTTGAGGTCCGCGCGAGGCTTCGTGTACGCCGCGAGGTTCGGGAACACCCCCGGGTAGAGCACCGGCAGCAAGCCGGCCAGCTCCGGCTTGTCGACGTACTTCGCGTAGCGCTTGTCGCCGCTCGGCTGCCGGGCGTTCCACTCGTCCTTCTCTGCCATCGGCACGATGACCTCGTTGAACAGCGGGTTGCCCAGTCGCGAGACCTGCTCCCAGGGACCGGTGCCGACGTACTTACCCTGGGCCTGGTCGAAGATCCGCGACTTGCGACGGCTCGCGGTGGCCCAGACGCCGATGACCGCCCCCGCCTTCATCGGGTCGGTGGGCAGGTCACGGTTGCGGGTGACCTCCTTGATCGGCACCTGCAACGCGATGGTGTGCACGTTGTAGGCCTGCACCGAGTTGACGCCGTTCATGTTCGGCATCGAGATGAGGTGCGCCTCGTTGAAGGGCCGCAGGGCACCGAGGTCGAAGATGCTGCCGAGGTCCACGTGGAACGCGTCGGCACGCTGGCCGGCGAACACCCGGTGGCTCCCGGGCAGGTCGGTGACCGCCTGCTTGGAGAGCGCCATGTAGTTCGGCGTACTCCGCGGGCCGACGTTCACCGGCGGGCAGGGCACGTTGGTGGCGAGCACCTTGCGGTTGTCCCCACGGACCCGGGTCACCGAGTAGTACTGCGGGCGGTTCCAGGTCTCGTCGTCGATGCTGGTGATCGGCCCGGTGTTGTAGAGGAAGGTCTTGGCGTTGCGGATCTCGGTGTGGAAGCGGAACTGGTACTTCAGGTCCGAGGCGCCCTTGCCCTTGTTGGAGACATGGATCTCGTAGAGGACGTCGTCGCCGAACTCGTAGAAGTTGGGACCGCCGTCGGGCTTCTGGAGCGGGATGAAGTTGGCGATCAGCGTCACCGTGTTCGGCCGCTTGGGGCTGACGAACGCGTAGACGTCGGTGCCGTCGGCGACGGGATCCTTGCTGATCTCCGGTGCTTCGCGGTGGGATGACATCAGTTGCCTCCTGCTGCGTTGAGGATCCGGTTGACGAGGTCGGCGTCGTGCACGATGACCTCGCGCTCACCGACCATCAGCCGCAGCTTGCTCGAACGGTGGTCCTTCACGTAGGCCACCACGGTCTCCTGGGCGCTTCCGGGCTTGCGCTCGGTGCTGCCCGACTCAGCCGCTGCCGCAGGGGAGCCGAGACCGGTCAGTCCGACGGTTCCTGCTGCGGCTCCTGCGCCGGCCACGGCAAGGAATTTCCTTCTGTTCGTTTCGCTCATGTGCTGTGCCTCCTGGGATGGGCCCGTCTCGATGTGAGGTGCGCCACAGGTGGTTCGGTGCCCTCGGGTCAGCGGATGGGAGGATCGGCGAAGAAAACTTCTGGGAGTCCGCAGGCAACCTCACGGCGCTGCGGTGCGTCCTAGGGCTGAGAGCACCGCCGACCAGAGAACGGATCACCATGTCGTTGACGAAGTCGAGCCGAAGCGTCGCCTGCTGGGTGGGAAGCCTGACCGTCGGCGTCCTCGCCCTGATGGCCCCGGTCACCTCGGACGCCGCCCCGGCTGTCGCCCCGGCCCCGGGCGACGCCGAACGGGGGGTCTGGCAGGTCTCCCGGGTCGACGACGGGACCTGGCAGGTCAGCTGGCGATCGCCCACGCTGCTGCCCGTCACCTCGGACCGGCCCACGATCGTCGAGGACGCCCAGGCCATCGGGGTACCGACGATCGCCGACGACGGACGCACGGTGCAGGTCACGGTGCGCACCGACGTGGCGCCCGACCCGGCCGACCTCGACGTGGTGCTCTCCGGCGACCGCCTCGACAGCACCGGTGACGACCTGGCCGGCACCGCCCCCGCCACGACCGACCGGGTGGCCGCCACCGTCCTCGCAGAGGACCCGGCCACCCCGGGGCCCTACGAGGTCACCAGCAGCGACTACGAGCTGCCGGGCGTGAAGCTGCGCGGCATGGTGGAGCCGATCGAGATGGTCGGCCACGTCGTCGAGCCGGCCCCGGGCGCCGCGACCGGTCCACGCCCCCTCGTCCTGTTCCTCCACGGACGCCACAGCTACTGCTACGACCCGGTCTCCGGTGACGACGGGTGGGAGTGGCCCTGCCAGGCGCCGTTCGCGGAGATCCCGAGCCACCTGGGCTACGACTACGTCCAGCAGCTGCTCGCCTCGCAGGGCTACGCCACCGTCTCGATCCGCGTCAACGGCATCAACGCCCAGGACTACGCCCTCGACGACGGCGGTGCCGATGCCCGTGCGCGCATCATCCGCAACCACCTCGACCACTGGGTGACCCTCGCCGGCGACCACGACGTCGACCTGTCCCGCGTCGTGCTGGTCGGGCACAGCCGGGGCGGCGAGGGCGCCAACCGCGCCTCCCTCCAGATCCCGCTCGACGCGCCCTACCGCGTCGTCGGCCAGGTGCTCATCGCGCCGACGGACTTCGGCACCCAGACGGCGCCGTACGTCCCGACCGCGACGTTGCTGCCCTACTGCGACGGCGACGTGATCGACCTGCAGGGCCAGCGCTTCACCGACACCGCCCGCGACCTCAGTGACCGGGACACCTCGCTGAAGAGCTCGGTGATGGTGATGGGCGCCAACCACAACTTCTTCAACACCGAGTGGACCCCCGGCATCGCGGCCGCTCCCGCCTGGGACGACTGGTTCGGCCCGGAGACGGGTGCCTGCGGGATCGCCACACCGGCCAGGCTGAGCGCCGAGGAGCAGCAGGACGTCGGCAAGGCCTGGGTGGCCGGAGCCGTGCGGCTCTTCGCCGACGACGACGAGCAGTTCCTGCCGATGTACGACGGCTCCGGCGCCACCGTGGCCTCGGTGGGCGATGCCGACGTACGCTCCCACGCGCTGGGTGGCGGCCGCGAGCTGCGGCGTCCCGGTCTCGGTGCCGGTCTGTCGCTGGCCGTCGGTGCGGAGACCCAGTTCTGCCGTGGCGTCAACGACTTCGGGGCGGCCCACAACGTCTGCGGGCGGATGATCCAGGACGGCTACGTCACTCCGCACTGGCCGAGCTCCTACGAGCAGGTGCCGACCCGCCGGGCGTTCGAGATGTCCTGGACCGCGGCCGGGCAGTCCGGTGGGATGGTCTTCACCAAGCCGCTGGACCTCAGTGGTGGACGGCTCGAGCTGCGCACCATCGTCGACCCGCCGCTGGGCGGCGTCCAGCTGCGCGTGCGGGTCACCGACGCCGACGGTGCCAGTGCCACGCTGACCCCTGCCGGTGACGGAGTGCTCCCCGCGCTGCTGCGCGGCCGCGGGTTGGGCAAGCGCTGGGCCCAGACCCTGCTGGTCGACACGTCCACCGCCACCGGGGTCGACCTCACCCGGATCGCCCAGGTCGATCTCATCGGCGACAGTCCGGACGGCCGGATCTGGGTCGAGGACCTGGCCGCCGCGCCGACCACGCTCGCGCCGGTGCCCGAGGAGCGGTTGCCCCTGGTCAGCCTCGGCAACCTGCGCCAGGAGGAGGGCGACGGTCCCGGCACGGTCACCGCCCGGCTGCCGTTCAGCATCGCCGGTGCCGTCACCCGGCCGGGCCGCCTGGTCGCGGTGGTCGCCGGACAGGAGAGCGGCGACCTGCACCGGATGAGGATCGACCTGGCGCCCGGACAGACCTCCGGGAGCATCCCCATCGACTACGAGGCGGACACGGCGGACGACTACCCGCGCAACTACACGCTGGTGGCGGCCTGGGCGACCAAGGAGGCGATGACCGACGACTACACCGGCCAGCTGGTCGTGGTCGACGACGACCCGACCCCGAGCCTCACGGTGACCCCGGTGTCCCGCACCGTGAAGGAGGGCCAGAACGCCACCTGGCGGATCCGGCTCTCAGCCCCCGTCGACTACGACCTCTTCATCGACGGCCGGGTGGTGCGTGGAGCGAAGCCGACCCTGAGAGGCTTCGACGTGCCGCTCTCATGGCTGCGTGAGCACGGCTCGACCAGGAATCGTGCCCGGCCGCTGTGGCGTTCGGGAGCGTGGGTCTTCGCGCAGGTGCCGCGTGGTCGCACGACCGCGACGATCTCGGTGCCGATCCGCAAGGACGGGGCGAAGGAGCGCAAGGAGACGCTCACCGTGGAGTTCCACCTGAACCGCCAGAGCGTCACCCGCACGATCCGGGTGGCCCGCTCGCGCTGAGCGCCGTGAACAACCCTGACCGGCCCCGCTCAGAGGTCGTCGGCGTCCACGATGCGGTAGGCGTAGCCCTGCTCGGCGAGGAAGCGCTGCCGGTTCTGGGCGAAGTCGGCGTCGACGGTGTCGCGCGACACGATGGTGTAGAAGTGCGCGCTCTTTCCCTCCGACTTGGGGCGCAGTAGACGCCCGAGCCGCTGGGCCTCCTCCTGGCGCGAGCCGAACGAGCCGGAGACCTGGACCGCGACCTCGGCCGAGGGCAGGTCGATGGAGAAGTTCGCGACCTTCGACACCACCAGCAGGCCGACCTCACCGGTGCGGAAGGCCTCGAAGAGTCGCTGGCGCTCCTTGACCGGGGTGTCTCCCTTGATGACCGGTGCGTCGAGGACGGCTGCCAGCTCGTCGAGCTGGTCGATGTACTGGCCGATGACCAGGGTCGGCTGTCCCTGGTGCTGCTTCACCAGCTGCTTGACCACGTCGATCTTGTGGTGGGTGCAGGAGGCGAGGCGATAGCGCTCCTCCGGTTCGGCGGTGGCGTAGGCCAGCCGCTCGTTGGTGGGTAGCGTCACCCGTACCTCGACACAGTCGGCGGGCGCGATCCAGCCCTGGGCCTCGATGTCCTTCCACGGGGCGTCGTACCTCTTGGGGCCGATCAGCGAGAACACGTCGCCCTCGCGGCCGTCCTCCCGCACCAGCGTCGCCGTCAGGCCGATCCGGCGACGGGCCTGCAGGTTGGCGGTCATCCGGAAGATCGGGGCCGGCAGCAGGTGCACCTCGTCGTAGACGACCAGGCCCCAGTCGCGCGCATCGAGCAGCTCGAGGTGGGTGTAGACGCCCTTTCGGCGGGTGGTGAGCACCTGGTACGTCGCGATCGTGACCGGCCGGACCTCCTTCACCGCACCGGAGTATTCGCCGATCTCGTCCTCGGTCAGCGAGGTGCGCTTGATCAGCTCCTCCTTCCACTGCCGGGCGCTGACGGTGTTGGTGACCAGGATCAGGGTGGTCGCTTTCGCGTGCGCCATGGCGGCGGCGCCGACGAGGGTCTTGCCGGCGCCGCAGGGGAGTACGACGACCCCGGAGCCACCGTGCCAGAAGGAGTCAGCCGCGTCGCGCTGGTAGTCGCGCAGGTGCCACTCGCTCTCGTCGAGCTCGATGGAGTGGGCCTCCCCGTCGACGTAGCCCGCGAAGTCCTCCGCCGGCCAACCGATCTTGAGCAGGGCCTGCTTCAGGTTGCCGCGCTCGCTGGGGTGGACCGCCACGGTGTCCTCGTCGAGACGCGCGCCGATCATGCCGGCGACCTTCTTGGCGCGCAGCACCTCCTCGAGCACCGGGCGGTCGTTGCTGGTGAGCACGAGTCCGTGCACGGGGTGCTTGTCGAGCCGGAGGCGGCCGTAGCGGGCCATCGTCTCGGCGATGTCGACGAGCAGTGCGTGCGGCACGGCGTACCGGCTGTAGGTGAGCAGGGTGTCGACCACCTGCTCGGCGTCGTGTCCGGCGGCGCGGGCGTTCCACAGACCGAGCGGGGTGAGCCGGTAGGTGTGGATGTGCTCCGGCGAGCGTTCGAGCTCGGCGAACGGCGCGATCGCCTTGCGGCACTCCTGCGCGAGCTCGTGGTCGATCTCCAGCAGCAGGGTCTTGTCGGACTGGACGATCAGGGGGCCTTCGTTCACCTGGCGAGTCTACGGACGTGGTGCTCGCAGGAATCCCCGGATGTCCGGGGCGGATTCGCGCAGTCACTGCAACAAGAGCTCCGTGATGAGCTCTGAGGGGCGAGCGTAGTCGAGTCGTTTGCGGGGGCGGTCGTTGAGCTCATGGGCGACCCAGGCGAGGTCATCGGGTGAGTGGATCGAGAGGTCTGTGCCCTTGGGGAAGTACTGGCGCAGGAGTCCGTTGGTGTTCTCGTTGACCGGGCGTTGCCAGGGTGAGTGCGGGTCGCAGAAGTAGACGTCGAGGTCGGCGGCGATGGCGACGTCTTGGTGCCTGGCCATCTCCTTGCCCTGGTCCCAGGTCACCGAGCGGCGCAGCTGATCGGGGAGCTCGCTCATGGCCGCGACCAAGGCCGTGGTGACCGCATCGGTGCCGTGGTTGTCGGGGAGGTGGAGCAGGATCGTGTAGTTGGTGGTGCGCTCGACCAGCGTGCCGATCGCGGACCCGCTGTTTTTGCCGATGATCAGGTCGCCCTCCCAGTGCCCGGGCACCAGGCGCTCAGCGACCTCCTCGGGACGCTCCGCGATCATCACCATGTCGGGGATCCGGCCACGACGCTCACCGGTCTTGCGGTGCGGCTTGCGTCGGATCCGGCCCGTGCGCAGACCCGCAGTCAGGTCCCGCTTGAGCGCTCCGCGGGACTGGATGTAGAGCGCCTGGTAAATCGTCTCGTGGTGCACCCACATCTCCGGGTCGTCAGGGAAGTCGCGTCGCAGCCGGCCCGCGATCTGCTCGGGCGAGTAGCGCAGCTGCAGGTCAACCTGCACCCTGTCATGCAGCGCCGTGCCTGGTGCGAGCTTGCACGCCTTGGAACGCGAAGCGTTGTCCCTCGCGACCGCCTGGCCGTTCGTGGCCGAGTACATCCCCGAGGCCAGTCTCCCGCGCGCGATCTCACGCGACACCGTTCCCGGGTTCCGTCCGATTCGTCGCGCGATCGAGACCTGGGTCTCGCTGACCGCCAGGCCGGCCTCGATCGCCTGACGCTCCTGGAACGTCAACGACCGCCCCTTCAGGTCCCGGCCCTGACGTGGCCGGATCCCGCCCGCGGCCACGATCCAGTTCCGCGCCGTACCCCGATCGATCCCGACCGCCGCCGCGGCCGCCGGCCCGTTCGACGTCGCGAAGTAGACCTCCCACATCGCCTGCACCAGGTCCACCCGCATCCGCTTCGAGAACTTCTCCGTGGCCACACCCAACACCCTTCAATCAGACGGATGTTGCAGCCACCACTCGAACTCGCCCGGGGAAACTGCCGGTTGTCGGCCCGTGCAACCCCTGACAAGCGTGGACAGTGCCTGACAGGTGTGACGAGAGGGGCCTAAGTGAGGCGATCCGCGACGGCTATCCACCCACAACTCACAACTCAACGGGCCACAACCCACAACTCAGCGGGCCACGAGGCGCGACTCGGCGGGCCACGAGGCGCGACTCGGCGGGCCACGAGGCGCGACTCAACGGGGAGACGGGGAGACGGCCTTCTGGCGGGCTCGGAAGGCGGCCACGTTGGCCCGCGACGAGCACCGGTCGGAGCAGTAGCGCCGGGAGCGGTTCGGGGAGGTGTCGACGTACACCTGGGTGCATGGCGGCGCGCTGCACACCCCCAACCGGCTGGGACCGAGGTCGCAGACCACCGACGCGAGCCCGAGCAGAGCCTCCGAGATCAGCAGGTCGCTGACCGGAGCGCCGCGGTGGGCGACGTGCAGGTGCAGGTGGTCCGGGTCGTGGTCGCTGATCATCGGAGTGACCGGATGCCGGGCCAGCAGGTCGTTGAGCCCGGCGACCACCGAGGCCGAGTCACCGACGTCCGAAGCCTCGAACACGGCGCGGAGCTCACCCTGGAACTTCTGGAGTACGCCGGGATCGTGATCGGCGCACAGCGACTGCAGCGGCTCACGGGCGCCGAGGAACTCGACCAGGGCGTCGACGCTGCTGAGGTCGGCGTTGACGAGGGCCGCGCCGGACTCGGCATACCGGACAAAATCCACATGTGAATTCTACGTGGGATCCTCCACCGCGCGGACCGCCGTGATCCGGTGGACTGCGAAGGTGCGGGTCTCCTCGGAGCGATGGTCGCGCGCGGTCAGCCACCCACCCTCCACCTGGAGAGGGTCGACGACCCGTTCGGAGGTGGTGCCGTGGTTGTCGACATAGCCGATCCACACCGAACGACCCGCCTCCACAGCGGTGCGCAGGGCGGCCAGGGAGCTGGAGGGGGTGAGCAGGTCGACCGCGGCGGGGCGGGTCGCCTCGACCCGGTCACCGGCCCGGACGGCGCGGACCGCCTGCACCAGCTGGGCCGTCTCCCGGGCCCACCAGCCCGGCCGGCCGGCCGGGGCGAGGGGTGCGGGCGCGCAGCAGGTCGCGGCGCGCGATCCGCACGGTGCCGTCGGCGGCCTCGATGACCGGCGCGCTGCCGAGCTCGCGCAGGCGCGGAAGGAGTACGTCGACCGGGGTGTCGCTGACCAGCACCGTCGGGGCGATCCGGCGCAGGCCCAGCGAGGCCGCCTTGGGGTGGTGCAGCAGCTCGGAGAGCACGGTCTCGTCGTCGGCGCGCAGGAACGACTCAGCGGACCCGACGCGGACGGCGCCGAAGGTGCGGGAGGTGTCGTCGATCAGATAGCTCAGGGGCTGGGGCACCGGGGTTCGCGACACCGAGCCGACGAAGTCGTGCAGCTCGACCGCCGACCAGCCCGCGTCGAAGGCACGGCGGACCGAGTCGGTCGTGAAGCGGTAGACGGTGGCGCCGCCGCGGGACTCCACGTCGGCGACGAGCTGCAGCTGGCGCGCCACGAGAGGCTCGAGCGGCCCGGGGGCGACCGCGGTGAGGTCGGCCTGCAGCAGCACGTGGTCGATCGGCTCGGGGATGAGGGGCGAGAGCAGCTCGGCGCTGGTCCCCTCCGTCTCGGGGTCGAGCAGCGCGCGGGCGAACGTCGCGAGCCCGCCGATGCCGAGCAGCCCGAGCGTGGCGGCCTCCCGCAGGGTCCACACCGCCAGGTCATCGCGGGTGCGCGGTCGGCGCGGGCGCAGCCACGACAGCCGTTCGACCAGGCTCGGTGAGCCCGTGCCGGTCGCCAGCACCGACCTGCTCGGTACGTCGGCCAGCTGGGCGAGCACCAGGTGGCGGGTCTCCACCGCGAGCGTGCTCGAGAGCTCGGGGGTCAGAGCGTTGACCGGCTTGTCCTGCTGGTCGCGCGTGCCGACCAGGCCGGGCATCCGCGGACTGGCCAGCCAGGTCGACGCCAGCCGCACCCAGCGCTCGGCCGCCGGCAGGGTGGACCACGCGTCGTAGGCGTCGGTCGGGAGCCAGGCGGGGGTGCCGTCGGGCAGCGAGGCCTGCACGACGAGGCCGGCTGCTGCCGCGATCTCCACCAGCAGGGCGGTCGTCGTCTCGTCGGTGCTGGTCTCGGCCGCCGCCTGGCGCAGGTCGCGTACGCCGAGTCCGCCGGTGCGCAGGGCGAGGGGCGGCGAGGTGCTCCAGCGGTCGAGCAGCAGCTCGACGCGGCGTACGGCCTCGAAGGCGGCGCCGGCCGCGGCCTTGTCGATCAGGCTCGGATCGCGCTCGGACGTGGCGAGCTCGGGGACCGCGTCGACCGGCTCGCGGGTGGTGTGGCCGCCGCGCAACGCGATCCCGACCTCCCCGGGCAGGTAGACGCTTCCGCCCTCGCGAGGCAGCAGCAGCTGCCGGGACAGAGCCTCCTCCACCGGCGTCCGGGCCTGGTCCGGGCGGATCCCACGGCGCGCCGACTCGGTGCGCCCCTCGCCTCCAGCAGCGTCCAGATGGTCGAGCAGGGCGCGGGCGGCGGGGCTGAGATCGTCGAGCAGGGCGGTCGCCGCGGGTACGTCGAGCTCACCCGCGGCGAACGGCTGCAGCCCGCTCGCGCTGCCCCTCAGCACGTCGGCGACACCGGTCAGGGGACGAATTTCGGTGCCGCTCTCCCACGCCACCGCGAGGTCGAGCAGCCGGGTCACCGCGGACTCCACGAAGGCCCGCTCGGCGGCCACGATCGAGGCCACCTGGTCGCGGTCGGTCTGGCCCAGGATCACGAGCGCATCGAGCACCATCAGCTCGCCACGGGTGAGCTGGTCCAACGCCCGCAGCAGGGAGGCTCGGGTCGCGGCACGTGACGCCAGCTGGGCTGAATCCTGCGGTGCCGGCGTCGCCAGATCGGGCCGGTCCCGCAGCAGGCTCAGCAAACGAGCCTCCGGCCAGCCACGCAACTGGTCCGCAAGCGAGCGAGGTGGGGAGGCGGCCATCAGGCCAACGCTACTAGGGTGCCCCTGCGGGGGTGCGCGAACGACCAGGAAGGCGGTGACCCCGCGATGAGCGGTGTCGAACTGAGCCATGCGGGCGCCACGGATGTGGGCCTGGTCCGCACGCACAACGAGGATGCCCATCTGGTGGCGCCGCCCGTCTTCGTGGTCGCCGACGGGATGGGTGGCCACCAGGGTGGAGACGTCGCGAGCGGGATCGTGGTCGAGGAGTTCGCCGCCCTGGCCGGGTTCGCGGGGAACCTCGCCGAGGGAGCCGCCGCGATGACCGCGGCGCTGGAGTCCTGCCAGCGCCGGATCCTGGAGTACGCCGCGCAGCAGGGTGCCGCCGGGCCCGGCCAGTGGTACGCCGGGACGACCGTCACCGCGGCACTGCTCGTCGAGGGCGCGGACCCGCCTTGCTGGCTGGTGATGAACCTGGGTGACTCACGCTGCTACCGCTTCCACGACGGCGTGCTCGTCCAGGTGAGCACGGACCACTCGGTGGTGCAGGAGCTCATCGACGCCGGCCTGATCAGCGAGGCCGAGGCGGTCGTCCACCCGGAGCGGCACGTCATCACGAAGGCGCTGGGTGGGCCCCACCTGGCGAGCCCTGACTTCTTCGAGCTCTCGCTGGCCGAGGCCGAACGGCTGCTGCTGTGCTCCGACGGCATCAACGGGCTGTTGGCCGACGACGAGATCGCGGCCGTGCTCGCGGAGCACCGCGATCCGGTCGCGGCAGCCGACCGGGTGGTGGCAGCGGCACTGGCCGCGGGCGGTTCGGACAACGCCACCGCGGTGGTGGTCGATGTGGTGGGATGGCCGACATGACGACCGTGCTCAAGTCGTACCGCCCCGGGAGCTGGTACGCCGTGCTCGGCGATCACGTGACCGTGCTCGTGCCGGCGGCCGAACGGCACCGGGTCGGCGCGCTGTGGGAGCTGGTGGACGGTGGCGCCACCCGCGACGAGGTCCTGGACACCCTGGTGTCCGGTGGCCTGAGCAGCCTGTCCGGCGTGGTCCTCCTCGGGCGTCGGTTCGACGAGACGCAGGTCATCGTGCGTGGAGCGGCCGTCGTCGTGCTCACCACCCGCGACGGGTCGGTCGAGGAGATCGACGGGGCCGCAGCCCAGACCTGGGTGGAGCGCTCCCTCGGCGGTGTGGTCTCGGTGTCGGTGCGGCTCGACGAGTCGGAGGACGACGACAGGGTGATCTCCACCGGTCTGGTGCGGGTCGCCCGGGTCGACGTACCGCCGCGGCAGGCTGAGCCGGAGCCGGAGCCGGAGCCCGAGCCGGAGCCGGAGCCGGAGCCCGAGCCCGAGCCGGAACCCGAGCCGCAGCCGGAGCCGGAGCCGGAGCCCGAGCCCGAGCCCGAGCCCGAGCCCGAGCCCGAGCCGGGGCCCGAACCGGAGCCGCAGGACGTCCCCACCGAGATGTTCGCCCCCGTGGCGCCGCCACCCCCCGCCGAGCCCGCGGCTCGCCGTGCGGTGGCCGTGCTGGCGTTCTCGAGCGGCGAGGTCATCGAGGTGGATCGGCCGATCCTGGTGGGTCGCGCTCCGGAGGCCCGGCGCTTCGCGCTGACCGAGGAGCCGATGCTCGTCACGGTGCTCAGCCGCAACCAGGAGATCTCCTCCACCCACCTCGAGATCCGTCCCGGAACCGGCGTCGACGAGGGCCACGCCCTGGTCACCGACATGGGCTCGACCAACGGCACCGTGCTGGTCCAGCCGGGACAGGGTCCCGAGGACCTGCAGCCGGGCATCCCCGTGCGACTGATGCCGGGGGCCGTCGTCGATCTCGGGGATGGCATCACCCTGTCGGTCTCCGCGACCACGTGACCGACTCGTTCCTGCACCTGCTCTACGCCGAGGCACCGCGGGAGGCGTTCGACGAGGTGGTCACCGCCGCCGAGCGGCGGGGTGCGGCGGCCGCCGAGCTGGGCCGGCTGCGGTCGGAGTACGACGTCGCCCTGCGCCTGCGCGACCTCATCACCCGGCAACGCTCGCGGGAGGCGCAGCTTTCCGCCCTCTACGAGACCGCCAGCGACCTCACCGCGATCCGCGACGTCGACCTGATCCTGACCGCCATCGTGCGACGGGCCCGTCAGCTGTTGAACGCCGACATGACCTACCTCTCCCTCAACGACGAGGGTGAGGGTGCCTCCTACATGAAGGTCACCGACGGGGCCCTCACCCCCGAGTTCCGTCGGCTGCGGCTCCCACTCGGCACCGGTCTCCTCGGCCTGGTCGCGCAGACGGGGGCTCCCTACTTCACCGAGGACTACCAGACCGACGAGCGGTTCGTGCACCGTGACTACATCGACTCGGCGGTGGCCGGAGAGCAGATCCGCGCCATCCTCGGCGTACCCCTTGTGGTGGACGGGCGGGTGATCGGGGCACTGCTCGCGGTCCACCGCACCGTGCGGCAGTTCCCGCCGGACGAGGTGTCGCTGCTGACCTCGTTCGCCGCGCACGCCTCGGTCGCGCTGGAGAACGCGCGCCTGTTCGAACGGGTCGACGAGGTGAACCGGTCGATGCGCCAGCACACGATCGAGGTGGAGGCGGCCGCGCGCGCTCACGACCAGCTGACCGACCTGCTGCTGCGTGGTGAGGGCGTCCCCGAGGTAGGGAGCACGCTGTCGGACCTGCTCGGCGCACGGGTGTCCGCGTTCGACCCGTTCGGCGAGTGGCTCGCGGGGGAGCCGGAGTCCCTCGACGGGCTGGAGGAGGCCATCGGGGCCTCCGTCGCGTCGGGGCGCTGCGTGCAGGCCGAGGGCCGCTTCGTGGCGGCTGCCTTGGCGTCGGGTGAGCACGTGGCGACGCTCGTGCTCGATGGCCGCGACAGCACACTCGGACAGGCCGAGCGCCGCACGTTCGAGCGAGGGGCGCTGGTGACCGCTCTCATCCTGGTGTTCGGCCGCTCGGTGGCGGAGGCTGAGGAACGGCTCGGTGGTGAGCTGCTCGCCGACCTGCTCGACGGCCGCGAACCCGACCCCGTACGCCGCCGGGAGCGGGCCCGCCGGCAGCGCGCCGGAGCGGGCCCGCCGGCAGCGCGCCGACCTCGAGGGACCGTTGGCGCTCGTGGTCGGGACGGTGGGCGAACCCGGTGACCCGTCGGCCAACCGGACGGCCGTGCACTATGCCGCAGCCAACCAGGGCCTGTCGGCGCGCTACCGCGGGGCGCTCGTGGTCCTGGTGCCCACGGCTGATCCGGCGCAGACGGGGCGTGCCCTGCAGGAGCAGTGGGGCGGCTCGGTCACGGCGGGGGTGGTCGCCACGGAGGTCGAGGACCTGCCGCGCTCGTACGCCGAGGCCCGTCGCTGTGCCGAGGCCCTGGTGACCCTGGGCCGCTCAGGCACGGTGAGCGATCCCGCGGGGCTGGGGGTCAGCAGCCTGCTGCTCGGGAGGGCCGAGCCCGAGGACCTCGCGGCGTACGTCGAGGACACCATCGGCCCGCTGCTGTCCTACGACGATCGCCGGGGGAGCGAGCTGACCGCGACCGTGGTGGCGTGGTTCGCCCACGGTGGGCACGTGCGCGACACCGCGTCCGCGCTCCACGTGCATCCCAACACGGTCGGCCAGCGCCTGGAGCGTGTCGGTGAGCTGCTGGGTCATGACTGGCGGGAGCCGGAGCGAAGCCTCGACCTGCAGGTCGCGCTGCGGATGCATCAGCTGCGCCAGGTGTGACTCACGCACATATGGGAAGCAGAACACTGGGTGACTGCACCATGTCGGTCCTGGCGAAGTGTCCGTAAGTTCGGGTTCATGCCTGAGACGAGCGTCACCCCACTGAACGGCCGCACCGCCCTGGTCACCGGCGGGGCGAGCGGGATCGGTGCTGCGATCGCCACCGAGCTCGCCGAGCGGGGAGCCCACGTCGTGGTGCTCGACCGCGATGCCGAGGCCGCGGCCAAGGTGGCCGCCACCCTCGACGGCGACCACCTCGCCGTCGATCTCACCGACGCTGCGGCGATCGAGGCCCTGGACCTCGAGGTCGACCTGCTGGTCAACAACGCCGGCTTCCAGCACGTGGCACCCATCGAGGACTTCGATCCCGACCAGTTCCGGCTCATGCACCGCCTGATGCTCGAGGCTCCGTTCCTCCTGGCGCGGCGCCTGCTCCCCGGCATGTACGACCGCGGCTTCGGCCGGATCGTGCACGTGTCGAGCGTGCACGGTCACCGGGCCTCGGCCTACAAGGCTGCCTACGTGAGCGCCAAGCACGGGCTCGAAGGGCTCTCCAAGGTGATCGCCCTGGAAGGCGCCGACAAGGGCGTGACCAGCAACACCGTCTGTCCCGGCTACGTGCGCACGCCGCTCGTGGAGGGCCAGCTGGCCGACCAGGCGAGCGCTCACGGGATCGACGAGGACGAGGTCCTCGATCAGGTCCTGCTGGCGCGGACCCCGGTCAAACGGCTGGTCGAACCCCACGAGGTCGCGGCGCTCGTCGCGTTCCTGTGCGGCCCCGGGGCGCAGTCGATCACCGGCAGCTCCTACCTCATGGACGGTGGCTGGGCCGCCGCCTGAGCCCCTCCACCCCCGACTTCTCCCCCTCCCCGAAAGGAACCACCCATGTCAGCCACCACCACCGGTCATCAGACCGACGAGGCCCCCGACGGTCCCGGATCAGCCCCCAACTCCATCGTCAAGATCGTCTTCGCCAGCCTGGTCGGCACGGCGGTCGAGTGGTACGACTTCTTCCTCTACGGCTCAGCCGCCGCGCTCGTCTTCGGCACGCTGTTCTTCCCGTCCTCCGACCCGATCACCGGCACCCTGCTGGCGTTCGGCACCTATGCGCTCGGGTTCGTGGCGCGGCCGCTCGGCGGCGTGATCTTCGGTCACTACGGAGACAAGGTCGGCCGGAAGAAGATGCTCGTCGTCGCCCTGTTCCTCATGGGCGCCGCGACGGTCGCGATCGGGCTGCTGCCGACCTACGCCAGCATCGGGGTCGCGGCCCCGATCCTGCTGCTGGTCTGCCGTCTGGTGCAGGGATTCGCCGTGGGCGGCGAGTGGGGCGGTGCGGTGCTGATGGCCGCCGAGCACGGCAAGGACGAGCACCGTGGCTTCTGGTCCTCGTTCCCGCAGGCCGGCGTACCACTGGGCAACCTGCTGGCCACCGGAGTGCTGTGGGTGCTGGCGTTCTTCCAGAGCGAGTCGACGTTCGAGGCCTGGGGCTGGAGGATCCCCTTCCTGCTCAGCGCCGTCCTGGTGTTCATCGGCCTCTGGGTGCGCATGAGCCTCGAGGACTCGCAGGTCTTCAAGGAGGCCAAGGCCGAGCTCTCCGGGGTCGACCGCCCGCACCTGCCGATCATGGAGGTGCTGCGCTCCTACCCGCGCGAGATCGCGATCGCCATGGGCATGCGCCTGGCCGAGAACATCTCCTACTACCTGTTCACCATCGTCGTGATCACCTACGTCAAGGAGTACCTCGACGCCAGCACCGACGTGGTGCTCACCGCCCTGCTCATCGGCGCCGCCTTCCAGTTCTTCCTGATCCCCGCGCTGGGCGCGCTCTCCGACAAGGTCGGTCGTCGACCCCTCTACCTCACCGGCGCCGTGGGAGTCGGGGTGTGGGGCTTCGTCTTCTTCGGCCTGATCGACTCCCTGGACCAGGGGCAGGTGCTGTTGGCCGTCGTCGTGGGGCTGTTCTTCCACTCGCTGATGTATGCCCCGCAGGCTGCCTTCTTCTCCGAGCTCTTCGGCACCTCGGTGCGCTACACTGGCGCCTCGGTGGGCTACCAGCTGGCGTCCATCTTCGCCGGCGCGCTGGCCCCGATCATCGCCCTGCAGCTGTTGGGGGACGCCTCGGAGAAGAACACGATCGCGGTGTCGATCTACCTCGCCAGCGCCTCGGTGCTGACGGTCGTGGCGGTTCTCTGCGCCCACGAGACGTCCGGCTCCTCACTGCGTCACGACCGGGTGCTCGAGGACTCCTGAGCCTGCCTCAGCACCAGGTCGAGGGAGTCGTCCAGCCGCCGAGGTTCTCGTCGTCGGTGCCGAGCAGTTCGGCACCGGCGACACAGGCGAGGCCCTCGACCTTGTGGCCCGGGTAGGTCCCGAGTGAGACCGGCGTGCCGGTGGTCAGGCTGGCTGCGCCCGAGGAGAGGCCGACGGTGCCGATCTCGTAGACCGCCGACTCGAAGGGCCCGTTGTTGCCGTTGTCGCTGGCGCTGGAGATGACGATGCGGGGCCCGATCAGGACGACGTCGCTGATGTGGCGGATGTTCTTGGTGGGCCACGGCACCGTCACGGCCACGCTGGTGACCGCGCCGAAGGTCGTCCTGGCCGGGTTGAACACGGCGGCGTACAGCTGCCCCGGCACGGTGGGTGAGCCGCGGTTGCCCCAGACGGCGACGGTGCTGGCACCGAGGGTCGTCAGCGCGAAGCCCTCGTTCTGCACGGTGCCCTGCGGCAGCCTGAAGGAGCGCACGACGCTCAGCGTGGTGCCCGTGACGTTGATCAGGCGTCCGGCACCGCCGCTGCCCACGACGACGTAGCGGCCGGGCTGACCCGGCACTGCCGCGATCGACTCCAGGTCGGCCGGCGCCGTCCCCGGCCAGGTCAGCGCCGTCGCGGTGCCGCCATCACTGAGGAGCGCCACCCGGGTCTGTCCCGCGAGCTTGTTGTCGCGCACCATGACCCAGCCGCCGCTTGAGGCAGCTGCGAGCCCGCTGACACCCTCGGTGATGCCGGTGCCGACCCGCGTCCACTCGCTCGCCGCCGACGCCGCCGGGGCCAGGGCCAGGGCCGCCACCAGGACGAGAACGGCGCTCCATCGTCTGCTCATGAAGGCACCGTAGGCACCTCGGGGGAGCCCCGCCAGACCCGACCGGACCGCGCACCACCAGGGTTCGCGATCTGGTCCTCCTCCAGCGGGCTGCGTAGGGTGCCTGGCATGGAGTCGTACGCCGCAGGCGAGACCACCCAGCCGCTGCTCGAGGAGACGATCGGCGCCAACTTCGAGCGCACCGTGGCCCGCAGGGGCAGCGCCGAGGCCCTCGTCGAGATGGCGACCGGCCGCCGGTGGACGTGGGCCGAGCTGGACGCCGACGTCGATGCCTGCGCGCGCGGACTGCTCGCCGCCGGGATCGAGAAGGGCGACCGGGTCGGGATCTGGTCGCCCAACTGTGCCGCCTGGACCATCACCCAGTACGCGACCGCCAAGATCGGCGCGGTGCTGGTCAACGTCAACCCGGCCTACCGCACCCACGAGTTCGCCTACGCCGTCAACCAGAGCGGCATGCGCCTGCTGGTGGCGGCGACGAGCTTCAAGACCAGCGACTACCGGTCCATGATCGAGGAGACGGCCGGGCAGTGCCCGAGTCTGCAGCGCACGGTCCACCTCGACAGCGAGGACTGGACGGCGCTGCTCGGGTCAGGCGCGGACCTGCCGGAGTTCGCCGTGGCGGAGCGGCTGGCGCAGCTCGACCCGCACGACCCGATCAACATCCAGTACACCTCGGGCACCACCGGCTACCCGAAGGGCGCGACGCTGAGCCACCGCAACATCCTCAACAACGGCTACTTCGTGACCGAGCTGATCAACTTCCACGACGAGGACCGCCTCTGCATCCCGGTGCCGTTCTACCACTGCTTCGGGATGGTGATGGCCAACCTCGGCTGCACCACCCACGGGGCCACCATGGTGATCCCGGCCCCCGCGTTCGACCCTGCGCTGACCCTCACCGCGATCGCCGAGGAACGCTGTACGGCGGTGTACGGCGTGCCCACCATGTTCATCGCCATGCAGAACGTGCCCGACTTCGCCTCCTACGACCTGTCGTCGCTGCGCACCGGGATCATGGCGGGATCGATCTGCCCGGTCGAGGTGATGAAGCACTGCATCGACGACATGAACATGGCCGAGGTCTCCATCGCCTACGGGATGACCGAGACCTCGCCGGTGTCGTGCCAGACCCGCGACGACGACGACCTCGAACGGCGTACCGCCACCATCGGGCGGGCGGCGCCGCACGTGGAGATCAAGGTCGTCGACCCGGTCACCGGGGCCACCGTGGAGCGCGGGGAGACGGGCGAGTTCTGCACCCGTGGCTACTCGGTGATGCTGGGCTACTGGGAGGACCCCGCCAAGACCGCCGAGGCGATCGACGCCGAGGGGTGGATGCACACCGGTGACCTGGCCGAGATGCGGGAGGACGGCTACTGCAACATCGTCGGCCGCATCAAGGACATGGTGATCCGTGGCGGCGAGAACATCTATCCCCGCGAGATCGAGGAGTTCCTCTACTCCCACCCGGACATCGAGGACGTGCAGGTGATCGGCGTGCCCGACGAGAAGTACGGCGAGGAGCTGTGCGCCTGGGTGAAGCTCAAGGCAGGCGCCCCACGGCTCGACGCGGCCGGCGTACGCGAGTTCGCGACCGGCAAGCTGGCCCACTACAAGATCCCGCGCTACGTGATGGTCGTGGACGGCTTCCCGATGACCGTCACGGGCAAGATCCGCAAGGTCGAGATGCGCGAGGAGTCCGCCAAGACCCTGGGCCTGTGATCCCCGCGCGCAGTGGCTAGGGTCGGGGTCATGACGGGCTCGATCTTGGTGGCGGGGACCACCTCGGACGCCGGCAAGAGCATCGTCACCACCGGCCTGTGCCGCGCCTTCGCCCGCCGAGGGCTGAAGGTGGCGCCGTTCAAGTCGCAGAACATGTCCAACAACTCGATGGTCTGCGCCGACGGCGCCGAGATCGGTCGGGCCCAGTGGATCCAGGCGCTGGCAGCCGGCGTCGAGCCCGAGGCGGCGATGAACCCCGTGCTGCTCAAGCCGGGGAGCGACCAGCGCAGCCACGTGGTCGTGATGGGCCGACCGGCCGGAGAGATCTCCTCGCGCGACTTCGTCGACGGCCGCCGGCAGCTCGCGCGGGCGGCGTACGACGCCTTCGACGACCTGTCCTCGCGCTACGACGTGGTGGTGGCCGAAGGGGCCGGGAGCCCCACCGAGATCAACTTGCGGGCGAGCGACTACGTGAACATGGGGCTGGCCCGGCACGCCGCCATCCCGACGGTCGTGGTCGGCGACATCGACCGTGGTGGCGTCTTCGCGGCGATGTTCGGCACCGTCGCGCTCCTCGAGGCCGCCGACCAGGCGCTGGTGGCCGGGTTCGTGGTCAACAAGTTCCGCGGCGACCTCACCCTCCTGGCCCCGGGCCTCGAGCAGCTGACCGCGCTGTCGGGCCGGCCGGTCCTCGGCGTGCTTCCCTGGCGAGCCGACCTCTGGCTGGACTCCGAGGACGCACTCGACCTGGAGGGTCGACGCGCCACCCACGACGGTGCCGCGCTGAAGGTGGCGGTGGTCCGGCTGCCCAGGATCAGCAACTTCACCGATGTCGACGCCCTCGGCATCGAGCCCGACCTGGACGTCGGCTTCGTCAGCGACGCCCGCGGGCTGGCCGATGCGGACCTCGTCGTGCTGCCCGGAACCCGGGCCACCATCTCCGACCTGGCGTGGTTGCGCGAGCGTGGCCTGGACCGGGCGATCCTGGCTCATGCCGCCTCGGGTCGGCCGGTGCTCGGCATCTGTGGCGGCTTCCAGATGCTCGGGACGACCGTGGCCGACCCGGACGGCGTCGAGGGGACGTCTGGCACCGTGGTCGACGGGCTCGGACTGCTCGACGTCCGCACCGACTTCGCCCCGGACAAGGTGCTGCGGGTGCCCACGGGTTCCGCTCTGGGCGCCGAGACCACCGGCTACGAGATCCACCACGGGCGGATCAGTCGCGGAGACGGCGTGGAGGAGTTCCTCGGCGGCGCTCGCGCCGGCGCCGTGTTCGGCACCATGTGGCACGGCAGCCTGGAGGGTGACGACTTCCGGCGGGCCTTCCTGGGGGCGGTCGCGCAGGCGGCGGAGCGCCTATGGGTGCCCTCGGACGTCAGCTTCGCCGAGCGACGCCAGGCGCGCCTGGACCTCTTGGGTGACCTCGTCGAGGAGCACCTGGACGTGCCCGCCCTGCTCGACCTCGTGCACTCGGGTGCACCGTCCGGGCTCGCCGTGCTGCCACCCGGGGGCTCGCGATGACGGTGCTGGTGCTCGGTGGCACGGGTGAGGCCCGCGAGCTGGCCAGGCTGCTCGTCGCTCGCGAGGTGCGCGTGGTCTCCTCTTTGGCCGGACGGGTGCAGCGACCTCAGCTGCCGGTGGGCGAGACCCGGGTCGGCGGCTTCGGCGGCATCGAGGGAATGGTCGCCTGGCTCACCGCCCACTCGGTGCGAGCCGTCGTGGATGCCACGCACCCCTTCGCTGTCGGCATCACCAGCAACGCGGTCGCGGCCACGACCCAGGCCGGCGTACCCCTGCTTCGCCTGGAGCGTCCGGGCTGGTCGCAGACGCCCGGCGCGGACCGGTGGCACTGGGTCGACGACGCCGACGAGGCAGCCGCTCTGACGGCGTCGCTGGGGACCCGCCCGTTCCTGACGGTGGGGCGGCAGTCGCTGTCCCGTTTCGTCGGGCCGTTGGCGGAGGCGGCGGCGCTGGTCCGGGTGGTCGACCCGCCCGAGATCGCGCTGCCCCCCGGATGGCGGGTGCTGCTCGACCGCGGGCCCTACCTGCTCGAGGGCGAGCTGGACCTGATGCGCGAGCAGGCGGCCGACGTCCTGGTCACCAAGGACTCGGGCGGCAGCCTGACCCGGCCCAAGCTGGACGCCGCCGACCAGCTGGGGCTGGCCGTCGTCGTGATCAGGCGTACGCCGCCTTCGGGGACCGGGACGACGGAGGTGGTCAGCGACGCGACGGCCGCCGCCGACTGGGTCGCGCGGCGACTGCCGCGCTGACCAGCAGCGCCAGCACTCCCACTCGGTCGGCGAGGACCCGTGCCCGGTGCAGGTCGCGGGTCCGCGGCCTCGGACCGGTGCCGAGGAGGTGCCGGTCCTCGGTGTGGGTGCCGTAGGTGTTCACCCCACCCAGGGTGACGCCCAGCGCACCGGCGAAGGCCGCCTCGACCGGCCCGGCATTGGGGCTCGGGTGGTGCCTCGCGTCGCGCCGCCAGGCCCTCAGGGCGTCGGAGGCTCGTCCGCCGACAGTGGCCGCTCCGGCGCTGGCGAGGATGGCGGTGAGCCGTGCGGGCGCGAGGTTGAGGACGTCGTCCAGTCGTGCGCTGGCCCAGCCGAACTGCTCGTAGCGTGCGCTGCGGTGCCCGACCATCGCGTCGAGCGTGTTGGCTGCCCGATAGCCGGCCAGGCCCGCGATGCCGCCGAGCCCGCCCCACAGCAACGGCGCGACCACGGCGTCCGAGGTGTTCTCGGCCAGCGACTCGACGCCTGCCCGCGCGATCTCCTCGTGGTCGAGGGTGGTGGTGGTGCGGCCGACCAGGTGGGTCAGCTGGACGCGGGCGGTGTCCAGATCGCCGCGGGCGAGCTGGTCCTCGAGCGCCTCGGCCTCGCGGGCCAGCGAGCGCCCTCCGAGCACCGCCCAGGTGACGGTGGCGGTCGCCAGCGCGTGCACGATCGGGCGGTCGCGCGTGTGGTGGTCGACCACCGCCCCTGCACCGATGGTGGACCCCACCAGCACGAGCGTGTACGCCGATCCCGCCGGCCGCGCGTCGGCGTACCACGCCTGCTCGAGCCGCCCGGCGACGCGACCGAAGCCGGCCACGGGATGGAAGCGAGCCGGGTCGCCGAGCAGCCGGTCGGCGGCGTAGCCGATCAGCAGGCCTGCGGCCCGGCTGCGGCTCACAGGGAGGCGGCCAGTTCCCTGCGCGTCACGTCGCGGGTGTGCTGCGCGGCAGCGCGACCGACCAACCCGGTGAGGGCAGTCCCGATCACCGCCCACATCGTGGTGAGGGTGAGCACCGAGCCCAGGCGGAAGGACCACAGGGTGTCGGCCGGGAAGTCGCCGAGCTCGTTGACCGTCGGCATCACGACGGCGGCCACCACCATCACCAGGAGGTAGGCGCCGGCCCCGCTGAGCACGCCGGCGTACGTGCCTGCCCGCGCCCAGACCTGCCGGGCCAGCACCGTGGCGGCGATCGCGGCGAGCACCGAGATCACCAGGAAGGTGAAGTAGAGCGCGGTCCGGTCGCCGATGGTGTCGGCGTCTCCCACCGCTGGGGGAGTGGCGGGGTATTTGAGGAACGGCACCAGCGCCACGGCCACGAAGCCGATCGCCGCGACCGTGGCCGTGGACTGGCCGGGCGTGAGGCGGCCGAGTCGCCCCATCGCACCGGCCGCGACGAGGCCGACGAGACCGCCGAGCGCCGTGCCGACGACGAGGGTGCCGGTGGCCAGCCCCCAGGTGCTCTGGTTGGCGCGGGACACCACCGGGCCGTCCTCCTCGTGGGAGTGGGAGTGGGCCGCGCCCGCGTGCTCCACCTCGATGGCGGCGTCGACCGGCGGCTCGCCGACCTGGTGCGCGACCAGGAAGGCGAGGAAGCCCGCCAGGAGACCTGCGAGCAGGCCGTTGATCAGGAAGCTGCGTGTGGTCATGAGGGTGCCTTGAGGCTTCCGGCTCGAGGACTCAGTGGCAGGGGTAGCCGAGGAGGTGGCGTGCGTCGTGGACCCACTCGTGGATGGCGTTGCCTGCCGGCAACGAGACAGCGCCCTGGTCGGCGCTGATGAAGAAGATCGCCAGCACGGCGAGCAGCCCGAAGAACAGGGCCCACGGAAGGAGCTGGGAGAGGGGGATCGAGGGGATCTCGAGTTCGGGCTGGATTGCGGTCGCGTGCGACATGTGTCCTCCTGAAGGGATTCGTGCGTCCCTGGTTGGGTGGGAAATACGGGCCCTCGGGTCTGACTCCACCGCAACCTGACTGGTCAGGAGCGGTGTCACAGTAGCGCGACTGTGCCGGAATTCCACCGGCTTCCTCGTGCCCGTGCGCTCACCCTAGGGCATCCGTCGGCGGCCCGACAGAGGGGTCTCATCTGACTCCTGCGCTGGCGGCATGGTCACCTCGTCGAACCGCCTGAGAGCTGCGCCTTGACCGTGCCTGCCCGCCGCAGGCGTGACCTACGTCGGCAACCGCAGCACGCCGTACAAGCCGACGACCCAGGGCAAGAACGAACGCTTCCACCCTGTTTCGCTTCCTCAACAAGTAGCCGCTGGCCAGCAGCCTGGCCGCGTCACGCACCAGATGGCATGGGAGGCCACCGAGAAGGCCGAAGCACCGCCCCCCCGCCCACAGCGACGGCCCATGCTCGTCCCAACAGGCGCCACACAGTCTCACCCCCGACCAGTACCGACTGATCTGCCCACTGGCACCCGCGTGAGGAAGCTGACGAGCGCCGGCACCTTCATGCTCTCCAGAGTCACGTACATGGTCGACGGACAACACGGCTTCCAGCAGGTCCTGGTCATCACTGACGGCGACACGATCACCGTCGCTGACCTGGACGGAGAGATCCTCATCGAGCACACCCGACCCGCACCCGGAGTGAGGTACGTCGGGAACGGCAGACCCCGCGGGCCGCGCCCCACCACTTCCAAAACGTCACCCAGGTCCTGAGACATCACATTCTCCACAGGTCCGTTTTGTCCCTGGCATCGAACAGATGTTCTGGGTATCTGCTTAAGTGAAGTACGGGTTGGCGTCTGGTCGCAGCAGTG